>Ga0209648_10005140_pt1 | contig 11166 bp, 7 predicted proteins | sample GraSoi2013_115cm_FD_185830 | JGI IMG/M metagenome (GOLD analysis project Ga0209648, IMG submission 185830) | Grasslands soil microbial communities from the Angelo Coastal Reserve, California, USA - Sample 9_17_2013_115cm (SPAdes) (version 2) | ecosystem: Environmental > Terrestrial > Soil >...
CCGATTGGATGTAATTTTGCAGGCCCATCTTGTCGATGAGTCCCAGCTGTTCTTCGATGAAGTCGATATGCTCTTCCTCGCTTTTCTGGATGTGGACCAGAAGCTCGCGAGTGACGAAGTCCCGGACCGATTCGCAGTGCTCGATAGCGGCGTCGTACACAGGATGCGCGGCCATTTCCAGCTTCAGATCGCAGAGCAAGATCTCTTTCACGTCCTCGCCGATGAACAGCTTGCCGAGGTCTTGCAGGTTCGGCAGCCCTTCGAGGAAAAGGATGCGTTTGACCAGCCGGTCCGCATGCTTCATTTCATCGATCGATTCCTGGTACTCGATCTTGCCGAGGCGCTTCATCCCCCAGTTATCGAGCATGCGGGCGTGCAGGAAGTACTGATTGATGGAGGTCAGTTCGTTCTTCAACGCCTGGTTGAGGAAGTCCAGAACTTTCGCGTCGCCCTGCACGGCAGCCCCTTCAGTGTCCGACGCTCAGACTACGCTCAGGCGGCGAGCACCGTGGATTGCGTGCGCGAGCCGAGGGAGGCGCATAGGGTTTCCCTGGCCTCGCGGACGCATTTGCCGCAGCAGGTGCCTACCCCGAGCTCCCGGGTGAGGTCGCGCAAGCTGGTCGCCCCGCCCTTCACGGCGGACCGGATGTGCCTGTCGGAAACCGCTTTGCAGATGCAAATGATCACGGGCGTATTGTGAACGCGAATGCGAATGATTGTCAATACTGTCCGCGCTTTAATGTAGTGTCTCAGTTTTGAATTTGACGGCAGTATCGACGCGCCCGGCGACGGGCGGTCACAGGGCCAACCATCGTGAAGTCTTCTGTGAACGAGCGCGGCACTGTCGCAGCGTCGATTTGCCTTCTGACCGTTGGCGCGGTCATTGCGGCTATCGCCCCGTGGGGGATTGGATTGAACGCGGTGCCGGTGCACTCGTCCGCGCTTCGCGTCTGCCTCATCCTTGCCATGGGCGCGACCGGCCTGTTTTTTGCGCGGCGCACGGGTCTTCACATCGTTCCCACGGGTTTGCTGCACCCGGTGCGGGTCGCGGTCCTCATCGGGGCGGCACTGGCGGCATATCTGCTGTTGATTGACGGCATGATATTTCGGTCCGCATTGCCGCCCGATTATGTGACGATGATCGTCAGTTTGGGTCTGCCCGACCGTCTGGCGTACTTCATGTTGCGCAGTTTCAGTGACGGTATCGTCTACCAGTTATTTTTCGGTTCGACGTTCGTATGGCTTATGGGCCTCACGTGGCGCCGGGCGGACGGTCGCATTGCGCCAGGCGCGTACTGGAGTGGCCTGATACTCGGCCACATTCTGAACGTTTTCATCAACCTCATCGCCATTGCAGGACCACCGGTTACCGCGCTTGTCCTGACCTATGACGTGCTGCGCTTTGTTGCTCCTGGCGTGCTCTGGGCCTATCTCTACAGGCGGCACGGTCTGACGACGACGCTGGTAGCGCATGCCGCTACCCATGTGTTTCTGCAACCCCTGCTCGGCGTCGCGCTCGGATAGACGGGCGGCCGAAAACATAGGAAAGCTGGTAGTGTCTTGAGACACTACTCGATTTAACCTAATGTAAACGCACTTCCCGGGCGTCTTGTGGTGAAATCCCAAAGACGGAAGCTTCGGAGTCGAATCAGGGAGACGACGGTGACGAGAATTTTCACGATGGGCGTGTTGGGCGTCTCTGCCTGCGGTCTGGTATCGATGGCCGGCTGCGGGAAGTCAGGCGGCGGCGCCCAGCCCCCGCCGCCGCAAGTCAGCGTGGCCCAGGTTCTCGAGAAGCGCGTCAAGGATTGGGATGAGTTCACCGGACGGCTGCAAGCCGTGGAGACGGTGGAAATCCGCCCGCGTGTTTCGGGCTACATCGACAAGTTGGCGTTCACCGAAGGCAGCCAGGTCAAGCGCGGCGACCTCTTGTTCGTCATCGATCCGCGGCCCTACCAGGCGGAATACGATCGCGCCGCCGCCGACGTCAAGCGCTACAAGACCGCGCTCGAGCTCGCGCGCATCGAATTGGCCCGCGTGCAGCGGCTGAAGGACAGCGGCGCCGTCTCCCAAGAGGAGCTGGATGAGCGCAAGAGCACGGTTGCGCAGGCCGAAGCCAACTTGGGGGGAGCCGAGGCTGCCCTCGAAGCCGCGTCGCTCAATTTGAACTTCACGCGGGTCACCAGCCCGATTGATGGGCGGGTCAGCCGCGCGGAAGTGACGCGCGGGAATCTGGTCACCGGCGGGATCAATGGCGGCACCTTGCTCTCCTCGGTGGTGTCGATGGATCCCATGTACTTGTATTTCGACGCGGATGAACAGAGCTACCTGCGTTACTCGCAGATCGCGCATTCGGTCGGGCCGGGCTCGAACGGCGCGCAAAATCCCGTGCAGGTCGGCCTTGCCAACGAGGACGGTTTCCCGCACCCCGGCACCCTCGATTTCGTCGACAATCAGCTCAATCCGCAGACCGGCACGATCCGCGCGCGCGCCGTGCTGCAAAACAAGAACGGACAATTCACGCCGGGCTTGTTCGCACGGGTGCAATTGTTGGTGAGCGGCGAATATACGGCCATTTTGATCGAGGACCGCGCGGTCAATACCGATCAGGACCAGAAGTACGTGCTGCTGCTCGGCGCCAACAATCAGATCGAGTATCGCAAAGTGAAACTCGGGCGCGTGATCCAGGGTTTACGCATCGTGCGCGAGGGCTTGAAGCCGGGAGACGTGATCGTGGTGAACGGCGCTCAGCGCGCGCATCCCGGAGTCACCGTGGCTCCCCAGCGGGTCACGATGGGCGCGACCGGAACGGACTCCGCAGCCCCGGCGTCCGGTTAGGGCCGCCCGGCGATGAATATCTCGTCGTTCTTCATCGAGAGGCCGATATTCGCCACGGTGCTCGCGATCCTGATCACCGTGGCGGGACTGCTCGCGATGCCGGTGCTTCCGATCAGCGAATATCCGGAGATCGTACCGCCCACGGTAGTGGTCAGCGGTCAATATCCCGGGGCCTCGCCCAAGACGATTGCGGAGTCCGTGATCACGCCGTTGGAACAGCAGATCAACGGGGTAGAAAACGCCATCTACACCAATTCCACGGCCACACCCGATGGGACTTTCTCCATCACGGTGACGTTCAAGCTGGGCACCGATCTCGATATCGCCCAGGTGCAGACGCAGAACCGCGTTGCGCAAGGGGAACCGCGACTGCCTGACGTGGTGCGCCAGATCGGCTTGGTGACTCAGAAGCGCTCGCCGGATCTGACGATGGTGGTGTTCCTGCGTTCCATCGACGGCCGTTATGACTCGCTGTACCTGCGTAACTACGCGGTCATTCAGATCAAGGATGTGTTGGCGCGCCTGCCGGGCATGGGCGACGTGCGAGTGTTCGGCTCCGGCGACTACGCCATGCGATTGTGGCTGGACCCCGGCAAGATCGCCGCGCGCTCCATGGACGTCGATGAAGTGCTGGCCGCGGTGCGCGAGCAGAACGTGCAGGTGGCGGCGGGCCAGATCGGCGGCCAGCCGTCGCTTCCCGGCACGCAGTTCCAGTACATCGTCAACGCCCAAGGCCGGCTGCAGACCGAACAAGAATTCGGCAACATCGTCGTGAAGAGCGGGGCCAACGGCGAGACGACGTATTTACGCGATATCGCGCGGCTCGAACTAGGACCCGACACTTACGCGCTGCGCAGCATGCTGGACGGCGCGCCGGCGGTGGCGATTCCGGTATTCCAGCTGCCGGGCGCAAACGCATTGCAGCTGTCGGATGCCGTGCGCGCCAGCATGAAGGAACTCGCGAAGAGTTTCCCGGAGGGGGTCAGCTACGAGATCGACTACGACCCCACGATATTCGTGCGCAGTTCCATCGAGGCGGTAGTGCACACTTTGTTCGAGGCGGTGCTGCTGGTCGTGCTGGTGGTCGTCGTGTTCCTGCAGACCTGGCGTGCAAGCGTCATCCCGCTGGTCGCCGTGCCGGTAGCCATCGTCGGCACGCTGGCGGCCTTGCTGCTCGCGGGTTTTTCGATCAATTCGCTGACCTTGTTCGGCTTGGTGCTGGCCACGGGTATCGTGGTCGACGATGCCATCGTCGTGGTCGAGAACATCGAACGCAAGATCGAGCAGGGCTTGAACCCGCATGCGGCGGCGCATGCGGCCATGGGCGAGGTGACTCGGCCCATTATCTCCATCGCCCTGGTGCTGTGCGCCGTATTCATACCGGTCGCCTTCGTGAGCGGACTCACCGGCCAGTTCTACCGTCAATTCGGCATCACCATTGCGGCGAGCACCATCATTTCCACGTTCAACTCGCTGACCTTGTCGCCGGCGCTGGCTGCACTGCTGTTGAAGCCGAGGGGCGCGCCTCCGGACCCATTCCAGCGCGCCATCAATCGCATCTTTGGGCGATTCTTCGCGCTGTTCAATCGCACCTTCGAGAGAGCCTCGGAGCGTTACGGCCACGGCGTGCGGCGAATCGCCGCGATCCGCGTCGTGGTGCTCGGGGTGTTCGTGTGCCTGCTGGCCGCCACCTGGGGCATCTTCAACATCGTACCGGGCGGCTTCATTCCCGCGCAGGACAAGCAGTACCTCATCGGCATCGTGCAATTACCGGACGCCGCCTCGCTCGACCGCACTGAAAGGGTGGTGCGGCAGATGTCGAAGATCGCGAAGGAAACTCCCGGCGTCGATCATGCCATCGGATTTTCGGGTCTTTCGGTGCAAGGCTTCGTCAATTTGAGCAACGCCGCCGTGCTGTTCTTCCCGCTCAAGCCCTTCGATGAGCGCACGACCAAGAACTTGTCGGCCGGCGCCATCGCAGGAGCGCTCAACAAGAAATTCAGCGCCATTCAGGATGCCGTGATATTCGCCGTGCCGCCGCCGCCCGTCCAGGGCTTGGGCACCACCGGTGGGTTCAAGCTGTTCTTGCAGGATCGGGGCGCGCATGGCTATGACGAGCTCGCGCGGGTCACGGCGGAGGTGTTGAGCAAGGCGCGGCAACAGCGCGAGCTCAACCCTTACGCCACCTACACGACGTTTCAGAACAGCGTGCCGCAGCTCTATGCCGATGTGGATCGCGTCAAGGCCAAGAACCAAGCGGTACCCCTGTCCAATGTATTCAATACCCTGCAAGCCTATTTGGGTTCCATTTATATCAATGATTTCAATCGCTTCGGACGAACTTATCGAGTGTATGCTCAAGCAGAGCCGCAGTTCCGCAGTCAACCCGAAGACATTGCGAACTTGAAAATGCGCAACTTGCGCGGCGACATGGTGCCGATGGGAGCGGTCGCCGATGTTCACTTCGAAGCAGGGCCGGATCGCGTGTCGCACTACAACGTGTATCTGGCGTCGGATATCAATGGACAGGGTTCTCCCGGCACTTCCTCCGGACAGGCCTCGGCCGCCATGGAACGCGTGCTGCGCGACACCCTGCCGACCGGCTTCGGATACGAATGGACCGATCTGACATTCCAGCAGAAGTCCGCGGGAAACACGTCACTCTTCGTGTTCCCTATCTGCGTCATGCTGGTGTTCTTGATCCTTTCCGCTCAGTACGAGAGCTGGGCGCTGCCGCTCGCCGTGATTCTCATCGTGCCCATGTGCCTGCTGTTCGCAATGTCGGGCGTGTGGTTGAAGGGCTCGGATAACAATGTGCTGACCCAGATCGGCTTCATCGTGCTCGTGGGGCTCGCGTGCAAGAACGCCATCCTGATCGTGGAGTTCGCGCGTGAGCGCGTCGAGCACGGCTTGGCACCCATCGAAGCAGCGATCGAAGCATGCCGGCTGCGTCTCCGCCCCATCCTCATGACCTCGTTCGCGTTCATCATGGGCGTGATCCCCCTGGTGACCGCCAGCGGCGCCGGCAGCGAAATGCGCCAGGCCATAGGCATCGCCGTGTTCTCCGGCATGCTGGGCGTGACGTTCTTCGGCTTGTTCTTGACGCCGGTATTTTTCGTGACCATCGAGCTGTGGCTGGAGAAACGCAGGAATGTGGGAGCCGAGCAGCCGCAGGTCCCCGCCGCCGAAGAGGAGCCCGGCCGTGCGTAACCGGCTGGTTAGCGGTATGGCGGCGGGCTGCGCGGTGGGCCCCAACTATCATCGACCTGGGACGCCCGTCGATGCGCATTTCGCCAACGCCGGCGAGCCGGGCCTTAAGGACGGGGATGCCGTCGAGCGATACTGGACCGGGTTTGCAGAACCCTCGCTCAACGGCCTCATCGACGATGCGCTTGCGCACAACAAGGACCTGGGCGTGGCGGAGGCTAATTTGCGGGCCGCACGTGCAGCCAGGCGGCTGGCCGGATTCGATCAATTTCCGACGGCCACGTTCGCCGGCAGTTATAGCCACATCCTGGATTCCAAGCAGCAGTTGCCGTTCCTCGACCGGCATGACCGTGAGTTCGACAGCGCGCAGAGCGCCTTCGACGGTTTATGGGAACTCGATCTGTTCGGGCGCGTCAGGCGCAATGTAGAAGCGGCACGCGCCGATGTGGGCGCCAGTGCGGCAACGTTGCAGGATGCCCGCGTCAGCGTCATCGCCGAAGTGGCGCGCGACTACTTCATCCTGCGCGGGCTCCAGGACCAGCTGGCGCTGACGATCCGCAACGCCGACAACCAATTGAACACGGCAAAGCTCACCCGGACCCGGCTGGAGGCGGGCAGAGGCAATGAACTCGACACGGCGCGCGCCGAGGCACAGTGGCAAACCACCTTGGCGTCCATTCCGTCCTTGCAGGCGTCGATCGCAACGACCATGTATCGGTTGAGCGTGCTCACAGGCCGACAGCCGACGGCGCTCGGCGAGCGGCTGTCGCCGCAAGCGCCGAGCCCTCAGCTGCCCGCCTTGAACCCCATTGGTACGCCGGAGCAGCTGCTGCGGCGCAGGCCTGATGTCCGGGTCGCGGAACGCCGGCTGGCCGCCGCCACGGCGCGCGTCGGCGTCGCCATGGGCGACTTATTCCCCAAGGTCACCTTGGTCGGCGACTGGGGCTACCAGGCTCCCACCTTCGGCGACTTCGGCAGTCGCAACGCGGAGTTTTTCTCGGTGGGACCGAGCATTACCTGGGCAGCCTTCGATATCGGCCGGGTGCGTGCGCGGATCAGCTCGGCGAAGGCGCAGACGGACGCCGCTCTCGCCGGCTATGAAGGGGCGGTGTTGAACGCGCTCGAAGACACGGAAGGTACGCTGATCACCTATGGCCGTTCGCAATCCCGGCGCGATTCGCTGCAGTTGGCGGCGGCCGCGAGCGACAAGGCCGCCGACTTGGCGCGCAAGCGATTCGAAGGCGGATTGATCGACTTTCTCGAGGTTCTCGATGCGGAGCGCACGGCGTTGAGCGCGGAGTTGTTGCTGTCGCAGAGCCGCACCGATACCGCCACCTCCTTGATCGCCGTGTACAAGGCACTGGGCGCCGGTTGGGCGGTATCCGAACCGAACGCCGCAGCGACCGCGCGGCGCTGATCGGCGTCGCCGCATGCATAATGCGGACTTCGGCCCGGCCGCATTGTCATCAGATGAGAGATTTTGAATGAAGATTTTTTCCTGGAACGTCAACGGTATTCGCGCCGTGATCAAGAAAGGGGTGTTTCAGCCGTTTCTGGAGAAGTTTCGGCCCGATATCGTCTGTCTGCAGGAGACCAAGGCCGAGCGCGGACAGTTCGAGATCGATTTACCCGATTACCGCGAGTACTGGAATTCCGCCGTGAAGAAGGGTTATTCGGGCACCGCGATTTTCTCGAAGCAAGAACCGCTGTCCGTAGTCAACGGCTTTCCGCTCGAGTTTGCAAAGCGCTTCTCGTTCGCCGACGAACTGCAGCGCGACAGCGCCGAGGAAGGCCGGGTCATGACGGCGGAATTCCAGAAATTCTACGTCGTGACGGTTTATACGCCGAACGCAAAGGACGATCTCAGCCGTCTGCCGCTGCGATCCAAGCACTGGGATCCGGCCTTCCTCGCCTATTGCAAGCAACTGGAGAAGACCAAGCCGGTCATTTTTTGCGGCGACCTCAATGTGGCGCATACCGAGCTCGATCTGGCCAACCCCAAGCCGAATCGCGGCAAGAAGGGCTTTACGGATGAAGAACGTCAGGGATTCCAGAATTTCGTGGACGCGGGTTTCGTCGACACCTTCCGGCTGTTCACCCAGGGTAACGGGCACTACTCGTGGTGGAGCCACTTCGCCAATTCGCGGGCGCGGAATATCGGGTGGAGAATCGACTACGTTCTCGTGTCGCGGCAATTGCGCGACGCGGTGAAGGGCGCCGAGATCCATCCCACCGTCATGGGCAGCGATCATTGCCCGGTCAGCGTCACGCTCGATGCATGACCCGAAGGGCGCGCACTGGCGCGGGCAGCGCTTGGGGGCCGTGCTGTTCGATCTCGACGGCACGCTGTTGGATACCGTGGCCGATATCGCGTTGGCGCTCAACCGGACCCTGGCCGAGTATGATTGCAAGCCGTTGGCCGAGGACGAGGTGCGGAGAATGATCGGTCGCGGCTCGCCGATTCTGATCGAGCGCGCCGCAGCCTCGCAGGGCTGCATCATCGGCGCTTCGACCCGGGCCGAGATGACCGAGCGGTTCTTTCGCCACTACGGCGGGCTCGAGGAATCGAATGAAGACAGCGCACAGCCGTACGCCGGCGCCGCGGACTCGCTCCGAACCCTGCACGATGCGGGCCTGCGTACCGCGGTGGTCACCAACAAACAGCATCGCTTTGCCGGGGCGCTGCTCAGCCGCCTGGGTCTCGCGGACTGGGTGGATGTCGTGGTCGGCGGAGATACCTGCGCGCGGCGCAAGCCGGACCCGCAGCCCTTGCTCTTTGCGTGTGAGTCGCTGCAGGTGCCGCCGTCCGAGTCCTTGATGGTCGGCGACTCGGTGAACGACGTGCAAGCGGCGCGCGCCGCCGGCATCCCGGTCGTCTGCGTGTCGTACGGATATAACGAGGGCCGGGATCCGCGCACCTTGGAATGCGACTTGCTCCTCGATTCGTTGACCGAGCTTCCCGCGCTGCTGCAGGTGTCCTGATGCGAAGGGTTCTGCTGCTGGCGATGGTCTGTTGCTCGGTAGCGCTTGGCGCGGGTGAGCCGCCCAGCCGTTATGGTGTCGACGCGCCGGAGCTCGCGCGCCTCGGCGACCACGCGGTAGGGGTCAAGACCCTGCATCTGGTCCAGCATGGACAAATCGACGTGCTGGCTTTCGATGCAGCCAAGGGATCCGCGCCGTTGGCGGATCGCGCGCTGACCGTGGACCTATGGTATCCGGCAAACCCACGCCCAGGCTCGCCGCACGCGGTATATACGGCAAGACTTCCACCAGAGCCTCCCGCCGCGCCGGCGAGTTTTTCCGTTCCCGGCATCGCCGTGCGCGACGCACCGCCCTCGGGAACGAGCTTGCCGCTGGTGATCGTCTCGCATGGCTACAGCAACGACCCCGCAGCCATGACTTGGCTGACGGAGAACCTCGCATCGAAGGGGTACGTCGTGGCCGCCATCCGCCACGACGATCCTCCGATCACCGATCGAACGCGCTTCCCGCAACCCTTGATGCGCCGGCCCCTCGACATCGCCTTTGCGGCTCGAGAATTGCAGCGCACGCTCGCCGCAGAGGATCTCGTGGACCCGGCGCGCACGGCGTTGATCGGCTACTCGATGGGAGGCTATGGTGTGCTGACCGCGGCAGGTGCGGCGCTCGATCCGAACGGCGGCGCCGTAAAGTTCGTGCCCGGCGGCTTGATGCTGCCGTTCGCGCGCGGCGGAGCGTTGCTCGACGCGGTTACCGTCAAGGGCCTGCGCGCGGTCGTGGCGATTTCACCTGCCGGCGGCGGATCGCTGGCAGCGTGGGGCGCGGACGGAGTGCGCATGATCACGGCTCCGCTGCTGCTCATAGCCGGCGACCACGACAGAACGGTGGACTACACGACGGGGGCGCGCGCGATTTTCGACATGGCGAGCGGCGCGCATCGCTACCTGTTGACCTTCAAGGAAGGCGGACATTCGATCGGTTTGAGTCCGGCGCCGGATTCCATGCGGCAGCGTCTTTGGGATCAGGATTGGTTCGAAGATCCGGTGTGGCGGAAGGAGCGGATCAACGCCATCAATGCGCATTTCATCACGGCGTTCCTCGATCGGTACGTCAAGGGCGACGAGAGCCGCGCCGCGTATCTGGATGTGCCGGTCACGGATTCGGCCGCCGGCGCCTGGCCCGCCGCGACGCCGCCCCTCGCGTATGACGCCTACAGTCCCGGCACCGCGGAAATCACCCTCTGGAAGGGCTTCCAACGCAACCACGCGGCAGGGTTGGAACTCCTGCAAGCGGACGCGCGGTCGACTCCATGACCTCGCTTGCACTTCCGCTGCCGCTCGCCGCACCCGAAGAAATCGGTCTCTCATCCGTTCGCCTCGCCCGCGTGGGCGCGGTGATGCGCGGCGAGATCGAACGCGGACGTGTGCCCGGCGCCGTCGCACTGGTCGCCCGGCGCGGCCGGCTGGGGCTTTTCGAAAGTTTTGGCCAACGAGATGCTGCGAGCGGCGCGCCGATGGCAAAGGACACGATCTTCCGCATCTACTCCATGACCAAGCCCATCACGTCAGTGGCGGCGATGATGTTGTGGGAAGAAGGACGGTTCCTGCTCGGCGACCCGATCGCCAAATATCTGCCCGATCTCGCCGGCCTCCAAGTCGCAGTGGCGCGGGGCGGAGAAATCGAGCAGGTGCCGGTCGAGCGTGCCGTCACCATCCAGGATCTTCTGCGCCATACGTCGGGTCTTACCTATGAGTTCCGCGGTTCCGGACCGGTGCATAAGATGTATCAGAGCGCGAAGCTGTACAGCCGCGCGCAAAGCAACGCAGAACAGGTCGCGGCCCTCGGCAAGATTCCTCTGCTCCATCAGCCGGGGACGCGGTGGGAATATGGACGCTCGACCGATGTCGTCGGCCGCCTCGTCGAGGTACTGTCGGGCCAACCTTTGAGCGTATTCTTCGAGCAACATATTCTGGCGCCGCTCGGCATGGTCGATACCGCTTTTCACGTGCCGCAGCGTCACCACTCGCGCCTCGCCGAGGCCCTAGCCCGTGACCCGGACGGCGGCGGAGCGGTGCAGCTGCTCGACGTCCGCACTCCGCCGAAATTCGAGTCGGGCGGCGGCGGCCTGGTGTCGACGGCGAG
>Ga0209648_10005141_pt1 | contig 11166 bp, 10 predicted proteins | sample GraSoi2013_115cm_FD_185830 | JGI IMG/M metagenome (GOLD analysis project Ga0209648, IMG submission 185830) | Grasslands soil microbial communities from the Angelo Coastal Reserve, California, USA - Sample 9_17_2013_115cm (SPAdes) (version 2) | ecosystem: Environmental > Terrestrial > Soil >...
AGACTGGCTTCACGTCTTATGCCGCCTTTGAAGGCACCTCCGACGGCGATGGCCAGGTTTATGTCCTCAGTTCCAGTGTCGGCTACAGCTTCACCCGACACTTCGGGACCGACTTGGGCGTGCCCTGCTGGAATGTGACGATCGCCTCCCGCTGGCCGAACGCCTTGTTGAAACCAGCGCACCCCGTGGTGAGGGCGCTCGCCACGATCGCGGCAAGAACGCAGACGCCGGCGCCGCGAACGCCCCGGCCGCGAACGCCCCGGCTCACAAGGATCCAGCTCCAACGACCCGGCCACCTGCGGGACGCGGAAGTACACGGTGAGGAAGGAGATGCGGCACCCTTGGCACGCCAGCAAGCCTACGCGGGATCCCGGCGCGCCCTTTTGCGGGCCCGGCACGCCGTTTGCGCCGGCACGCCGGGCAGACCCGGAACACGCTCGGTAACGGCAAGAACGTGGTCGGCCACGTCGGTCCTGCCCCGGGGCCTACTGATGTCACACTGTTGGCAGCATGCCAACCACCCGCCACATCCTGGTCGTCAACGGCCACAAGGTCCGTCAGCCCGTCTTCGTCATGGGTGCGCCGCACTCGGGGACGGACCTGATTTCGCGCGCGCTGAAGCGGTCAGGTGGCTTCCATCTGACGATCGGGCGGTCGAACGTCCTGCGGGTGATCTACGCCTTCGCGCGGCGGCCCTCGATCCCGCACGGGCGCGGCGACGCCGCGGCGCGAGTGCTGCGCGACGCCTTCGCCGAGGCGTGGCAGATAAGCCCGCACGCGTGTCTCGGCTGCCCGCCGCAATGCCGCGAGGCGGCCGGGGTCAACGGCGTCGGGCCCTGCGTCAGCGCGCGAAATGTAAGCAGATACGGCGACGCGAGCCCCGACCTTCTGTACTGCGCGCACGTTCTTGTCGCCGCCTTCCCCGACGCGCAGCTTGTGCAGGTGGTCAGGGACGGCAGGGACGTTGTCGCCGACATGCTCGCGGACGAGTCGGCGCTCGCCTGGTTCCGGCCGAGCTTCTCCAATGTGGAGAGCGAGTTCCCGAATCCCTTCTTCGGTGTCGAGACCGAAGCGGAGCGGACCGGCTGGAGCCGTATGTCGCTCGCGGCCAAGTGCGCGCTGCGCTGGCGGGGCGCCGTCCGGCTCGCGGCCCGGCTGCGCAAGGACCTGTCGCAGGACCAGCTCACCACCCTGCGCTACGAGGACGTCATCCGCCAGCCGCGCCAGGCCGCGGTGGCGGTGTCCGACTTTCTCGGCGCCCCGACCCCGGAGATCGCGTTGCGGCGGGCGCACATGACCGGGTCAGGGACATGGCGGCAGCGCCTGTCCACCGAGCAGGCCAGCGAGGTAGAGAAGGTCGCGGGCGAGGAGCTACGCCGGATCGGTTACGGCTGAGCGCCGGTCACGGCGCGCCGGCGGTAGCGGGCTGGTCGGCCTGGCGGGCGAACTGGGTGCGGTAAAGCTCCGCGTACAGGCCGCCGTCCGCGAGGAGTTCGGCGTGCCGTCCGCGCTCGCGCACCCGGCCGTCGTCGATGACCAGGATCTGGTCAGCCTCCCTGATGGTGGAAAGACGATGCGCGATCACCAGCGATGTCCGGCCCGCGAGTGCGGTCGCGAGGGCACGCTGCACCGCAGCCTCCGATTCGGAGTCAAGGTGGGCGGTTGCCTCGTCGAGCACCACAATGGCGGGAGCCTTGAGCAGCAGCCTGGCGATCGCGAGCCGCTGCTTCTCACCGCCGGACAGCCGGTAGCCGCGATCGCCGACCACGGTGTCGAGGCCGTCGGGCAGCGACTCGATCAAGTCCCAGATCTGCGCGGCGCGGCACGCCTCGACGAGTTCGGCCTCGGTGGCGCCAGGGCGGGCGTAGGCCAGATTCGCGCGGATCGTCTCGTGGAACATGTGCGCGTCCTGCGTCACCACGCCGACGGCGTCGTGCAGCGACTCCAGCGTGAGGTCGCGGATGTCGTGCCCGTCGATCAGGACGGCTCCGGCGGTGACGTCGTAGAGCCGTGACACGAGGTGCGTGATCGTGGTCTTGCCCGCGCCCGACGGCCCCACGAGCGCGGTGAGCTGACCCGGCTCGACCGTGAAGGACATGTCGTGCAGCACGTCACCAGGCACCCGGCTGCGCTCGCCGGACTTGATCGCGATCGACTCGAGCGAGGCGAGCGACACCTCGTCAGGTGCCGGGTAACGGAAGGACACGTCCGCGAACCGGATCACCGGCGCGGCCGTGGCGAGCGGCAGCGCCACCGCGCCCGGCCGGTCCGCCACCATCGGCTTGAGGTCGAGCACCTCGAACACGCGGTCGAAGCTGACCAGCGCCGTCATCACGTCCACCTGCACGTTGGACAGCGCGGTGAGCGGCCCGTACAGGCGGGTCAGCAGGGCGGTCAGCGCGACGAGCGTGCCAAGCTGCAGCACGCCGCTGACGACGAGGCTGCCGCCGAGGCCGTAGACGACCGCGGTAGCGAGTGAGGCGACCAGGACCAGCGCGGTGAAAAAGACCCGGCCGTACATCGCGGTCACCACGCCGATGTCGCGGACCCGGCCCGATCGGTTGCTGAACCCGGCCGCCTCTTCCCCCGGCCGGCCGTACAGCTTGGTGAGCATCGCGCCCGCGACGTTGAAGCGTTCCGTCATCGTGGACCCGAGCTCGGCGTCGAGTTGCATCTGCTCGCGGGTGAACCGCTGCATCCGCCTGCCGATGCGCCTGGCCGGCAGGATGAACACCGGCAGCAGAACCAGCGCGATCACCGTCACCTGCCAGGACAGGTAGAACATCGTGGCCAGGACGAGCGCGAGGCTGATGATGTTGGAGACCACCGAAGCCAGTGTGCTGGTCAGCGCCTGCTGTGCGCCGATCACGTCGCTGTTCAGGCGGCTCACCAGCGAACCGGTCTGGGTCCTGGTGAAGAACGCGATGGGCTGCTGCTGTACGTGCTGGAAGACCTGATTGCGCAGGTCGTAGATGAGGCCCTCGCCGATCCTCGCCGAATACCAGCGCTGCGCCAGGCCGAGCGCGGCGTCGGCGAGCGCGAGCAGCGCGACAGCGCCGGCGAGCGCGATCACAATCCCCGTCTTCTTGGGCAGGATGCCCTGATCGATGATCGCCCTGAACAGCAGTGGATTGGCGACGACGATCGCCGCGTCGATACCGGTGACGACGAGAAAAAGCGCGAGCGCGACGCGATAAGGATGTGCATAGGAAGCGATGCGGCGCACCGTGCCTGGCTTGAGCCGCTGCTGCGTAATGGAGCGGTCGCGGGTAAACGACCGCATCATCATGAAGCCCCGTGGGTCCATGACGCGGGAACCTCCCGAGAGCCGCGGTTCTTCCCCTGTGCAGTTAGCTTATGGCGAACCGCTAGGCCGCTCCGGTTCGCCGGGATCCACCGCGTCGCCGGCCGGTGCCGCGGCACGCCCGGCCGGTGCCGCGCCGCCCCCGCCGGGCGCCGCGAGACGGGAGCGCTGCAACTGCGCCTGCGCCCGCCGCTCGGCGGCGGCCTGCCGCGCCAGGGTGTTCGCCGGTGCCTCCTGCAGCAGGGCCTTGGTCGCGCGGGCGGTCGCGGCGTCGGTGGCGAGCACCGCGCCGGCCAGATCGGCGACCGCGGCGCCAAGCTCGCCCGCGGGCACGACAAGTTCCGCCAGCCTCAGCTCACGCGCCTCGGCCGCGTCGATCGTGCGCGTGGTCACGCACAGCTCGATCGCCCGGGCCAGCCCGACGAGATCCACCAACGGCTTGGTCCCGGTCAGGTCGGGAACCAGGCCGAGGGCCGGTTCCTTCATGCACAGTTTGGCGTCGTCGGCGAGTACGCGGATGTCACACGCCAGGGCGAGCTGGAAACCGGCGCCGATGGCGTGCCCGTGCACCGCCGCGATCGTGACGAAGTCCGGGCGGCGCAACCAGGTGAAACCCTCCTGGCATGAGGTGATCCACGCCTCGAATCCCGGCCCGGTCAAGTCAGGCAATGGATCTTCGCCAGGAACGCCCTCCTGGGTGAGCAGCCGCCGGTCGAGGCCCGCGCAGAAGGACGGCCCCTCGCCGCGCACGACAACCACACGCACGTTCGCCGGCAGCGAGGCGCCGATGCCGGCGAGTCCCCACCACATGGAAGGGGTCATCGCGTTACGGCGGTGCGGACGGTCGAGTATCACCGTCGCGACCGCTCCCGCCGGGTGGGCGTCGTCTATCTCAAGGCGCAGGCCGGCCTGCGCAAGTCCTGGCGTGCTTTGCGTCATGGCATTCCCCTCCCGGTCGCGGACCGTCCGGCGGCCGCCGGCCATACCGCGCGGCGGACGGCTGGCCCTGGTACATGACGGCGGTGCCTGGCGCCGGTGCCTGGCGGTGCGTTGCGGAGGCAGGCCCCGCAGAGCGCTCGGTGCCCCGGCGAGCACTCTGCACCGGATGATGCTCTCCGCGCCAGCCCGGTGCTCCGGGCGAGCGCCTAGCAGGGATCCGGCGAGCGGGACATAGCCTGACGAGCCTGGCCGGTGAACGGGGCCTGACAGGTGAACGGGGGCTGGCCGGTGAACGGGCCTGGGACGCCTCCCTGCGGCTTAGACCTTTGCCTTGCCCCGGGTCGCGCCGCCGCGGCCGCGCAGATGCACACCGGACTCGGTGAGTATCCGGTGGACAAAGCCATACGATCTGCCTGTCGCACCTGCGAGGGACCGGATGCTCTCGCCCGACTCGTACCTCTTCTTGAGGTCCGCCGCGAGCTTGGCGCGATCAGCACCGGTCACCCGTGTGCCTTTCTTGAGGGTCTCGGTCACAATACCTCCCGTGATCTGAAGTGACCTCAGCGTTACCGTCCCTCGCCATGATCACGCATTAACGCTAGATCGGCTACCCACATCGAGGCAAATGATCACTTCTTTTTTAACACGGCGTATTGAGGCACCCACGCATGGCCCAGGTTCACGCAAGCGCGACCAGGTCGGCGAACTCGTCGTCCCAGGTGTCCTCTATCCCGTCCGGCAGCAGCATGACCCGCTGCGGCTGTAGCGCCTCGACCGCTCCCTCATCGTGCGTGACCAGGACAACCGCGCCCTCGTAGGTACGCAGCGCGGCGAGAATCTCCGTGCGGCTCGCCGGATCGAGGTTGTTGGTCGGCTCGTCGAGCAGCAGCACGTTCGCACCTGATACGACGAGCAAGGCGAGCGCAAGCCTGGTTTTCTCGCCGCCGGAGAGCACTCCCGCGGGTTTGCCCACGTCGTCGCCGGTGAAAAGAAAGGAGCCGAGAATCCGGCGCTGCTCGGACTCGGGCAGGTCGGGTGCGGCCGATCGCATGTTCTCGAGCACCGTCCGCCCGGTGTCGAGGGTCTCGTGCTCCTGCGCGTAGTAGCCGAGGCGCAGCCCGTGCCCGGGGCGCACCTCACCCGCGTCCTGTTCTTCCAGCCCGACGAGCAGGCGCAGCAGCGTCGTCTTGCCCGCGCCGTTCAGCCCGAGCACCACCACCCGGCTGCCGCGATCAACCGCCAGGTCCACCCCGGTGAACACCTCGACAGATCCGTAGCTCTTGGACAGCCCTGACGCGGTGAGCGGCACCCGCCCGCACGGCACCGGCGTGGGGAACCGCAGGCGCGCCACCCGGTCGGCCTTGCGCCCGGTCGAGGTACCCGCGAGCAGCCGCTGTGCGCGCCGCTCCATCCCCTGCGCGGCCTTCGCCTTGGTCGCCTTGGCCCGCATCCGGTCGGCCTGCGATTGCAGCGCCGCGGCCTGACGTTCCGCGTTCGCGCGCTCGCGCTTGCGCCGCCGTTCGGCCGCCTCGCGCTGTTCGAGATAGGTTCGCCAGCCCACATTGTGCAGGTCGAGCGTGCAGCGGTTGGCATCGAGGTGGAACACCTTGTTGACCACGGCCTCGAGTAGCGCCGTGTGGTGACTGATCACGACGAGGCCGCCGCGGTGCGCCCGCAGGTGGTCACGCAGCCACGAGATGGAATCGGCGTCCAGGTGGTTCGTCGGCTCGTCGAGCAGGAGCGTCTCCGCGCCACTGAACAAGATCCGCGTGAGCTCCACCCGGCGCCGCTGGCCGCCTGACATGGTCCGCAGCGGCTGCCCAAGGACCCGGTCGGGCAGGCCGAGACTGGCCGCCATCGAGGCCGCTTCCGCTTCTGCCGCGTAACCGCCGAGCACGTGCAGGCGGTCCTCGAACCGCGCATAGGCGCGAATCGCGGCATCCCTGCGGCCGTCCGCCTCCGCCATCTGATGCTGCGCCTTGCGCATCCCGGCGAGCACCTCGTCAAGGCCGCGTGCGGACAGAATCCGGTCCATGGCGAGCATGTCGAGGTCACCCGTGCGCGGGTCCTGGGGAAGGTAGCCGACCGTGCCCGCGCGCCGCACGGTGCCCGCGGCGGGCAGGGCCTCGCCCGCGAGCACGCGGGCGAGCGTCGTCTTACCCGCGCCGTTCCTGCCGACCAGCCCGATCCGGTCCCCCGGGGCGATCTGGAACGACGCATCTTCGATCAATAGCCGCGCTCCGGCACGCAGCTCAAGACCAGAGGCAACAAGCACGAGAACTGCCACTCCTTCGGGTGACGGGTTACTGGGCGGGCTTCACCAGCGCGACGGCGCGCGCCCCGTCCGATTTAGAGCGGCAGCATGGCAACCATTCTATGTGGCCCGCTCCGCTGCTGCCACCGCGTTACCCTGTGCCCCGGCACAACAAGCATGCCCTCGCAGCCCTCCGCACCAAGCGACGTCAGCTGGCCGGCGTCACGTCGGCTCGATCAGCCGTATCCGTACCGCACGGAACAGCCGCGGGGTGTCGCGCAGCACGGCGAGCCTGGGTTCAGGCACTGTGAGGAACCGCTCCACGGCAAGCTCGAAGTACGGGCGCAGCCGTTCGTCCTCTCGGATCCGGCCGATCGCGAGCCGGTCTCCGCCGAGCACCACGGCGTCCAGCCGCCGCGGGTAGCGATCGAACACGCGGAGCGCGGCGTCGGCGGCGGCGGACAGTGCCTGCCCCGCTTGCTTTTCCCTGCGCCGCGCGAAGCGCTGCTGTGACGTTCCGCCGGCCGCGCTGCGCCCGTGCACCAGCCGTGAACCGGTCTTGGACGCGGCCAGCCGTGGCGGCGCGCCGGTGAAGACGCCGGCCGCGTAGCCGCCGAGACGGACGATCAACACCCCCACGGTCCGGTCCGCGCCGGCGTGCGCCGCGATCCGCTCGGCGACCTCACCAGGATCCAGGGCCGGGGGCGGCAGGGCCGGGGGCGGCAGGGTGGCCGACGATCCGGCCGCCATATCCGGGAGCGGCGGAAATGGGACGTGACACTCGGCAATCGCGCCATCTGCACCCATATACCGAACGGCTGCCGCCCCTGGCGCGACGTGCGCTCCGCCATGCCGGGCGGCAAATGCGGAAAGCCAGCTAACTGTGCGTTCGGGAGCAATGTCGAGCCACCGGCCGCCACTCAGAGCGTCACGTGCCGAGTTTTCCACTACGCAACGCCTCCATGCGTTTACTATCTGGCACAGTTAACTCCATGACCAGGGGCTCTGCTTGCCCGGGACGACCCCGGGACTCCCGCATGTCGGCACGCTGGTCTGCGGGCCAGGCCTGACGGGGTGGTTCCCTGGCCCGCACCAGGACGCTCTCACAGACCAGTGAGCGTGGACGTCTTTCATCCGATGCTGCGAGGCGCGCGGCGGCGTCGATCACAGTCAAGGAAGATGCTGATGACGATAGAATCCGGCCCGGCCGCCGCGGCGGGCTTGCCCGCCAACGGTGTCGAGCATGCGCTCTACGGTGCCGCCAGGGACAGGGCCCGGGTGGGTGAGCTTCTCGATGAGCTCTGCCGCGGCCGGCTGTGGCTGCCGCTGCCCGATGGCGGCGGGCCGGTGACCGACGGGCACGCCCTCACCTTGCCGACGGTCCGCTATCTCGGTGCCGAGTTCATCCCCGCCTTCACCTCGGCTTGTCAGCTCAACGAGGTGCTCGGGCACCAGGACCAGGCGCGGGCCGACGGCTCACCCGCGGACCAGGGCCGCCCACCGGCCCTGCCGGGCGGCCAGGTGCCGCACGCGGTGGTGCCCGCCGCGGAGCTTGCCCGGCTGATTCCCACCGGCCTCGGCATCGCGCTGAACCCGGGCGCGGCGGTGAGCGTCCCGATCTACCCCGACGACGTCGCCTATCTCGCGGGCACGGACGCCGAGGTGGACGGTTCGGCGATTCGAGTCGGCCCACCGCCGCAAGAGCCCACCCGGCTGCTCAGCGCGGTCGCGGCCGGCCTGCGCCGGGTGGGAGCCGCCGAGCTTGCCACCCGGGCGTGGCTGATCACCGACGGCGGGCAGGGGCTCGTCATCAGTGTGACCCTCGACAACCCGCACGACCGCTCGGCGCAGCAGTCCGTGACCGCGGCCGTGCGGGACGCGGTGGAGGTCGCCCGGCCGTGGTTCCCCGTCGACGTCGCCTTTCCCGGTGAATGCGAGCCAGGCCCGCTTGAACGGTGGTCGGCTGCCCACGCGCGGCCGTTCTACCTACGTGACGCACCGCCGTGGCCAGCCGGGCCTGTCCGGTGTGGATAGGCCGCGGACGGGCGCGGTTTCCGCCCGCCCTGACCGGCTAAGGCCTGGCCTGCCTCATTGCTCGTCGGTGATCAAACCGGCCGACCGCATGGCGGCCCGTACCGGCGCCAGCGCGGCGGCCGCCTGCCCAGCCGCGACCGGCCCAGCCGCGACCGGCCCAGCGCCGGCCTGCCCGGCGGTAACCTGCCCGGCGGGGGCGGCTTGGGCCGGGAGTGAGCCGCTGAACTCCGTCTGGAACGGAGTACGCAGCGGCGCGTGCGTTCCCCAGGGCGCGGCGCCGGCCGCGACGGCCGCGTCAGGCAGCCCGGCACCGGCGCGGGCCGGGTCCAGTTGCGGCAGCGGCCGGCACGACGAGAGGATCACCTGGAACAGGCGCAGGACCCGGCTGGCATCACGCACCATGGGCGGGCGGCCGGGCTCGGGCCGGAACTGCGGATGATGGGCGAGGACCAGCCCCGCGACCGCAGCGACGTGGGCGGCCGCGGTCGCGGTGCCATCGAGCGGGCCATAAGTGGCCGGTGGCAGCCCTGAGATGATCGCGACGCCGGGTGCGCAGCAGTCCAGCCCGGCTCCGCTGTTACCGAAGCGGGCGGCGAAGAAGCCGTCGGGCACGGTGGGCAGCCCGGTCAGCTGAGCCGCGTATCCGCTGCCTGGCGGGAACGTGCCGAGGCAGCCGATCGCACCGACGCCGAGCACACCGGGTAGCCCGGCCGGATAGGCCACGGGCCCGGCCGCGTCGCCGGCGGCGGCGACACACGCCACCCCGGACTGCAGCGCCTCCTGAGCCTTGTCGGCAAGCAGCCAGGACGGCTCCGTTACCCCGGCCGCGATCAGCGCGACATCGATCTGCTGCTCGATGCAGTAGTCGAGCGCCTCGATCAAGTCGGCACTCCAGCCACCTGGGGCGATGCGGCAGACGTGCACCTCTGCTTCCGGCGCGAGGCCGACCACACCGGTGCCGTCGTCACGGCCAGCGATCAGCACCGCGTGGTGGGTGCCGGCGCCTATCGAATCTTCCTGCCAGCTCTTGTCGTCGCCGCCGACGATGTCGCGGCCCTCGGTGATCCTGCCGGAGAGGTCGGGATGCCCAATGGCGGTGCCGGTGTCAACGAGCGCGATCCGCACGCCGTGGCCACGATGGGTCGGTGGCAGCCGGTCGAATCCCATCGCCCGCGCGCCCCAGGAATCCAGCGCACGTTCAGGGAACTCGGGGTGGCTGGTGGTGATGCGTTCGCAGGTTACCGTGACGGTCTCGTTCGCCCGGAGCAATGGGCGGCTCACCCGGACCGGCCAGCATCCGCGCCGGGGGCGGACGAGCATCTCGGTTGCCCTTGTGACGGTATCCGCGGGCACGGACAGCTCCACCCGGCCGTCCTCGCCCGTGTAGGCGGCAGCCGGGAATGGCCCGCCGAGCAGGCAGACCGCCGCGTCCTCGATCGGCCGGCCGCCGTCGTCGCGCACCTGGACGATGACCCGCTGAAGGTCGCCGATCGGCGCGACGGCCACGTCACGTGCCTGCGTGGCGGGGGCCAGGCCGCTGGTGAGCGGCTGGTCGATCTCCACGTACAGATACGGCTCGGCGGCGAGCGCCGCGGCGCGCTCAGCGGTCGTCTCGATGACCGCGATGTTCGGGTAGCTGCCTGCCGGGCCGGCTCGCCCGATGGTGCGCGCGACGCTGATGTCCGGGTCCCTGTCCAGCTCGACAGCAAGATCGCGGGCGTCAGCCGGGGGCGCGACCGCCACGAGGTAACGCTCGGGTCTGCTCCGTACCCCTGGCGGCGTCCCGAGATCTCTAGGGGCCCGGCGGGTGTCTTCCGCCCGTGTCTGCGATTCCTCCGGCTTGTCGCGGCGCGGATCGGCCTGCGGCCGTCCCCGGGCCGGTCCGGACCGGCGGTCTGAGCCTTCACCAGCCATGTTCTCGCTCTCTTCCATCGTCTCCGTCGTCCGTCGTAATCTGCCGTCGTTGTCTGCTCCGCCGGGCTCCCCTGGGCTCACCGGCTAAGCCCGGGCGGTGATCCCCGCGGTGATCCCCCCGCCCGGGTGACGGGTGTGACACTGAGCCGGAGGGCCCAGCTGTCACACCCGTCACGGTCCACGGGCGAGATCGCGCATGATCCTTAACGGCTGCCGCGGATGCGGCATCCATTGGTGCGGGGGATCCCGGGGGGTCGCCCCCCGGGGGGGCGACCCCCCGGACCCCGGCATCGGGGGTGGCCCCCTGGGGTCAACACGGGTCATAGCGGAGGCAGCGCCGGGTACGCGGCCCGGGCCTGGCGCGCCGCCGACGTGATGGCCGACAGCTGGCCAAGCCCCGCCTCGTACTGCCCCGCCTCGTAGAACTGGACCGCCACGCTGAGCGCCGGCGCCAGCGCCGCGGCGACCGGCGGGGCCACTGCCGCGGCAGCGGCCGTCCAGCGGTAGAGGTGCTGGAGCAGCGCGGCCACCTGATGCCGCGAAATCTCCGCGGAACGTGCCGCCGGGCCCGCGTCTACCATGACCACGGCTCGTCCTCAGGACAGGCCGGCGTAGGCGCGGCCAGATTGGCCGAACGCCCCGGCGAGCGGGTTCTGCGCACCGGTCGACTGCGTCCACGGCGAGGAGAACTGCCCGGTGAACGGCAGCATGCCCGGCTGCT
>Ga0209648_10005142_pt1 | contig 11166 bp, 9 predicted proteins | sample GraSoi2013_115cm_FD_185830 | JGI IMG/M metagenome (GOLD analysis project Ga0209648, IMG submission 185830) | Grasslands soil microbial communities from the Angelo Coastal Reserve, California, USA - Sample 9_17_2013_115cm (SPAdes) (version 2) | ecosystem: Environmental > Terrestrial > Soil >...
CGGTTCCCGTTGAGCCCAGCTGCCGTACATGATATTTTTCTTTATCTGCCCTGCCCGGGGTGGCGGAGTGGCAGACGCTGAGGACTTAAAATCCCGGCAAGGCGTCCGCAGCCCACTGCACCAAAACGCAGCACAGCGAAAAACCCTTGATTCTACTGCTGTTTCTCACTAGCACCGCGCATGGGTCGGCAGAGTCACGCATCGAATCACAAACCCAACCGACACCACTACCGACACCGGAAATCGGAGCTTAAGGGAATCGGGATCAAACCTTCGGCGGATTTTGGTTTCCCCAGGCAGGCGCTTGAGCGCAGGCAGGAAGTTCTTCGCTGTAAACGCCTCCGTCCTCGTCTGCGAAGCATTATGGACAGCAAGCACTCAGTCCCGTGACCCGGCGACGCCCGGTTTGCCTTGCTTTGTGTCGGCCGACTTTCGAGATACAAAGACTTCTGAAGCCGGAAGAGGATACCCTATGATCGGGCGAAGGGGTCGGGGAATCATATTTCGCCCCGCCATTAAAACGTACTCAGCTTGAGGGCCAACATTTTTGCTCGCCGGAATTTTTCCGCTTGCTGTTTTGTTTCCTTTCCGATGATGCCCGGCCTTGGTCGTCTCAATTGGGACCGCGACTGATCTTCAGGCCGAGTTGCCTGCCGTGAGTTGACTTCTGGTTCCGGAGGCGAGGAGTCTGGTATCGGCTCGCGTTTTTTCAGTTGGTTAGCTCCCAGGATAGTCGGCGTCAATCGGGATATTCGGGCACATTCGGCAACGAGTATGCAACTCTATTTCTGCATCAACCTGACTGGCCCTTGGATGAGCGGTTAGAGCAGCGGACTCATAATCTCTTGGGATCGAGACGGCCTTCTGTATTGTCAGCGACTTAGCAGGTATATGAAGGTGTATCGAGGTGTGAAGAAACGCCCAAAATCTTAGTTTTGGACCAATTGTGGACCGCATTTTAGACCAAGACAATCAATTGGACCGAATTCTTTTCACTCGGATTGCTACCCAAGCAGGTTGTGCTATCAACAACGATCTTGTAAACCGTCGCCGAGACTCGCCTGCGGGATGGGGACATGACGCAACCCATCGGTTGAAAGCCGAAAGCGCGAAGTCTTACTCGGCTCAATCTGCATCGTTTCGTGCGGTGCTGTAACAACAATGTCACGCAGACGAGAGCTAGTTTCACCGAATAATTGGGGCTAGCTCTCCGGAAATTCGCTACAACGGCCTTGTGTACCGTCGCAGGTACTCTTAGCACATCATTTATCTTCCCGTCGTTCGGCAAATGTTGTGATCTCTTGAACATTCATCGCTTCTCGTCCTCCTTTCTAGTAATCCTTCAAGCACTGATGTGCACTTCGTGCCAAAGTGCCCCGCTGGGTGTAGCTCCCGTTCCGCTGCGCGCCAGCCAAAGGCCAAACCGCATGGAATCAAACAGTCCGAATCCCTTGCGGTAACGCAGCACGCGGTACCACTTTTTCCACTTAGCGGCGAAGATCAAAATCGATGACATAGCGTCGCTCCTCTCTCCTGCATCCCTCGATCGAATCGCTCGCCTCACGCCCTGGGGAAATGCACGGGCCGCGCCAAAGTTCGCCGTATCTCGAAAACGGCCTAACTGATTGACTTGTTGGAGGAAGGCGAGCCGAAATGGCGTTCTTTAGGACAGGCTGCCACGGTGTTACTGCCACGCGCGTGGTAGACTGCCCGCTTCCGAGCATCTGAAGGAGCTAGGCTGTAAGCGGGTCACCGGTGCGTGGCGTTGGCACGCGGCCGTGCATTGCCAAGGCCATGCAGGCTTATGGGATGTCGAGCGGAATGTGCCCTGAGTTCATCCGAAGGCCTAGCGCCGACAAGATCATCGACTATGAAAGTGGCGGGCTGCCTGATAGGTTTTGTACGAACCTCGGAAGAGTTCGACGCCCTCGAGGCTCTGGTGGCGCCAGATGCGCGCGCTTTCCTATGATGCGATTGGCCTTTCGCCCTGGTACTGCGGCAGTTTCATGGCATGGCCTTCGACCACCTGCGCGGCGGACGATTTTCGGGAATTCGCCATCCTGCGCGAACTGATTCGCGGCGCACTCATGTCATTGCTTCATTCATTCTCAAATGCTTCCAGTGGAAATTTGAATATCTGACTTTGGCGGTTCAATAGTCTCTGACTGAGGACGCACCAAACGTAGGAAGATTGGACACGTTCCAGCCTCCTCCGAGTGCTTTGATGAGGAGCACACTCGCGTCCAGCCGACGCCGTAGGATGTCAATGGCGTTTCGTTCGTTGGCAAGCTCGATCGTCTGCGCAGTGATGACTTGAAGGTAGGTGTCGACGCCCCCTTTGTAACGGTTGGTAAAAAGTTGAAGGGACTCCTGCGATGACGCGACGGCCTGCTGTTGCTGCTGCGTTTCGTTTTCGAGAATGCGCAAGGCAGCGACGTTGTCTTCGACTTCCTGAAACGCTGTGAGTGAAGTCTGACGATACGTTGCGACTGTTGCATCGTAGTTCGCGCGCGCCGATTCGGAAGTGGCGCGACGGCGCCCGGCGTCGAAGAGAGTCTGCGCGAGGGCCGGACCGACGGCCCAGAAGCCGCTCGGCCAGCCGAACCAGTTGGAACCTTGCGAGCCGGCGAATCCGGCGGTTCCGCCAAGAGTCACGGTGGGAAAATACGCCGCGCGGGCGATGCCGATCTGCTGGTTTGCCTCGGCGACTCGATGCTCTGCGGCGGCGATGTCCGGACGCCGCTGCAATAGTTCAGAAGGCAGACCAATCGGAATGCTGGGGGGTTGGTAGTTGAGCGGCGCAGCTGCGAGGCTGAATTCCGCGGGCGGCTTTCCGATCAGAATCGCGATGGCGTGTTCGAATTGCGCTCGCTGCACGGTGACGTCCGTGTCTTGAACGCGGGTGGTGTCCAACTGGGTCTGAGCTTGCGCAACGTCGGCCTTCGGGGCCACGCCTCCTTTGAAGCGATTGAGCGTGAGCTGCAGGTTGTCGATATAGGCTTTTACTGTATCGTCGAGAAGCTGCTTCTGGGCATCGGCGGCTCGCAATTCGAAATAGTCCAAGGCGAGTTCTGCCTCGAGGCTGAGCTTGGCGGTCTCGTAGTCGGCGGCGGTCGCTTGCGCTTCTTCCCGAGCGGCGGCGACGCTACGCCGTATACGGCCCCAGAGATCCAGCTCATAGGAGAGATCAAAGGGTAGAACGAAATCGCCCTTGCTGGATTGTTGAATTTTCGATGGAAAGTTCGGCGAAAAATCTGAACTCTTGACATAGCTGGCGCTCGGGGCTGTTGAGATGGTTGGAAATTGCGAAGCTCGACTGAAGCGAATCGCTGCGCGAGCTTGGCGGAAGCGTGCTTCCGCTACCTTTAGGGTTTGGTTGGAACCGGCAATCTGCTCCTCCAGCTTGTTGAGTTCGGGGTCGCCGAAAATCTCCCACCAATTTCCGCGGCTCGTCTGATCGGCAGGATGCGCGGGTTGCCACTGGTCTGACTCCTTGAACGAGTCTGGCACTCCTTCTTTATAGGCAGGTGTGGTAGGGACAGCGGGCTTGACGTATTTGGGGCCGACTGTGCAGCCCGCGAGCAGCAGCACTAGAAACAGCGCAACAATGCCGGTAAGGATGAAACGCATGGCGGCAAATAAGTACCTCATCGGCCAGAACCACCTGCTGCTTTGTTGCTCAGGCGAACGGGCATGCCGGCGACCAGAGAGTCCGATGGATCGACAATGACTGCATCCGTGGGTTGCAGGCCTGAAACGATTTCTACGCTATTCCCGTAGTCGCGGCTAATCTTGACCGGAACCAAATCGGCTTTGTCATTGCGAACCAGCGCGACCTGCAAGCCCTCTTTCCGGAAGATCAACGTGTTCGCCGGAATAGTAACCGAGCGAGTCTGGTCGGGCAGCTTGAGGTGCACAAAAACGTATGCGCCCGGCAGAAGTTGACCGGTCGGATTGTCGACGTCGACCTCGACGAGCAGCGTACGCGATGCAAGGTCAATGGCATTGGCGTTGCGAACGAGAGTGCCATGAAAGGTTTGGCCCGGGAATTCATCGAGGGTCAACGCGGCCGGCGCACCAGAGCGTGCGGCACGGGAGTACACCTCGGGAACCGCAACATAAACGCGAAGTGTAGGCGTGGCAGCGATGTGAAAGAGTTCTTTCGGTTGTGTGCTGGCCCCTGCATCGATAAGCGCGCCAATATCTGTATTACGCGCAGTGATGATGCCGTCAAAGGGCGCATAAACTTTCTCAAACGCTTGCAACTGCTCTAGGCGTCGCACATTTGCGGCGCTGGATTCGGCTGCGGCTTTCACCGCGCTGAGATTGCTGACTGCCTGGTCGGTTTCCTGCTGGGACACGGAGCCTGTGCTCACGAGGTCTTGCCAGCGGGCGGCGGTGATCTTGGCAATGTTCAGATTGGCCTGCGCGGTATCCAGGTCCGCCCGAGCCTGCTGCAGTTGCTGGTCGACTTCGGGAGTTTCTATCTCCGCGAGCAATTGGCCCCTCTGGACATGCGCGCCAATGTCGAAATACCAACGCTTAAGGTAGCCACTGGTTCGCGCATAGATCGGCGCATCGCTGAATGCCTGGGTATTGCCCGGCAGGACGATCTCCTGTGTGGGAGCGCCTTCCCGCGGAAAAACCACAGCGACCGTGGGAATGGCGGCTTCTTCGGTTCGTTGTTTGAGTCGCGATTCGGCTGCAGCTCGCGAATGGATGCCGGAGTAAATCAGGAGCGCAAGTGCAGCGAGCGCGGCTGCAGCGACAAGGATTGTGGTTCGGCGCCCGGCTCCGGGGAGAGGATGAGAACCCTGCGGATTCGGTTGCATGGTCTGCTCTTCGATCGCTTCTGGGTCGGGGATGGTCTTCACATTTTCCTCGCTCGATGTCATTGGTTTTCCTTTAACTCACGCTGAAATTGGTTCGGGGTCACCCTCGGAGTGCTCTTGGGCGACAGAGGGATCGCGGCGTCGGTGAAGCAAACTGAAGACCGCAGGGACGAAGATCAGAGTGGCCACGGTGGCGCACAACAGGCCGCCAATGACGGCGCGCCCGAGGGGTGCATTCTGCTCGCCTCCCTCGCCCAGTCCGAGCGCCATAGGAATCATGCCGATGATCATAGCCAGAGCGGTCATGAGGACGGGGCGGAACCGGGTGAAGCCGGCTTCGATGGCCGCTTTGACAGGGTCTCCGTGATGCAGCAGCAGTTCTTTGGCGAAAGAAACCACGAGAATACTGTTCGCCGTTCCGACGCCCATGCACATAATGGCGCCCATCAAGGCCGGCACGCTGAGTGTTGTGTGCGTGACGAACAAGAAGCCGACAATGCCAGCAAGCGCAGCAGGTAGTGCGGTGACGATGATGAAGGGATCCAGCCACGACTGAAAGTTCACCACGATCAGGAGGTAGACGAGAACAATAGAAAAGACGAGCCCGCCGAGCAATCCGAGGTAAGAGTTGCGCATCGTTTGCAGTTGGCCCCGGACGGTAATGAAGCTGCCACGCGGCAACGACTTTCGGTTGGCATCCACAATGCGCGTGACTTCGCGGCCCACCGCGCCCAAGTCGCGGCCTTGAACGGCGGCATAAATATCGACCACGCGCCGGATGTTGTAATGGTTGATCACTTCCATCTCGTTCGCCCGTTGGATGGAAGCGACATCCGCGAGAATTTCAGGGCGCGCGGCGGCCGAAGCATTGAGCGGAGTGTTCTGAAGGTCTTGGAGGGATTGAATCGAATATTGCGGAGTCTGAGTGACCAGGTTGTAGCTCACGCCATTTTTCCAATTCAGAAAGAACATCGGCGTGATCTGGAAGCTGCCACTAAGTGAATTCAGCATACTGTTTGCAACATCGCGCTGGGTGTAGCCGCCCTGGGCCGCCTTGGTGCGGTCCACAGCTACATCGAACTCAGGGTAATCAAACGCTTGCTGTATGCGCGCATCGGCAATGCCCGGAACCCGCTCAATTTCATGCAGCATGCGGGCGGCGACTTCACGATTGCCGTCGATATCGGCTCCTTCGATTTGGACATCGATGGGCGCCGGCAAACCAAAATTCAGAACCTGAGTGACGATGTCCGACGGCAGGAAATAAAAAGTCGTGCCAGGGTATTCACGGGGCAATTTCTCTCGCAGGCGCTGAACATAGTCGCCCGTGGTGTGGTGATCCTCCTTAAGAGAGACCAGAATATCGGCGTCGCCCGCTCCTATGAGCCCCGATGTGCTATGCATGAAATTGATAGAGCTGTAGGGCAGGCCGATGTTGTCCAGAATGTTGTCCACCTCGCGTTCGGGGATCTCACGCCGTATCGAGCCCTCGACGAGATCGCACAGCTTTGCAGTCTCTTCGATGCGCGTGCCGCTCTTGGCGCGGAGATGGAGGATGAATTGGCCGCTGTCCGTACTGGGAAAGAAATCCTGACCGAGCCACGGCACAAGAAGAAACGCCGCAGCGCAGGTCAAAAGAAAGATGGGGATAAAGAGGACCCGGCGGTGGACAAGCACTGTCAGCAGGCCCTGGTAGGCATTCCGAAGCCGCTCGAACCCGCGCTCGAACGCTCGCTGAAACCGCACGAGAGGATTCCGTGAACTGGCAGCGCCGCTCTGCTTAGCTTTCAGCAGGTACATCGCCAATGTAGGCACTAGCGTTCGTGAAAGGATGTACGAGGCCAGCATGGCGAACACCACGGCTTCGGCGAGAGGAACAAAAAGGTAGCGGGCGACACCGCCGAGCAGAAACATCGGCAAGAACACGATGCAGATGCAGAGCGTGGATACCAGGGCGGGGACGGCAATTTGCGCCGCGCCTTCCAGGATGGCGTCGCGTTGGGCTTGTCCCTCTTCGAAGTACCGCTCGATGTTCTCAATCGTAACCGTAGCGTCGTCTACAAGGATTCCGACGGCGAGAGCCAATCCCCCTAGTGTCATGATGTTGATGGTTTCGCCGAGGAAGCTGAGGACCATGACGGAAGTCAGGATGGAAAGCGGAATCGAAATAGCGATGATTAAGGTGCTGCGCCAGCTTCCCAAGAACAGCAAAATCATCAATCCCGTGAGACACGCAGCGATGATGGCCTCGCGGATGACGCCGTTCACCGAGCCCCGGACGAAGATGGACTGATCGGACAAAGGCAGAATCTTGAGTTCTGGGGGAAGCGTCTGTGCGACCCGCGGCAGAAGGCCGCGAATGCCTTTCACGACGTCGAGCGTAGAAGCGTTGCCGGCCTTGAGGATGGACACCAGCGCACCGCGATGACCGTCCTGACGCACGATGTTGGTCTGCGGCGCAAAGCCGTCGCGCACATTTGCCACGTCACGAAGATAGATCGTGGAATTCCCAATGACCTTGACGGGCAGGTCGCTCAATTCAGGGACCGTTCTCGGACTGGCGTTCAGCCGAATGTCGTACTCGAAGGGACCCATCTTTGCCGTTCCGGAAGGCACAATGAGATTTTGCAGTTGCACGGCAGTGAGAACATCTTGTGGCGCCAGGCCTTTCGATTGCATCAACCCTTGATTCAAATCGACCATGATTTGGCGTTGTTTGCCGCCGTACAAAAAAGGAATGACGGCTCCAGGCACTGTCACCAGTTGTGGCCTCAGGAAATTCTGGCCGAGGTCGTTCAACTGCTGTTCCGAGAGTCCGCTTCCGGAAAGACCCAGCTGCAGAATGGGAACGCTCGAAGCGCTATAGTTGATGATCAGGGGAGGCAGAGTCCCCGGCGGCAATTGTCGAAGCACGGTTTGGGATATTGCCGTAACCTGAGCATTCGCGGTGTCCAAACTCGCGCCGTGTTGCAAGTAAATCTTGACGATGGCCTGACCGTTTACCGTAGTTGATTCGATGTGTTCGATGTTGTCGACAGTGGTGGTCAATATTCGTTCATACGTGCTCGTGAGCCGGCCTTCCAATTCTTCGGGATTCATGCCCGTGAACTGCCACGCAACCGCGATCACCGGGATATCGATGTTCGGGAAAATATCGGTCGGCGTGCGCAAGATCATGATGGGGCTCAGAACCAAAATGAGCACGGCAAGAACGATGAAGGTATACGGCCGGTCCAGAGCGACTCGAACAATCCACATAAGTAAAACTCCAAATACTCCAACCGCGAATTGATCGCGGAAGCAAAAGCATGAGATGAGACCGCGCGGTCTCTCGCTAAAACAAATCTTCGTGCTACCAAGCGACCCGAAAACCTGTTTTCGGGACATCTAGGTGGTCGAATGGCCCGTTAGAGAACCATGGACCAACGCTCACCGGGACATTAGGACCGGGAGACCTGCCTCGTAAAGGACTGTCCGGGTTACGCCGCCGAACACCCACTCTCTCAACTGGGAGTGGCCATAGGCGCCCATCACGAGGAGATCGGCGCGGAAAGTGGCAGCTTGCGAAAGCAGAAGTGTACCGACGTCTTTCCCCTCGGGCGACATGCGCCGTACTTCCACGTGCGCGCCATGCCGCGCCAAGTGGCGCGCGATGTCCGCCCCCGGCTCCTGGCCGTGACCCTCCGGGCGGCGCTGACGGTCGGCGACCAAGACCTCTACCGCCTCAGCCTTCGCAAGCAGTGGCATGGCGTCCGCCACCGCGCGGATGGACTCGCGCGTGGCGTTCCACGCGACAAGGATGCGGCGGACTTGGGATAGCTTGCCGCGCGGCGGAAACACGATGATTGGCCGGCCGGAACTCAAGACGAGGGACTCCGCGAGGCCTGGAGGGCCGGCCGTTTGGCCTGCAGATTCCGGGCGGGCGACCACCACGAGGTCCGCGTAGTACGCGTGCACGCCCACCTCGCTGCTAAAGTAGGGCAAGGATCTCCACTCCGACTCCAACCGGATTCCGTGACGACGGACGAGGTCTTCAAACTGAGCCCGGTGGTCCGCCTCGATGCGCTCGAGTTGCGCTTGGTGCACCTCGATCGTGCTCTGCATGCCTTTGCCGCGGGCGAAGGTCTCCGCCGGGGTAACTGTGGGCTCCGGCTGCATGAACACGCTGATTAGGCGCGCGCCGTGCTCCTCGGCGAGTACGCTGGCGAACTCTAAGATGCCTGCAGACTCGGTGCGCCCATCGATGAAGACCACGATTTCCCCCAGCTCAGCAGTGCCCTTGTCAATGCTCAAGGGGGTAGGCTCAGGGGCAGACCACGTCCATTGCTTGTTGGTCATAGCGATTCCTCCTTTTCGTCGTGCATTCCCTTAACAGGCTGGCCGAAGCTCGAGAACCGCCCGCGAACAATCACGAACTGATCTCTGCGTTCGCAACGCCTGGTTTCCGTACGTCCGCGTGGACTCGACATAACGCTTCAACGTCTGACGCAACTTCCTTCGCCCGTGGAATACTCGTGCCTTCACTGCTCCCACCGACAAACCCATGACTTGAGCGGTTTCTCCTGTGGAGAGCTCGCCAAGTTCCCGGAGTTGGATTGCTCTACGCATTCCTGGTGTTAACTCCTTTACAGCCGCGGAGAGAATTCGCTCCTGCTCTCGCTGCAGGCAACTGTCCTCAGGGCTCGGGGCCGCGTCCGGAATATCCAGAGGCAACGCTGTTTCGTCTTCCGTGTTTGATTCCGAGATCGGCACCTCACGCGATCCACGCTTTCTACGCAACAACATAAGCGCCTCGTTGATGGCAATCCGTGTTAACCAGGTGGAGAATAAGGAGTCGCCCTCAAACTTCTTCAAATGAATGAACGCTTTCTGGAAGCTCTGCTGCACGACGTCTTCAGCGTCCTCCCGATTACGGGTCATGCGCTGGGCTAATGAAAAAATCTTCCCCTCGTGCCGTTGGACCAGTAGCTCAAATGCGCGAGCATCCCCGGTTTTCGCGCCAGCAACCAGCGCTGCATCTTCCCGTGCAACCAAACGATCGGGGAAGGAACTCGTCGGATTCGCTCCGCGAATTGGGCTCATGATTTCAACTGTCATTGTTCTCCTTCTCTGCTCGCATTTAAACTGCTCCCGGTTGACTGACTCCACGGATTGGCTAACTTGAATTGCAACCCCGAGTCCTTTCACTTTCGTCTTGCTACGCACTGAAAACTAACTTCTAAGTTCGAAATGAACTGTAACTTCCATTTCGACAGCCACGGGCGTGCCATTAAGTAGCGTTGGCTCATACTTCCACTGCAACACGGCCTTCAATGCCGCGGGTATCAGCGACGGCTGCCCACTCAAGGCGCGCGCTCCCACCACGTTTCCGTGCTCATCGATCACCGCGTTGACCACCACGGTGCCCGAGACGTGCGCTTGCCTCGCGAGTACGGGATATTCGGGTTGGACCGAAAACGTCTGCCGCGGTGGCTTGATGCCGGAGCCAACGCGAACAATCCGCTTCGCTGCGGACTGCTGTGGAGGTGGTATCGGTACGGAGGTCCCCGTGCCACCGATAACTCCACCGAGCGAACCGCCAAGTTGTCCCCCCGGCACACCGCCTGGGACGCCTCCCACGACGCCCCCCGCTACGCCTCCCAAGTCCGGCGCGCCGGCTGCGTTGTCGAGAGAGACCGTCCTCGGAATTGCGGTCGGCGTAATTAGTCTTCCTACTGTGTAGGTAAGATTGGGGCGCTTAGATGTTATGTGAGGAGCCACCGCCCGACCCGGTGCTGGTGGGGGCGGCGCAGCAGGAGGGGCGGCCAAGGGAGTGTCTACGTAGCTGCGCAGTTGGATCGTCTCGGTTGTGTACAATGGCACGATGATCAGGGTCGCGAGAATTACAATGTGCAAACCTGTCGCGGCGGCCCACCGCAGAGGGCTCCTTCGTCCGGTTCTTGTCGTGCCTGTCTCGAGCAACGCGTTTAGAAAAACATCGTTCCGTATTGTCGGGGTCACACGTACAGGCCGTGTGGGCTTGCCTGCGAGCCCTTTTAGCGCTGGATCGAAAAGATGCATCGGATGAGTAGTCATTGGTCCTCCACTCTTGCCGTTCGGTCCGCGGAAAAGCTTGTCGCATTCACTCCGCCGATCTTCACTTGTTCAAGCACATGTTTTACGTACAGACCGCTGGCAATTAGCTGCGCGCCTTTCTTGCACATGGCGCGCAGCAGTCGTTCCCCGCTTTTGTCGATGAACGTGACGTCATTGAGGTCGATAATGCAGGCTCGCTTGTCGCGGCTGCGGTGCGCTTTCTTCCAGGTTGTTCTCAGTTCGCTGACCCACAGCCCGA
>Ga0209648_10005145_pt1 | contig 11162 bp, 9 predicted proteins | sample GraSoi2013_115cm_FD_185830 | JGI IMG/M metagenome (GOLD analysis project Ga0209648, IMG submission 185830) | Grasslands soil microbial communities from the Angelo Coastal Reserve, California, USA - Sample 9_17_2013_115cm (SPAdes) (version 2) | ecosystem: Environmental > Terrestrial > Soil >...
GGGCTCGGTGATTAGCAAGTTCCTGGCGCGCAGCACCCTGCTGGCCGCGGTGAACGCGCAGTGGGCTGGCGCGCGTCTGTTGGCAGGCGCCGTGCGCTTTCTGGTCATGACCCTGGCTGTGGTGGTCGCGCTCGAACAGGTCCGCATTGGCCGGACTGCGCTCCTGGTCACTTTCGCTATCATCTTCGCCGGGGTCGTTATCGCCGCCGCGATTGCCTTTGGCCTGGGCGGCCGCGATCTCGCCCGCCAATGGCTCGAGAAAAGGGTGCATTCCACGCCTCCGCAGGACGAAGAAATCTTCCACCACTTATGACCGCGCCGCAGTCATTTGTAACTGCTTGAGCTTTCGGGTATCGTGACTCCTCGCGGCAGGCATTCCAGTCTGTTTCACAAGGAAGTGCAAAAACATGCGACTCCTGAGGTTTTGTTCAGCCATCCTCCTGGCCACATGGATCTTTGCTCCGGCCGTCCGCTCGCAAGGCCGCCCGGAAAGTGGCGCGCATGAAATTGAGCTTTGGACCGGCGGCGGGCGCGGCGCCACGGGAAGCACTTCAGACACCGGCGTGTGGAACGCTGGCTTGCGCTATGGTTGGGTACTCACCGGCCCGCACGGCCCCGGTTTCTTGCGCGGCACCTTTGAGTATGCAGTGGACGCGGCCCCTGTTTTCTTGGTGGTCCAGCGCGGCAACACCGCGTTCGGGGCCGGCATCAATCCGGTGAATCTGAAGTGGAACTTCGAAACTCGCGGCAGTGTCGTGCCCTACCTCGAACTCGGTGGCGGAACTCTGTTCACCAATCACCAGGTTCCCGCCGGAACCTCTCAGGTGAATTTCACCTCCGGCGCGGCGCTGGGAATGCATGTTCTCCGCAAGCGCTTCAATTGGAGCGTGGAGGTCCGCTACATGCACATTTCCAACGCCGGCCTCTCAACGCCCAACCCGGGGATCAATACCATTCAGCTCCGCCTCGGCATCGGCCGGTTCAAGCGCTGACCCAAGCCTCTGAGCCCTCTCGCTGGCCCGCTGTGTGCTCTCGCGCGGTTTACTTCAAGTCGTTGTGCGCCTGTTTCTCCGCGACTTTCGCTTCGGCCTTGGCGTTGGCATCCGCATTGAGTAGCTGGATTCCCTCGCGCAAGCTCATCCCGCCGCTTCCGGGAGTCCCGCACGACGAAACGTCCGCCTTCGGCTGCACGCCGGTCATATCCCACTTCAGGCAGGTGAAATTGACCTTCGCATTGTGGCTGGCGTGAATTGCGGCGAGGCAATCGCTCGTACCCTTGAAGCCCGCGCAAGTGTCCGCCAGGTCCGCATTGGCAGGAATCAGCCCCCGCGCTTGCAGCCTGGACGTCAGTTGTTTGTCTCGATCACTGTTGGCATCCACTGTTTTCTTCGAACCCTTCTTCACCCATTTGACGGGGTTCAGCGAATGCCCGGTGTGCGTTGCCTCCGGGTCTTTTGGCGCGTCGGTCCCTCCTGCCCCTGCGCCCCTGGGCCCCTGCGCTCTGACTTGTATCGCTCCGAAGGAAAAACTAACTGCCGCAACCGCAAAAATCATCCACTGCTTTCTCATGTTTACCCCCTGAAGTTCGAGAATGGCCGACCGAGAATCGCGTTCTGCAAGCAGACTGGCCTCTGCTCTCAGTACGCCACGTCTGCCGCGCGGTGTCGAGGATTGGAGGAACTGCCGCTTCCTATGCGTAAGCTGACCTTCCGGCCAGGGGACCGAGGGGAGCGGTGTGCAACGCGACTCGGGTACAATGCGGCATGCTCGCCGCCAGGCATCTTATCTTTACCGATCTCGACGGAACTCTCCTCGACGCGCGCACTTATTCCTGGGCCGGCGCGGAACCTGCGCTCGCGGAAATCGAGCGCCGCCGCATCCCGCTCATCCTCGTTACCAGCAAGACCCGCGCGGAAGTCGAGCCGCTTCGCCGCAAGCTCGGCCACGCCCATCCCTTCGTCACAGAAAACGGCGGCGGCGTATTCATCCCCGACGGCTACTTCAACCTGAAAATCCCCGGCGTCGAGCGTCACACGCGCTATCTGTGTCTCCCCCTGGCGCGCCCCTACAACGAAGCGCTCGCCGCGCTCGATGAGATTTCCAAAGCCGCCGGAGTTTCCGTGGTCGGCTTCCACGATATGACGGCCCGCGAAATCGCTCAGAACACCGGCCTCGGGCCGCGCGACGCCGAGTTTGCCAGGCAGCGCGATTTCGATGAACCGTTCTTCTTCGCCGGCGCGAGCGACGCTGCCATCCGTGCCTTCCAGCAAGAAGCGGCGCGGCGAAAAATCACCCTGACCTTCGGCGGACGTTTCTGGCATCTCGCCCTCGGCACCGATAAAGGCCGCGCCGTGCGCGAACTGATCAAGCTCTACCGCGCCGCCCTCAGAACCCGCCTCATCACCGTCGGCCTGGGCAATAGCCAGTCTGACCTGCCGCTGCTTTGCGCCGTGAACCAGCCTGTTCTGGTTCCCGACGCGCAAGGAAATTTTGATCAGCAAGTCCTGAAGGCCTTGCCAAAAATTCACCGCGCGGAGCATGCCGGCCCGGCGGGCTGGAGCGAGGCGGTGCTCCGCCTGCTCGGTTGACCCCCTGCGACCAAAATCTAGCCGTAGTCCGCAAATATATTCATACCCTGCCTTGCGAGATGCGATAATTTGTCTTATGCAGATCTAATCAGTGAAATACGAAATAGCCAATCTTTGGGAAGACCTCTGCGGAGCGAACTTGAAGACCCCGGCACGGGGAGGCTTTCATCGCTAGCTAACGGTGGGGAGTCGAACCTCAGTCGATCTGTAAAGGGGAGGCATGAATGGGTCAATCCCGCTACGAAAGGCTCCCCAAGAGCCAGAACTGGCAAAACGTAGTAGCAGTTTTGTCTTCACCGAAAACTTCGGTTGCGCAAGTTGCCGGTGCAACGTCGAAAGCGTGCCGAATTGCCATTAGACGCCATTCAGATGACGTAGTTCTCGTTCACGCAGTCTATCTTCTGGCACACTTGCCGCTTGCCGCAAAACAAGAGAGAGCACAGCAGTTTCTGGCGGGCGTTGGAATCGAACCCGATGCCCTCTCTTCCCCTAGCTTGCTCATCGACGAATTGACCGAATTCTTGCAAAGGCAGAACTTCAACAACTCCGAACCGAGCTTCGTCACCGAAATCGCGCAGAGCGCTTTCCAGGAGACTTTGGCCAAGCTGATGACAGAGTCCAACCTCGACCTCTTTGCCGACGCGCGAGGCCAAACAGAGAAGGCGCTGGCGGCCAGCGGTACTCCACGCGGGTTTGCTAAGGCTGCCCGGTTCTTTTTCACTTCGTTTTTCCACCGGACGCTCTCCTACTTCCTGAGCAAGGAAACGGTAAACACTCTCGGAAAGGACGAAAGATTTGAGTCGCTGGATTCATTACAGCGATTTTCGGGAGAGTTGCGACGCTACTGTTGGGAAAGCTCCGAAATTATTGACAGCTTCGCAGAAGAATGGTTCTCCAAATACAAGTGGCAGGAAAAGCTAGATGTTGAGCATTTCTCTAACTTCACCTGGGCCACCCTGAAAAAATTCTCTGCAGAAATTGGTCGGGAGCACGAAGGAGCATGAGGAAGTCGCTCGTAATTGTGCACACCGGCCTTGCGGGAGCACTGCCACGCATCAATCGGAAGAAGTTTGACCATGTGGTTGACCTTCATCTTGAAGGCGATGAGCAAAATGTTGAAATCCGGTTCCAGAATATAGAAGAGAAAATCATCGCTAAACTGGGACCGGAGACGAAGGACTTGCTTGAGGTTGCGGCCGCTTTATACGTCGCAGACACGTCCATTGGTCGAGGACAGACTGACGTTTACGGTCGCGACTGGCAGCGGAGTATCCACTTGATCTTGCCCGTGCGCCGAGTAACGAAGTGGCGAAAGGTCGCTTCGCAGCTTTCAGAACTGGTGACTTATCTTTCGGGCGATGCAAGCATCACGTTTGATTTTCGAAGACACAAGCAAGACGAGAAGGGCCAGAGATACTTGGAGTTTCCAGCATCCGCTCGGGGGTTTCAGGGCGCAGACCGAATTGTGCTCTTTTCTGGCGGCCTGGACTCCCTCGCTGGCGCAGTCAGCGTGCTTTCAAGCGGTGAAGTGCCTCTGTTGATTAGTCATCGTAGTTCTCCGACGAGAACCCAATTGCAGGAATCGCTTCCTGAGCGTCTTCGTCAGAAGACTGGAAAGCGCCTGCCGCTCATCTATGCCTGGGTCACAAGAAAAGGTGAGGAAGCGATTGACAACACACAACGCCTGCGGTCCTTCCTCTATATGTCGCTCGCGGCGATAGTCGCCAACGAATTGAAAATCGAGAAAATCTTCTACTGCGAGAATGGCATTACGACTTTCAATCTTCCGTTGTCTGAGCAGAGAGTGGGAGCCAGGTCTACGCGTACGACCCATCCGCGCGTGATCTCTCTGTTCTCACGTTTCATTGAGCAGCTTTTGAAGACCAAGCTGGTCTTTGACAATCCGTTTCTCCTCAAAACTAAGACCGAAGTGGTCGTGGGCCTGGTCAAGCTAGGATATGAGAGCCTGATTCCGCAAACGCTCTCATGTACACGCACCTTTGCCGTCGAAAAAACGAAAAGACATTGCGGCGTTTGTTTTCAGTGCCTGACGCGGAGATTTGCAGTCGTTGCAGCAGATGTCGAGAGTCACGACCCAGTGGATGACTACGTGAAAGACATCTTCCGGGATGGCCTGGCCAAAGGTGACGAGCGAGGAAATGCAATTGACTGGCTAAACTTCAACCTTGAAGTCAGCGATTTTTCACTAGAGGGGTTGTTTCAGAGATTCCCGCAACTGCACCAAGCTCTCAGAAGCGTTACGGGAGATTCGCAAAGCAACTCACGAGCTATTTATGCCATGTACCAGCGGAACGCGGAGGAAGTCCAGAAAGCAGTGAGGTGCAAACACAACCAGTATTACAGTGACTTCCTGTCCGGCAAGCTTCCAGCCGATAGTCTAATTGGCTTGATCGGATCTCGGGTTCATCTACGGCCCCGGATTGTGGAATTTCTTGAGGAAACTGAGTCCAAGCTTTTGCCTCGGCTACGCGAAGCGTTCGCGCAAAAGCAACCGAGCGATGAGGCAGAACTTCAACGGGAGTCGGGAATCATCCTTCGTGCTGCGGATTACAAAATCGAACCCGAGTCGCCACAGTTCTCATTCTCAATAGTCAAGACGCGGCCCGACTATTCCTTCCCCGAATCGGGGGTGTTCCTGGAATTGAAGCTCTTCAAGGAAAGTAGCCAACGCAGCCAAATTGTGGATGACATCCTCGCGGATATTCACAAATACCGTAAGAAATGCCAGGGTATGCTTTTCGTCGTCTATCAAACTCACCCGTTCATCACCGACGCTATCGAGTTCGCAACTAGCCTTACGAATGACTCGATGGTAAGAATAGCAGTGGTTGGCTGAGTATCGCCGGGCGGAACGATCTGGAAGATTGCCCCAAATCAGGTCTTGACAACCGCTAGTCACTTGTGCTATAATTACTTTTGTCGTAATCGCCAGGCGCCGCTAGGTTGTCGCCTCTGGTTGCCCTGAAGGAAGTCACCCCAGGGCCCGCAGTCGAAAGACCGCCGTCAGATCGGACAGGTCACATGACAGAACAACCAACGCTCATCTTCACCTTGCGCACAGAGAAGGGCGTGTGCTGTGAATCAACCTTGAATTCTCGACTTTTTTCCTCTAAGCCCCTTAGATTCACACACTTTCCTAAAAACGCGTCCGCAACCCCTTTAGAATCACACAGTTTCAGAACAAAGGACTTAAAATCCTTTCGTTTCACACACTTGCAAAAAAGTGGTGGGGGGTCCCCCCATCTAGCAGCGGTTGTCACCCCGAGCGAGCCCGCGATTTTTGCGGGCGACGAGGGATCGCAGCGTTCTGAGAGTCGCGAACCACGACCCGCGAATCACAACTCGCCAGTCACCAATCACGAGTTACTTCGCCTAAGTCATTTAACATCAACACTTGCGAATTTCGCGTCCGCAACTCCTTTAGATTCTGCACTTACGTTAAAACGAGCGTCTAAGTCCTTTACATCCAACACTTACGAAAAACATACCCAGGGGGAGGGGGTGGGTCTGTTTGGCTCCGAACACGGGGTCACGAGCGCCTTATGCGAGTCCCGACTCTGTCGGGACCAGTCACGGGTCACGAATCACCAGTCACCGATCTCCCCTGCGTCCTTGACCCTCCTCGTCAACCCTGCTATAAAACTCGCTTTGCCTTTTGTGTTTGCTCGCCTTTGTACGCTTCCTGAGGAATCTTGCATGCGGAGGCCCACGGAGGATTGACGACTGATGTCAGCTCATGCACACGTTTGTTTAGGAATGCTGGCCACTGCCGCCCCGGCTCTGGCCCAGCCGGCCGCGGAGACGCCCGGCGGCGAAGCCAGCCTGCGCATCCCCAACCTGTCGCAGGTCCAGTTCCTGGGCATGGATGGACACAAGCTGCTGCTGTTTGGAATCCTGTTTTGCATTTTCGGCCTGGTGTTCGGCCTGACGATTTACACCCGCTTGAAAAACCTGCCCGTGCACCGCGCCATGCGCGAAATCTCCGAGCTGATCTATGAGACCTGCAAGACCTACCTCATCACCCAGGGCAAATTCCTTTTGCTTCTGTGGGTCTTCATCGCTGCGGTGATTGTGCTGTACTTCGGCGTGCTGGCTCCCGTGCCGGACAAACCCATTTTCGTCACCTTGCCCATCATCTTGCTTTTCAGCCTGGTGGGCATCGCCGGGAGCTACGGCGTGGCCTGGTTCGGCATCCGCGTCAACACCTTCGCCAACTCGCGGACGGCCTTTGCCGGGCTGCGCGGCAAGCCTTATCCCATTTACCACATTCCTCTCGAAGCCGGGATGAGCATCGGCATGATGCTCATCAGCGTCGAGCTTCTGATGATGCTCTTCATCCTGCTGTTTGTTCCCGGCGATTATGCCGGGCCTTGTTTCATCGGCTTCGCTATCGGCGAATCGCTGGGCGCCGCGGCGTTGCGGATCGCCGGCGGCATCTTCACCAAGATCGCCGACATCGGCTCCGACCTGATGAAGATCGTTTTCAAGATCAAGGAAGACGACGCGCGCAACCCCGGCGTCATCGCCGATTGCACGGGCGACAATGCGGGCGACTCCGTCGGGCCCAGTGCCGACGGCTTCGAAACCTACGGCGTCACCGGCGTCGCCCTGATTACCTTCATCCTCCTCGGGGTCAAGAACCCCACGGTGCAGGTGCAATTGCTGGTGTGGATTTTCGTGATGCGTGTCGCCATGCTCGTCTCCAGCGCCGCGGCCTACTTCCTCAACGGCGCCATTGCCAGGGCCCGTTATGGCAGCGCCGACAAAATGAATTTCGAAGCTCCGCTCACCTCTCTCGTGTGGATCACCTCGATGGTTTCGATCGCGCTGACCTATGCCCTGTCCGCGCTGATCATTCCCAGCCTGGGCGGCGACTCCACGCAGTGGTGGAAGCTCGCGACCATCATCTCCTGCGGAACACTCGCCGGCGCCATTATTCCCGAGTTGGTCAAGGTGTTTACGTCCATGGACTCGCGCCATGTGCGCGAAGTTCTCGCCTCGGCGCGGGAAGGCGGCGCGTCGCTCGGCATCTTGTCTGGATTCGTCGCCGGCAATTTCTCCGCCTATTACCTGGGTCTCGCCATGGTCTTCTTGATGTCCGTCGGCTTCCTGTTCTCGAGGATGGGTCTCTCCGCGCTGATGATTGCCGCGCCGGTGTTTGCCTTTGGCCTGGTGGCCTTCGGCTTCCTGGGGATGGGTCCCGTGACCATTGCCGTGGACTCTTACGGCCCGGTCACCGACAACGCGCAATCCGTTTACGAGCTTTCGCTGATCGAGCAGATTCCCAACATCAAGCAGGAAATCAGGAGAGATTTCAATTTCGACGTGAACTTCGAGCGCGCCAAGAGCCTGCTGGAAGAGAATGACGGCGCCGGAAACACCTTCAAAGCCACCGCCAAACCCGTGCTGATCGGCACGGCCGTCGTCGGCGCCACCACCATGACCTTTTCCATCATCATGTCGCTCACCAACGGCCTCACCACAAACGTAGGTAAGCTTTCGCTGTTGCACGCGCCCTTCGTGCTCGGCATCATCACCGGCGGCGCCATGATTTACTGGTTCACCGGCGCGTCCACGCAAGCCGTAACCACCGGCGCCTACCGCGCCGTCGAGTTCATCAAGGCCAATATCAAGCTCGAAGGCGTGGAGAAAGCTTCCGTCTCCGACAGCAAGAAAGTGGTGGAAATCTGTACGCAGTACGCGCAGAAGGGCATGCTGAACATCTTCATCGCGGTGTTTTTCGCCACCCTGGCCTTCGCCTTTCTCGAACCGTTTTTCTTCATCGGCTATCTGATCTCCATCGCCGTCTTCGGCCTGTACCAGGCGATTTTTATGGCCAACGCCGGCGGCGCGTGGGACAACGCCAAGAAAATCGTCGAGGTCGAGCTCAACCAGAAAGGCACGCCGTTGCATGACGCCACCGTGATCGGCGACACAGTGGGCGACCCGTTCAAAGACACCTCTTCGGTGGCCTTGAACCCGGTCATCAAGTTCACCACGCTGTTTGGCTTGCTGGCTGTTTCCTTGGCGGTGCGTCTGACCGCGGAGGCCGGCGGCGGGCTGACTTACATCCTGGCCGCAGTCTTCTTCGTCGTTTCGTACATCTTCGTCTACCGTTCGTTCTACGGCATGCGCATCCGATCAACCCAGCCGAACTGACGGCGTGATTAGGCACCACCGAGGGTAGCAACTCTTTGGCGAGGCGGCTGGTTAGCCGGAGACCACAAGCTTCTTATTCTTTCAGAAATGGTAGCCAAGCTCTCCCCTAGCAAAACGAACAGCAGAGTATGTCCGTTCCGTTCGACCATGATCTCTACCTTCAATGTCCCATCGAGGACGCGCATGATTTCCTTGTAGGAAAGATTTCTCGCTTCGATACCCTGAATTCTAACAATGCGGTCGCCTAGAAGCAGGCCAGCTCGAAAAGCAGGAGACCCGGGCAAACAGCGCGGATGGAAACATTGGTCGGCAGCACTTCGACATCTATTACTTCTGTCAAGATAATAGTTTACACAGGATCCTTCTGCTTCACCAAGCTCAGCCGAGCAGAAGTAGAACTTCTCCCGGCCGGAGTTGGTAGAGTCGTCCATCCACCTGCACTTTGACTTGATTCTTCGCGGTGGATGAGAGCACCGCTTGGACCCGGAACACATTTTCAGGCAGGGCCAGCGGCTGCACGTCCCAGCCGCCTTCCAAGAATACATTCCATTGGTCTCGCTTTTTCGGGTACCGCTCAAGAGAGATAGTCTTTCCAGCTAGCCTCTCAGGTTGGCCCTTGTTATCGGTCATAGTGGCTATAACCAGTTCGGTAAAATAATCAATCACTACGGTCTGGTTCCCTCGGAATACCTCAATCGTCTGTTTGTCACGCGAGATGCGCTGTGTTGCGATTGCGATTGGCGGTGGCGCAGGCTGGGGTCTGGTTCTGGCTTTCGGCGTGTTCTGTTCCGGCACCCCCTGGGACAGCGCTATACTGCAAATGCCAAGAACCAAGGTGCCGGCAGAAAAAATTGCAACTCCGCGTCTTTTCATCGCTTGCCTCCTCCAGGAAGTAATGACCAGGTGCCAAGAGGATTCCTGAACCTGGATTATAAGCCAATACATGAAAGGACCCAAAACACGTCCATTAGGTTAGATGCGGATCAGTCCAGGGAATTTTCTTGGGTCGTTGTCGAAGCCGGGAAAAACCGTCTTCAAGTCATCGCAGCCGACGTGGCCTTTGATGAGTTCGCCGAGCACCGACCGGAAGTCCGTGGTCAGCGCCAGGTCGCGGCCTTCATACAGCTGATGGTCGCCGAGCCCCGGCCATTTGCCGTACACTTTTCCGCCCTTCACCGGCCCGCCCATCACAAACATGCAGTTGGCGTGACCGTGGTCGGTGCCGCGATTCCCGTTTTCGTGCGCGGTGCGGCCGAATTCCGACATTGTAACGAACACGATGTTCTCCATGCGGTTGCCCATGTCCCGATGGAACGCCGCCAAACCCTGTCCCAAATCGCGCAGGAGGTTCGCAAGCTGGCCCTGCGCGCCGCCTTCATTGACGTGGTTGTCCCAGCCGCCGCAATCCACGAACATCACTTCCATGCCGACATCCGCCTTGAACAGCTGTCCGATCTGCTGCAGGCTCTGGCCCAGACGGCTCTTGGGATATTCCGCGCCGTTTTCCGGCTGGAACTTGCCGGGATTGGCCTTGCGCAGCATATCAATCGCTTCAAAGGTTTCGGTGCCGGTTCCGCGCAGCGCCTGGTCCACCGTCTGCGCGTAAAGGGCTTCGAACCCGCCTTCGACAACGGGCGATTGCGCGATCACCTGAAACTGCCTTACGTCTGGCAGAGCGATAGCCGGCGCCGACCCGCGTAACATCCTCGGTAAACTCGCGCCCATAGCCACGGCGCGGAACGGCGAAGCATTCGGCTCGGGCAGGTCCTGCAGTGCGCGGTTCAGCCAGCCATCTTCGGTGGCCTTCACGCCGGGCGTCCCCGACTCCATGAAATCCTGCGCGTCGAAGTGCGACCGCGTCGTGTCCGGCGAGCCCGCCGCGTGCACGATCGCGAGCTGCTTCTGGTGAAACAGCGGCTCGAGCGGCGCGAGACTCGGATGCAAACCAAAAAAGCCGTCGAGGTCTATCGCCGCCGCTTCCCCTCCCCGCTTGGGCTCGGGAATGGCGATGGACGGCCGGATCTTGTAGTAATTCGATTCGCCGAAGGGCACAACGATGTTCAACCCGTCCGCCGCGCCCCGCTGGAACAGCACCACCAATTGCTTCTTATTGGGCATCGGCGTGGCCGCAATGGCGCGCTGCAAAAACGCAGGGATCGCGCTCAGCCCCACCATGGCGACGCCGCCGTTTTTCAAAAACACTCGCCGGGTCACGTTCATCGTCTTGCTCCTTCCTTCTTAAGGTCAGCCAGTTGCTCGCGAATCCCAGAAATCAAGCTAGCGCCGCTGGAATTCCGGGGAGCCCAGCACCAATCCGGCCACGACTCCCACGTCAATCTGTTTCACCGGGTCATCCAGGCTGGCCTGGATGATCTGCGGGTTGTCGAGCTGCTT
>Ga0209648_10005148_pt1 | contig 11159 bp, 9 predicted proteins | sample GraSoi2013_115cm_FD_185830 | JGI IMG/M metagenome (GOLD analysis project Ga0209648, IMG submission 185830) | Grasslands soil microbial communities from the Angelo Coastal Reserve, California, USA - Sample 9_17_2013_115cm (SPAdes) (version 2) | ecosystem: Environmental > Terrestrial > Soil >...
TCTGCTGCACCGCGATGGTGATGCTGGGGCGGCGGTCGGCCTGGCCGATGGCCACGCGCGGCAGGGCGGAACTGGCGAAGGCGAGGCCCGAGGCGGCGATCAGACGACGGCGACGCAGGAACATGGTGCGAACTCTCCTTGGCGAGGGCCGCACGCTAGGGGCCGCGCATGAACCCGCGGTGTCGGTTTGATGACGCTTCGCTGGTGCGCCGCGGTGGATAAGCCGGCGCGCGGTTTGGACAAAATTACTGTAAAATCCGCGCGAGAAACTCACGGGAGGAACAATCATGCCGATTGCCAACCGTCTCTATGCCGAGTTTTTGGGAACTGCGTGGCTCGTCCTGGGCGGCTGCGGCAGCGCGGTGCTCGCAGCGGGCTTTCCCCAGCTCGGCATCGGTTTTGCCGGCGTGGCCTTGGCCTTCGGCCTCACCGTGCTGACCATGGTCTATGCCCTGGGCCCGGTGTCGGGCGGCCATTTCAATCCTGCCGTGACGGTGGGCCTGGCGTTCGGCCGGCGCTTCCCGTGGAGCGAGGTCGTGCAGTATGTGATCGCCCAGGTGCTGGGCGGCATCGCGGGGGCTGCGATCCTCTATGTCGTGGCCACCGGCAAGGCCGGCGCCGACATCGGCAGCTTTGCCACCAACGGCTATGGCGAGCATTCGCCGGGCAAGTACGGCCTGCTCGCCGCGGCGGTCATCGAGATCGTCATGACCTTCGGCTTCGTGACGGTGATCGTGGCCGCCACCGACCGGCGTGCCCATGCGGCGGCGGCGGGGCTGGCGATCGGGCTCTGCCTTACCCTGATCCACCTCGTGAGCATTCCGGTCACCAATACATCGGTGAACCCCGCGCGCAGCACGGCGCCGGCGCTGTTCGTGGGCGGCGCGGCGCTTGACCAGCTCTGGCTGTTCTGGGTGGCGCCCGTGGTCGGCGGCGCCATCGCCGGCCTGGCCTACAAGCTGCTCGCCCGCGAGGACTGACGAGAAGAGGCTGCGGCGGTAGAGTGGCGGCGCCGGTCTCGGCCGGCCACTGGAGGAAACCGTCATGAGTGTCGCCCAGCGCGTTTGCCTTGCCCTGGTCGCCCTGCTGCCTGCCGTCGCGATGGCTGAGGACGTGACCGCGCAGTTCCGCCTGGTCGCGGCACCCAACAACATCACGGGATGCATCGCGGCCGATCCGCAATTCACTCGCGTGCACAGTTTCACGGTGAAGAACGGCCAGGCCGAGCTCACCGCACCCGGCGGCATCAACACCAAGATGAAGCTCGAGAAGCCGAACGTTTACGCCACGGACTACGATCTGGGGCGGCTCAATCTGCACATCGTCGCCGACCTCGCGGCAACGCCACCGTCGCTCACCGTCGACGACAAGAACCTGGGCTGCAAGTGGACGGCGAAAAAGCAATAGGCCGTCCTGCTCGTCGGTCGGTGAAATGAACGAATCGCGGCGTTCCGTTCCCTTCAGCATCACGCTGCTCACGCTGATGGCCTTGATCGTGCTGCCGCTCGCCACGGCACTGCTGTGGCTGGGCTGGCGGGCCGTCGATCACCTCGAGGCGCGCAGCGTCGGCCAGCGCATGGCGTCGCTTGAAACGGCGGTCGAGGGTTTCCTGACGTCGGGCCTGCGCGTCGTCGTGGCGGTCGGCACGACGCTCGCTGAGGCGCCGAGCTTTGCGCCCGACGCCGGTCTTGGGGCCGATCAGGAGCGTCTCCGGCAGTTCGTGGTGCTGCTCGAACGGTATCCCGCGATGGCGGCCTTGTTTGTCGGCTACGAAGACGGCCATTTCCTGTATGCCGGCCGACCGGAAACCTTCTCGATCGATCAGCGCCTGGAATTCGACGCGCCCGACGGGCCTTCCATCATCCTGCGCACGATCGACGGCGAGGGCGCCGCGCGGCGCGAGACCTGGTGGTTCGAGATGCCCGACGGCAGCCGCAGCCCGCCGCGCTCGCGCGCTCTCGACTACGATCCGCGCACGCGGCCGTGGTACGTCGACGCCCGCCGCGCCAACGCACCGGTATTGACCGAGCCCTACCACTTCGCCCAGGCCAATGTCATCGGCGTCTCGGCCGGTGTGCCGCTGCGCCAGGGCGGCGTGATCGGCTTCGACTTCACGCTCACCACGCTCTCCAGCCTGATCGGCGACTACAGGATCACCGCCAACGCCATCATCATGTTGGCGAGCGATACGGGCATCGTCTTCATGGAGTCGGAGGCCTGCAAGCTCGAGCGTTCGCAATGCCTGCCGGGCGAGGACGCCGTGCGTGCAGCCATGCGCAGCGTGGTCGCCCAGCTCGGCGGCGGCGATCAGCGGATCGAGCGCGATCTCGTGTTCGGCGGGCGCGACTATCGGCTGCTGGTGCACACCATGCCGCCGAACCTGGGACGGCGTTACCAGATCGCCGCCGCCGTGCCGATCGTCGAATTGTCCGCCGATTCGCAGACCCTGCTGGAACGCGCCGCCCTGGCCGCCGCGCTCGCCGTGGGCCTCGCCGCAGGCGGCGCTCTGTTGGCCGCGCTGTTGCTGTCGCGCTCGCTCGCGCGCATCGCCGGCAAGACCGAGCGCATCCGCGACCTCGATTTCTCCGACCAGGTGCCGGTGGTAAGCCGGATTACCGAGATCGCGCGGCTGTCGGCCTCGGTCGAACGCATGCGCGAGGGGCTGGAAGTGTTCGGCCGCTACGTGTCGAAGAACCTCGTCCACCAGATCATGCGCTCGCCCGAGACCGCCGGCGTCGGCGGCACGCGGCGCGAGATCACGGTGATGTTCACCGACATCGAGGGTTTCTCGTTGTTGAGCGAGACCATGGAGCCGGAGCTTCTGACCAACCGGCTGTCGCGCTACTTCGATGCCCTGGGCACGGCGATCGTGGCCAACCGCGGCATGATCGACAAGTATATCGGCGACAGCATCATGGCGTTCTGGAACGCGCCGGAGCCCGACCCGGACCACATCGCCAATGCCTGCCGCGCCGCGCTGCAGGCCGCCGCGGCCGGCAACCAGCTCTCCGAGAAGTGGAAGAGCCGGGGACGACCGGGCTTTCGCACCCGCTTCGGGCTGCACACGGGCCCCGCGGTGGTCGGCAATGTCGGCGCGCGCGAGCGCATCAACTACACCCTGGTCGGCGCGGTGGCGAACCAGGCGTCGCGGCTGGAGGGCCTCAACAAGGCCTACCGCACCGAGATCCTGGCGAGTGGCGAGATCGCCGGCGCCACGGCCGACCGCTTCGTGTGGCGCCATATCGACCGCATCGTGGCGGCCGGCACGACCGAGCAGCACGAGATCCACGAACCGTTGGGCGAGATCGATAGCGCCCCGCGGCACGCCGAGCTGCTGGCGCAATGGGAGAGCGGCCGCGCCGCCTATGGCGAGGGCCGCTTCGAGGCCGCACTCGCCTGCTTCCGCGCCACGGCTTCGCTCAGGCCCAGCGACGGGCCGAGCCGCGTGTTCATCGAGCGCTGCCTGGCGTTCCTGCGCGACGGCGCGCCCACGGACTGGAACGGCACCTGGCATTTCGACAGGAAGTGATGGATCAGAAGCGGGCCGACAGCCGTCCGCTGAAGAAGTGGGCCGGCCCGCGCACGGCGTTGTAGCCGGGATTGCCGAGGTACTGGTAGTCGGCGCTCACGACGACGCCCTTCACGAGCTGGAAGGCGTAGTAGGTCTCGATGACGTTTTCCGAGGCGTAGGTCAACGCGCCGTCGCCCACCAGGATGCCGAGGCCGCCCGCCGCGAGGTAGCCGCTGTGGTCGGCCGAGATCTGGTTGAGCGCGCCGGCGATGCCGATTCGGTCGTCCGGCCGCTTCCACGCCGTGCCCTTGATCGACAGGCCGAGCGAGAAGCTGGTGTCGATGTCGGTGAAGGCGTTGATCTCGCTGCGCCCGTCGTTCCAGCTGAAGCGGCCGAACAGGCCGATATCGTCGGTGAGCTCTTGCTGGAGGTTGAGATAGAAGCCGTACTTGGCGCGGCCTTGGCGGGTTTGCGCGATGGTGTCGTTGGCCGTGAGCCCGGGGGTGAGTGCGGCGAGCGCCACGGCTTGATTATAGGAGCCGGCGAAGGTGCTGGTGAGCCAGCTGCCCAGCCGCAGTATCCCGGGCCGGTCGTAGGGCTTGAAACGCATTTCCAGCTCCCCCACATAGCCGCCGCGCGAGAGCAGGCTCATGTCGAACGTGTTGGAGTTGGGCTGATCGCCGACCAGGAAATAGCCCGCGCGCGCCGCCCAGCGCGGTTGGTTGAGTTCGGCGGTGAAGCCCCAGGTCAGTCCCAGCTTGTCGGCCGGATAGTCGAAGGCACCCGAGGCCCAGATCGACCAGTTGAGGAAATCGATTCGCGGATCCTCGGCGTAGTCGTTGCCATCGAACAGGTCGTGGACCGAGAACTTGCCGACCTGCAGCGCGACCCGCGATACGTCCTTTTCGCCTGACAGCTGGCCGTACTCGCTCTCGACCTTCTCGCGCTCGCCGCCCAGCCCGATCTCCTGACGCAGGAAAATGCGCGAGGTGTTGTAGCGCGGGTAGGGGAAGTTGGATTTCTGCGCTTCGCCGTTGGGAAAGCCCGCCGCGCCGGTGGTGCTGGCAACGCCGAAGCCCTGCAGCAGCTCGGGATTGTAATAGAGCTCGCCGCCCTGCCATAGCCGCACGCCGAGGAAGGCCGAAACCGTCCAGGTCTCGCGGCTCTGGCCGAGCGGCGGCAGGCTATTGGCTCCGCTGTAGGGCGCGTTGAAGGCCGGATAGCCCTGGTAGATGAAGGTGGTCTGGCCGTGCAGCTCCCAGGTGCCGGGGCCGTGGTCTTCCGCCTTTTCTTTCGACTCGTCGACCTCGCCGAACTTGTAGTTCAGGCCGACGCGGAAGCGGTGGAGGTCATACTGCGAATCATGGCGCGCCGGCGCCGAGGCGAAGGCGAAGCCCGTCAATCCAAGGTTGGTGTAGAGATACTCGGCGCGTGCCGACCAGCGCTGGTCGAAACGATAGTCGACGCCGCCACCCAGCACGTAGCCCAGCCGGACGTTGCTGGAGTTGGCGTCCTCGTTGCCGGTCGTGAGGTCGACGCGTGAGTAGCGTGTGCTCGCCCAGGCGATACCGCCCGTGACGAACGGCGTCCACGCACCCATGGCATAGCCGGCGCGGCCGCGCAGGGACGCCAGATACTCGAGCTGCTCGTTGGCCGTGCCGGTGCCCGTCGCGCGGTAGGACAGGACCTGCGAGAGGTCCTGGGCGCTCGGGAAAGATGCGTCGAGCTCGACGCCCAGCATCAGGTGCGAGGCGAAGTAGTGCTCGTAGCCCGCCTGCACACCGCCAAAAAAAGCGCCGTAACCGGTGACGCCGCCGGCCGATGCAACGCCGGTCGGATCGCCCAGCGTGGCGTTGGCGCTGCCGAACATGTAGCCGACATGACCGCCGAAATAGAATCCCGAGCGCGGCGCCACCGGATCGGCGGCGATCGCCGGCACTGGCGCCAGCAACGCCGTGGCCAGCGTTGCCACCCATGCCATGCGCGGCGTCTGAAGCCGGCCGGCGATGCCGGCAAATCCCCAAAGTTCCAGGATCTTCATTGTCTTCCCTGTAGCATTGTCTCGCCGACGCATGGAAGGCTACCCGCCAAAGTGCAGTTTCATGACCGTTCGTTTCTGTTTATTGAGGCCTGCGAAGCGAGCAAGATTCCGGCCAACCGGGGAAAGCAGAACCCATCGCCGTCGAGCTTGTCGATGTCGCGGCCAAGAATCGGCGAGCCGGCCGCTCGTTGTCCGGCCCCCAGGTGCAGGCCAGGCGACCATCGGCATCACGATGCCAGTGGCAAACCAGCCGCGGCCGGTCGACAGGCAGGCGGTCGAGCGCAAACAGGCGCACGAGATCCTTCGTGTCCTTGAGCGAAACAGTGCCCGGCGCTGCGGCCGAGCGGACGTTGAGGATTGCGGCAGTCATCTCCGCGCCTCCTTCTTTTCAGATCGGTTGGTCCGACCCGGGAGGCGCGAGGATTGGGGGGCTAGTGCGTCGACGCCCCCAGGATCGCTCGAATTTCCCGGGCTATGAACCCGGCAGCGCTTGCAGTCGCAAGGCGACCACGTTGTGCCGACCGGATGTTGCTAGGTCGCGGGTTCATCGAATCCCTTGCTGCAGGTTGCTCCGGCGCACCGATGGCCGAACGAATTCGACAACCGGCACGCCGGGCGGTATATACCCCCCTCCAGGATAGGATCAAGTCCAATGTCGCACACCACGCAAGAAAAAGAGAAGCGCAAGCTGCTGATGAGGCTGAGGCGCATCCGCGGCCAACTCGATGCCGTCGAGCGCCGGATCGAAGACGAGTCGAGTTGCGCTGCCATCCTGCAACAGGCGACCGCCTGCCGGGGGGCGCTGGACGGCTTCATCGCCGAGGTGATCGAGGATCACATCATGGAGCACCTGGTCGATCCGTCGGCCAAGCAGGGCGACGCCCGCTCGCAAGCTGCGGAAGAGCTGGTCGAGATCATCCATTCTTATCTGACTTGATGAAACAGACGCCGACCCACGAGGCACCACGACATGCACAGCCATTCCATTGACGACTTCCGCCACGAGCATCTGTTTCTCGGCGCCGACCATTCGCGCAACGAACGCAAGACCTGGACCGTCATCGTGCTCTGCGGCGTCATGATGGCCGCAGAGATCATCGGCGGAGCGCTGTTCGGCTCGATGGCCCTGATTGCCGACGGCCTGCATATGAGCACGCATGCTGGAGCCTTGCTCATCGCGGCCCTCGCCTACACCTACGCCCGGCGCCATGCGCACGACGCGCGCTTCACTTTCGGTACCGGCAAGCTCGGCGATCTGGCGGCGTTCACGTCGGCGATCATCCTTGCGATGATCGCACTGCTGATCGCCTGGGAGAGCGTCGGACGGCTGCTGCATCCCGTGTCGATCGCCTTCGACGAGGCGATACCCGTAGCCGTCCTTGGCTTGGGCGTGAATTTGGCGAGCGCCTGGCTGCTGCGCGATGACCATGACCATCACGGGCACGGCCATCAGCACGCATCCCATGATCACGAGCATGACCACGACGGGCACGACCATGACGACGACCATCACCATGCCGCTCGTGCGACGGACCATCACCGTGACCTCAATCTCCGAGCAGCTTACGTGCACGTCCTGGCCGACGCTGCGGTCTCGATTCTCGCCATCGTCGGCCTGCTGGCTGGCCGCGAACTGGGCTGGATCTGGATGGACCCGGTGATGGGCATCGTCGGCGCCTGCGTGATCGCCAACTGGTCGTGGGGCTTGGTCCGCGCGGCCGGAGCCACCCTGCTTGACCTGCTGCCGGACGAGACACTTGCGGGCAAGATGCGGGCCCGTCTTGAAAGCGGCGACGATCGCGTTGCCGACTTGCATCTGTGGCGGATCGGGCCAGGTCACTGCGCCGCCGTGGTGTCGATCGTGTCGGATGCGCCGGTGTCGCTGGCCGCCTACAAGGCACGGCTTGCCGATTTGCCCGGCTTGAGCCATGTCACGATTGAGGTAGCGGCCTGCCCGAACCATTGATCGGCACGATCCGCGCGCGGTCGACGGTCAACCCAGCGACACGCCCACGATGGCTCCTGCGCCATAGGTCACGCCGGCGGCAGCGAGGCCAATGGCCAGCTGGCGCAGCGCGGAGAAGACGGCGCCCCGGCCGGTGAAGAGACTTGTCCCGGCCCCGATCAGTGCAAGCGCCAATCCACTTGCGGCCAGGCTTGCCATCAGGGCTGCTCCGCCCGAGAGCAGCAGGAAGGGGCCAAGCGGCACGATCGCGCCCGCTGCGAACAGGAAAAAAGACCAGGCCGCCGCCTGCCAGGCCGAACCGCCGAGTTCCTTGGGATCGATGCCAAGCTCCTCGCGCGCCAGCGTGTCCAGCGCCGTCCCTTGCTCGCTCAGCAGCCGGTCCGCCAGAGTGCGCGCTTGGGATTCCTCTATTCCCTTGGCCTGGTAGATCAACACGAGCTCTTCCTTTTCTTCCTCCGGGACGTCGCGAAGTTCTTCTGCTTCGGTCGCGATCTGGCTTTGATAGAGTTCGCGGGAGCTTGTCACCGACAGCCACTCGCCCATCGCCATCGAGCAGGCGCCGGCCACCAGGCCGGCCAGCCCGGTGAGCACGATGGTGTTTTCGGCGACGGCCGCGCCGGCCACGCCCATGACCAGGCTGAGATTGGAGACGAGGCCATCGTTGGCGCCGAGGACGGCCGCCCGGAGCGTATTGCCGCCGCCGCGGTGGCGTCCTTCCAGCATCGCCACGGTGGGTCCGGCCAGGCCGCCGCTGCCCGCGATAGTCCGCATCACCCGGGCATGCGATCGTTCGTCGGATGGCAACCCGGTATCGCGTGCCTCAGGCTGGTTGTCATACGAGGCCCTGTCGCGGGCCTCGTGATCGGCGAGCGTTGGCAGCACGAATGCCGGGCCGAAGCGCCGCGCCAGCCAGGCCAGGACACGGGCCCGGCCGGATGGCGCAGTTGCGAAGCGCGCGCCCGCGGCCTCGATCTGCTTTCGCCAGAAATCGCCGTGCGCTTGCTCGACCGCGGCGAGCCGGCGGAACACCTCGGCCAGCTTCGGATCGGCCTCGCTTTCCGCCAGCGCTGCATAGACTGCCGCGCCGTCGATTTCGCCTTGGAGGTTGGAACGGTAGCGTGGCAGGTCGTCGGGTTTGGCCATGGTTTTCAAGCCTCGGTGAATGGGCGATCGGCACCGGCCTGAGCTCGATGGCGAACCGCACCCGGGTTCGCCTTTCTTGTCTTGGTGTTTTCCCGTGAGATCGTTCCGGCCTTCGCAGCGGACGGCGCTTGACGGTTTCCTCATCGAAGGATATGCGCGTGCGCAACGATCATCACAAGGGACTCGATGAACCCGCGATCTAACCCGGGAAAGCGAGATCCCGAGAGTCCGCCTGCCTTGGGCGTCCTCGCTCGCGCTTCCCGCTCGGTGCAACCGAACTGAAACAAAGGAAGCGCGGATGGCGACATTCCGCAAGGGTCGTCCGGTCGTCGAGCCGCTCGGGCTGGGCGGCGAAGGGCTCCTCCCCAATCTTTACGATCTCGCGATCTTCGTTTTGATCGCGGGCGTCTTCGTGCTGATCGCCCACGGTGCGCACGAGATGACGGCGCCGGCCGCGCGGCTGGCCAGCGAGCCCGTGACGCTCGATCCCGCCAACCTGCCGGAATACGCGCTGCGCACGACCTTGCGCATGTTCGCGGCCATCATCGTCTCGCTGCTGTTCACCTTCGTGGTCGCCACGCTCGCGGCCAAGAGCCGCACGGCCGAGCTGGTGATCGTGCCGGCGCTCGACATCCTGCAGTCGGTGCCGGTGCTGGGCTTCCTCACCTTCACCGTCGTGTTCTTCCTGCGCCTGTTCCCCGCCAGCGAATTCGGCGCCGAGTGCGCCGCGATCTTCGCCATCTTCACCAGCCAGGCCTGGAACATGGCCTTCAGCTTCTACCAGTCGCTGCGCACCGTGCCGCGCGACCTCGACGAGGTCAGCCGGCACTTCCAGCTCTCGCCTTGGCTGCGTTTCTGGCGGCTCGAGGCGCCGTTCGCCGCGCCCGGCCTGATCTGGAACACCATGATGTCGATGTCGGGCGGCTGGTTCTTCGTCGTCGCCTCGGAGGCGATCACCGTCGGCGACACGACAGTGAAACTGCCGGGCATCGGCTCGTGGCTCGCGGTCGCCATTGACGCCAAGGATATCCATGCCGTGATCCTGGCCGTGCTGGTGATGGCGGCGGTGATCCTGGCCTACGACCAGCTGCTGTTCCGGCCGATCGTGGCGTGGGCCGACAAGTTCCGCTTCGAGCAGACTGCCGCGCTGCAGCGTCCGCGCTCCTGGGTCTACGATCTGTGGCGGCGCGGCAAGGTGGTGCGCCGCGTATCGCCGGCCATCGGCTGGATGGCCGCGCGCATATCGCGGCTGCCGCTCGGCTTCGCCCGACCGGCGCGGCCCGCACCGAGCTCCGGGACCGGCCGCCTGCGCGAACGCCTGTGGCTGCTCGCCGTGCTCGCCGCCGTTGCCTATGCGCTGTGGCGCGTCGCGTTGTTCACGCACGCCTCGCTCAGCGCCCAGGACCTTCTGGCCGCGATCGGCTTCGGCCTGCTCACGCTGGCCCGCGTCGTCGTCCTGATTGCGCTGGCCAGCGTCATCTGGGTGCCGATCGGCGTCTGGATCGGGCTGCGTCCGTGGGCGGCAACGCGCGTGCAGCCGGTGGCGCAGTTCCTGGCGGCCTTCCCGGCCAACGTTCTCTTCCCGATGGCGGTCGTGGTCATCGTCCGCGAGCATCTCAATCCGAACATCTGGCTCAGCCCGCTGATGGTGCTGGGCACACAGTGGTACATCCTGTTCAACGTCATCGCCGGCGCCAGCGCCTTCCCGACCGACCTGCGCGAGGCCTCGACATTGTTCCGCCTGCGCACCTGGCAGTGGTGGCGCAAGGTCATCGTGCCCGGCATCCTGCCGTACTACGTCACGGGCGCGCTCACCGCGACGGGCGGCTCGTGGAACGCCAGCATCGTGGCCGAGGTCGCGAGCTGGGGCGACACCAAGCTCAGGGCGGCCGGTCTCGGTTCCTACATCGCCGATGCGAGCGCCGCCGGCGACTATCCGCGCGTCGTGCTGGGCATCGGCGTCATGTCGGTGATGGTCGTGTGGCGGCCGCTCTATCGCCTGGCCGAACGTCGCTTCCGTCTGGACTGAGGAGGTCCATCATGAACACCGCCGCTTCTGCATTGGTCGAAGTCGACCGCGTGCGCCAGCTCTATCCCAAGGGCAGTGGCGAGAACCTGCTGGTCCTCGACGACGTCACCTTGAAGCTGCGCAACAACGAGATCGTGTCGCTGCTCGGCCGCTCGGGCTGCGGCAAGTCCTCGCTGCTGCGCATCATCGCCGGCCTCATGCCGGCCAGCGAAGGCAAGGTGGCGATCGGCGGACGCGACGTGGCGGGGCCGGCCCAGGAAGTCGCCATGGTGTTCCAGACCTTCGCGCTCTTTCCCTGGTTGACGGTGCTGGAGAACGTCGAGATCGGCCTCGAGGCGCTGCGCATCGATTCGGCCGAACGCCACAAGCGTGCGCTGGCCGCCATCGACCTGATCGGGCTCGATGGCTACGAGAGCGCCTATCCGAAGGAGCTGTCGGGCGGCATGCGCCAGAGGGTCGGGCTGGCCCG
>Ga0209648_10005150_pt1 | contig 11152 bp, 8 predicted proteins | sample GraSoi2013_115cm_FD_185830 | JGI IMG/M metagenome (GOLD analysis project Ga0209648, IMG submission 185830) | Grasslands soil microbial communities from the Angelo Coastal Reserve, California, USA - Sample 9_17_2013_115cm (SPAdes) (version 2) | ecosystem: Environmental > Terrestrial > Soil >...
ACCTGGCTGACGAAATCGCCGTGATGAATCGCGGCCGCATCGTGGAGCAGGGCCCGGCGGATATTATCTTGCAGCAGCCCAAGCATGAAACTACGCGCCAGTTACTCGCGGCCGTGCCTAGAATCACGGGCGGGTCCCAGCCTGCGTTGGAGCAATGATGCGCTACTTGTTGCGAAGGCTGGGTCACGGAATGTTTTTATTAGTCGGCGTATCCATTCTCGCCTTTCTCTTCACGACGCTGGCCCCGGGATCCTACTTCGACGAAATGCGTCTGAACCCGCAGATTGCCCCGGAAACGGTAGCGGCGCTGCGTGCCCAGTATGGTGTAGACAGGCCGCTTCCTGTCCGTTATGCGTCCTGGGTAAATTCCGTAATTCACGGTGAGATGGGATTTTCGTTTGCCTACAACAGCCCCGTAGGGCCACTTTTGCTGGGGCGCGCCAGGAACACTCTCCTCCTGACAATCACCGCCACGCTGCTTGCCTGGGCGATCTCTCTACCACTCGGTGTATGGAGCGCGGCGCGTCTCGGACGTCTTCCGGACCGTTTGTTTTCCTGGGGAACCGCGGCGCTCATGGTTATTCCTGACTTGGCTCTCGCACTAGGACTCTTGGTGTTTGCAGTGAGAAGTGGGTGGTTTCCAACGGGAGGAATGGCTTCCGTCGATTTTGAAACTCTTTCGCCCCTCAACAAGCTGCGCGATCTCGCGTTGCACATGATTCTGCCCGTTACGGCGCTTGTTCTCTCCGCTCTGCCGCTGCTCGTTCGTCATGTGCGAGCAGCCGTGGCGGATGTGCTCAACGCTCCATTTCTGCTGGCGGCGGCGGGGCATGGCATCCCGCGACGCACACTTCTCTATCGCTATGCGCTTCCGGCGGCGGCCAATCCTCTCATATCTCTTTTTGGATTCAGCATCGGAGCATTGTTGAGCGGATCGCTGCTCATCGAAGTCGTGATGAGCTGGCCGGGGCTCGGGCCGCTGTTGTTGGAGGCCATTCTGGCGCGCGATCTGTACGTAGTCGTTGGAGGAATCCTGTTCTCGACGTTTTTCCTGGTCGGAGGAAACTTGCTGGCCGACTTGCTTCTATTCTGGGCCGATCCCCGAATCCGGACGGAGAGCAGCGCACGATGAGAGTGCGGCGCACTTTCACGAGATGGCTCGTCGTCCTTGGCGTGCTGCACGGTATTGTGGTCTGTGCCGGTTTCTTTGCGCCTTACGATCCCGTCGAGCAGGACCGCAAGAGCCCTTATCTACCACCTATGCGGCTTCATCTCGCGGACGCACGCGGCCATTTCCACCTTTGGCCCTTTGTGTATTCGCTGAGATTGCGCGAAGGCTCGTTTGACCAATATGAGGAAGACACGAATGAGCCCCATCCCGTTAAGTTTTTCCTCAGTGGGGCTGGCTACCGGCTGTTGGGATTTCTGCCGTGTCGAATGCACTTCTTTGGCGCTGAGAACGCGCGAATCTATCTTCTCGGCACCGATGCTTATGGCCGCGACCAGTTTTCGAGATTCCTTTTTGGCGGGCAGGTGTCGCTTCTTGCAGGCCTGCTGGGCGCGGGGATCACATTGCTCATCGGCTTGTGCATCGGTGCGGTGGCAGGCTACTACGGTGGTTGGAGAGATAGCCTGCTCATGCGCCTCGCTGAACTCTTTCTGGCGTTGCCGTGGCTCTATCTTCTTTTCGCTCTGCGCGCTTTCCTGCCCCTGGCGGTCAGCCCGCTCGAAGCCTTTTTTCTCATCATCGCGGTGATTGGAACGGTGGGCTGGGCGCGTCCAGCGCGACTCGTTCGCGGCGTGGTCCTTAGTGCCAAGGAGCGCGACTTCGTTCGCGCCGCGCGGGGCTTCGGAGCATCAAATGGATACTTGCTCCGGCGCCACATTTTACCGGAGACTTGCAGTGTGCTTTTGACACAGGCCGCGATTCTCATCCCGCAATACGTGTTGGCTGAGATGACCCTTTCTTTTCTCGGACTGGGCGTCCCCGAGCCGGCGCCAAGCTGGGGCAACCTGCTCTCAAGCCTGCAACAATACAGCGTGCTCGTCTCCTATTGGTGGATGTATTTGCCCGCCCTTTTCATGGTGCCGTTCTTTCTGGGATACTTGGGTCTCGCGAGTTCATTGCAGGGGCGCGAGGAGGCGTACAAGATAGAAAGGAGCAGTCTCGGGAGCCTGATGTGAAGAACAATAAAGCGCACTTCCTCTGTGCCCGGATGCTCTTGGGTCCGCTCCTCTCCCTTGTCGCTCTTCTCGGCCACCCTACCCTGGTCTTTCCCCAGCAGAGAAGCGCAAAAGAAGAATTACTCGTACTTCCCGGAGAAGTGGGCCGTTCGGGAGGCCGCCTCGTCATGTCGCTGCGTGGAGAACCAAAGACCTTGAATCCCCTGATTGCGGCAGATGCGCGATCTCGCGAGGTCATCGGCGTTATGCAGGCCGACCTCGTCCATATCAACCGCGCGACTCAATTGACGGAACCATCGCTCGCCAAATCCTGGAAGGTTTCTCCAAACGGGCTTGAGTACACCCTCGTGCTGCGGCAGGGAATAAAATTTTCGGACGGTCAGCCGCTGGATGCAGATGATGTTCTCTTTACCTTCCGCGTGTATCTCGACGAAAAGGTCCACGCCACGCAGCACGATTTTCTGATTGTTGGCGGCAAGCCCATCTCCGTTCGAAAACTGGACGCGTACACACTGGTCTTTCAGCTTGCGAAGCCCTACGGAGCAGGAGAGAGGCTCTTTGACGGGTTCTACATCCTGCCGCGGCACCTCCTCGAAAAACAATACCAGCAAGGAAAGTTCGACCAGGCGGGGACGCTGGCAACGGCCGCGAGCGCGTGGGCGGGACTCGGCCCATTTCGATTGAAGGAATACGTCGCCGGGCAGCGGCTGGTCTTAGAGCGCAATCCCTATTATTGGAAAACGGATCTGAAAGGGAATCGCCTGCCCTATCTGGACGATCTCGTATATCTCTTCGTGCAGAACGCGGATGCGCAGGTGCTGAAGTTCCAATCGGGCGAGACGGACGTCATCAGCCAGATTGGAGCGGAAAACTTCACGGTGCTATCGCGTCAGCAATACGGCTACAACATGACGGATGCCGGACCGGGACTCGAATACTATTTTCTCTTTTTCAATTTGAGCGAAGCCGGTGAAAAGACACCGGCTGAAATGCTGCGGAAACAAAAGTGGTTCCGCGAGGTCAAGTTCCGTCAGGCGGTTTCGGCGGCCGTGGATCGTGAAGCAATTGTGCGGCTCGTCTATCAAGGACGTGGCGCTCCGCTTTGGGGATTGGTAGCACCGGGCAACCGGCGATGGGGGAATGAGAAACTCGCTCATCCGGCCAGGTCGCTCGAACGCGCACGCACGCTCCTCAAAGAAGCCGGCTTTTCCTGGAACAATGGCCCCAACGGGGAATCCAGGCTCCTGGATGCCGAGGGAAAGCCCGTGGAATTCTCCATTCTCACGAGTTCTTCCAATGCAAACTACCCCAAGATGGCGGCGCTCGTTCAGGACGATTTGAGGCAGTTGGGCATGCGAGTGCAGGTGGTGCCGCTCGAATTCCGCTCCTTGCTGGACCGCGTATTGCAAACGAAGGAGTTTGACGCCTGTCTGCTGGGACTCGTGAGCTTCGATGCGGACCCCACAGCTGACACGAATGTCTGGCTGTCGAGCGGAGGATCGCATCTCTGGAATCCATCGCAGGCGCACCCCGCCACAGCATGGGAGGCAGAAATCGACCGGCTGATGGAGCAGCAGCTTGATTTCTGCCTCCCATGCTGACGTAAAAAGCTTTACGACCGTTTGCAGGAGATTCTCGCCGAGGAACAGCCAATGATATTTCTGGCGAGTCCAGACATCCTGGTGGGCGCAAAGAACGTGGTCGGTAATTTTCATCCCGCCGTTCTGGAACCCTACGTACTCTGGAATGTGGAGCAGCTTTATCTCAAGAATGGGGCGGAGAATGCCACACGATGAGCCCCGTGTTGACCAAAGCCAGGAAGAAGCCGCCAGCCGCGTGGGACGACACACGGCTAGTCAAAGCTTGTCTCTCCGGCGATGAAGAAGCGTGGTCGTCGCTCATCGATAAGTACAAGGCGCTGATCTATTCGATTCCCGTGAAATACGGATTGTCGCGGCAGGAAGCCGCCGACGTTTTTCAAGCGACTTGCACGGAGCTTCTCGTGCGCCTGCCCGAACTGCGCGAACCGCGTGCGCTGCCCAAATGGCTGATGCAGGTGGCGCACCACGAAAGTTACCGCTGGAAGCGGCAAAGCCAGCGCGTGGTGAGCCGCGATGATGCAGAAACGGATTTACCGGAGCCGGCAACGCCTGCGATAGCCGAAAGTCTCGTTCAGCAGACCCAGGAAGAGCAGATGTTGCGTGAAGCCATGGCGACACTAACGCCACAATGCCGCCGGCTTGTGGAGTTGTTGTTCTTTGAAACGCCTTCGCGGCCTTACACGGAAGTCGCCGCGGAACTGGGCCTGGCTGTGGGCTCCATCGGATTTACTCGCCAGAAATGCCTCGAGCGGCTGCGTGGGCAACTCGAGGAACTGGGTTTTAACTGATGCTCGCAACCCTCAGGAAAAATTCAAACGACACGTTGATCGCCGAGCTGGGGCAGCTATCCAGCGAAACGGCGCGCCGCAAATTTCTTGCGCAGCACAAGAAGTTGATCCGCAATGAGATTGTCGAGCAACTCGCACAGCTCGTCGTCCAGAGAGTCCGCGTTAGCACGCAAGAAGCGCTCCACTTGGCTGAGGCCGCCGTGCTCATCGCGAAACGCCTGCGCCGGAAGGAGGCGCTGGCGCTTGGCTTGCGCGCAAAGGCAAACGCTCTCTATTCCTCTGGTGATAATCGAGCCGCAATCGAGCACCATCAACAATCTTTCCGGCTGTACGAATCCTTGGGCATTTGGAACGAAGCCGCGCGGACTTTGAGTAGTTCTATCCAGCCGATGATCCTTGTGGGTGAATACGACCAGGCATTTCAGGCTGCCGAGCGTGCCCGCGAGATATTCACGCGCCTCAACGATCCCAGGCGCCTGGCCCGGTTGGAAATCAACGTCGGCAACATTTATCACCGCCAAGACCGATTCGAAGAGTCGATCGCGCATTACGAGCGCGCTTACGCCGGACTGACGCCATGCAAAGACGCCGAGGGAATCGCCGTCGTCCTCAGCAACATGGCTGTCTGCCTGATTAGTCTGAACGATTTTCCACGTGCCCTGGCCACCTATCGGGGAGCTCGTTCCTTCTGCCAGCAGAACAACATGCCTCTTCTCGTGGCCCAGGCGGATTACAACATTGCGTATCTCTATTATCTGCGCGGCGAGTACAGCCGCGCCATCGAGGCGCTCTACGCGGCACGGCGCGCCTGTGAATCAACTGGCGACGCCTACCACTTCGCCCTATGCCATTTAGACCTTTCTGATATTTATCTGGAATTGAACCTGAGCGACGAAGCCCGGGAAATGGCGCATGAAGGATTCCTCCGATTTGAGAAGCTCGGGATGGGCTACGAGACCGCGAAAACACTCGCAAATGAAGCGACGGCATTCGGCCAGCAGGGAAAAACAGTGCAGGCTCTGGAGCGCTTTGCGAAAGCGCGAGCGATGTTCCTGCGCGAGAAAAATCTTGTTTGGCCCTGGCTCATCGACTTGTACCAGGGCTTGTTGCTCTTCCATGAAGGCCGGTACTTTGAAGCACGGCAGCTCTGCGTCGCGGCCGCTGCTTTTTTCGATCAATCGGCGCTCTCCGGGAAAGCAGTACTCGCGCACCTGCTGCTCGCACGGATTGCCCTGCAAGTGGGAGACTCGGCGGAAGCACAAAAGGAAACGGACGAATGTCTCGCGCGGCTGAAATGCCTCCAGGCCCCCGTCCTTGCTTATCAAGCTCAACTGCTCGCAGGACAGATTGCGCAGGCTCGCAACGACCTCCCTGCCGCGCTCCACGCCTACTTGGAAGCACGAAAAGCGCTGGAAGCCTTGCGCAGCCGGTTGCAAGGCGAAGAGCTGAAAATCTCTTTTGTCAAAAACAGAATGCAGGTCTACGAAGCGCTGGTGGATTTGTACATTGCGGAAAACGGAACAGGCACCTCCACCGAAGAAGCCCTCAGCTGCATGGAAGCTGCGAAATCTCGCAGCATGATCGAGATGATATTTCAAAGCGGACAGAGTCTCCCGCTGGGCGAAGCGGGTCAGAGCGATTTTGTCCGCAGAATCAGGGACCTGCGCGAGGAGCTCAACTGGTACTACCACCGCATCGAGCTCGAACAACTTCGGCCCGAAGAAAAATCCCACCAAAGGCTCGAAAGCCTGCAGGAAAAAGCGCAATCGCACGAGAAAGAGCTGTTGCGGACTCTGCGTGAGCTCCCGGCGCACGAGCGGGAAAACGCCACCCTGGAGGCCCCCGCGGATTTTTCCCTCACCAAGCTGCAAGCGCATCTTCCGCAAGACGCGACCCTCGTTGAATACTTTGTGGCTGGGGACCGACTCGTCGCCGCCGTCATCACGCGCGAGAAAATCCAGATTCAGCCCGTGACCGTGCTTTCCCGAGCCGCTCATTTTCTGCAATTGCTGCGATTTCAACTCTCCAAGTTTCGCATGGGCAATGAATACGTCCGGCGATTTGAAGAACCGCTCTTGCGCGCCACGCACAGTCATCTGGAATCTCTCTATGGCGAGCTCATCGCGCCGCTGCGCCCATTTTTCCAGGGAAAGCACCTTATTGTCGTGCCCCACGGCCCTCTTCATTTCTTGCCGTTCCACGCTCTGCGAAATGGGGAAGAGTATCTCTGCGATGCCTTCACGGTTTCTTACGCTCCCAGTGCCACGGTTTTCTCCTGGTGCCAGGAGAAACCGGCGAGCGAAAGCACGCGCTCCCTCGTTTTTGGAATCCCCGACGAGCGAGCGCCCCAAATCCTGCAGGAAGCACAATCCGTGGCAGCGCTCTTGCCACACTCTTCTCTTCATCTTGGAGACCATGCAACCTCCTCCGTGCTTCGCGAAAAAGGTCCGCAGAGCGGCCTCCTTCATCTCGCAACTCACGGCATCTACCGGCAGGACAACCCGATGTTTTCCGGCATCCGGCTGGGTGATGGGTACTTGAATCTATACGACCTCTACCAGATGCGGTTGGACGCCAGGCTGGTAACGCTCAGCGGCTGCGCCACGGGGATGAATTTCGTTGCGGCCGGTGATGAATTGCTGGGGCTTCAGCGAGGCTTATTCTGTGCCGGAGCCACGACATTGCTGCTGTCTTTGTGGGATGTGCACGATCAAAGCACCGCGCAGTTGATGCAACACTTTTATCAAGAATACATACGAACCGATAACATGGGCGGCGCACTCCAGCACGCGATGCAAGAACTTCGACGCCAAAATCCTCATCCCTACTTCTGGGCACCCTTCGTCCTGGTCGGCAAACTCACTGATTCCGCAAGACTTACCTAATTTCTAGGATTCCTATATCTTTTGGACCTCCGCCTTCCCTTATGCCACGAGGGTCATAGATCGTCCCACCCACCGGGGAGTGCTTGGGGCGCAGAAACGAATCTGGGGGAAGAAATGGAACACTTTACGACGGAGAATTGGATCGATTTCGTGAATCAGGCGGTGGATACCAACGCGAAAGAGTCGATGGAGCGCCACCTGAAGCAAGGCTGCAAACGCTGTACGAATACAGTTTCGTTGTGGCAAAGAGTTCGGCAATCAGCGGCTTCGGAAGCAAATTACCAGCCTCCCGAGCACGCCGTCAGAGTCGCCAAGGCAACGTTTGCAGGAGCCAATTTGGCGGGTCAAAGAAAGGGAGCACGCAGCCGCATCAAAGTTCTCTTCGACAGTTTTCTGCAACCGGTTTTCGAAGGGGCTCGATCGGCAGGCGCTGTCACAAGGCAGATGCTTTATCGCGCGGACCCATTTCAGATCGATGTTCAGTTGGAGGCCAAGCCCGGCGGGAACCGCATCGTGGTCACCGGCCAGCTCCTCGACTTGAGCAATCCAGGGGTCATCGGGCGCGACGCTCGCATCGTTCTCTCGAACATGCAGGGTCAAGTCGTAAACGCTATCACCAATCAGTTTGGCGAGTTCAGCGGAGAGTTCGAGAACAGCGGAGACCTGCAGATGACCTTCGCAAGCCCGGGAAGCCAGCCCATCGTGATTTCGCTCCGGGATGCACTCGGTACTCTGCATGGGGACAAGCGATGAACGGCAATCAATTCACGCGGTTTCCGGACGTCGCGACCCTGGTACCAAGGTACCAAGACCGCTGGCAATTTTGTTTAGACAGGGAGACACACTCGTACTATTGGCTCAGAAATTCTGCCCGGCAAGACTAGAGAGGCAATCAACTGCGCCCATAGCGAGTAATTCATTTGTAGGAGAGCCCCACAAAGGGTTAAAACTATGAAACGCATCACCATCATTGTCGCGATGATCGTCCTCATGTTCGCCGCTGCAAAACCCGCTGCAGCGCAAAACCGCTATATCGTTCAAAGCACAGGCGGTTTGTTGTCCGTTCTCAATCTTTGTTCACTTCTCGGTTGCCAGGTTCAGGGCAGCTTGGACGGCACGGTCGGACAGACATTTTTGGTAACCTCTGTGGGGAACCTCGTAACCGGTACCCTGACACTCGCTGAATCTCTCCTCGGTATCGTCAGTATTGAAGCGGACAGGCTTCTCCCTGTTCCACAACAGAAGCTCCCAAGTATCCCAGCCGGGCTGTACGATACGTCGCCGGTCAAGTATTACGGCACGGTCGTTTGGCACGGTTATGCGGCCCAGCCTGCTGCCCAGATCATCCGCCTCACGGACGCACAGAACGGCTTTGGCATAGCCGGCAAAGGAATTGTCGCCGTCATTGACACAGGCGTAGACCCGAATCATCCAGTCCTCTATCCCGTCCTTTTGAAAGGGTACGACTTCACGCGGAACCAGCCTGGCGCCTCCGAGTGGCTCGATGTCACCGGGATGCAAAGCGGCTACACCGACACCGGCATTCAGAATCAGCAGCCTGCCTATGTCCAGCAATCCACGGCTGCCGTGCTTGATCAATCCACTGCAGCGGTTCTGGACGGCTCGCCTTATGTGGCCTTCGGCCACGGCACCATGACCTCCGGCCTAGTTCACCTGGTTGCACCCAAGGCCAAGATTCTTCCCCTCAAGGCCTTCTCGGCGAACGGCACGGGCTACCTCGCCAACATCGTCGCCGCTCTTTACTATGCCGTGCAGAATGGCGCCAACGTCGTAAACATGAGCTTCGATTTGTCCGCTTCTTCGTCCGCGCTGTCCCGGGCTGTTTCCTACGCGAACAAGGCGGGCGTCGTCCTCGTCGCCGCCGCCGGCAATGAAAACACCAGCGCGCGCGTGTATCCGGCGGCGTTCAGTGGATCCGTTGTCGGCATCGCTTCGACGACGGATTGGGATGCCCGCTCCTCCTTCTCCAACTATGGGTCTTATGACGTTTGGATCGCCGCCCCCGGCGAATACGTCATCAGCACTTACCCCGGCGGGACGTACGCCAGCTCTTCCGGCACATCGTTCAGCGCGCCACTCGTAACGGGCGCCGCCGATCTGCTCCTAAGTGCGAAATCGGGACTCAACCAGTCGAGCGCATCTAGCGCGCTGTCCCATGCGATCAAGCTCACGCCGGATCTCAATAACGGGCGCCTCGATGTCTATCAAGCGGTCTCCGCTTGGGTAAACAGCTCTGCCTCCACATCCGGTTCCGGCTCCGGCTCTTGCTTCTTGCTTTGCTTGTAGCCGCAATGTCGAATAACCAGATTCCAGTGCCCATGGAGGGTTCCCCGTCTTTCGGGGCGCTGGAGTCTCTGCGCATCAAGCAACTTGAGGAACAGACTTCCGCCCTTCGCAATTCGGTCATCTGCGCCTTCAACCAGCTCCTTGATCTGAAAGACCTCAACACCGGCGTCCACAGCACCCGGCTGGCGGAATGGGGTATGCGCGTCGGCCAGGAATTGGGCCTGGAAGAAGCCGAGCTTCAGAATCTCGAAGTTGCCGCGCTCCTGCACGACATCGGGAAGGTAGGCATCCCGGATGCCATCCTTCGCAAGCCTGGGCGTCTCGACCCGGAAGAATATGCGCTCATGAAAAAACACTCCGAGTATGGCTGGGCTGTGCTGCGCATGCTCCCGGGCTTCGAACGCGCGGCCCTCGATATTCTCCATCATCACGAATCTTTCGATGGAAAGGGATATCCCGCGGGACTGAAGGGCGCTGAAATCCCCGTTGTTTCGCGCATCGTCTGCGTCATCGATGCCTTCGATGCCATGGTTTCTTCTCGTCCCTATCGAAAGGGCCTGCCATACGAGGAAGCTGTACGCCGGCTCAACGAGGCCAGCGGCACGCAGTTTGACCCAGTTGTTGTCCGGTCCTTCCTTTCCTTCGCGGAAGCAGAAATGTCCCCCGTATTCGCCGCCGCCGGCACCTCCGTCTCCTCAGCCCTGTAGGCGCATTATTCTTCTCGATGATTGCCGGGAGGCGTTCCGAACAAGCAAAACCAAGTCCTCTCTTACTGAAACTGAAGACTGAAGACTGAAGACTGAAGACTGAAGACTGAAGACTGAAGACTGAAGACCAGAGACTGATCAACGCCCCGCTGGCCGCCCCCTCTGATTTGAATTGAGCCTTCCCCCGCCCATGCTACTTTTCCTTATCTGCCCTTGCCCGGGTGGCGGAATGGCAGACGCTGAGGACTTAAAATCCTCCGGGGATTTTTCCTCATGTGGGTTCGACTCCCACCCCGGGCACCAGTTATTCCAAAAGTTACATCGGTTGCGATCACGCGGTGTGCGAGCGAAGCGGTTTCTGCGAAGGCGACTCTCCGGCACACTCAAGCAAGAAAGTTCCGCATCCTCATCTCCCCTTCACCTACAATCCTCCGGGATGCGAATAGCTGCTCCAGATTCGAAAACTCTGCGGAGGATTGCGTGATTTTGAGCGACGCTTTCGACCTCATCGTGATCGGTTGCGGCCCTGCCGGTGAGAAAGCCGCCGCGCAGGCCGCCTATTTCGGCAAACGCGTTGCCGTCATCGAGCGCGCCGAGCACCTGGGCGGCAGTTGCATCAACACGGGCACGGTTCCCACCAAAACCCTACGCGAATCGGCGCTCTATTTTTCTGGCCTCAA
>Ga0209648_10005153_pt1 | contig 11150 bp, 10 predicted proteins | sample GraSoi2013_115cm_FD_185830 | JGI IMG/M metagenome (GOLD analysis project Ga0209648, IMG submission 185830) | Grasslands soil microbial communities from the Angelo Coastal Reserve, California, USA - Sample 9_17_2013_115cm (SPAdes) (version 2) | ecosystem: Environmental > Terrestrial > Soil >...
CGCTGAACAAGGAGTTAGCCAGCCAGAACGGCTGCAGCAGAACGGAAGCCATCCGCACCCCAGCCTCGGCTTCGCCCGGTTCACTGAGGCAGTAGTCAAGAGCGGCGCGCAGGTTAGCCCGCTCGAGGTGGAGGTGGTTGAACCACGAGACCTGCTGCGGGCCGAACCACTCCCGCGCCGCCTGCTCGGCCAGGCCTTGGTACCAGTCCCGGTGGCGGCGCTGCAACAGTTCCCGCTCGCCGGAATCGCTCAGCTTCTCCTGGCCGAACTGACGGAGGGTCTCCAGCAGCCGGTAGCGACCCACACCGAGGTGTTCCTCCTGGAGGAGCAGCGACTTATCAACCAGGTCTGCCAGCAGGTCGGGTACCTCGTCGGCGGCGACGTCCCCGCCCGCGCACACCCCGTCGACAGCGGCCAGGCCGAAATCCCCAGCGAACACCGACAGGCGCGCCCACAACTCTCGCTCTGGGGCGGAGAGCAGGCCATAGCTCCAATCCACGAGGGCGCGCAGTGTCTGCTGGCGGGGCACCGCCACCCTGCTGCCGCCGGTGAGCAACCGGTAGCGGTCCGCGAGACGTTCTTCGATTTCCGTTACGGACAACGCCCGCAACCGCACCGCCGCCAGTTCGATGGCCAGGGGAATGCCGTCCAGCTGCTGACAAAGCCTGACAACTGCCATTCCGTTGTTGTCGTTGAGGACGAACCCGGGCCGTATTGCTGCCGCCCGGTCGGCGAACAGGTTCACCGCTTCGTACTGCTCGAGCGCCTTCAACGACCGCGGTGGCCGGTCCCGCTCTGGCGTGGACAGCGGCGTGACCGCCAAGGTGAACTCACCGTCGATGCGTAGCGACTGCCGGCTGGTCGCCAGGATGCGCAACTCCGGTGCTGCCCGCAACAGTGCGTCGGCCAGTACGGCGCAGGCATCCAGCAGGTGCTCGCAGTTGTCCAGCACCAGCAGCGCCCGTTTGGGAGCAAGAAAGTCCGACAGCACGGACAGCGGCGCGCGCGCCGACTGATCGCGCAGCCCAACAGTCGCCGCGACCGTCTGGGCCACGAGCGAGGGATCCGTCAGGCCCGCCAGATCGACCAGCCAAATCCCGTCGAATGCGCGACGGAACTCAGAGGCGGCCCGCAAAGCTAGCCGTGTCTTCCCGACGCCGCCGACGCCGGTCAGGGTAACCAGGCGCGACATGGACAGCAAGCGTCTGACCTCGGCCACCTCACGCCGACGGCCCACGAAACTTGTCAGCTCGGCAGGCAGGTTGCCAGCCGGACCCGATGCCATCACAACCATGGCGATATCACGCTAGCCGACGGCTTGAACTGGTCAAACACGCTTGCCCGGCGGCCGGGGAGACACGTTGAGCTGTTAAATCATTCGACATCCGCGGGCGACGCGGAATATGTTGAGGTACTCAACGGTTGAGCGCATCAACGGTTCGCTGACCGGCATCGACAGACCGGGGAAGGAGACGGCAGTGGCGTGGTTCCCGAACGGCAATGAGCTTGACCAGGACATCTTTGACGCCCTGACCGAGTTCTTCACCGAGCTGGTGCGGCGCGGGGAGACGCTCGCCGAGGAGTTCGGCGTGCCCGCGTTCTGCGTCAAGGCCATCCACCGGCTCGACACGTCGGTCACGATGAAGGAGCTGGGCAGGCGCATGCACTGCGACCCGTCCTTCGTCACCATCATCGCCGACGCGCTGGAAGAGCGCGGCCTGGCCAGGCGGGAGGCCAATGCCGCCGACCGCAGGACCAAGAATCTGGTGCTCACTCCGGAGGGCTTTGAGCTGAAGGCCCGGCTGGAGCGGGCCATGCTCGACCAGATGCCCTGGTCGCGCGCGCTCGATGCGAGCGAGCGGGCGAGCTTCCTGTCCATGATGCGCAAGATGAACGTCGTCCTTGCGGGCCGGTCTACGCCGCCGGCCGCAGGCGAGCGAGCGGGGGAGGTGAGCGACATACCGACCGCTGCTTCGCTGACGCAGCCTGACCTGCACAGCGAAGCTGCCCCCGCGCTGCAGAGCTGACCGCTCGAGCAGCGGGGGTTTACCGCGGGTCCGCCGCACATGGGCGTTCGGCGGGTCGCAAAGTCTCACTAGCGCACGACGCCGGGCCTTACCGGGCCGCGGTGCGGGATACGTACGGCCAAAACACACTAGGAGCTACCTTGTCTACAGCACAATCCCTGGCCGAGGGGGCGACTCCGCCGGACGCGACAGCCGGCGGCGGCCAGCGCCGCCTTGGCCTGGCGCTGCTGGTCATCGCCACCGCCCAGCTGATGGTCGTGCTCGACGCGGCCATCGTCAACGTCGCCCTGCCCCACATTCAGCGGGCGCTTGGTTTCACCGGCAGCGGCCTGGAGTGGGTCGTCACCGCCTACGCGGTCACGTTCGGCGGGCTGCTGCTGCTCGGCGGCCGCTCGGGCGACCTGCTCGGACGCAGGAGAATCTTCATCGCCGGGCTGCTGCTGTTCTCGGCGGCGTCGCTGCTCGGGGGGTTCGCGACCTCGCAGACCTGGCTGCTCGCCGCGCGGGCGGTCCAGGGCGTCGGCGGCGCCATGGTCGCGCCCACCGCGCTCGCCCTGATCGCCACCACGTTCCCGGAGGGGGCTCCACGCAACCGGGCGCTGGGCGTGTACGCGGCGATGAGCGGTGGTGGCGCCGCCGTCGGCCTGGTCGCCGGCGGCCTGCTCACCAGCTACCTGTCCTGGCGCTGGACGCTGTTCGTCAACGTGCCCATCGGGATCGCAGTCGCCGCGCTCGCGCCGTACGTTCTGCCCGAGTCGTCCCGCCAGCGCGGCCGGTTCGACCTGCCCGGGGCCGTCACCGGCACCGGCGGCGTCGCGCTGCTGGTCTACGGCCTGTCCAACGCGAGCACCGATCAGTCCGGCGTCTCCCACTGGGGTGACACGAAGGTCATCGTCTCGCTGGTCGCGGCGGCCGTGCTGCTGGCGGCCTTCGCGCTGATCGAGTGGCGCAGCCGCCACCCGCTGATGCCGCTGCGCGTGCTGGCCGACCGCAACCGCTCGGGTGCCTACCTGACGATGCTGGCCCTGGCCACGGCGATGTTCGGCATCTTCTTCTTCCTCACGATCTTCCTGCAGAACGTGCTCGGTTACAGCCCGCTCAAGGCCGGGCTGGCCGCGCTCCCGTTCGCCGCGGTGATCGTGGTGATGTCCGGGATCGTCTCGCAGCTGGTCGCCCGCACTGGCGCCCGGCCGCTCATGCTGGCCGGCGGGGCGGTCACCGCCGGCGGAATGTACTGGTTCTCGCACATCAGCGAGCACACCACGTACGCCAGCGGCCTGCTCGGCCCCATGCTGGTCACCTCGGCGGGCCTGGGGATGCTGTTCGTGCCGCTGTCGCTGGTCGCGCTGACCCGCGTCCGCGGCGAGGACTCCGGCGTGGCCTCCAGCCTGCTGAACACCGGCCAGCAGGTCGGCGGGGCGATCGGCCTGGCCGCGCTGGGCACAGTGACCTGGAGCGCGGTGTCGAACAACATCAAGCACCAGGTCGCCCAGGCGGCCGCGGCCGCCGCCCGGGCCGGCCACCCGGTGCCGGCGGCCAAGGCCGGCGGCACGCCGCCGGCCGCGGTGCTGCACCAGGCCCTGGCCGTCGGGATCTCCCGCGGATTCCTGGTCGCCGCCGGGATCGCGGTGCTCGCCCTGATCGTCACGGTCGCCATGATCCGGGTGCGGCGCGCCGACCTCACCGGCGATCTGGAGCCGTCGGCCGCGGCCCCGGCCCCGGCCGTCACTGAGGCTGAGGCGGCTGAGGTGTACGACCAGGAGGAACTCGCCCCGGTCATCGTCACCGAGTGACGAGCTCGTGCCCTGGCCCGGCCCGCGCGGCCGGGCCAGGGCACGCCTCCTTGTGCGGGCCGTCCTGGAACTCGAAGCGCGGGTCGGCGATGTCTGGTAGCACGGTGGCACTGTGATACTGTGACATCATGAGCCCGATTCTTTCGCGCCGGGCACGCGTTCGCGGCGACCGGTACCAGGTGACACTGCCTGCGGAAATCCGCGAGGCTCTGCAAGTACGCTCCGGGGACGAAATTGAATTCTCCGTCGATGAGCACGGCACGATCACTGTGCGCGGATTTACCTCTATCCCTACCGACCAGGCGTGGTTCTTTACGCCATCGTGGCAGGCGGGCGAGCGGCAGGCCGACGAGCAGATCGCTGCCGGTGAGGGTGACTTCTACGCCAGCGACGAGGACTTCCTGGCGTCCTTCCCGGCGGGCTGATGCCCACCTACCTGCGCCTGCCTCGATTCAACCGAGACTGGGATCGGCTCAGCCGGCAGGAGCAGGCACGGTTTCGTGCCGCGCTGGCACTGTTCGTGGCGGATCTCGCGGCAGGTAGCGGGTTCAGGCCGGGCCTGCGGGTCAAGAAGATGGCAGGGCCTGACATCTGGGAGATGACCTGGGCTCGTGACGGTCGGGCCACATTCTGCTATGGCCAGCCGGTCAAGGACGGCGAGGTACACATCATCTGGAGGCGGGTCGGAAGCCACCAGATCTTCACTGCGCCCTGAGCGGCGCGGGGCGGTGGATATGGCCTGAGGGCGCCGGGTGCCGGGCGCCGCGGCGGCGGGATCAGGAAGTCCGGCAGATAGCCGCGCCGCACCCAAGATGCGCCCAGGCGCGAATCAATTGCGGCCCGCGCTCGGCCGCGGCTTACTGGATGTCATGCCAGGTGCAAGCGAGCAAACACGACCGGTGAAGATCATCAACGCCAACTGGGTGGCCGGGCCGGACGGCGATCACGGCCGGTTCGAGGTCATGATCGTGACCGAGGATGACCGGCAGCATCTGGCCGCCCCCAGTCCCGCCGCCATGACCGCGCTGATCGCCCTGACTCAGGCCGGCACCGTCCTGCTCTGGGATCCGGCCGACCGCACCCTGATCGCCGCCAACCTCGTCGGCACGATGCCCTGGACCGAGCGCGCCCGGCCCGGCCCGCCGCCTCGCTGACCCCCGCGCTCGGCGTTATGCATCGCCGGCGCGGGGCGTCGGCTGCCCGGTCGCTGCTCATCGCCGGTCGCCGACCTGTGGCCCGCCGCGGGCCAGTTCCGTCCCGAGGGGTGTCTGCTGGTAGATGACGGCGTGCCGGTGCCGTCTGCGGCCGACCAGCCGTGCGTTGTGCAGGGCGGCCAGGTGCTGGGATACCGTGCTCGCGGCCAGGCCGTGCCGCCGGGCCAGGGTGTGGGTGGACGCCGGCTCGGCCAGTGATTCCAGCAGGGCGGCCCTGGTCCGGCCGAGCAGGCACGCCAGCGCGTCCGAGTGCCGGGTGCGCGCCGGCTGCCAAAGCTCGGCGATTCCCCGGGCCGGGTAGACGAGCGCCGGCCGGGCGGGCGGCTCGATCACGGGGGCCAGGCTGGGCCACAGGAACACGCTGGGCACCAGCAGCAGCCCGGCACCTGCGAGCCGGTGCCGCTCGGCCTCGGGGCAGTCGACGACGAGGGCACGACCCGTCCAGCGAGCCCGGGGGTGCAGGTCCGTGAGCACGCGCTCAAGCCCGTAGTCGCCCAGCATCCGCGTCCGGTACAGCACGTCGGCCTGAAGAAGATCGCGCAGGCGCGGCCAGTGTGGCGCGATCAGCAGCCGCCAGCACTGCTCGAGCAGGTCCGCGAGCACGGCGCGGGTCGCCACCGGGTCGTCTAGCAGACGCCAGGCCGCCTCGGGTGCCGGCTCCCCGGAACGCTGGGTCAGTGACCGTTCCACTTCTCCGGCGACCAGCTCGGGAGGTGTCGCGCGGACCTCCGCGAGCTGATCGGCGATGTCCGTGGCGGGCCCGGCCGGGGCGGGGCTGAGAAAGTCCGGGGTCCACCCGCTGTGCGGCGAAAGCACGAGCAGCGGCCACAGGTCAAGGCGATCCAGGTCCGGCCGCACCGAATCCAGCCAGGGCAGGTGATACCTGTGGCGGCTCGGCTCGAGCAGTACCCGCAGCGCCGACATCGTCTCCCACAGGGGCGATATCGCGAACCGGACGCGCGCCGGATCGTCCCGCCCAAAGGCCAGGACCAGGCTCACCGGGCACCCCCGCCCATGATTCGGCCGTTACCGAATATCTAGTCCCAGATGCTAGCCGCCTGCCAGCCTGGCGTCCATGTCTACGCGGGGTAAGCAGGCTCGTGCGGCGGGTCACCCGGGCCTGCTGGGCAGCCGGGCCAGCTACCGTGACGTGCTCGGAGTCGGCGAGTTCCGGTCGATCTTCGCCGCCGACATTGTCTCGATGCTCGGGACCATCGTGGCCGCGGTCGCGCTCACCGTGCTGATCTACGAGCGGACCCGCTCTCCGGCGCTGGCTGCCTCGGTGATGGCGCTGTCGTTTGTGCCCTACCTCATCGGCGGCGCGCTGCTGGGGGCGGCAGCGGACCGCCTGCCCGCGCGCCGGGTGCTCGTCGGATGCGACGTGGCCAGCGCGGTGCTGGTCGGATGCATGCTGATTCCCGGGATGCCCGTGCCCGGGCTGCTCGGGCTGCTGTTCGCCACCGGGCTTATGTCCCCGGTCTACCAGGGCGTCCGCTCCGCGGTGCTGCCGGAGATCCTGCCGCCCGGTCCCGAGTACGTCCTCGGCCGCGCGCTGATGCGGATGGTGTCCCAGTCGGCGCAGATCGTGGGCTACGGTGCGGGCGGGCTGCTGCTCGCGATCCTGTCACCACGCGGCGCGCTGGCCGCAGATGCGCTGTCCTTCGCGGGGTCGGCCGTGCTGCTGCGGTTCGGCACCTCGTCGCGCGCGGCGCGCACAACCGGAACCGGGTCGATGGCGCGCGACTCCCTGGCCGGGCTGCGGGAGGTGCTCGCCCACCGGCCGACCAGGCGGATCCTGCTGTTCAGCTGGCTCGTGCCCGCGTGCGCGGTCGCGCCCGAGGCCCTCGCCGCCCCTTATGCCACCCATATCGGCCAGCCGGCCCGTGCCGCCGGCTTCCTGCTGATGGGGATCCCCGCCGGGACCGTGGCCGCAGACGTCATTGCCGCGCGGCTGCTCCCCTCACGGCTGCAGCGGCGCGTCATCGTCCCGGCCGGCCTGCTGGTCTTCGCGCCCCTGGCGGCTTTCGCAGCCAGCCCCGGCCTCGGCCTGGCCCTGGGGCTGCTGGTGATCTCCGGGCTCGGCTCCGCCTGGTTCGCCGGGATCGACGGCCTGCTCATCGGCACGGCACCGCCGGGCCTGCGCAACCGTGCCCTCGCCCTGGCCGGGGCCGGCCTCATGTTCACCCAGGGTGTGGGGTTCGCGCTCTGGGGCGTCGCGGGACAGTACGCTCCCCTGGCCGTCGTCATCCCCCTGGCCGCCGCGGCCGGCGGGGTCGCCGTCGCCACGCTGCGGCCACGCCGCCCCCGCGCTCGCAGCCGCGGGCGGAGGCCGCCCATGCAGCGAAAAGGCCAGCACAGATGATGATCGCAGCCGCCGTCCACGTCACCGGCCAGGCCCAGGGGCTGCCGGGCCGCGCCGCGTCGGACACGCCGTGTCTCGTCGCGTCCGGCCGCGACGGAGACGGGCGGGCTGACGGCGGGAGCGTGGCCGCCGGACGGGGCACAGCCCAGGATCTCGTTTCGAGCGCGGCACCGCCGCTGCCGGCGACAACGACCGCGGAGAGGAGGCCGGATGGCGTCTGGGTCATCGACAGTTCCTCGCCAAGTTCGAAGAAACCCGGGCCCGACGGCGACGGCGTCAGCGAAGCCAGCCCGGCGGATACGATGCCGTACCCCCGCCCGTCGATGCGAAGGTCCGCCCAGTCGTATCCGAGCCGGTCTCCCGCCCGGTCGTGGACGGCACACAGCAGGCGCGCGCTGGCCGACGTCAGTGGGCCGAGCGCGGGCAGCAGCAGGTCCGCGCCGGCGGGCGGGTTGACCGCAGATGCCTGCCACCGGCCGCCAGGCGTGCCGACGGCCAGGTCGATGACGCTGCGGCCGGACCGCCAGAACGGCGCGGCGACCACGAGCTTGCCGCCCGGTAGCGCGGTGACATCCCCGGCCGGGAAGTCGTAGAAGCTGGCTCCCGGCAGGACGAGCGGCAGCGCGTCACCCCTGAGCACCGGCTGGGGCCGGGTCACCTGGCCGCCGGCCTGCAGCACCGAGACGAGGACCGCCTCGTCACCGCCGCTCATCCTCTCGGTCCAGGAAACCGCCACCCGGCCTCCGCCGAGCGGTGCCAGCCGCGCCCCGAACGCAGAACCGCCGCCCTCCGCGGGCATGGTAACGGGCGCGCCGAACGTGCGGCCGCCATCGTGCGAGGCGGCTACCTCCAGCCGGTCGCCGGTGCCCACATTCTCGCAGGCGTCCGAATCCGGGCCCTCGGACCAGGCCACCCACACCGTGCCGCCCGTGCCGATGGTCACCACCGGCCGGTCGTCGAACCTGCCGGTGCCACGCTGGTCGCTGACGAGGCGGGCGGGCCCGAGCCTGCCGGTCGGGTACACGTTCGCGATGGCCACGGATCCGTTCGTGATGCAGCTCTCGCCGGCCGGCGAGGTACCGGCCACGACGAGCAGCGGGCCGCCAGGCGACGCCGCCGCGGAGGCGTCGTAACTCGAGCCGAACCCGGCCGGCAGCACGAGCCCGGCCGCTGTCCACGATCCCGAGCTCGCGGGCCTGGTCCAGGCGCGGACCTGCGCGCCCGACGGTCCGAAGCTGGTGGCCACAACGGCGCTCACGGCGGAGTCCCGGGCGGCCGCCGGCTCTCCCAGGCTACGTGCGGGGCCGCTGGCCACGGTCGTGGAGACTGCCGGTGCCCAGCCCGCGGCTACCGTCCCCGCTATCGCGGTCATGCACGCGGCAACCGCGAAGGTACGGGTATCATCGCGCAGGAAACCACCGAATCTTCTCAGGAAGGACATGGCCCTACAAAGCGTAGCCGGAAGCACTGGAATCCCGCCGGGACCTCCCCGCCCGCGCCGTGCGCGCGTTCGCCGCGAGCACGGCACAGCATCTGGCCTGCTTCACGTTTCCTTCACAAACGGTCCGTAACGTATCACTGGGCTGAAACCGGCCAAACGAACGGGGCCTTCGTTTCCTCGAGGAGCGAAGAGAATACAACTGCTGGAGCTGAGGAGCGAGTTGTCACTACAACGGAAGTGGGATAAGCGCGTCGAACAATGGCATTCCCATGTCACTTCGGCTCCCGCATTCGAGAAGGTGCTTGACCGCCTTCTCAAGGTGTCATCGCCGCAGCCGACCGACGTCTGCGTGGACCTTGGCGCCGGCACCGGCTTCGTGACGACGGTGCTCGCTCCGCTGGTGTCATCAGTGCTGGCGGTCGACATCTCGGAGGCCATGGCCCGGTCGCTGGCAGAACGGGCAGCGGACGCCGGGCTGGCCAACGTGTCGACCAAGGTAGCAGACCTCAAGGACTTCCAGCTTCCGCCGGCCAGCGCCGACCTTATCGTCTCCAGCTACGCGCTGCACCACCTCGTCAATCCCGACAAGCAGGCCCTAGTCGCCCGCGCGGGGCAGTGGCTCCGCCCGGGCGGCCGTCTCGTCATCGCCGACATGATGTTCGGCCGCGGCGGGAGCGAGCGGGACCGCGACATCTTGCGGCAGAAAGTGATCGCGCTCGCCGCCAAGGGACCCGGTGGATGGTGGCGGATCGCGAAGAACCTGGGCCGCTACGGTCTGGGCGTCGGGCAGGAGCACCCCGCCACGCCGGAGTTCTGGCAAGCGGCGCTGCACGACGCGGGATTCACCGGCGTGAGCTTCCAGCCGGTCGTCGCCGAGGCCGGCATCGTCTACGGCATCCGCCCGATCTCAGCTGCCCGGCCAAACCCGGCCGCAGGTGCCGCGCGGCATGCTCGCGCTCGCGCCTGGTAGCTCGACCCCCAGCGGGCCGGGCCCGGGGCCGGGGGGCCGCCACCGGGCCCGGCGTCCGTGGGCGAGTCGGGTTCCGCCTGACCCAGGATGGCACGCATCCCGTCCTTAGGCACCAGGCAATCCGCGTATGTCCGCGGTCCGGCCGAGATGGGCTCAGCCCCGGAGCATGTCTCCGATGATCCCGCCGACGGCGCCGGCTCCGGCCGACTGCGCGGTGCCGCCGTTTTGCGCGAGGTAAGGCGATAGCGCCTGGGCCAGGACCGCGAGGGGCATCGACTGCAGCCACACCCGGCCCGGGCCGGTGAGCGCTACCAGGTGGAAGCCGTCGCCGCCGAAGAAGACGTTGGCGATTCCCGGCATCCGGGTCACCGTGAACTGGACGCTGCCCTGGAACATGCCGATGTGGCCAGGGTGCACGAGCAGCGTCTGGCCGGGCGGCAGGTCGTACGACGTGAGCTCGCCGGACAGCTCGATCCAGGCCGTGCCCTGGCCTTCCAGCTTCTGCAGCACGAAGCCATCGCCGCCCCACATCCCCCCGCGGAACGTCTGCTGCAGCCCGACACTCGGGACGATGCCGGGAGTCCCGCACAGCCAGCCGTGCCGGTGCACGTAGTAGGCCTGGCCTTGGGTGATCTCAACGGGGACGATGTGGCCGGGCACCTTGGCCGCGAAGGTGATCGCGCCGGGTCCCTCATAGTGCGTCAGGAAGATCCCGCCGCCGCCGATGGCCCGCTTGAGGCCCTGCATGAGCCCTCCGCCGCCCCCGGTGTTCATCCTCTGTGACATCTGGATGCTTTGCGTCATCCACGCCAGCTCGCCGTGGGTGGACACGACCGCCTCGCCCTGGCCGAGCGACACTTCCAGGATGGGCATCGTCGTGCCCTTGATCTCGGCTTGCATGACCTGCCTTCCCCGTGGACAGAGACCGGCGCCGCGACGGCGCCCCTTGCCCGTCAAAATACTTGGGCAAGAGGACCGCGGATAGGTACATCAGGAAGTTTACGGATCATTCGGCTCATGCTGGCATCCGCCCGTGCCGCTGTCACTCCTGCGGTGCGCTCGCCGGAACGGGCCTCCCGCCAGCGCGAGAGCAGCTGTTCCGGCGGATCGGCCACGAACTCGGCGCCGGCCTCGACGGCCGCGTCGAAGTCGCCCGCCAGCCCGGCCTGCCGCGCCCGGAAGGCTTCGGCGTCCGTCGCTGCGAGCATGGCCAGCCGGTCCGACGAGGCCAGGTGCCCGATCTGGTGCGCAATGGTCCACCCGGGCGCGGGCGTCGCCAGCTGCCACCGGTCCCGGGCGATCGGGGAGACCAGCCGGTCCAGGTCATCGCCCTCGGCGGCCAG
>Ga0209648_10005154_pt1 | contig 11149 bp, 8 predicted proteins | sample GraSoi2013_115cm_FD_185830 | JGI IMG/M metagenome (GOLD analysis project Ga0209648, IMG submission 185830) | Grasslands soil microbial communities from the Angelo Coastal Reserve, California, USA - Sample 9_17_2013_115cm (SPAdes) (version 2) | ecosystem: Environmental > Terrestrial > Soil >...
GGCATGGGCTCGTTCGTGGCCGCGCTCAGCCGGACGACCCTTCCTTCGCTTTCATGAAGGCCGCGAACGCTTCCTTGTAGTCCGCGTGCCAGCGCGACAGCGCCGGGCGGTTGCGGGTGATGTCCTCCGCCGCCCACTGGATGCGCTTGCGGTCCACTTCCCAGGTCACGTCGTTGTCCGGGCAGATGATGTAGAAGTCGCCCTTGCCCATGCGCTCGATCATCATGTCGATGACCTGCTCCGGCGACCAGGCGGCCGGCGGCTTCTCGGTGCGGCGCGGCCGGGTGATGCCGGTGTAGGTGAATCCAGGCACCAGCAGATGCGCGCTCACCTGGCAGCCGGGCACATTGCGCAGCTCGTGCGCCAGGGCCTCGGTGAGAACTTTTACCCCTGCCTTGCTGACATTGTAGGCGGTATCGCCGGGCGGACAGGTGATGCCTTGCTTGGACCCGGTGCTGATGATGGCGCCCGCCGTGCCCTGGTCGATCATCGCCTGTGTGAAAGTCTGCACGCCGTTGATGACGCCCCAGAGATTGACCTCGAGGACAGTGCGCCAGCGATCGATGTGGTCCCATGGACCGCCGCCCGGTGCGGTGCCGGCATTGTTCATCAACACCGCGACGTCGCCGAAGGAGGCGTAGGCCTTGTCCTTCAGACGTTGGAGATCGGCGAGCTTCGACACGTCGGTCGGTTGGGTTACCACCGCTCCAGACGGCGCGCCGATGTCGGCCGCTGCCCGGTCGAGTGCCGCCGGGTCCAGATCGGCCAGGCAGACCTTCATGCCGAGCGCTACAAAGCGCTTGGCCGCCGCCAGGCCGATGCCGCTCGCCGCCCCGGTGATGACCGCGACGCGGCCGGCCGCCAGGGCGGGATGGCTGTTCATTCTCGTCAGGCTGTCTTGATCCATACCGCCTTGACGTTGAGGTATTCCTCGACGTGCTGCAAGCCGCTCTCGCGGCCGTAGCCGCTCCTCTTGTAGCCGCCGAAGGGCACGGCCGGGTCCATCGCCTGGTAGCAATTGACCCACACCGAACCGGCGCGGATCGACCGCGCCATGCGATGCGCCTTGCCGACGTCGCGGGTCCACACGCCGCTGCCCAGGCCGAACGACGTGGCATTGCCACGCTGGATGACCTCGTCGATGTCGCGGAACGGGATCGCCGAGATGACCGGCCCGAAGATCTCCTCCTGGGCGATGCGCATGTCGTCTTTCACATTGGCGAACACCGTGGGCGGCACGAAGAAGCCGCGCCCAAGGTTGCCGTCGGTGAGCCGCGCGCCGCCCGTGAGCGGCTTGGCGCCCTCCTTCTGGCCGACCGCGAGGTAGCCAGTGACGCGATCGAGCTGCTCGGCGGAGACCAGCGGACCCACCTGCACTTCGGGATCGCGGCCGTCGCCGACACGCAGGTTGCGGCCGTAGGTCGCCACCTTTTCGGTGAACTCGTCATAGACCTTCTGTTCGACGAACAGCCGGGTGCCGGCACTGCAGATCTGACCCGAATTGGCGAATACCGCCATGCTGGCGCCGGGTACGGCTGCGTCGAGGTCGGCGTCGGCGAACACGATGTCCGGCGACTTGCCGCCAAGCTCGAGCGACACGCGCTTGAGGTTGCCGGCCGAGGCCTGGACGATCTTCTGGCCGGTGAGGTGTGATCCTGTGAAGGCCACCTTGTCGACGTCCGGGTGCGAGGCCAATGCCGCGCCCGCCGTCTCGCCGTAGCCCGCCACGACATTGACCACGCCTGGCGGCACGCCCGCTTCGAGGCAGAGCTCGCCCAGCCGCAGCGAGGTGAGCGGCGCCTCCTCGGCCGGCTTCAACACCACGGTGCATCCCGTGGCGAGCGCCGGCCCGATCTTCCAGATCGAGGCGGTGAGCGGGCCGTTCCAGGGGATGATCGCGCCAACGACGCCGACCGGCTCCTTCAGCGTGTAGGAGAAGATCTCGCCGGCCAGCGAGTTGTTGATTGTCTCGCCATGCACCGAGGTCGCCATGCCGGCGTAGTAGCGCAGCATGCCGAGCGCGCGCTGGCGATTGTTGCGCGTGCGGCTGAGCGGCGCGCCCATGTCGAGCGTGTCGAGCAGCGCCAGCTCCTCCATGTTCTTCTCGACCAGGTCGGCGAACTTGAGCAGCAGGACCTGCCGCTCGTTCGGCTTCAGGCGGCTCCACGGGCCGGTGAAGGCGCGCCGCGCGGCGGCGACGGCGCGGTTGATGTCCTCGGCGTCGCCTTCCGCCACGCGGGCCAGCAGCTCGCCGGTCGCCGGATTGCGGGTCTCGAAGGTCTTGCCGGAGGCCGCGTCGACCCACTTGCCGTCGATCAGCAGCTTGGTCGGGCCGGGATAGGCGCCCATCGGCTGGGTGGGCGAACCGCTGAGAGCTGTCAATGTATCCATGGCTTCCTCCTTCGCGGTGGCGCGCAGCCACCATTGCCGGTTTCGACGGAATTTTGCTGACGGGAGACCATTCTAATGTCGTTATATTCATCTGTATATATCGAGATTCGCCAGATATTGCGGGTCTCAGCAAGGGGAGACCGGATATGTTGCCCGACCTTGGAAAGTGCGCCCTGATGGCGCTCCTGACTGTCGCCCTGCCGATGGCGGCGGCGGCCCAGGACAACGGCCTCGTGCTCTACGGCGCCGGCAGCCTGCGCGAGGCCATGACCGACATGGCCGCCTTGTTCAGCCGCGACCACGGCATAGCCGTGCGCACCGAATTCGGCGCCTCGGGCCGCATGCGCGAGCGGATTGAGGCCGGCGACAAGGTCGATGTCTTCACTTCGGCCGATATCGGCCATGCCGCCAAGCTGGTCGCCGACGGCAAGGCGAGCGTGATGGCGATGTTCGCACGCAACGATCTCTGCCTGCTCGCCCCGGCCAAACTTGTTTCGGCCGGCAGCGCGGGCACGCTCGACGCGCTCTTCAAGGACGGCGTCAAGATCGGTGTCTCTCCGGCCAAGATCGATCCTCTGGGCGACTATACCGTCCAGCTCTTCGACGTAGCCGACAAAGTGAAACCGGGCAGCGGCCCTACGCTGCGCAACCGCGCCGTCGTAATCGACAACCCGCCGGGTACACCGCCGCCGCAAAGCGGCGACTACACCCTCGACGCGCTGCGCGCCGGCCGCATCGACCTCGCCATCGTCTATTGCTCGGGCAAGGCGCGCTTCGCCAAGCTCGACCCTACGCTCAGCATGGTCGCTTTTCCGCCCGAACTCACGGTCGGCCCGCAATATGGGCTGGCGGTGATGAAGGCGGCAAAGCCCGAGGCCCTGCTGCTGGCACTCACCATCCTCTCGCCGCCCGGCCAGAAGATCCTGGCGGCCAGCGGCTTCAGACCGGTAGCCAGTCCCGACAGCCCGTGAACGCCGTCGGCTGTCATCGCTGGTTCGCAGCGTTATATACGAATGGAATATGTCGTGCGGCGTCGCACCGCCAAGAATAAAAACGCGCCGGCAAGCAGTCCGGCTGAAGCCGGGAAATAGGCTTCGAGGCGATCGAGCGCTACACCTAGGTCAAGGCCTGCTGTAATCCGACGGGCCTAACCGGCTCCTGATGGCCCGCCCTGCTGTGCCGGTGCGGGCCGTTTGCTGCTTCGGCCTGCTCTGTGCCTACAATCCCATCCACATCGTCGGAGGGGAGTGATGAGCAAACAGCCCGGCAGCAGCATTCGCGACCGTGTCGCCTACATTCCGATCCACAAGCGGCCGCGCCTGCACCTGCCCGACGGCGCACGGGTCGCGGTGTGGACCATCGTCAATGTCGAGAACTGGAGCCCCTCCGGCCCAATGCCACGGACGGTTCTGCCGCCGCCGATGGGGCAGCCGCTGCTGCCCGACGTTCCGAACTGGGCGTGGCACGAGTACGGCATGCGTGTCGGCTTCTGGCGCTTCCTGGAGACGCTCGGAAACCGCGGGCTCAAGGCGACCTTCGCCTTGAATGGCACGGCCTGCAGCCTCTACCCCGAAGCCTGTGCCGCGGCACGCGATGCGGGCTGGGACTTCATGGGGCATGGCTACGTCCAGCGGCCCATGCACAAGGTCGAGGACCAGCGCGCGGCCATCGCCGATACCATCAAGGCGATCAAGGACTTTACCGGCAAGGCGCCGCGCGGCTGGGAGAGCCCCGGGCTCACAGAGACGGACGAGACGCTCGATCTGCTGGCCGAGGCCGGCATCGAGTATGTCGCCGACTGGGTGCTGGACGAGCAGCCCGTTCCTCTGAAGACAAGGTTCGGCGAGATCGTCTCGGTTCCCTACACGGTCGAGATCAACGATGTCGTCATGAGCGCCGTCCAGCAGCAGCCCTCCGATGAGATCTTCCGCCGCGGCCGCGATCAGTTCGACCGGCTCTACCTCGACGGCGCGAAGGCGCCGCGGGTGATGGCGATCTCGATCCACCCCTATCTCACCGGCGTGCCGCACCGGATCAAGTACCTGGAGATGCTGTATGACTACATACTCGGTCACAGCGGCGTGGTGATGTGGACGGGCGCCGAGATCCTTGATTGGTATCGCTCGCAGGTTCCCGCAGGATGATAGTCCGCTGTTACGCCGGGCTCGGTGTGGATCAACGTCCTCAGCTTCAATGACTTGGCGTTGCCGTTTGGCGGCTACAAGCAGTCGGGCTGGGGCCGCCCCAACCTCATCGAGCACCGCCTGACCGGCGGGAGGGCAATTTCTGCGCCGCATGGTACGCAGAAATCCGGGATCTGTCTCTGGGACGCTCCAGAAGCGTAACTAAATGACAAGATGTCGCCTCACATCATCGCGCCGGATTTCTGCAAAACGCTTGGGTAAATCGCCCTCTCTTCTTGAAAGAGACGCTTGACATTTATCGTAGTAATACTTACGTCGGGTTGACGCGACCGGCAGCGCGGAGAGATGAGCGATGCCTCGCGTCCTGTGAGGATGACGGCTGGCGCGAATACGCCCACGTGCCGATGGGTGGTCTAAATGTTGTGTTGTCGGAGACGTCCATGACTACGAAAGATTGGCATAACGCTTGCGGAAATTGCGGAAACTCCCCGTGCAGCGCCCAACCACTCACTCGTGGAAATGGGTAGCGGGAAATGCGGGAATTCACTGCCGATCTCGACAAGCGAAAGGCTGTCGTATGGCTGAGACCGCCGTCACGCCGCACGGTCCGCGCTCCTTGCCAAGGCCAAGGGCTTGCCGTGCGTCTCGACGCCCAACAGGCTGAAGGCCAGACCGATCGCCAGGCCGCAGGCCGCCAGGAACAAGAAGGCCGGCGTGACGGCGTCCATGGTCGCCTTGGGCGAGATCAGGTTCGACGTGCCGGCGATCAGCGCGAGGCAGAGCGGGCCGGCGATCTTGCCGACGCCGTTGGCTGCCTGAGCGAGGCCGACGCCGCGCGCGCTCAGCCGCACCGGGAAGATCTCGGCCGAGTACGGCGCGATGTTGGAAAAGCCGCCGTCGAAGAACAGCGCCGCCGGGATCAACAGCACCACGAAGGCCGGCCAGCCCAGGATGGTGCGATCGAAGAACAAGCCGGCGGCGCCCAAGCTTATGGCGATGCCATAGCCCATGATCTCGCCGCAACGGCGCCGTCCCAGCCATTGCGGCAGCAGCGCAAAGACGGCGCGGCCCAGCATGCCGGTGAGGCTGACGAAGACGAAGAGATGGGCGGCGTCCTTGAGCGACACGCCGTACAGCAACGCGACGATGGTCGGCCCCCACAGCAGGACACCGTAGTTCGCAGTGCTGGCGGCGAACCAGACCACGACGGTGAGCCAGAAAAGGCGCGGCTGCATCAGCAGGTCGGCGAACCTGGGGACCGGCGTCGGCGGTGCGTTCGAGGCGACCGCGGGTTGCGGCAGGGACTCCGCCGGCACGGCGAGCGTACGGGCGACGATGGCGCGGGCTTCGGCATGGCGGCCCCGCGTCACCAGCCAGCGCACCGACTCGGGCATGATCAGCGCGATCAGGATCGCCGGCAGCAGGGGAGCGAAGCCGAGCATGGCAAGGCCACGCCAGCCGATCTCGTTCACCAACGTAGCCGCCGTCAGCGACGCGGCGAGAACACCGAGCGACACCGGAATGACCGTGGCGCTGGCAAGGATGGTGCGGTGTCGCGTCGGTGTATATTCGACGATCAGGGGCACGCCGACAGCTGCCGCCGCGCCGACGCCGAAGCCGACCACGAAGCGCAAGGCGGCGAACAGCATCCACGCGCCGTCGGGGATCAAGGACACCGAGCCCGCGCCCAGGGCGCACATCACGACGCCGGCCACCAGCAGCGTCTTGCGGCCCCAGCGGTCGGACAACGCTCCCCAGGCGAGCGCGCCCATGATGGCACCGACGCCGGCGCTCAAGAGCATGATCGAGGTCTGCCCGAAGGTCAGGTTCCACTGCGGACCCAGTACCGCCACCAGGAAGCCGACGATGTAGAAGTCGTAGAAGTCGAAGACGCTGGTCGCCACAGCCAGCGCCATGCTGACCCAGTAGCGTGGGGTAAGCGGCGCCTTATCGTAGATCGCGACGAGATCGTCCTCCTGCGCGGTCATGGTGGTTTCCTCCGGTCATTGTCGTTGCTTGGTGGGCTGGATCGTCATGCAGGAACGCCAGCACCTCGCGGGCGACGGCGGCGGGATCCTGGAGGGTGCCGACATGGCCGATGCCGGCGACGGTCACGGCGCGGGCGTTGGCTATCTCGCGCGCCAAGGCGAGCGTATGCGCTGGCGGAATGAGGCGATCCTCGGCGCCTGCGAGGACCAGGGTCGGCGCGGCGATGGCGCCGAGACGGTTGTCGACGGGATGGGCGAGGATGGCGGCGCGACGTTGCCTCTGCGCCTCGTCGCGACTTGTGCCAGAGAAGATGTCGACGATTTGCGGATGGTTCTCGACGTAGTCGGCCGGAAAGAAATAGCGGGCGATCGCCGCCGCCGTTCCCGGCAGGCCGGCGCGCAGGGCCGCCAGCTTGGGAAAGACCTCGGGGTTGATCGCAAGCGGCGGCGTGCCGGCGCGGAACGTGCTGGAAAGCACCAGCCGATCGACGCGCTCGGGATGGCGCGCGGCCAGCACCTGGGCGATGACGCCGCCCAGCGACGTGCCGAAGACATGGGCGCGCTCGTGGCCGAGGGCCGCGATCAGAGCGGCGGCATCGTCGGCCAGCTCGCCCAGCCCGTAGGATGTCGGCGGGTTGCGCGTGGCGCCCGAATCGCGCTGGTCGTAGGCGATGACGGTGAAGTGCCGGGCCAGCAGCTCGCCGAAGGCATCGAACATCGAATGGTCGGCTTCGGCTCCGTGCAGAAGCAGAACCGGCGCGCCCTGCCCGCTTCGCTCGAAGGCGATCGTGGCGCCGTTGGCATCGATCGTGGGCATTCAATGCAGCAGGGTCTGGAGGGCACCGGCCAACGCGCGCGCCGGATTGGACGGGATATAGGGCATGCGCCAGGCGACATGGCCGTCGGGCCGCACCAGGACCACGCCGCGCAGACCCATATGGATGCCGTCGGCCGGATGCGCGTTGGGCAGCTGCTCGACAGGCCAAGCTTGGCCGACACATCGCGGCCCGCCTCGAGCCAGGCCTGCCCCAGCGGGCCCGCGACGACGGTGAACTCCTGGTCGAACCAGTCGAGCGTCGAGCGCTTGCGCGCCATGTCGAGCCAAAGGTGCGGAAAGCGGCCGCCGGGCCGGTCGCTCGGTGTGTAATAGCGCGTGAGATGGCCGCCCTTGGGCGTGCCGTCGGGGATCACCGCGCCTTCCTCGTAAGTGAAGCCGAGCGCCTGGCCGATACTGTGCAGATGGTTGTCGAGATCGTTGATCCAGAAGCGGATGTGGTCCTCGTTGCCCGACCGGATCGCCTGGTCCATGCGCAGGAAGCGGATCCGGTTGCCGAAGCTGAAGTCGGCGTTGGATTGGGCGACCGGCCGCCGCTCGACGTCGTAGCTGTCGAGCAACTTGTCCGAGGCCCAGCCGCGCAGCACGTAGACCAGCTTCCAGGCAAGGTTGTGCGCGTCCTGCACGCCGGAGTTCAGGCCGAAGCCGCCGGTCGGTGGAAAGCGGTGGGCGGCATCGCCGACCAGGAACACGCGGCGGCGGCGAAAGGACGCCGCCACCTGCTTGCTCATGCGCCAGACCGAGCGGTTGAGCAGCGTCACCTCGAGGTCGGGCACGCCGACATGGGCGCGGATGATCTCGATCATCTCCGCGTCGGTCCACGGCCTCGGCCGCTCGTCCTTTTCTTCGCCGATTTGGATGATGCTGAGCCAGCGATCGCGGCCGTTGGTGTTGAGGACGCCGGCGCGCGGCACACCGGGTGTCTTGGGATAGACCTGATAGCCGGCCGCTTCGCGCGCCAGCGGGAAACGCGAGAGGTCGGCGCGCCAGTATTCGTTCAGCAGCACGGCCAAGGTTGCGGGCCCCACCATCTCGATGCCGGCCGTGCGCCTTGTCTGGCTGCCAGCGCCGTCGCAGGCCAGCAGGTAGCGCGCGTGCCAGTGCTCGCTCTGGCCGGTCTCGACCGAGCGGATCTCGGCCACGACTCCCTCCTCGGTCTCCTCGAAGCCCACGAACTCGGTGGAGAAGCGGACCTGCGCCAGGTTCGAATGCTCGATGACGCGATAGATCTCCTCCTCGACGGCGTCCTGCGCCACCAGGCACTTCCAGGCCGGCGTCTGGCCGAGATTGGGCTCGGGCCGCGAGCGGCCGATCTCGCGCCCGGCGATGCTTTCGACCTGGACGAACATGTCGGAATTGTCCTGCAGGCCGCGCTCGCGGATGCGCTGCTCGATGCCCCACTGGCGGAAGATCTCCATGGTGCGCACCCAGCAGCCGCGCGACTTGGGATGGTCGGTCGTGGTCGGGCTTTTCTCGACGATCACCGCGTCGATGCCGAATCGGTCGAGCAGCAGGCCCATCGCCAGCCCGACCGGCCCGCCGCCGACGATCAAGACGGATGTCCGGCGCGGCCCATCAGCGGCGTCGCCCATGCGGTTTCCTCCTTTTTGTCGGGGCCGAGTCTGCACGCGGCTTGCTATCTCACAAGAATATGTTTGATATGCTTCTGATCTCGATTCGAGATTGAGGTCTCATGGATCTGCGCCAGCTCCGCTACTTCGTGGCCGTCGCCGAACGCGGCGGCTTCAGCGCCGCGGCGAGCGCCCTCAACGTGGCGCAGTCGGCGTTGAGCCGGCACATCAAGCTCCTGGAGCATGAACTGGGCGGCGCCCTGTTCGAGCGCGGCGCGCGCGGCGTGGCGGTGACGGAATCGGGAAAGGTGCTGCTGACGCGCAGCCGTTGGCTCTTGAGCACGCTCGACGACATCAAGGCCGAGATCCTGACCGAGAACCGCGAGCCCAGCGGCACGGTGCGGCTGGGCGCGCCCTCCACACTGGCCGACAACTTCTATGCGCCGCTTGCCTGCCTGTTTGCCGAACGCTTCCCGCGCGTGAAGCTCGAACTGAGCGAGGGGTTGACCGAAGAGATGACCGACCGGCTGCTGCGCGGCGAGCTCGATCTCGCCATCGTCACAGCGCCAAGGCCCAACGACCATCTCGACTACCAAACCCTGGTGGTGGAGCAGGTATTCCTGATCGGACCACCGCACGATGCGCGCGTGAACCGCGGCGCGCTCACGCGCAAGGACTTCAATCGGCTGCCGGCGGCGGTGCTGCCACTCAGCCGCAGCGTCTTCCCGCCCGGCGCGCGCTCTTCGCTCAGAGTCGAGAGCATGACGCCGCTCAAGCAGATGGTGGCCGCGGGTCTCGGTTACGGCCTGCTGCCTTTCTCCGGCATCCACCAGGAAGTCGCGGCGGGCACGCTGGCGGCGGCCCTGCTGCCCTGGATGCGCGCCGACCGCGTGCTCGCCCTGCCGCGCGGCCGTCCGATCAGCCGCGCGACGCGCGAGACGGCGGCGGCGCTGCAGGAGGTCTGTCGCAACCTGGTCGACGAGGGGAAGATCCTGACCGCCGCGGTCAGGCGCCGGCACTAGAGCCGGCTCACGCCGCTTCGGCCCAGCGCCGGTCGCGGCGCACGGGCGAGTCTTCCTCCGGCAGGAACAGCAGGTCGAGCTGGGCGGTGGCGCCGTCGAGCGGGCGGCGCGTCATGCCGACGATGTCGGCCACGACGAAGCCGTGGTCACCCATGAAGCGCACGACGTCGTGGACTTCCGCACCGCCTTTGACACTGGCGATGGTGCTGGTCTCGACAATGAAGGCGTCGATGCTGTCCATCCGGCCGGTCATGCCTTCGAGCACCATCAACTCGGCACCCTGGACGTCGATCTTGGCGAGCGCCGGTCGGGCAATCTCGCCGATCAGCGAATCGAAGCGGCGGACCGGCACGCGGTCATGGCGCAGGATTTCGCGCGGCGTGACGTCCTCCAGCAAGGTCGCGCCCTGGATGTCCGGGCGGATCTCGATCATCGCCTCGCCCTCGCGATCGCCCAGCGCCACCGGATGGATCTCGCAGCGCAGCTGGCGCGCGAGCTGGCGCATGTGGTGCAGCGATTCGCGGGTCGGATCGATCAGGTGATAATAGGCGTCGGGAAAGGCGCGGTAGAGCTCGTAGGTGCCGTAGGCCACGCCGATGTCGAACACCGTGGCCGGGCGAAAGCCATGGTGGCGCAGGACGCGAAACGACTGCTCCCACGACGGCGCCGTGGCGCGCGCCGGCAGGCCGGCGCGGACCCACAAGAAGTAGGGACGCAGGAAGTCCTTCAGTCGCGTGACCATGCCGGTCTTCTTCGCCGGCTGCTCGGACACGGCGTTCGCCGTATCAAGAGTCGCCATTGGCTCTCTCCACATGCTGGCGTCGATGGATGGATGCGGCCGATGCTAACGAAGGCAAATCCACCGGCGCTGTGACCATGCCACGAGGGCCTGTGACCAAAGGGTGACGGGACGGCTATCTTTGCAGGTCCCCTGGTCTACGCCGCGTACTTGCTGGCGCTGAGCGAGGCCCACAGCGCGTCGGGACCGGCCTTGGCGTAGGCTTGGCCGATCTTCTCGCCCCAGAAGGTCTCGCTGCCGAAGTCGCGACGCCACACCCAGAGCCTGCGTGTATAGTGATGCAGGATGTGCTCGTGGGTGAAGCCCATGGCGCCCATCGACTGGTGCGAGATGGCGGCGATGCGCTGGGCGAATTCGGAGGCCTGGCTCTTGGCGGCGGCGATCGAGAACCGCCCGCCG
>Ga0209648_10005155_pt1 | contig 11149 bp, 11 predicted proteins | sample GraSoi2013_115cm_FD_185830 | JGI IMG/M metagenome (GOLD analysis project Ga0209648, IMG submission 185830) | Grasslands soil microbial communities from the Angelo Coastal Reserve, California, USA - Sample 9_17_2013_115cm (SPAdes) (version 2) | ecosystem: Environmental > Terrestrial > Soil >...
TTGACGGGGGGACGCGCTACCTGCGCGAACTGCTGCAGACGTACAACAACGACGTCGTGCTGGCGCTGGCGGCCTATAATGCCGGGCCCGAGCGGGTCCAGCAATACGGCCGCGTGCCGCCCTTCGCCGAAACGATTTCCTACGTGCGCCGCGTCAAGCGCAGCTACGACAAGAGCAAGTCGAAAACTCCCGCGAAAACACCTGCTCCGCCCGGAGCCCGGGCGATAGCTGCCACTTCCCTTCCTCGGACAGGTCAGTCTCAATAAAGACTACTGTTGCAGCGGCGGATTCTGAGGCGGCTGTCGGGGATTTTGCGGCGCGTTGTCGGGATTCTGTCCGGGCTGACCGAAAGGAGTCTGACCGAGAGGCTGGCCCAGCCCCGTTCCAGTTTGCACGCCTGGTTGTCCCACGCCGAGATTGTCCTTCGAGGGATCCCAGATGAACTCGAAGAGGCGATAGTTCTTGGCTTTGTCGTACATGATGATGGAAAACTTGTTGACCTTGCTGCCGACGCCGATGATGTTGCCGCCGATGATCGTCGGCGTGTCGCCCGAAGGAATCGTAGAAGGATTGGACGAGCCGTCGCTTTGGTCGGTCCCTACGGAAGTTCCAGTGGTGGCCGATGGATTCGAGCCAGAGGTTGATCCGGCAGGCTGCGTCCCGCTCCCGACCGGCTGCACGCCTGCGCTGGGCTGGCCAATTGCACCGAGTTGACCAATCGCCCCAGGTTGTCCTGGACTGCTTGGTCCATTTAGTACATTCGCGGGAGTGCCGATTCCACTGGCCTGGGGAAGCTGGAGATTTTGCCGCGGTTTGAGACTTCCAATCAACTGACCCGCGGCCCCTACATAGATGAACCGCCACGAACCATCTTCTTTGTTCATGGGATCTTTGTAGGCCTGGCGCATGAAGCGGAGCGAACCGAGCTTCGGCTTGGTGAGGTCGTCGAGGGAAATTGGAAACCGCCCCATCTTGCGGTAGTACAGCTTCACGCCGCGGGTGTATTGCTTTCCGCGCCAGATCATCTCTTTTTCTTTTTCACGCCGGCCCTCGGTCAGGATGTTCGGCGCGACCACCATGGTGGAAAAAAGCAAGATGGTGACGAGGAAAATGACCACAAGCAAAGCATATCCACGCTCGCTGGACTTCCCTGCCGTTCGAATGCGACGCGCGTTCATGCGGATGGCGGCGCTCCCTGCTCCTCGAGGTTGGCGGTGCCGCGGAGTCCGGAGGAGACCTCTTCGTACTCGAGATTGGCGTTGCCAATCTTGAGAATTCGAAAGCGGTTCAGCAAGAGTTCGCCTTCCGCCACAATGTAAATGTCCTCGCCGTCGGTGAAGAAGGCGCGGCGGCCCGAGCCGTTGGGAACGGTGCCGTATCCGAAGAACTTCACGGGTAGAGGCGAGACGGTCGGAATTACCGGTGGCGGCGGAACGATCGGAGTTTTAACTTCCTGAACGGGATGTTTGGGTGGCGGCGGGGGCGGAAGTTCTCGACTGAAGATGTTGCGCCCCCCGCTCTTGTATTCGGTCTTGCGGGCTTTGTCGACCCCGTCGTTGTGGAGCTGAGGGTTATCCACGGAAAGCAACTGATAGTTCTGGACCGAGGAGCCCGCCTGGGCAGTCACCATGGGCTTGCTATGGTCGAAATACAAAAACCAGATGACGCCGGCGATCAGCAAAAGTACGACGAGCACGGCGAGTTGTTTCTTCTGCTTCATGCCGCGGTCCTGAAATAAGTCTTGAGGTGCAGCGCGACCTTAATGACATTCGTGGACGCTTGATTGGCGTTGTCAGAAGCGAGCGTCAAGGAGTCCACTTCATACAGATTGGCGGAGCGCTGCAAGCCATTCAGAAACCCGATCACGCTCTTATAGTCGCCATTGACGGTGGCATCGATGGCGACTTCCGTGATGCCGCGGTTCGAAATTTCCGTCTGCTTGAAAGCCTGGTCCTCGAGCTGAATTCCGCTCTTCCTGGCAATGGCGCCGAGTTCAGATCTGACGGCGGAATAGGCTGAGCTTGCCGGAAGGAGCGATTGTTCGAAGTGATCGCAATCCTTCTGGATGGCAGGAATGTTATCGCGGATGGCCTGGGCGCGCTTGATATCGGCTTTCAAAAGATCGTGCTGCCTTATTTCGACGGCAAGCTGCTGCTGGGGCGCGTGCGGGCCAGAGGAGAGCTCCCAACTATAGGCCGCCAAGGCAACATCCGCGAGCACGAGAAGAATCACGCCGCCGAGAATGATTCTTTTCCGCAATGTGAAATCGTGCCGCATCAAGTCCTCGAATAAAACGTGGTCAACTGGACGACCTTCTGATCGCCGCTCTGGTTCCCGCTGGAATTGGGCGAATGGACATTCTGCACTTGCACTTCCGTAAATTGCTTCGATTCTTCGAGAGCGTGCAGGAATTTCAACTCTGCTTCGTCGCTGATGGCGCCCACGGTCAATTTCAGTTCGACGTGTCCGGCAACCTGCCTGGGCGCGATGCTGATGACGCGCACACCGCCCGGCAGGATGCGCTCGAGGTCCATGAACATCAGCGTCCAGTTGAAGCTGCGCGCATCGAGGATGGTATTGATAAAGGCTGCGCGATCGTGCAAATTGGCGATATCCTTCTGGCTGAAATAACGCTCCAGGTCCTTGCGCTGCGCTTCGAGCCTGGCCAATTCCTGGCGCGTTCTTTCCGTACTAGCGCGCAGCTCGGCATCGACTTTGCGAGCAGAATACACGTGCCATCCCAACCCAAGGAACGCAAGACCGGCGAAGATAGCCGTGAGACCAGCACCGGCCAGAAACCGCCGGTGGGTTTCCAGTGGCCTGGTCGCTAAGTTGAGCCGAACTCTCATACCCTCTCTTGTCTGAAACCGGAAAAACCGATTCTAGCCGCGCTGCAGCATCCAACCGATCAAACCTTCCAATTCGCGATCCGCCAGCGGACGGGCATCTTCTTTGATGCGCCCATTAGATACCGCGGAGTGCAGCAACGAACGTACTTCGCAATGGAATTCATCCTCGAGAGGCTGGACGAAGTCGGGGAGGCGGGTGCCAAGCCCGGCGACGCGGACGGATTGAATGGTTTCATGCCAGGTGTCCTGATAATACGCGGCCACCGGGAAAATTTCTTCGAGAAGCATCTGCGGAGTGAGGTTAGCGCCATGCGCCGGGAGTTCCGTGCAACGATAACCGCACAGAACGCCGCGACGGACAATCGCCGTGGTCAAAGTGGACCCCGAGATGCGCGCAAGGAGCGCCGGCTTCTCATCTTCAAGGAGCGCGATAGCGGCAAGCGACGAACTCAGCACTACGCCCGGGTGCAGGCCGATACCCTCGACGAGGGATTCATACTCCCGGATGATGCGCAGGCGAGCAAGCGCGGTAACAACATCAACGCCAGCTTCGCGCGGCGCCTGGCGCATGTAGGAGATGAAAGTTTCATCGGATTCGAACGGTACGCTTTTCTTCAGCTTCCACCGCAACATCGGAACGGCTTCTTCTGCCGAGCGCGGGAACTCCTCAAAGTGCTGCAAGAAGACGCGAATCACGGTATCGGGAAGGATCATGGCAACATCTTCTTCATCCCGGGACCGCAAACGGCCGCAGACACTGGCGACAGCGGCCTTGACGGCGGCGCCATTCACGATATTGGCCTCGACCGCCGAAGGAACAAGCGCTCCAAGCGGCAGAGATTCCACAGCATATCCGTCAAGCGCACCCGTGCGACTCCAGCGAGCCGCGGCAACGCGGTCCGGCGCGACTTCGATAGCCAAGGCGGCGTGCGGCATGGCATCAAGCCAGCGAGCAACCCGACGCAGCCAGTCAAACTGGTAAATGCCCTGTTGGTATGCAGCGGTGCTACTCAACGAAAGTCACCTTGTTAATTTCTTTTACCGTGGTGATGCCCGCGCGAATCTTTGCCAGCCCGCTTTCGCGCAGAGTGATCATGCCCTCTTCGCAAGCGACGCGCTTGATCTCCGAAGTCGGGCGGCGATCCACGATCATTTCGCGGATGCGGTCGGTCAAGTCGAGCAACTCGCAAATGGCCGTGCGGCCATGATAACCGGTGCCCGAGCATTCCAGGCACCCGGCGCCCTCGGCGAATGTGACGTTGCCCCAGACAACCGGATCGATGCCGGCCTCCTTCAATTCCTCGGGCGAATATTTTTTTGGGTTCTTGCAATTCGGACAGATCACGCGAACGAGCCGCTGCGCCATGATGCAATTTAGAGCGGAGACAAAGTTGTACGGCTCGACACCCATGTTGATGAAGCGGCCGATGACGTCGGTAACGTTGTTGGCGTGGACGGTGGTGAAAACGAGGTGGCCGGTTAGTGCCGACTGGATGGCGATTTGGGCGGTTTCCTGATCACGGATTTCGCCAACCATGATCTTGTCGGGGTCGTGCCGCAGGATGGAGCGCAAGCCGCGCGCGAAGGTGAGACCCTTTTTCTCGTTCACCGGAATCTGCGTGATGCCGCGCAGCTGATACTCGACCGGATCTTCGATGGTGACGATTTTGTCCTCGTCGGTCTTGATCTCGTTGATAGCCGCGTAGAGCGTGGTGGTCTTTCCGGAACCCGTGGGACCCGTCACCAGGACCATGCCATAGGGCTCTCGAATGTAGCGGCGGAAGCGGCGGGTTTCTTCCGCGGAGAAGCCGACAACGTCCAGAGTCAGGCTCTGGAATTTTTCCGAAAGCGTTTCCTTATCCAGGACGCGGAGAACCGCGTCTTCCCCATGACTGGCGGGCATGATGGAAACGCGCAAATCGATGTAGCGCCCCTTGTATTTCACGCGGAAGCGGCCGTCCTGGGGAACACGGCGCTCGGCGATGTCCAGCTCGCTCAACACTTTGATGCGGGACAGCACGGTGGAATGCCATTCCTTGGCGATGGGCTGCATGGCATGTTGCAACACGCCGTCGATACGGTATTTGACGGCCACTTCGGTGTCACGAGCTTCGATGTGGATGTCGCTGGCGCGGCGCTCGAGTGCGGTGAAGATAATGGTCTCCACGAGGCGCACCACCGGGCTGGCGGTGCTATCGCGAGTCAAGCGGTCGCCGGAAATGGTCTCGTCGCTCTCCTCTTCTTCCTTGGAAGTCTGAAGAGTGAAAGCTTCAGTGGCCTGCTCGAGCACGCGCTGCGACTGCTCGGTGCGCTTCAGAATGTCGCCGATCTGGCGGGCGGTAGCGACACGAATCAAAAGTTTCTTTCCCAGCAGGAGGGGGAGCTCATCGCTCATCTGCACCTGGCCGGGGTCGGCCGCGGCGATGGCCAAAACATTATTGTGGAGTTCGAGGGGCACGAAGTTGTAGCGGAACATCAGGTCCGCGGGGATCGTACGAAACAGCTCCGCATCGATCCGCTGCTCCCGAAGATCGATGAAAGCGAAGCGGTATCTTTCCGCGAGTTTGCGCGCGAACTCGCGTTCGTGCTGTTCGTCACCGTCGCCGGGCAGCCCGGGCACGGGAGGAAGTTGTTCTGTGGTAGCCATGAATCCTTACTTTGTCGTCCCCATCAAGCCGAAAGAGAAAATGGGCAGATACAAGGAAATCAAAATAAACATGATTAGCAGTCCCATAAAGATTAATAGAAGAGGCTCGATCAGGGAAACGAGCGCGGTCAAACGCAAGCTAACTTCTTCTTCATAAAACTCAGCCACGCTGACGAGCATGGGGGCAAGCGCACCGCTCGATTCGCCGACCTCGATCATATCCAGGGCCATTTCCGGCATCACCCCTTTGGAAGCCAAGGCGCCGTGCAAAGATTCTCCTTCGCGCACCATCTGGGTTGCCTGGCTGACCGTGGAGCGCAGCAATTTGCTAATGATGGCATCGCCGGCGGTTTGCAATCCAGCCACGAGGGGCGTGCCACCGGTCAGAAGCGTCGAAAGCGTGCGAGAAAACTGCGCGACTTGAAATTTGAGGAGGGTGTCACCTATCACGGGAAGCCGGAACTTGAAGCGATCGAAGGCTGTTCCGCCTTCTTCGGTGCGGGACCAAAGAAAAACGCCGGCCGCCGCCGCGGCCAGCAGCGCCACGATGCCTAGAAACACAAAGCGATAGTCAACCGTTAAGGCGACCAAGACCCGCGTGGGCGCGGGGAGCTCTACGTTTAGGTCGCGGTAGAGCAGAGCAAACTTTGGAATCACCACGGTGACCAGGTACGTCACAACAATGACCGCTACGCTGATCAGCAACGCCGGGTAGATCAGCGCGGCGAGAATCTTCTTGCGTGCCCCGGTGCTAACGCGCTGATAAGCGATGTAATAGTCCAGGACTCCCGGCAAGTCTCCGCTCTTTTCTCCCGCGAGGATGGCCGTGGAATAGACTTTGGAAAAAACGCCAGCTTCGGCGACGGCCTCGGAAAGCGACTTCCCTTCGCGGACGCGGTCTCGAATCTGGGAGACGACCGGGCGAAGTTTGGGTGAAGTAGCGCGGCTGGCGAGAAGATCCAGCGATTTCAAGATCGGCAAGCCAGCTTTGATGAGGGTGTTGAACTGCTGGTTAAGAATGAGGAATTCCGAACCGCCAATCTGGCGCGCGCTTTTGTGGCGAACGAGATCGGCCAGACGGCCGCCGCGGGATTCCACGGAGTAGACGTACAATCCCCGGTCCACGAGTTTCTGGCGTGCTTCCTCCAGGGAAGTCGCGGGTTCGACGTGCGAAAAAACACGTCCCTCGGCATCCGCCACGCGGCAGTGGAATTGACCCATAGACTCTCAGTTTACCTCAGATAGTTGATATGCGGGGAAGGACCGGGAGGTTGGCTGTGCCTCGGAGGAAAGGGGGACGGAAGATGTGCAGGCCTAAGGATTTATCCCGCCATTACCGGCGGGTAATTCGCCATTCACGATGGCCACGCCCGGAGGAGCGTGGAAGCGGAAGAGCGAGTCGTCGACATGGGGGTCAGCCTGCCAGTTTGTGAAGTGAAATTCGATGCCCACGCCGCCTGGGGCTCGGACAAACACCCTGACAAGCTCTCCGGAATCCTTGACGATCTCGAAGAAGACTGCCTCGCCCGCCTCTCCCATCCGCAGAGGGGACTCCTGAGAACCCTGCTTGTGGGCCTCGAAGCCCGCGTTGCGAAGCTCGCAGAAGAGTACGACGTGGTCGGACGATTCCGGCTTCTCGTTAATGGCGGGCGCTACCCGGGCGCACACGCGCGACACTTTCATCTCTCCCGCAAGCAGTGCCAGGGGAGTTCTCCAATCCGAGCTTTCCTTCGCGGGAACGCGCGTGACGGTGTGGTCTGCCGGAACGTAGAACCAGGCCGACTTGCCATCCACGAGAAACAGATTTTTTTCAGGCGATTCGTATTCCCAGCGCATCTTGCCGGGGCGGCGAAAATAGGCAATGCCTGCTTCCATGCGGACGACACGTCCGTTTTCGGTGTACCGCTCGAGAAATGTTGCCTGCAAGGTTCGGGCAGAGCGATATCTAGTTTCCAGGCGATTCACGATGGTCTTTACATCAGGAGCGCTGGTGACTATGAGAAACAAGAAAATCAGAGAGTGCAGGCACGGAAGCATACCAGCAGTTTAGCAAGCCTTATGCGGTTGTGTTGGGCTGCTAAGTGAGAAACTCCCTAGTCTCGAAACCTGAGCAATCGGAATGAGGAAAGCTCAGATCGTCGGGTCGTTTTGGGTCGCGGGGGCTGAATCGTTGTAGCGGATGACGCCCGGGGTATTCGAGAAGAAGCTCCGGCGGCCACTCGAACCTCGGGTGTTCGGATCGGCATTGACGTTATAGGTGACAGAGGGCGTGAGCCCATCACCCGTCCATGTAAAGGTATAGCCACTCTTACCACCACTCGCTAGAACATTGTCGATCAGGCAGGCTTGCGTGGAAGTGGCCGAGCATGCGTTGTTGCTGGCGCCGCTGAGCTGCATTAGAGTGGTTGAATAGCCCACGCTCGGATAAGTAGTCGCGTAAGACGTCTCCGCCGACTGGATGGTACGCACGCTCTGCACGGCAGAAGCCTCGTTGGCCGACATCCGCGCGCTAATAAGGTTCGGTATTGCTATGGCGGCAATGATCAGGATGATCGCCACAACAATCAAGAGCTCGATGAGCGAGAAACCGAATTGTTTTCTCTTCATGAGTAACGTCCTCGAAACACAACGCGCCTTAGTCCAGGGCAACCGCGCTTGGCAAACTCTAGCATTTACGATGCACTCCGTTGGCCAATCCCGCAGGTGAAAACTATCGCTAAAGCCCTTCCTTTCAAGGCCTCCTAAACCACGCATTTTTAGTAAGATAGCAGTTCTCGAGCCGGAGATGACGAAAATTGCCAACTAATGGCAAAGGAAGGCAATAAAAGTCATCCCATAAGCCGCGGTCATTCCCTTGCCGTTATTGAAGCCCTTGCATTCCTTCAAGGGTGGAACTAAAAAAAGAGCACGGGACCGGAGTCCCGTGCTCTTCGAGATCGCGACCAGTTGACTGACCGAAATCTGACTACTGAAGCGGGGGGTCAGCCACTGTCGAAACGGCCCCCGCGTTATAGCGGATGACACCGGACTGGTCAGAGAAGAAGGAGCGCTGACCGGTCTGGCCTCTGGAAACGGGATCGCCATTGACGTTGTAGGTCACGATCACGCCCGTTCCCGTTAAGTTAGCGATGGCGAAGGTATAACCGCTCTTGGTGCCCCCGGAGAGGACCGTGTCAATCAAGCAGGCATTGGTTGACGAGGCGCCCGTGGGGCTCGTGCATGCGGTCGTGCTACCCAAGGCGGTCAGAGCTGCAAAACCAACGCTTGGATAGGTGGACGCAAAAGTGACTTCCGCTGTGTTGATGGTGCGGATAGAACCCACCGCCGAAGACTCGTTCGCGGCCATACGTGACCGGAGGAGGTTCGGGATGGCGATGGCCGCGATGATCAGAATGATCGCCACGACGATCAGCAACTCGATGAGAGAGAAACCCTTTTGCTTCTTCATGATGCTGAATCTCCTTGAGAAGTTTGATGGTGCCAGAGCATGCCATACCTAGCGCAAGCGGGAGACCAATGCGGAACCGGCGGCTGCTCCATGTCCCATTTTTCGTATCGCGTTGATAATAAAGACTATAATCAAGAGAAATTGATCGAGGCTGGACACGCCTCTGCCCAAATGTAAGCAAAGCTGCATAAAATTGACCTTTTTTGGCTGCTTGAAAAAACATAAATTGTCACTAGTATGCGGGACTCGCCCCAGTAATGGAGGCTTCTGAAACTGGGGAGGCCCTACCCTTGAATACCCGGAACCCAGCTGAGAAATGACCTCGCCGCTCTGACGCCTACGTTCAAGCCGGCAAACCGGCTACGACCAGCATCCGAGGGCACAGTCCCAGGGAGCTTCTAAATGCGCCATCCGTGGATAACACCACAGGAAGAAGATAGCAGCAGCAAGCAAAAGGAGGAGGTTAATGCGCAGGCCGAAGACGCGAGCAGGTAAGCTGCGCATGGCCACGGCGATCGCCACGCCAAGAATCATGACACAGGGATAATAGTAATAATAAAAGAGGCCCTTTTCAGGAGTCACGACCCATTGGAGATAGTTGGAAGCGAAAAGAAGAAAGACCAGCCCTTCCGGCAAGGTGATCGCCTTCCAGAAGCGCCGCACACAGAGGGCCAGCGCTGCCAAGCCGCCCCAAGTGACGACGGGATTGCCGACCAAATAAGAAAGCGCACGCTGAGGACTCACATTGAGCGGCCATGAATACCAAGGCGAGGTAATGGAAATGTTGGAGATCGTCGTACTGTTGAAGTGCCAGATGAAAATGTGCATCGCCACTAGTTCGTGAAGGTTGAAGGGTCGATGGAGAATTCGGCACAGGGGCCAATAGGAGAGGCTGTATGACGCGATGGGGGCGACGATCAAGCCGATCAGAAGAACCGGCATGCCAATCTGCTCAATGCGTCGTGCGTAGCCTGAAAGTGAAGGGTTTGAATTGGCAGCCTTGCTGCGTGCGATCCATAGCAGCCCAAAACTGACGAGGAAAAAGACTGCGAGAGTATCAATTGCATTCCATTTGCACGCACCCGCCAGCCCCACCGAAACACCCGACAAAGTGAAAAGAAGCCGCCGCGTAGCGACACGAACGTCTAAGGTGAGAGCTGCTGTGTAGGCCACCAAGCTCCACATCAGAAAAAACATCAGGAATGCATCCACGGTGGCGATGCGCGACATCACAAAGAGAAAATTATTGAGAAGGGTTAGCGCAGCCGCGAGTGAAGCAAGGCGCGAATCCTGCAGAAGCAGGTATGCCCAAAAATACACCGCAACTAGAGCGAGCGCGCCACACACGGCGCCCGCGATTCGCCACCCAAATGAATTGTCGCCGGCCGCTTTCATGCCAATCGCCATGATTAACTTCCCCAAGGGAGGTTTTGCCAGAGGCGGGGGGAAGGGGCTTGGATTCGGCGTGCCCTGGATAAAGACCCTGGCTTCCGGAACGAAGTAACTCTCATCGTAAAACATCGTGGCGGGATTTCCGAGACCGGCCAACAAGAGCGCCAGGGCCGCCAATCCGAAAATCATCGCAGTGGTAGCCGGATGACGATAGATGCGTGATATAGCAGAAGTTTCTTCCGAAGGGGTGTTCGCGGGGCTCAGATCCAAAGGCAGTGAATTAAGACGGCTCGACTGCGGGATTTTTACGTGTGATGCCTGGATTGTGGCGTTGCTATTCCGATCGAGATCCCACATCCAATAATTGTAGCCAGCACCAACGATGCCGGCTCTTTGGCGGCCAAGTTTTGTGCGCAATGAAACAATATTTCTTGTGACGAAAATCGTGTCGCTCGTGCTCTTTATTCGAACCAACCTCTTGGTTGGTCAGCGTAGACTGCTCACCCACGGGGGTGCGTACCTTCGAGCCGTTTTCAGTGCGTTTAGACCCGCATAAATACTGATGAAAGATAGCGGCCGAAGGCTCGTTGAAAAGGGTTCATCTCGTAAATGTGGGTTACCATGCCTCAGCCTATAGGTTGTGTTTTTTGGCGTAGTGACGGAACGAACGGTAGCTAATCTTCAGGAGCTCCGACGCACGAGTCCGAACCCCTCCCGCCCTTTCTAGCGCGGCCTGCAAATACCGCCGCTCGGCTTCGGCAATTTCCTTTTCAAAATCCACGCCCTCGGCCGGAAAATCCGCCGACTGCGCCC
>Ga0209648_10005156_pt1 | contig 11148 bp, 8 predicted proteins | sample GraSoi2013_115cm_FD_185830 | JGI IMG/M metagenome (GOLD analysis project Ga0209648, IMG submission 185830) | Grasslands soil microbial communities from the Angelo Coastal Reserve, California, USA - Sample 9_17_2013_115cm (SPAdes) (version 2) | ecosystem: Environmental > Terrestrial > Soil >...
TCTCGAGCACCCACTCATCCACCTCGATGGCTTGCTGCTTGCAAAACTTCTCCAGCACTGCTTGTTGGTTCTGCAAGTCTGGTTTTTGCGCCTGGCTGGACACCCGGCAGTAGGCGATGGTGGCCCTTTCTTTCCTGGAGTACCGCCGGGACTTATGGTATGATGAACACGGCGGTATTCCGCACAGGGAGGGGGACGGTGACGAGTTTCCTAGGCTCCGGCCCCGTCCTCCCGCCCATCTCATACTTCATCTCAATGCTGCTCTCTCAAATCAGCTGGTAAAGTTTCGGAGGAAAGTGCTTCTCTCTGTGCCAGTTCCTCTTCCCGTAGGCCTCTGACCCAGTCCAGCTCGGCTTGCACCTGCCGTTCTATATGTCCCATCGCTCTCAGGACGTTGTCGAGAAAGCGCGGGCCCATCTGATGGGAAAGCTCGTGGGCGAGACTGGCCATCTCTGTTTGCAGGTGCAGGATGGTGGTCTGGCAGTAGTTGATGTAGTGATTGAACAGCAGCAGGCGCTCCTGCGGCTGCAACAGGTCGATGAAGCCTGTCTTGAAGCGGAAGAGCTTCTGATAGTCTCCCAGGTTGGAGGACATGTCCATCATCACCTGGTGGAAGCGCCCGCGTCCTGCCTCAGTGATCATGAAGGTACGCGCTGGCCGTTCACCGGGGACCGCCTTGCTGCCAGGGGGGACCACGGAGATCAACCCGGCCTGCTCCATCCTGCTTAAAAGCGGGTAGAGGGTGCCGCTGCTGATTTTGGCCCAGGGACCGATGATATCGTTGGTAATTTTCACGATGAGATAGCCATGAAAAGGGCTACGCATCAACAAGGAAAGGACAATCAACTCGTACATCGTTCGTCATCACTATCGCTGTATGAATAAGTTTATCAATACCTTTAATAGAGATAGTATCAGAGAATGAGTTGATTTGTCAAGGGCTTTTCCTATTTGTTACTGGGCGTAAACGCATGAATTACGGGGTAATTGTGACTGTGCCGTAAAAAATTCACTATCCCATTGACAAGGAGCGATTTGTCGAGTATAGTATAAGCGACATCAGTTGAATAATCAACTATCTAGTGGGAAACTGTATGGCGTTCACCGAAATGGGCGATCTCAGGCTAGAAATCTACCAGCTGATCGGCAAGCTGTTCATGTACCTGGAGGCGGCTGATCGGCAACTGATGAATCAGTTCAACCTCAGCGTTACCCAGTACTGGGCGCTTGTGTATCTGGAAGACCCGGAAGGGCTTCCGTTAAGCGAACTGGCGTTTTTCTTGATTCGCAACAAGAGCAGCATGACAGGCCTGGTTGACAAGCTGGAGAAGGAGGGCCTGGCGATACGTAGGCCCGGCAAGAACGGCGACCGCCGCTATACGCGCGTTGCGCTCACAGAACAGGGGCAGCGTTTGCGAAGCCAGGTAATCGCGTCCCACGATTATCTGATTAACAGGCGCCTTGAGAGACTTCCCGAGGAGAGCCTGCGTGAGCTGCGTACTCTACTGCAAGAGTTGAGCGACGAACTCCAATCCCAGCTTGAAAACGGCAAGACTCCTGGTCTTATCGAAGACGCGGCCCAGTAGGGTTTCTCTCCGACAGAGGGGATATACGTTGCCTTCGTTACGGTCAACAGGTGGTGGTAGTGTGGCAGTCGGCTATTTATAGATGAGCCTGCTCTGCGGGTAAAGAAGGAGGTGATGGCAGTTTCCTGAGACATGTTTCAACCCAACACCGCCGGGTGGTCTGCATCAGCTGATGCACGAACTACCACGTTGTTCTTGTAGTGAATGGAAGTGTTTCCAGCTTTTTCCTTGCAGGGGGTATTTGCGCCTTGCAGGAGGAGTCATCGTACAGCTATCCGTTGTGCAACGGATCGATGTGTAGGAATATTCCCAACATAACTCACAGTGGAGGATTACATGAAGCGGAGCTATTCCATCCTGCTCCTCGCCAGTATGGTGCTGGCGCTGTTCGTCGCGGCCTGTGGTTCGTCGTCGCCCAGCAGCAGCTCGAGCTCCTCGAACCGACCAGAAACCGTCACGATCTGGCATGGCTGGACGGGCAGTTACCTTGCGCCGAAGCAGGCCATTTTCAACGCCTATATGAAGCTGCACCCCAACGTCACCATCAAGCTGGTGGATGTGACGGCGAACCTGATGCAGAAGTCGATCACGGCAGTCCGGGCCAACAATGGGCCGGACATCATCGCGTGGGTCGATGACTCGTTAGGCGAGCTGGTCGATACCCACACGCTTATTCCAGCGGATCAGTACATCAGCCAGTCGTATGTGAACTCGACGTATACGCCGGCAGCCGCGCAGGCCGTGCAATTCAACGGCCATGTCTGGGGCGTGCCGGAGACCGTCGAGGCCGTCACCATCATGTATAACAAGAAGCTGATCAGCGCCTCTCAGCTTCCCACGACGACCGATCAGATGCTGGCGTTCGAGAAGAGCTACACGCAGCAGCACCCCGGGCAGTATGGCATTGTCTGGCCAACGACGGATGCCTACTACAACGCCATCTGGTTCTATGGCTTTGGCGCCTACTATGTCAAAGCCGACGGCACGGTCGGCCTGAACTCGCCACAGGCCACAGCGGCGGGCAACTTCATCGCCTCGTTCCGGCCCTACCTGCCCAAGCAGCTTGATGGCACAACGGCCTCGTCGCTCTTCACCGAGGGAAAAGCGGCAGCCATCATCGACGGCCCCTGGTCGTATGTCGACTATGCCACCAAGGCCGGTATCGATGTCGGCTTTGCCACGCTGCCAACCATTTCGGAGAATAGCAACACGCATGCCACGCCGTTTGTGGGCGTGAAGTCGCTCTGGATCTCCAAGAACGCGACAGACCCGGCCCTGGATGCCGACATTCTGAAATTCTACACGAATTACCAGAGCCAGTTGCAGATGATCCAGGCCACCCGCGAAATCCCGGCGAATCTGACCGCGCTGAATGACCCATCGGTGAAAAGCAACAATGCCATTGCCGGCTTTGCTGACGAGGTCCAGTATGGTACGCCGCTGCCGAATACACCGTACATGTCCGCCCTCTGGACGCCGGTTGCTAACGGGCTGACCGCCATCTGGACAGGTACGGAGACGCCTGCGGTAGCTTTAGCAAATGCACAGGCAGCAGCAGTCAAGGGGGTGCAAGGTATCTCTTCGTAGGCGCGTAGTTTGCTCTTGATGAAAGGCAGGGATGGAGCGACGCCCCATCCCTGCCCCATGCCCGCCGTCTATCCTTTCGCCGCGCCTGACCGCGCTGTGTGTACGCGCCTGGAGTTGCATCTCAGGCTAATCTCCCCAGAAAGGAAGCTCGTTCCCATGCTGCATTTCGCGCAGAGGAAGAGAGGGATTCTATGTTGCAGGTAAAACGCCGCACCATTTTCCTGTACCTGCTGCCCATCATTGTCACGATCCTGTTCATCAACATGACGCCGATCCTGTACACACTATATCTCTCCTTCACCAACAACACGGAATTCAACGAAGAATACAATTTTGTCGGCCTGACAAACTATCTTCATCTGTTTTTCACGAGCAATACCGACCTGTACTATGTGCTGGGCCAGACCGTCCTGTACGTGATTGCCTGCGTGGTGCTGTTCGTGCTGATCGGCATGATCACGGCGCTTTGTTTGAATAACCCGAAGGTCAAAGGCACGGCTGTCTGGATGAGTTTGCTGCTCATCCCCTGGGCTGCGCCCTCGGCGATTACCGCGTTGATCTGGAAGTTTCTCTTCAACTACGACTTCGGCCCCGTCAATCAGATCGGGCGCCTCGTCTTCGGTGCGCACTTCGGCGTTCCCTGGCTCACCGACCCGGTCGCCGCGTTCGTCGCCGTGGTGATCGTGAATGTCTGGCTTTCCTACCCGTTCTTTACCGTCGTGATCCTGGGCGCGTTGCAAAGCGTACCGCAAGAACTCTCCGAGGCCGGCAAGGTCGATGGCGCGAATGCCTGGCAGGGCTTCTGGCGCATCACGTTTCCGCTGGTGCGGCCCGCCATTGCGCCCGCGACCATCCTGAGCGCCATTACGACGTTTCAGATGTTCAATACGGTCTACCTGATCACGCAGGGTGGCCCCATCACCAACCCGGATAAGCCAGGCGCAACCTCGTTCGTCATGATCTACATGTACAACCAGGTGCTTGGCGCGAGCGCCGCAAATATCCACTACGCGGCGATTGCCGCGTTCGCGATTACCATGTTTATTATACTGGCTGCGCTGGTCTTCCTGGCACGTGCGCTCGGAACACGCGGCAGCGGGATAAGCGAGGCACGAGCATGAGCGAACATATTCCTGGCAGGATACTAAAAGCCAGCAGCAGCGGCGAAGCCGTTGCTGTACCCGGCGCGGCGGCTGTAGCAAGAGAAAGGGCGCGGACACTGAGCAGAGCAGAGGTTCTGCGGCAGCGTTTCCTTTCAAATCTGCCACTCATCTTCATCTACGGTTTCCTGGTTGTGATGACCGTCTTCGCCCTGTTCCCCGTGTATTATGTGATGCAGGCGTCGCTGGCTGGCGACCAGAACCTGTACACAACGACGCTCCAACTGCTTCCAGGCAAGCCGACGTTTTCCAATTACGTATATGCTTTCACACAGGAACCCGTATTCAACTGGCTGGTCAACACCACAATCGTCTGCGGCCTGGCAACGCTGATCGGCGTCGTCTTCTCGATGACCGGCGCGTATGCCTTGTCGCGCTTCCGCTTCAGGGGCCGCGAGGCGAGCCTGAGCTTCCTGTTGGCGCTGCAGGCGTTCCCCGGACTGCTCGCCATCACCGCGTATTACTACCTGTTGAGCGACCTGCATCTGTTGACTACCGCGCCGCTCATTGGCCTCGCCCTGATCTACGCTGCGGGTACGCTCGCCTTCGGCACGTGGAATATCAAGGGTTACTTCGACACGATCCCGGTCGATCTGGAGCAAGCCGCCAGGATCGATGGCGCGACCCTTTGGCAAGCATTCAGTCGCATCCTCTTGCCGCTTGCTACTCCCGCGCTGGCGGCGTCGGCGCTGTTCATGTTCGTCGGTGGCTGGAATGAGTTCGCCCTGGCAAACTTTGTCTTGAACGCGAATTCGAATGGCAGCAACCTGACCTTCATCCTTGGCCTCTATGAGCTGCAAGGAACCTACCATACACCCTGGGGCTACTTCGCCGCTACGGCTGTAATCATCTCTATCCCCTTGATGCTGTTGTTCCTGTTCGCCCGCAGGTACTTCCAGTCGGGTCTAACCATCGGCAGCGTGAAGGGATGATGTGCCTGGATCATGATGATGCCCGTATTATGAACAGCATCATCCTGATCCAGATATGTGCGCTGGAGCCAGCTTGAGGTTGCCCGTATTAGACCAGACAGCAAGCTGGTCCCTGCGTGCTGACCCATCCAGGGTAATGGGAGGAACGATCCTCATGACATTCTTACGTAATCGCCGTTCGCTGCTCTTTTCGGCATTCGTGATCATTGCCACGATCATTGTCGTCCTGGTTCTCGTCATACCGCGTTTCTTCCAGGCGCACGCCGTTCACACGATTGGCGGCACAGCGCCCAACAACGGCCAGTGGGCGAGCTCGACCTGGGCCCCATCCGACAATACCATCCTGGGAACAGCGCAAAATACCACTAGCGACGTCTGGTTTACCGGCAGCAACGGCACCATCGGAGAAGTATTTTACCCGACAGCCGATACTCCGAACACAACCGCCCTGCAATTTCTCATTGGTGACAGCAGTCATACCTGGGTCAACCAGGAGAAAAACGATACCATCTCAAACGTCCGCTTGTACAACAATCACTCGCTGGCATGGCTGGTCACGAACACGGCCAAAAATGGCGATTACCAGCTCACGAAAATCGTCTATACCGACCCGGCGCGCAACTCCATCATCCAGCAGATGACGTTCAAAGCCTTGCAGGGGCATCTCGCCGATTACCAGCTCTACGTCTATTACGATCCGGCCATCCATGACAAAGGCGATAACAACAACAGCTACACGAAAGTCGATCAGGGCAAAACGATGCTGGTCAGCACGAGCGGAGCAGGGAAATACGCGAGCGCCCTCGCGGCATCTATCCCCAATCAGCCGGGCATGACCAGTTCCGGTTTTCTTGGGCAGAGCGACGGTTGGACCGATCTCGCGGGAACGTCTGCCTGCGGGAGCAGCACCTGCCCGGACTACACCATGAACTATACCTACAGCGCGGCCACCGGCGGTAATACCGTGCAGACCGGCCTGCTCGATCTCTCCAACGGCGGCGCGCTTGACCTCTCTTCCGCGACCTCGCTCACCTTCAAGCTCGCGCTCTCCTTTGGGCAGAGCAGCGGCGGCATCGCTGCCGCGACCGGCGCGGAAGAAACCCTGCAGGGGACGCTCAACGACCAGTCAAACATGCTGGGGACATATGTTACGCAGTGGAACAGCTTTGATGACAGCCTACGCGCACCGCCCGCAGTAGGCAGTACGCAGGCCATCCAGCAAGCGCGCCAGCAAGAATACTACCTGGCAGCGAATGTGTTGAAGGCCTCGCAAGATAAGCAAACGGGCGCGTTCATCGCCGGACTGGGGACGCCCTGGGGCGAGAGCAACGGCGACCAGGATTCGGGAGGCTATCATCTCGTCTGGGAGCGGGATATGTACGAGTTCTCCAGCGCGCTGATTGTCGCCGGCGATACTGCTGATCCGAAACGGGCACTGCTCTGGGCATTTACGACGCAGCAGTCGCCAGGAGGTCTCTTTCCTCAAAACAGCTATGTTGATGGCTCGCCATACTTTAGCGGCGTGCAGATGGATGAGCAAGCGTTCCCGATCATGCTGGCCTGGAAACTGGGCGTCACCGATATGCAGGATTATCTTCACCATATCAAACCGGCAGCCGATCTCATCGTCAAATCGGGGGGCGTGACGGGGCAGGAACGCTGGGAAGAGAACGGGGGCTACAGCCCATCAACGCTCGCGGCCATGATCAGCGGGCTGGTCTGTGCCGCAGCTATCGCCCGTGTCAACAACGATGACGCGAGCCAGCAACGCTACCTCAGCACAGCCGACTACTACCGCAAGATGGTAATCGCGTGGACCTACACGACCACCGGCCCTCTGGGCGGCGGCCACTATTTTGAGCGCATCGACGGCAACGGCAATCCCAACGATGCCGATATAATCCAGATCCAAAACGGCGGCGGCTCCTATGACGAGCGCTCCATCGTAGACATGGGCTTCCTCGAACTGGTGCGCCAGGGCATCTACCCGGCGAACTCACCGTATATCAGGTCGTCACTGCCGGTCGTCGATGCCGCGCTCGAAGAAACAATCAACGGCAATCACTACTGGCACCGCTATAACCACGACGGCTACGGCGAGCACGCCAACGGTTCCGACTACGACGGTTCAGGCATAGGCCAGCTCTGGCCGCTCCTATCGGGAGAGCGCGGCATCTACGAAGTCGCCGCCGGTCAGGATGCTGATCAGTACCTGACAGCAATGATGGCGGCAGCCAACGCTTCGGGCATGATCCCTGAGCAAATCTGGAGCAATGATGTCCCGGCGGGATATACGAAGGGAACGCCGACCAAATCAATGAACCCGCTCAACTGGGCTATGGGCGAGTACATCACTCTGCTCTTTTCAGTGAGCGAGCATACAATTGCGGATGTCGTACCGATCACGTCTCAACGCTACAACGGCCAATAGCTCTTTTCTGTACAGGTTTTCGTGATCACTTTTCAGATGGCACCTACTTAGGAGGCCCTTTTTTCATGATCAGGTGGGCCCCATTACCTTGATCCGAAACACCTTGTTCTGCACGCATATGCTCAATTGAGTTTTCAATCATGGTGGAAACTTCGTTATTCTTAAATTGAGCCTGGAGTGTGCTCGCCAGTTGTTGCAATGGTTCGCGGAGTTGTTGTAGGCTCTCTATATTCAGTGCCTGAAAGCGCATCCTGAGCAGGTGTTCCCGGGCGGCGATCAATTTAGTGCGCAATTGTTGTCCTTGAGGAGTGAGAACAACACGGATATAACGCCGGTCGCCGTTCTTGCCGGGCTTGCGTTCTGCCAGTCCGCTTTCTTCCAACTTGTCAACAATACTTGTCACATTACTTTTATCACAAATCAGTAAGTCAGCCAACTCGCTAAGAGAGCGACCTTCTTCATCTTCGAGATGGACCAGCGCCAAGTACTGGGTGAGAGTCAACCCGAATCGCTTCATCAGCTGGTGTTCTCCCTCATCAAGTTCAAGAAAGCACTGCGAAAGAAAGTCAGAAATCTCCTTTTCAAGTTCAAGACGTTCTATTTCAACCTGGTTCATGTGGTTCTCTTTCATACTGTTGGGCATTCAACTGTATAGCTGACACTAACATACCCCGCAATTACCGCTATGTCAATGGTTGGAATAGCCATCAAAGCTGATGTTTTGATATAAGGATTAGGGACTCAGCCCCAAACGTTGAAGAACGGCCTGTGGAGAGCCGAGAGGGGAAGGGAGCAGAAGGTTAGCCATTGACTTCCCAACAATAGCATGGTATATTGTTTAGTGTTCAATAGCTGAATTATCAACAGTATCGTAAGGATCATTCATGTCTGACCTCCACTGGTCCCACAGCGTTCACCACGATGGCTCTTCGTGCTACGTTCTCTCGAATGAAACTATCTCTCTCGGCTCAACTGTAAAGCTCCGCGTGCGTACTGGCCTGGATGCACCGGTTGAAAGCATTTTCGTTCGCACTGTCCCGGATGGCGAGCAGCATATGGCTCCGCTGCGGCTGATCGCGAAGGATTCTGCCGCGTGCTGGTGGGAGGGGGATATCCAGATCAGGATGGTGAGAAACAACTACCGCTTTTTTCTTCTGACAGACGAGGGCAACTGGTGGCTTACTGCCGCTGGGATGATGCGGTATACGCCGACGGACACGACGGATTTCCGTATACTTGCTCACTACCATGCGCCCTTGTGGGTGCGCGACAGCGTCTTTTACCAGATTTTTCCCGAGCGCTTTGCCGATGGCGATCCCTCCAACAATGTCCGTGATGGCGAGTATGCATGTTATGGTAAGCCGGTCGTCGCGCGGCCCTGGGGCGAGATACCGCGTCCACTTCGCGAGGCGAGCGGGATCGAATTTTTCGGCGGCGACCTGTGGGGGATTATCCAGCACCTGGATTACCTGCAAGATCTGGGCGTCAATGCCCTCTATCTCACGCCGATCTTCACCGCGCCCAGCAACCATAAATATGACACGGTAGATTATAAGCACGTTGACGCCCACTTTGGTGGGGACGAGGCGCTGATTGCCCTGCGCAACGCCCTGGATGAGCGGGACATGCGATTAATGCTCGATCTCGTTCCGAACCACTGCGGCGTTGAACACCCGTGGTTTCTCGCCGCCCAGGCCGATCCAGCTGCTCCCAGCGCCGAATTTTTCACCTTCTACCACTGGCCCGATGAGTATGAGACCTGGCTGGGAGTACGCAGCCTCCCCAAACTCGACTATCGCAGCCTGCGCCTGCGTGAAGAAATGTACGCCGGAGAGGATTCGGTCGCGCGTTACTGGCTGAAGCCCCCATTCCGTATCGACGGCTGGCGCGTGGATGGGGCGAATACGCTGGCGCGGCAGGGTGAGAGCCAGCTCGGACATAAGGTTGGACGCGGCCTGCGCCGGGCTATCAAATCCATAGCGCCGCAGGCCTACCTGATCGGCGAAAATTTCTTCGGTGGCTCGCCGCAGTTGCAGGGAGACGAGCTCGATGCAACGATGAACTACCGGGGCTTCAGCGTCCCCCTCCAGCAGTGGCTGGCTGGCTTCGATGCGTCGCTGGCCTGGAGGCCGGGAATGCAGGACCCGGATATGCTGCCGACTGCAGCGCTGGCAGACCAGTGGCGCGCGTTTATTGCTGCTATTCCCTGGCAGATCGCCGCGCAGCAATTCAACTTGCTTGGCAGCCACGACACCCGGCGCATTCAAACGGTTGTCGGCGAAGACGAGACGCTGGCGCGTATCGCCGCCGCGCTGCTGTTTACCTTCCCCGGCACACCCAGCGTCTACTACGGCGATGAGATCGGCATGGCCGGCGGCAACGACCCTGATAGTCGCCGCTGCATGATCTGGGATGAATGGGAATGGAACAGCGGGCGGCGCGCGTTCTATCGACAGTGTATCCACCTGCGTCGCTCATCTCCTGCCTTGCGTCGCGGCGGTTTTCAGATTCTCTACGCGGCGGGTGAGACGCTGGCCTTCATGCGCGAGGCTCCCGAAGAACGCCTGATCGTCGTAGCGCGCCGCGCGGCTGATGGCCTGGAGGCGCTGCCAGTACGACACGGCGGCTTGCCCGATGGTCTTGTCTTGCAAGAAGTGATTTCCGGCGCGGAAACAGTGGTGGAGCAGGGAATGTTGCCTCTCACCAACCTGCCTGGTGCAGGTATGCAGGTGTGGCGCTGCACCGGGCCCGGATTATATGAGCTGTAACCACCTAAGTCGCGGGTGGTCACAACGGCCAGCAGGAGATTCCGCGCCAAACCGCCTGATGAGCGAGGACGCCAGCTGCGGCACTCCAGCCCACGTGTTTCGTTCCCATGGGCACATGGGTTTGAGCATGATGATATTCGGCAAAATCCCACTGGCTGTTGTCACTTCCCTTCGCATTTGCCCTATTGATTGCTGTCAGCAGATGTCTGGCGCGTTCCCATGCACCGTGGCGAACAAGCCCCATCACCTCTAGCCCTGTAAGCATCGGCCATAATCCACCATTGTGGTACGTGTAGGGCATATTCTTCATCTGCCCGTACAGATGGTTCGACTGTAACTCTCTCCATCCGGGATCGCCAGGCTGGATGACGGGCCAGAATGCGGGCAGGAGCGCGGAGCCAATCTGCGCTTCCTGCAACTGGACGTACCGTTCTACCTGGGCTTGCCGGTCGTTGTCTCCAAGATCGGTCAGGAGGGCAAGGGCATGAGCCAGGCCGTCGAAGTAAGTTGCGTAGCCACTGGGCGAGAATGCCGGAAGCCAGTGGTTTCTCTCGCCCCGCTCGATCTGGTGGCGATAGGCATGGGGATGGTACACGCATGGGTCGTCGGAAAGAGCGACGCGGGGCCAATAGTTCACGGCCAGTGTCTGGTGTAACGCTCTCGCCTTCTCCTGCCACGCCTGCT
>Ga0209648_10005157_pt1 | contig 11146 bp, 17 predicted proteins | sample GraSoi2013_115cm_FD_185830 | JGI IMG/M metagenome (GOLD analysis project Ga0209648, IMG submission 185830) | Grasslands soil microbial communities from the Angelo Coastal Reserve, California, USA - Sample 9_17_2013_115cm (SPAdes) (version 2) | ecosystem: Environmental > Terrestrial > Soil >...
GACCGTTTCGACCAGGGGTATGAGGCCGGCGCCAGGCTCAGCCAGCGGCAGGCAGTAGCCACTGCCCGGAACCAGCCCGATGCCGCCGTGAAGCGGTAACCTGACGGGTCGGGCCGCTGTAGGCGGTCAGGAATCCGGCTAAGGCCAGCCGCTCGGCCAGCCGCGCCTCACTCAGCCAGGAGACCGGCCAGGACGTAGCCGAGATCGTGGCCGAGGAGCTGATCAGGACCAGGCGCTCACTGCGCGTTCATAGGGCGGCGATGCGCGCGGCTGCTTCTCGCGCCCGCGCTGTGCTCCCGCCCCTCGCTATCCCGCCCCGCCCCCCAAAACCGCCAGGTCCATTGGAAAGTGACAGGACCCGGAAGCTTCCCGGCTACAACTCGACCGTGGTGCCGGGTTTCAGCCTGGTCACTGGCGCGTCCGCCGACATGACCTTCAGCAGATTGTCGACCAGGCCCAGCCCGAATTCGCTCAGGATCGCCTCGTGGATCGCATACCCCCGCAGGGGCGCGGTGGCCTTGATGAACTCGGCCGTTTCGGCGAACTTCAGCCACGGCGCGCTCACCGGCACCAGCACCGTCGGCACCCTTTCCTGCGGCACCGTGAATGAGTCACCCGGATGGTAGACCTCGCCGTCGACGGCGAAGCAGACGTTGGGGATGATCGGGATCTGCGGCGCGATCACCGCGTGGTCCTCGCCCCACACCTGCACGTCGAACCCGGCGGCGGTGAAACTCTGGCCGTGCGAGACGGCGTGCACTTGGTTGCCAAACTCGGCGAACTGGCCCGTCACGGACGCGTTCGACCAAAGCTGCAGGTCAGCGTTGGCGGCCAGGGCGGCCCGCACAGCGTCGGCGTCCAGGTGATCGGGATGCTCATGCGTCACAAGCACAGCGTTTGCCTCGGTCAGCGTGTCTGGGCCGGACCATGCGCCCGGATCGATGATCAGCGTCCCGCTGTCTTTGCGCAGCCGCACGCAGGAGTGACCAAGCTTCGTAAGCTGCATGACCGAAAGCCTAGCGAGCGCCAGTGGCGGGTCAGCGGGCGGCCAGACCTCGCATCAGTAATGTCCTCCTTGCCGGACCAGCGCCGGTTATGCCGCACTAGGGGGTGATGTGATGCATAAGCCGCCAGCATGCGGGCTATAACCTCGACCGTTGTACGGGAGTGGTGCCCGGCAGCTATGCGGGGGAGTGGCGGGCGTGCCTCGATCATGCAATCCTTCAGGTTCCTGCGGGCGGTGCTGAACGCCCCGGTGAGCGCGGCGGCCGCCGCTTCCAGGGAAAACGAGCCGGGCTCCAGGTGCCACTGGGCCATCAGCCCGTACAGGCCAGCGGTGAACAGCCTGGCCTGCAGCGCTGGATCGGTGCCCGCCGGCCATTCCCCGGCCGGTGCGCCCGCGGCGAAAAGGCGCTTCAGTTGCTCGCGGCTGCGCGCGTCGGCGTCCCGGACCGCCGCGGCGATCGCCGGCTCGAAGCCAGCCTGGGCCCGGATCTCCATCAGCACTCGGCAGATCTGCGGGCTCGCGGCCACGTGCGCGGCGACCGCCGCGGCCACGGCCCGCAGGATGCGGCGGGGGGAACGGCGCTGCACCTCGGTGAGCGACCCCACGGCCGCGTCCACGCGGCCGGTACGCCCGCAGTCCCACTGCTGGTGAAGCGCCAGGAACAGCGCTTCCTTACCGCGAAAATGCAGGTTAGGGGGTTCCCTTGGACACTCCCGCCGCCACGGCGATGTCCGCCATCGTGGTGGCGTGGTAACCGGACCGGGCGAAACACTCCAGTGCTGCGCCGGCGATCTGGTCCCGGCGCGCCGCGCGCGCTGGCTCAGCGGGCTTGGGCACTCCGCCTTCCTGATCGCTAACGATAATGACTGACTAATCAGTCAGTTTAAGTCAGGCCGGTTCGCCGCGTCAACGCGGCGTGCCTGCCGGGCCGCAGGAGGAGCCGGCGACCTTGATCTCGAACCTGTCCTCGGCGTAGCGGGCCAGCAGTTCCGGCGTCGGCAGGTCGGCCACGATGGTCCCGTCGCGGATCACCGCGATCCGGCCGGCCAGTTCCTGGGCGTTACCCAGTTCGTGGGTGGTCAGCACGACGGTCTTGCCCTCGTCGGCGGCCAGGTGCGCCACCCAGTCCTTGACCGTGCGTGCGGCTTCGACGTCCAGGCCGATGGTCGGCTCGTCCAGCAGGATGACGGGCGGGTCGGTGATCAGTGCAGCGGCGATCGCCACCTTCTGCTGCATGCCGCGGGAGTAGGACCCGACGGTCTCGTCGCGTGTCTGCAGAGGTGGGGATGCCGCCCGCCGCCGCCAGTGACTGGCGGGATGCACTGCGCCGCCTCGCCCGGTCGCTGCGCGAGGTGATCCGCCGCCACCCGGCCGCCGCCCCGCTGCTGGTCAGCCGCAACGTCATGCCCACCCGCCGGCTCGAGGTGATCGACGCCTACCTGCACGTGCTGCGCCAGGCAGGGTTTCCCGGCGACTGGGCGCTGGACGTGCTGCGCACCGTCTACGTCTACGCCCAGGGATACGCCCTCGCCGAGGTGAGCTTCACCGACGGCTCGGGCGCCCAGTGGCCGGGCCGGCCCGACGACGAGCTCACCCGGATGCGCCGGGTCACCGGCATGGTGCCCCCCGATGCCCCCGACCACCTGCTCCGCCTCGCCATGGAATTCTGCGGCCACTGCGACATGGACGACCAGTTCGACCTCGGCGTCGACCTGATGATCCGCGGCCTGGAAGCCGAATGCCCGCCCCCGGCCGGGTGATGCCACCCGCCGCCCGCAAGGCGCGGCGGCCTGGGGCCGGTCAGCCGCCGGCCAGCAGGGCGCCGAAGATCTGCCGTCCGATCTCCTCAGCCCGGGCCCTGCCGACGACCGTGCCGGTCACGTCCGGGTGCTCACGCGCCCAGGTACGGGCGGAGGCTGTGCTGGTGAAGAAGTTGAGGGCGCCGCAACTGACCGTGGCGGCCGGGCCGGGGCAGCTGCGGCGGCCGAGGAATACCACCGCGCTGCGGGGTTCCCAGACGGTGCTGCGCCCCGGGCCGGCGGTGACGGTGACCGTTGCACCGGTCACCGGGTCGGCGGAGGTGATGACGACGTCGCGGCCGAGCATGGCCGGGATGCCCAGCGCGTCGATCGCGCACATCGACCACGCTTCGGCGCCGCCGCTGATCCGCACCCGGTGCGGCGTCTGGGTGGCGGAGAACGGGTAGGCGGCACGGATCGTCCCGTCGGCGCCGAGGGTCAGGAAGTCCTCGCGGTCCAGCTCGGCTAGCACCTCTGCGGCGGTGCGGCGGTAGGGGGCGGCCGCCGCCTCGAGTGTCTGCGGCCCGGGGGCGGATCCGGTGGCGGCGAAGTGCCGCAGGATCTCCTGCTGTACCGCCCGCAGCCCGCCAGCGGACGGCGCGCGGCGGCCCCGCCCCTCGCGGCCGACCGGACCGGGCGCGTCCGCCGCGCAGCACTCGTCCCCGGTGGTGGCGCTCGCCGACAGTGCGGCCGTCAGGTCCTGCACGCTCGGCGCCCCGTCCGCCGCGCCGTCAGGGCCGCGGTGTATCCGGCACGACAGGCCCGGCACCGCCCCGGCCTCAGCGAAGGGATCCACGCCGTCGAGCAGGATGGTGGGCGAGCCGGTCATTCCCAGCCGTGCGGCCTCGGTTTCCCCGGTGACCTCCACCAGCTCCACTGAGGCTGGCCGCCCGGCGAGCGCTGCGGTGATCCGCTCGATGGCGGCCGGGGTGTTCGGGCAGTCCGGAACCGTCAGAACCGTGATCCGCATCGTCGCTGTCCTCCCGCTCATAGCCTCCGCACCGGACGGTAGACCTTCCACCGTACTGGAAGGTCAAGGGCTGGTCATCGTCCCGCAATCCCGGCCCCGCCGGGCCGGAACCTCCCGGGCACTCTGCCGGCCCTGCCCGGCGCGCAGGCCCGCCGGCGCGGCCGGAGGACCAGCACGGCACCGGTCAGCAGGACAGCTAGCGCCAGCCCGAGGCCGCCCCAGGCCAGGGCCCCGGCCGCGGCCAGGCCCGCGATCAGCAGCGGCCCGCCGCAGCAGGCGGCGGGGACCAGCAGCAGCCACAGGCCGCCGGGCCCGGAACGCTGTCCGCCGCGCCTAGTCACGCGAGCCCGGCGCCGAAGACCCGGGCGGCGTGGCGGCGGGCCAGCTCGACCGCGTCGGCGAGGCTCAGCACGAAGGTGCCGGGGTGAGCGGCGGTCCACCGCTGCGCGGTGGCCGGGCCGGTGAAGTGCAGGACGTAGTTGCAGAAGGTCGTAACCGCGTCGTCGCCCCATGGCTGGTCCGGGCGCCGGAACGACAGCACCGCGGCCGGATGCGAGGCGCCGGTGACGCTGCCGTCGGCACCGACGCGGTAGGTGATGGCCTCGCCGGTGACCGGGTCGGCGGTGGCGACCTGCAGGTCGCCGATGACCCGGGCCAGGAACAGCGGGTCCCACGCGCACCAGGCGCTCAGGTCGGTCCCGGCGCGGCGGATCCGGTGCGGCATCTCGTCCAGGGCCAGGCCCCAGAGACCGGTCACCCGCTCATCGTCGTCCCAGAACACCGTCGGCCACGACCGCAGCACCTGCTCGGCCCGCTGGTCGGCCATCCCGGCCGCGCCGGCCGCGGCCGGGCTGCTGACCGGCTCGCCGACGGCGAGCAGCCGGAGCACGGCCACGGCCAGGCGCTGCTCATCTCCGCCCGGGTTCCCGTCTGCGGCGGCGAGCGCCGCGTCGATCGCGTCGAGGGAGACGGCGGTGGCGGTTTCTGAGGTAATGGGGATGCGCTCCTTCGTCTGGGGCCGGCCCCCGGGCCGGCGACCGGCCCGGCGGTTGCCGCCGGGTGATCAGATTGCTACGCTAAACCTTCCATCTGGCTAGAAGGTCAAGAGTGCGTGATGAGGATCGGCGAGGTCGCCGGGCGGGCCGGGGTGCCGGCCAAGACGATCCGGTTCTGGGAGGACCAGCACCTGCTCCCCGCACCGGCACGGACGCGGTCCGGGTACCGGGACTACGACCCGGCGATCCTGGAGCGCCTGGCCTTCATCCGGCAGGCTCAGGCGGCCGGGCTCACGCTGGAGCACATCCGCCAGGTAGTGGACATCCGCGACGGCGGCCAGCCGCCGTGCGTGCACGTCACCGGCCTGATCGCCCGGCGCCTCGCCGAAGTCGAGGCCCGGCTGGCCGAGTTCGCGCGCACCCGCGATCAGCTCGCGGCGCTGGCCGCGCGCGGCGCGGCGCAGGACCCGGCAGACTGCCGGGGCTACTGCTCGATCATCGCCGCCGAGGCACCGACTGCTGCCCTTGACCTTCCGGCGACGGGGAAGGCCTAGCGCACGGTCAGACCTCCGGGCGAGCAGCTGGTTCCATGGAGCAGCAGAATTAGTGTTGACTTTCCCCTGGGCTGGAAGGTGGAGGATGGGGGCTATGGGGATCACCCGGGACGAGGTTCGCCGCCTCGTCGAGGCTGGCGCGCAACTCGTCGAGGTGCTGCCCCGGGACGAGTTCGACGACGAGCACCTGCCGGCCGCCATCAGCTTGCCGCTCAAGTCACTCACCGCCGAGACCGCAGCGGTTCTTGACAGGTCCCGGCCGGTGATCGTCTACTGCTGGGACGGCCTTTGAGACATGAGCCCGCGAGCCGCGTGCCGGCTCACCCAACTCGGGTTCGCGCCCGTTTACGACTACACCCTCGGCAAGGTCGACTGGATGGCTGCCGGTCTCCCTACCATCCGGGCGGGACAGCCCAGCCGCAGGGTCCTCGACGCGGTCCGGCGTGACGTGCCCACCTGCGCTGCGGACGCCCCCGCCGGGCCGGCGCTGCAGCGGGCAGGCTCCCAGGGGTGGGACCGGTGCGTGGTCATCGCCAGGGATCGAATCGTGGTCGGGGTGCTGCGAGCCGGCCGGATCAGCGCCGGTGAGCAGGCCCCGGCTGCCGAGGTGATGCAGCCCGGCCCGACCACGGTGCGAGCCAGCGAGGACCTCGACGCCACCCGTCAGCGGATGAACGAGCACCACGTCGCTCACCTGCTGGTCACCACCCCGGACGGCACCCTCATCGGCGTCGTGGACGCTGCAGATAGCTGACGACTGGCTGCCACCCTCACGAGACCTCAGCTGACCTTCAGGGCTTGATGGCGGCGGACTGTCAGCCTTGTCTCGCAGGCTCGGCCTCGCTTGCGAGGTAACGGTGCAGCGAGGTCTTGGGAATGCCGGTCCTGGCCGCGATCTGGCCGAGTGACCTGCCCTGGCCTTTGAGCAGGCGGGCATACTCGATCTTCTCTTCGGGATGGGCGACGGGCCGGCCAATATGCCGTCCCGCGGCTTGGGTGACGGCCCGGGCATGGGCGGCACGCTCGGCAGTGAGAGTGCGTTCCATCTGCGCGCCGCGATCCTGGTCTGGTCAGGTCACTGCGCAGCATCAGTGTCCTGCTCCTGGTCCCCTACCGGTCCGATGAACTGGAGGACCAACAGGATTCCCGCGGCCGAAGTGCCTGTCGTGCGCCGGGCCGATAGTGCTCTGGTCAGGGTACCGGCGCCGTGTGTGGGCGGCGGGCCGGTGCCGGAAGATCTTCGTCCCCAGGTTGCGGTGTGCCTGGTACCTGGTGGCGACGCGGCACCGGGGGATTGTGATTGACCGATCGGGGTATGGCCGTGATTGCGCACGATGACTCGGACGTCAGGCACATTACGCCTTTGGGCCTCGCCCTAGGGGATCGGTCACTGAGGTGGCACGGCGGCTGAGTGCGTCACGACAGTGGGCGCATTGCCTGACTGGCCCGTTATGCGGCCTGGGGCGCAGGCGGGGGAACAATTGTCATGTCTGGTAGCCAGCTGGAAGTCGTCATCGACGGCCCCCCGGATCAGGTGTTTGACGTGGTCACGATCGCCGGGCTGTGGCCGCAGTGGCACGCGCTGAGCCGGGCCGTCGCCGGTGTCACCGAGCGCCCCTTCCAGCTGGGCGACCGCATTTACGAGTTCATCCGCACCCCGGCCGGCCCCGCCGAACTGGACTATCAGGTGGTCGAGTGCGACCGGTCCCGCCGAGCCAGGATGCAGGCAGAGGACGGGACTGTCGTTACCTACACCTTCGAGAGCAGGGGAGATATGACCGTCTTCCGGCGGGTGCTGGAGCTTGGCTCGGCGCCCGGCACCGAGAGACCGCTTCCTGCCAGCACCGACACCGAGCAGTCATCCGTGCCGAACCTGAAGGCCTTGGTGGAGAACATCCTGTGGCGCGAGCATAAGGGCCGCGCGCTGCGGTGAGCCTGCGGCGAAGGGCATCAAGCACGGCCCCTGCCACCTGAAGATCGAAAGGAGAACGGTCATGGCTGGTATCGAGGTCGAGGTCGTCATCAACGGCCCCCAGGAAAAGGTGTTCGACGTGGTCACGATCGCCGGGCTATGGCCGCAATGGGCCGTCTTGGCCCGGGCCGTCGCCGGGGTCACCGAGCGCCCCTTCCATCTGGGCGACCCCATTTACGAGTTCGTCCGTACCCCGATCGGCCCGCAGGAAGTCGAGTGGCACATCACCGAGCACGACCGGCCCCACCACGCCAAGTTGCAGGCGGAGGATGGGACCACTATCACCTACACCTTCATCGGGAAGGGCGACGACACCTCCTTCCGGCGCGTGTTCGAGCTTGGCTCGGTGCTGGGCGCCCAGCAACCACCCCCGTACACCAGCGACACCGCGAGGGCCGAGAACGCGAACGTGAAGGCGCTGGTGGAGAAGATCCTCTGGCGCGAGCAGAAGGGCCGCAGCCTGCCATAAGACGTGCCGTGCACGGGGTCGGCTGGGCCTCCGTGATGGTGGTGCGGTGCTTGGGGCGACGCATCGCCCCGCGGCAGCGAATCGTGGCGGAGGCTGTGCCAGCTCCAGGGTCTTTGGGTCTGACCGCAGCCCCCGATGACGTGCGCCTGATGTTCGTGCTGCGACGTTTGGATCCATGGTGCGGAATCTTGGTATGCGCTGCGGCCGGTTGAGTCGGAGGCTGCCATCGCCCGGCGCAGGCCAGGCAGAGCTGAGTGCCATTCCGACGTCACCCTGTTCGGGTGATGTAACGCGGGCTCTGCTGACGCTACGGTCGTGCTGAACCACAAACGTGTCGACGTAATCGAGGAGACAGCTGGAGGTGCAGTCATCATGGCGGACAGCAGCGAACCCACGAGGGAAGAAAAGATCGCGGATGCACTTCGGGCCGCTCCGGCCTATATAGCTGACTCGGCGACGGTCGTCGACTGGGATATGACGACAGTCCTCCGAGAAGGGTCACCCGACTGGATCTGTGTGCCAACCCCTCCTGGTAAGCCCCAGTCGGCTCCGATGTGTCTCGACCCGACATGGATTCAGTGGTTCATGCAGGTCAGACAGAGGAAAACACCGACGATCGATCGGATAGGGATCTCCTACATGCTGATGGGAGAAGTCGGCGCAGACTTCGATCATCCCGAGTACAAGCAACCCCCTGAGGGCAAGGATTGGTATCGCGCCGGGCCGCATGTGATGTTTGTCTTCCCTGAAGGCACAGGCCGCATCCTGAAGGGTTTGGCACACGACACGACTTCGGGACTGCCATATGTGAGGCCGATTGCAGGGGCTGAGCCTCTGCTCGTCGTTCCGGTTGCCTTGCCGGGCGAGATGATCGAAGCTAAGAGGACGGGCGACTGTTGATGTGGACACGGTTCCTCTTGTGGATGCGCAAGCGGGTGCTCCTGTGGCTGCAAACGGCTAGGCCCAATGCCACTTAGACTAAGTTGATCTTGGCGGGCACTTAGCGCTGTGCAATGCCACGCTAGACCTGCTTGAACTTCTCGCCGGTCTCGCGGTGGGTGATCTCGATCGGGTCGAGACGCAGCTCGGTCCATTCCATCAGGAGTTCGCGCAGGTAGGGCTCCGAGAAGAAGTGCATCGTCTGGCCGGTGTTACCGACCTCGTTATTTGGTGATGTACTGGCAGCGCTCCGTGAGCACGGTTCGGCAACGCTTGATGAGCACTGCTGTTACTTTCGCCGCTCTGACTGAGTCCTGGTCGGCGATCACCGCAACCTCGCAGGCGCGGCATCACGGACGACCCGGTGACGGCTATCACGGTCACGCATTGTGACGGAAGGGATAGTACCGACGTGCGATATCCGCCGATCTGCGCGGCGAGCTGGTCACCTGCGTGGCCGCCTGTGCCGCGCCCGAACGGGGTGATCTGCGTGCTCCAGGCACGCGGCCGGTCCGGCCGTCACCGACCAGCCCGACGCATGGCTGACCGCGATCGCCAACGGCTACGGCGTCGCCCTGACCCCCGAATCCGCCGCCCGCTACTACGCCCGACCCGGCATCACCTACCGGCCCGTCACCGGCGTCAGCCCTAGCCAGGTCGGCGTCGCCTGGCCGCCCGCCAACGACACCAACCCCGTCGTCCAGGACTTCGTCCGCTGCTGCCTGGACAACAAGCCGCCGCAACACCTCAAGAACCAACCTGACCAGACCCGCCCGCGCACTCCGCTTCCAGACCAACGTGAGCGCTCGCAAGCACGATGATGGTCATGCCCGCGCGCACCAGGGCCTCCCGGATCGCGATCCGCTCAGGATCCCTAATTTGGGGGCCGGGCCGTCCGCCGGGGAACTGCCACCGGGAGATGCCGTGGCCGCCGAGGGTGGCATGGGAGACAGCTTCCTACACGTCGCGGTCGGGCGCGACGGACGTGCCGCCCCACTCTTCCGGGATAACGTCCGCGAGCGTCTCCGAGAAGGTCCACTGGTGACCCGCTGGGTCCTCGGCGCTGTACTGACGTTCGCCGTACTCGAAGTCCGTCGGCTCCATAAGGATGCGCGCGCCGTGTTCCCGCGCCCGCTCGCAATGGGCGCGCGCGTCCTCCACCCGCACCATCACCGAATGCGTCGCCTCGGCCGGGCGCGGCGGACGTCGATCGCCCCGCACGTCGCCGACGATCAGCGCTCCATCGCCGAGCCGGAGCTGCGCCCGGTGGTTCTCCCCGATCCTCACCCTCTCGGTGAACCCGAACGCAGCCGACAGCCACGCGACAGCCTCACGGACATCGGGATAGATCAGAACGGGGATGACCGTGGCTGCCGGGATGGAATGGTTTGATTTCATGCCTGCTCACCAGCTTCCGGTTGTCTGGCCGCGGCTCGGTCCGGCGGCCACTCGATCAGCGGCTTGCCGATCTCCCAGTGGTGCCCGAAGGGGTCGGCGACTCGTCCGAGCAGCCAGCCGTGCTCCTCGGTGACGGGGTAGATCTCCGTCGCCCCCGCGGCCTTGGCCCGCTCCACAACGGCGCGAGGGTCATCGACGATCACCAGCATCCGCCCGGTCGCCCCGCCGAGCGACTGCGGGCTGAAATTGTGGTGACCGGGCGACTCGTCTTCAACCCAGAACGCCCCGTCTCCCACGGCGAGCTGCGCCACGATCTCCGCATTGGCGTCGTCGCCGCCGAAGCGGAACAGTTCCGTCGCGCCGAACGCCGCCTTGTAGAACTCGACCGCAGCCCGTCCCTGCCTGACCGACAGCTGGGCCTGGATGCCCGGGCGCTTCCCGGTGCGCGACCTCGGTTCGCTCTCTCCCACTGTCGCTACCCCTGTCCTCTCGCCGTCGATCCCGGGCTTCGTTGTGCAGGCAGCTCATTGCCCTGCGGCGGCGCGTCGGCGGTCAGCAGGCGGGCGACGGACTGCGCGAACCACCGCTCGTAGTGCTCGAGGGTCCAGGCGCGCCGCCGGGTGAGCCGCTCGAACACGGCGGGATCCATGAGCAGCCAGACCGTGTCAATGGCCTCCTGATTGCTGCAACCCTCGCCGAGCGGGGCCACCCGGCTCACGCCGTCGACGATCCACGATGCGGTCACCGCCCGCTGCGCCACCATCTGCTCGGCGACCTGCTCGAGCTCCCGGTCCTTCGCCGACCCCTCGAAGACCGCCAGGACCAGGCCCGCCGACCGCGCCTGGGCCGCGGCGACCACGCCGGCGACGACCGACAAGAACTCCTCGGCAGTGCCCGCCTGGCGGGCATCGGCCGCCCAGGAGCGATCGAGGACCGCCACCGGTTCGTCGTCGCCGGCGATCGCCACGTCGATCGCCGCCTTCAGCAGCCGGGCCTTGGTGCCGAACAGCGCCTCCACCGTCGGGACCGACACCATCGCCCCGG
>Ga0209648_10005158_pt1 | contig 11145 bp, 9 predicted proteins | sample GraSoi2013_115cm_FD_185830 | JGI IMG/M metagenome (GOLD analysis project Ga0209648, IMG submission 185830) | Grasslands soil microbial communities from the Angelo Coastal Reserve, California, USA - Sample 9_17_2013_115cm (SPAdes) (version 2) | ecosystem: Environmental > Terrestrial > Soil >...
GGGCCTCCCGATACCGGCCCGCACGCTTCTCCACTTCCGTTTTCGACGCCACTTCCCGCACCGCCCGGTAAAGTTCTCTCTCTGCTTCCTCCTTGAATAACTCCGGCTTCGGTTTCTGGCGTTGGCTTGGCGAGGCGCCTGCCTTTTCCAGAATCTTCCGGATACGCTTAAAGGAGACCGCCAGCGGCTCAAAGTTCTTCGTGCGGCGGATGGCCCGGAACGCTTCCAGGCGCTGCACCGCGTCCACCAGGTCGTCCGCTCCCGCCTTGAAGACCGCGTTCACCTCATCGTAAGCGAAGCCGGAGCGCTCGCGCAGGAAGAAGCGCGCGCGCTCGTGGATGAATTCCAGGACATTTTGCGCGGCCTCCGGCGCCACCGCGATTTTCGGTGGATTGGCGAACAGGCTCTTTGCCGCCGCGTCCACAGCGGAGGACAGCGACACGGGAACATTTCGCTCGAGAATGATCTTGACGATTCCCAGTGCGCCGCGGCGCAACGCGAAGGGATCGCTCGAGCCCGTGGGTGTAAGTCCGGCAGCGAAGCAGGCGGTGATGGAATCCAGCTTGTCCGCCAGGGACACCGCACATCCGGTGAGGTTTCTCGGAATGGGGTCGTCGAGCCCCATGGGACGATAATGATCGTACACAGCCCAGGCCACTTCTTCCGACTCGCCCTGCGCGTGCGCATAGAGGCCGCCAACGATTCCCTGCAGTTCGGTGAGTTCGCGGACCATCTCCGTGGCCAGATCGCACTTGGCAAGCTCCGCGGCGCGATCGGCATCGGCAACGTGAGCTTGGCGCAACCCGGAGTTGAACCAGTGGCCGGCAAGATAGCGCGCGATGGCGCGCATGCGCTCGACCTTGTCTCGATAGCTGCCGAGCCGCGATTCGTAAGTAACCTGCGCAAGCTTTGGCAAATAGTCGGCGAGCCGACATTTCTGATCCGACTCCCAGAAAAAGCGGGCGTCCGCGAACCGCGCCTTCAGCACCCGTTCGTGCCCGGCAACAATCAGCCCCTTGGGGTCGCGGTCGTGGTTGATCACCGCAAGAAAATGCGCGGCCAGTTCCCCGCCCTTCTTCTCTACGCCGAAATATTTTTGATGATCGCGCATCACGGTGATGAGGATCTCATCAGGAAGTTCCAGGAAGTCCTCATCGAACCTGCCCAGGATTACGGACGGAAATTCATTCAGGTAGGTGACCTGCTCGAGCAAGGCGGGGTCTTGGTGGACGCGCAAACTGTGACGCTTCATCAGCGCGGCGATCTCCCCTTCGATCTTCTTGCGGCGCTCCTGGGGACGCACCAGGACAAAGTTTGCGCGCAGCTTCTTCTCGTAATCCTGCAAGCCGCTGACGCGAATCCTTGAGGAGCCGAGAAAACGGTGACCCTCGGAAATGTTTCCCGGCGTGAGCCCTGCCAGGGAAAAACGGATCGGCTTTCCGTCGAACAAGGCCACCAGCCACCGAATCGGGCGGATGAACCGCGGCCCGCTCGCGCCGACCCAGTGCATGGCGCGCGGCCAGGAGATTTCCAAAATGCCGCGCGGAATAATTTCTGAAAGCACCGATGCGGCCGTTCGACCAAGAATGGTTTGTCTGGCGGCAAGATGTTCGCCGCGAGGTGTGGTCACCAAGTAAAGCTCGGCCAAGGGGACGCCGTGCTTTGCCGCAAAACTCTCAGCGGCCTTTGTCGGCCTGCCGACATTGTCATATCCGACAGATTTTGGAGGGCCGGAAATTTCCTTCGATAAATCGGGCTGCTTCCGCAGAAGGCCGCGTGCAGATGCCACCAGGCGGCGCGGCGCACCGAAGGCTTCGACATCGCCTCCAGTGATTAGGCTTTCGGCTGCTAAATATTTCTCAAGTGTTACTTTAAGTTCGCTCGCGGCCTTCGCAATCATGCCGGCGGGGATTTCCTCGCAGCCAATTTCCAGGAATAGCTCGGCGCGCGGCTCCTTCGCTTTCATGAGCGCCCTTCGCTAACGGGCGCGGAGACTTGCGCTCCGCGTTCCTGCTGATCAAGCCACGCTCGCGCTGCGCCGGTTGCCAGGGCGCGCACGCGGCCGATCAGCGCGGCGCGTTCTGTGGTGGAAATCACCCCGCGGGCATCGAGCAGATTGAACCAGTGCGAGCATTTCAGGCAAAGCTCGTACGCCGCGAGTATCGGGTAGCGCTGCAAGTGTTTGTCGTCGGCATCCTTGTATCCGGCCAAAATCTGGTGCGCCTCTTTTTCGCAGAACTCGAAGAGCTTGCGCACCGTGGATGCATCCGAATAGTCGAAGCTGTACGCCGAAAGCTGCCGCTCCTCGGCGAGCCGCACCTGGCCGTACGTGGTGTGTTCCGACCAGCGGACGTCGTAGACATTTTCGACGTTCTGAAGGAAAGCGGCGATGCGTTCGAGTCCGTAGGTCAACTCGACGGAAACGGGGTCGAGGTCCAGTCCTCCGCACTGCTGGAAGTAGGTGAACTGCGTGATTTCCAGGCCATCCAGAAGGACTTGCCAGCCAATCCCCCACGCGCCGAGCGTGGGCGCCTCCCAATTGTCTTCTTCGAAGCGGATGTCATGTTCGGCCAGGTGAATTCCGGTAGCGCGGAGACTTTCCAGATAAACGTCCTGCACGTCTGGAGGCGCGGGCTTGAGCACCACCTGCAACTGGGTGTGTTTGTAAAGACGATTGGGGTTTTCGCCGTAGCGGCCGTCGGACGGGCGCCTGCTCGGCTGGATATACGCCACGCGGTAGGGGGCCGGTCCCAGAACGCGCAGGAAGGTCTCCGGATGCATCGTGCCGGCGCCGACTTCGATATCATACGGTTGATTGAGAACGCACCCGCGGCGCGCCCAGAATTCCTGCAAGCGAAGGATCAGGTCCTGGAAGAATAGGCTCTGCTTCGAACCTTCATGTTTTGCTTTAGCCTTCACGAGCGGGCCCCATTAGCCGTCTTGTAACCAGTTTTTTTTCGGTGTGGTGTTCAATCAAGTCGAGCATGAAGTCGCTCAATTGCGCCGCGGCTTCGTCCGAAGTCTTCTCGGCCAGCAATGGCTCCAGTTTCTCCGCCGTCATGCGTTTCGCGAACCTGCGCGTCTCCGGAGAAACCGGAACGCCGCTCGGCTGACGGCAATCACCGCAGAGCAGCCCCTGCGAAAAAGGGGAGCGATAGGACACCGTCGAGCGCAACTCCCTGCCGCACCGCGAACAGTGGTCGAGCTGCGGGAGCCAGCCGCCCAGACGCACGGTCCAAAGAGCGAAATAAGCGATCGGAAGAGAGGTCGAGGGGTGCTCCTGAATGGCGCGCGCCGACACCAGAATCAGGCGAAACATTGCGTCCGAGGCTTCCCGCTCGGGCAATATATTCTCCGCCACTTCGCTCACTAAAGCCAATCCCAGGCTGCGCGCGTAATCCTGCTGCGCCTTGAGAAATGACTCCACGAGCTCGCACTGGTTGATGCGCACCAACTCGCGCGTCTCCCGCTCGAAAAACCAGATGCGCACGTGCGAGAGCAATTCCAGAGTCGAGCCAAAGCGGCTCCGGGTGCGGCGCGCTCCGGCAGCGACACCGCGAAGCCTTCCCGAGCTGCGCGAAAGAAAACTCACCAAACGGTCTGCCTCGCCGAGCGGGTAGGTGCGCAGGATGATGGCCTCTGATTCGCGGGCTGCCATACAGGTGTCGGCGCGCCGACCACCGCGCCATTCTCTGCCCTTTGTCCAAGCGTGCGCGAAAACGAAAACATTGTTACTTACCACAGCGCACCGGGCGAAGCAATTCTAAAACGCGGTGGGCGCAAAGAAGCTTTGCAAATTCTCCGCGCTTGGTTAGAGTGCTATGCGATGACTTCGGAAATCCCGCGCGTGGATGTTGTGGGTGTCGGCGTGAATGCCACCGACACGATCATCGAGCTGCCGCATTTCCCTTCGCTGGATACGAAACTGGAGGTCACTTCTGCGCGCGTTCTGGCCGGCGGGCAAGTGGCCACGGCTGTGGCGGCCTGCGCGGCCTGGGGCCTGAAGACGCGTTACATCGGAAGAATAGGAGATGACGCGGCGGGCCAGCTCCAGCGGAGGGAATTCGAGCGCGCGGGCGTGGACGCGCATCTAATCGTAGTAAGCGATTGCCCCAGCCAATCCTCTTACATCCTTGTGGATCAGCAGACCGGAGAGCGAACCATTCTCTGGCAACGCGATGCGCGTCAGGCGCTGCAACCCAGCGATATCCAGAAGGAGTGGGTGCGGAACGCGAGACTCCTGCACGTGGACGGACATGATAGTTATGCGGCCGCGGGTGCGGCGCGCTGGGCGCGCGAGGCCGGAATTCCGGTGACGGGGGATCTGGACAACATCTACCCGGGATTGCCGGAACTTCTGGCCGTAACCGATTATGCGATTGCCTCTCAAGAGTTCCCTGCGCGGTTGACGGGGGAGCGCGGCCTCCTGAAATCGCTTCCGATGATTCGCCAGCGGTTCGGCTGCCGGGTCGTCGGCGTGACTCTCGGAAAAGATGGCGCATTGGCTTGCGACGGCGCCCAGTTCTTTTACTCGCCGGCATACCAGGTGGCCGCGCGGGATACCACCGGCGCGGGAGATGTGTTCCATGCTGCTTTTGCGTACGGCATCTTGCAGGGTTGGCCGCTTCCGAGATTGTTGGATTTCAGTTGTGCCGCGGCAGCTTTGAATTGCACGGCAACCGGAGCCCGCGGGGGGATCAGGCCGATTGAGGAGATCGAAGTCCTCCGGCAAAAATGTCAGCGTTACCCTGAGGCTTTTCCGAAACCAGAGCTGGAACGCGCTGGGATCGCTACTTAAAGGAATACTTGAATGTTTATTCCGCTCAAGGATTTGAATCCCCGCCAGCGCGTCCCGGTGATCAACACCTTGTTGATCGTGGCCAACGTGGCCGTTTTCATTTATCAGCTTTCTCTCTCGGCGGCTGCCGAAAAATCTTTGGCCTATATGCTCGGGATGGTTCCCGCCCGCGTGCCACAACTGTTGGCCGGACGGGGTGGAACCTTTGGCGAAGCCTTTCTGCCGTTGCTGACCAGCATGTTTTTGCATGCCGGTTGGCTGCACTTGCTGGGGAATATGCTTTTCCTCTGGATTTTTGGCGACAACATAGAAGACTTCTTCGGCCATTTCCGCTACCTGTTGTTTTACTTTGTATGCGGGATCAGCGCCGGCCTCGCTCACACTCTGACCAACTTGTATTCCACCGTCCCGGCGCTTGGCGCCAGCGGCGCTATCTCCGGAGTGATGGGGGCCTACATGGTGCTTTTCCCGCGCTCCCGGGTGCTCACGTTGGTTTTCATTTTTGTGGTTCAGGTACCGGCGGTGATTATCCTGGGATGGTGGTTTGTGCTGCAGTTCCTGGGCGGGTTGGAGACGCTGGGTATGCGCAGCGCAGGAGGTGTAGCGTTCTGGGCGCATATCGGCGGGTTTCTGATGGGGATACTGCTGGTGTCGGTGTCGAAACGACGACGATGATCCCATGACCACAAGGCATGCGAAGACTCTTCCGGTAACGCCGGTCTGAGCGGGCTGGTCAGTTCTGGGCTTGGGCGCGCGCCGGGCCGTGCTTGGCGATGAAGTTGGCCAGCCAATCTCCGGTGGCTCGCGTGCTGAGTGTGCCGCCAAGATCTTGCGTGACCTGCCGCTCTCGCAGGGCCGCGCGTACCGCCGCATTCATTGCTGCGACTTCCGCCTTCCAGCCGAGATGCTCGGCCATCATGGCCGCTGCCAGCACCGACCCCATGGGGTTGGCGATTCCCTTCCCCGCGATATTGGGCGCCGAACCGTGCACCGGCTCGAACAGCGAAGTGCTTTCGGGATTGATGTTCCCCGAAGGCGCCAAGCCGAGCCCTCCGGCAAGCTGTGCGCCAAGATCGCTGATGATGTCGCCAAAAAGATTGCAGGTCACGATGACGTCAAACTGGCTGGGGTCGCGCACCATCTCCATCGCCAGCGTGTCAATATACAGGTGGCGCGATTCGATTTCGGAATATTCGCGGCGCACTTCGGCAAAGACGCGCTGCCAGAGGTCGTGAGCGAAGGTAAGCGCGTTGGATTTGTCGCTCATGCACACGCGCTTGAGGCCGTTCCGGCGGGCATACTCATAGGCGTAGCGCATGATGCGTTCGACGCCTTTCCGGGTGTTGACGTCTTCTTGGACGGCGATTTCATCCGGGGTACCCTTCTTAAAGAATCCGCCGACCCCGGCGTACAGTCCCTCCGTGTTCTCCCGGATCACCATAAAGCGGATGTCGCGCTCGGTGCGGTCGCGCAGCGGCGTGAAGCGCGCGTCCAGCAGTTCCGTGGGGCGTGCGTTGACGAACAGATCGAGTTTGAAACGCAGGCCAAGAAGAATGTCGGCGGCGTGCAGGTTCCAGGGAACGCGCGGGTCGCCGAGCGCGCCGAGCAGGATGGCGTCGAACTCGTCGCGGAACATCTCCACCGCGCCGGCGGGAAGCGTCACGCCTTCTTTCAAATATTTTTCCGCGCCCCAATCCAGCTCGATGAGCTCAATTTTTCTGTTGCCTGCTTGGGCGGCCACACGCAGGACTTTGCAGGCTTCCGGAATAACTTCGCGGCCGATGCCGTCGCCGGGGATCACGGCGATGCGGAAAGCGGAGCCGCCGCGCTTGGCGGGAAGGTTCTTGTGAGGCTCTGAGCCGGGAGAACTCATTGACCGGGACGCTCCTTGTTTGTTTCTTTCCGCGAAGCCATCGCGTGGGCACGCTAGCACGAGGACCGGCGCGTGGTCAACGCGGGCGGAGACGCTCGCGGCCACCCTCGTTCATCGGCGCGCGCCCTCGGCGCGCGGTTCGAGGTTGCGGCCCGACTCGATCCAATAGACGCCCCCAAGCACCAATGCCCCGCCGAGCAGTTCATTCCAGGAGCCTTTTTCGCCGAGCCACCAGATGCCGAGGACCGTGGCGGTCACCGGCAGCAGGTAGCTGAACGCGCTCAACTGCGATGGCGGCATGTAGCGCAGCAGCCAGAAGTACAGCAGATAAGCGCCGGCGGAGCCGAAGACGGCCATGTAGGTTGTGGAGGCCCAGCTCTGCCAGCCGATGGCGCTCCAATGGGCAGCCGGGCCAATGCGCAGAGCTTCGATGACAGCCACCGGCAGGGCGATGATAGCGCCGAAGATTTGGTTGAAGGCCGTCATGGTCAAAGTGTCGTAGCGGGTGGCGACGCGCTTGCCGAGCACGGCGTAGAGCGCGAAGCCCAGCGAACCGGCCATGGTGATGGCGTCGCCCAGCAGCGTCGTCGAACGCGCGCCGAGGCCCTCCTCCGCGGCGAGCACAATGACTCCGATTAGCGCCACTCCCATGCCCACGACCTTGCGCATCGTGAGCCGCTCCAGGCGCATGGCAGACGCCAAGGCAAGAACGTAGATCGGTCCCATGCCGATAATCACCGCTGAATGGCCCACCGAGGTGTAGCGCAGGCCGGCGGTGAAGCAAACTTGGTTCACGCAAACACCGAAGAATCCGAGGTACGCGAAGACCCACAAATCGCCAGCAGAAAAACCGGACGGTGGCCGCGTTATGTGCGCCGCGAAGACGCGGGTCCGCCGGCAAATCAGGTAGGCGGGGACCATCACCACGCCGGCAAACACGACGCGAAATGAAGCCATGGTCAGCGGTCCGAGTTGGCGCAAACCGATTTTTGCGGCGATGAAGTTCAGCGACCACATCACCACGATCAGCGCTACGGAAATGGCGATGGCAGGGCTGCCGGGGCGGTTTTCTTTTGCAGTCGGAGGGGCCACCGGATCAAGTCAGCCTGACTTTATTGACCGTGCGGCGCTCGATCAGATCGAGGCGCGGCGCGAAGCCGATGCCGGCTCCCTCGGGAACGCGTATGGTGCCCTGCGGCGTGACGCTGACTTCCGGCTCGATGATGTCTTCGCTCCAATAACGGCGGCTCGCGGAGACATCGCCGGGGAGCGAAAAATTCGGCAGCGTGGAGAGGGCAATGTTGTGGGCGCGCCCGATGCCCGATTCGAGCATCCCGCCGCACCACACCGGCACCTGGTGTTGCTGGCAAAGGTCGTGAATGCGCCGCGCCACGGTGTAGCCGCCGACGCGCCCGAGCTTCACGTTGATGATGCGGCAGGCGCCCAGCGCCAGCGCCGCGCGCGCCTGCTCTTCGGTGTGGATGCACTCGTCGAGGCAGAGGGGCGTTTGCAGGAGCTTCTGCAATTCCACGTGGCCGTAGAGGTCGTCCCAGCCCAAAGGCTGCTCGATCATCATCAGGTAGTAAGCTTCCAGCTGTTGCAACAGTGGGAAATCGGAATGGCTATACGCGCTATTGGCGTCCACCATCAAGCGAATGCGCGGAAAGCTTTCCCGAACGCGCGCCGTGGCCTTCACGTCCCAGCCCGGCTTGATTTTGATTTTGATGCGCTGGTAGCCGGCGGCCAGCTCTTTCTCAACATCGGCGACGAGTTCTTCGAGCGTACCCTTTATTCCGATGGACACACCGCAAGGAATTTCCTGGATCGTGCCTCCCAGAAGTTTCCACAGCGGCACGCCTTTCCTCTTCGCTTCCGCGTCCCACACGGCGGCTTCCAGCCCGCCTTTGGCCATCGCGTGGCCGCGGACGCGCGCCAGCAAGCCCCACACCTCGGCGGCGCATTGGAATTCGCGTCCTTTGATTGCGGGCCACAGAAAATCGCGGAGGATGTGTGAAGCCGTCGCGATGGTCTCGGGGGCGTAGTAGGGCGTCTCCCCGGCGACGCACTCTCCCCAGCCGGTGACGCCGTCCACATCCGCTTCCACAAGAAGAATGCGGCGATGCGACGTGCGTTCGAAGCTGGTCTCGAATGGAACCAGCAGGTCCATGTGCAGCTCGCGGAGCGTGATTTGCCGAATCTGCATTTAGCCTTCCGGCTTCTGGAGCGCGTTTGCCCCGCCGCGAAATTTCGAATCGAGAATGTACTTGAACCCGTGGCGTGAACGTGCCGTGGCGATCGCGGCGTAGCCGCGCGCGAACCAGTCTTCGAATTCCGCCATCACGCGCTCCTGGATCCGGGCAACATCCGCGATGCTGACCGCCTTTCTGTCCTCCACATTTTCCGGGATGACAATTTCCGCGGCCTCGCCTTGCGGTGCCGAAGCCCGCCCTTCGAGGGCCTCCCGCACGCGCGGGGAATCCAGGTGCCACTCCGCGGTCAGCCGGTCGGTCGGAAGGCCGCGATGCACCGGGCTGGAGGTGATGCCGTAGGCGTTGCGCACGCAATGACGCACGATCGCGCCGAGGCGGTCCAGGTTGAAGTGCGCATTCCGCGTTGCCAGCGGGTCAAACGTCCACTCCACCACGCCGATGCCGCGCGCCAGCGCATCTTCCCGCTGGAACAGCTTCAGGCGGCGGCCTACTCCGCGGTCGCGGTATTCCTCGAGCACGGCGGTCATGTGCGAGTGCAGAAAGGGTTTGGCGTCGCGCACCCCCGGCATGGCAAACGTAAACCCGATCATCTTCTCTCCGTGGAAAGCGCCGAGCATTTGCCCGCCGATTCGCGCGGCAACAATAAACACGGTATTCGGGACGATCTCGAGGTCCTTCTCGCCCCAGACGCGTCTTTCCAGCTCGACGCACGCGTCCATTTCCCCGATGCCGTGGCAATGGCGGACGGTGATTTCGGAATTCATCGGCGCGTCAATTCCGGACGGCGCTTTGCGGCATCCCACAGGGCTTCCATCTCAGCTCGTGGCACGTCCGCGAGGGCGCGGCCCGAGCGCGCCGCGGCCTCTTCCATGGCGCGAAATCGCGCCGCAAACTTGCGATTGGCCCGCTTGAGCGCGATCTCCGGGTCCACGCCCAGGTGGCGCGCCACATTGACGGCCACGAACAAGAGGTCGCCGGCCTCTTCTTCTTGGCGGCGCGCATCCGCCGAGCCGGCCGCTTCGCGGACCTCGGCGGTCTCTTCGCCGAGCTTCGCGGCGAGTCCGGCGAAGTCCTCCCAATCAAAGCCGATCCGCGAGGCCCGCCGCGTGAGCTGATAGGCTTCCAGCACCGCGGGCAGCGTCTTGGGTATTCCGTCAAGAAGCGAAGCCGAAGAAGCCTTCGCCGGGCTTTGCGCCCGACTTTGCGAAGGACTCGCCTCTTCCCGGCGCTCCTCGGCCTTGAGTTGTTCCCAGTTTTTCAGCACGTCGGCCGAAGTGCGCGCGTGGACTTTTCCAAAAACGTGCGGATGCCGCCGCACCAGTTTGCTGTGGATCGCTTCAATCACGTCGGAAATATCGAAGCGCCCGTCCTCCCGGGCCAGTTCGGCGTGGAACACGACTTGCAATAGCAGGTCGCCCAGCTCGTCTTGAAACTTCTTATCGTCGCCCGATTCCAGCGCCTCGAGGACTTCGTAAGCCTCTTCAATCAGGTAGGTGCGCAGCGTCTGGTGAGTCTGCTCGCGGTCCCAGGGGCAGCCGTTGGGCGCGCGCAGCCGCGCTTGCAGCGCCACCAGCGCCTCAAACAGGCTTCCAGCCGAGCGCCGCCCGGACCGCTGCGCTCGATTCCGCAAATGCGGAGCGGGACGCTTCTTTGCAGATTTCTTGCGGGATGGCTTGCGTTTCACGTTGTGGAATGGCGGAGAATTCGGCCCCAAATTTAGTAACAGGAAACTGTAAGGCACGCGCGAAGATTTGACAAGGGCTGCGCAGAGAGGCAGCCCCGATGAATCTGCACCCTGCCGAAAAGGAATCATTTGCACGCAGCTTTGGGGCCACACGCTTCTTCTCCTCTTCAGCAAGAACTTTCGGGGGGTACCGGTGGTACCTTTGTTCCATTGGCGAGTGCCGGACTTAAGCAAAAGATAGATCATGGCAAGACGTGAGTGCCTCGCGGATATCCCGGGCGTCGCAGAACCTCTTGCAAGGGCCGACATCGAATCGTCGCAACCACTCAACGCCGAAAGGCAGCACCGGAATGGTGCGCCCATCCGCAGGAGCCAGAGGTTACACCTCGAACTCCCCGTGTTCGCTTACGGTCGCTCGCCGAATAAGGAACCTTTGCTTCAAGTGGCGCGCACGCTCGTTGTCTACGCCCGTGGGGCCCTTCTGGCTCTGGAAGCTGCCGTAGAGCCGGGACAAGAGTTAATGCTGGTCAATCCAAAGACCGAGCTGGAAGCAGCGTGCCGCGTCGCCACGTGTGAGCCT
>Ga0209648_10005159_pt1 | contig 11145 bp, 12 predicted proteins | sample GraSoi2013_115cm_FD_185830 | JGI IMG/M metagenome (GOLD analysis project Ga0209648, IMG submission 185830) | Grasslands soil microbial communities from the Angelo Coastal Reserve, California, USA - Sample 9_17_2013_115cm (SPAdes) (version 2) | ecosystem: Environmental > Terrestrial > Soil >...
TTGTCGGCCTTACCGCTTGCGCTCAGATCCACCTTCACGTCGTTCTCGCCGTTCAGGAGACAGTCAACAACCTCGGCGGCGAGCGGAACAAGGTCTTCCGGTATCGGAGGTATCCGGTTGGCCGGCCCGTAGTGCCGGGACTGGAACTCCTCGCCGCCAGGCAGGTTACGAGCTACGAGGGCCGCCGCCGCCAAGGCCACCTGAGCGCGGAAGCCATCGACATAGCTGTCCCGGCTGCCGGCTGCCGCCAACGCGTCATGAATCATGCCTATGCGCTCAGATTCGGGCGCGTCGTCAAGCTCGCCGACAAAGTCGGCAGCCGTGTCGTTGTCGAACGGCCCCCAGTCCCATCTGCTCATGAATACATGTTTTCACCATCACACCCGCCGCAGCGGGGCACGCCGCGCCTGCGGCAAGGCCGGGCTTGTGGCTGCAACCGGGCGCGCCTGGGGGCACGCGTGTCGCGTGTCCCCGGCTCGTGGCGGTGGCCGGGGTGCGGCTGGGTCGCTTCGCGCGCCGCCAGGCGCGCGCAGTGCGAGCGCACGCTGGTGATCTTGTAGTTACATGAGCTAGCCGTTCCCCGGCGGGTGACGGGGAACGGCCGTTGGCCTAGGGTGGGTCAGAGCTGGATGGTTGCCTCTATGGTCAGGTGGCGAGACTTGCTCGTGTTTTCGGACTTGGCACCCTGCCCTATGTGGCCATTTCTGCCCACGATCATGACTTCTGGCTCAGGCCCAGGATGCGGTGGCATCGCGCAGGGCGGCGTACTGCGCGCGGACCTGGGGCGCCGGCTCGGCGGTGTACTCCGCGCTGCCTCCCGCGAGCGGCCAGGTGGGGACCTCCGCCGCGCCGGATAGCGCCCAGGCGGCCTGCCGGGCCGCGCCCAGGGCCACGTACTCGGCGGGGGACGGCACCGTCACCGGCACGCCGAAGATCGCCGGCGCGATCCGGCGCACGGCCTCGGACCGGGCGGCACCGCCGATGAGGAGCACCCGCTGCGCGGTGATGCCGCAGTCGGCCAGGTTGTCGATGGCGTCCGCGAGCGAGCAGAGCACGGCTTCGACCGCGGCCCGCGCGAGGTTCTCCTGGCTGGTGTTGGTACTGGTCAGGCCGCGCAGCACGCCGTTGGCGCCAGGCCGGTTGGGGCTGCGCTCGCCGTCCAGGTAGGGCAGCAGGGTGAGCCCCTCTGCGCCCGCCGGCGCGGCCAGGGCCAGCCGGGACAGGCCGTCGGCGTCGGTGCCGAGCAGCCGGGCGGTGACCGTCAGCACCCGGGCCGCGTTGATGGTCGCCACCAGCGGCAGGAAGCGCCCGGTGGCGTCGGCGAAGCCGGCCACTGCCCCGGTCTCGTCGGCCGCGGGCTCGGCGGCGACCGCGTACGCGGTCCCCGAGGTGCCGATCGAGACGACCACCTCGCCCAGGCCCAGGCCAAGGCCGAGCGCCGCGCCCATGTTGTCCCCGGTACCCGCGGACAGCGCCGCGCCGCCAGGAGCCCGGCCCACGATCTCGGCCGGGGCGGCGAGCCTCGGCAGCCCGGTCGGCTTGCCCAGCGCGGCCTCGGCCAGGTCAGGGAGCCAGTGCCCGGCGGCGGGGGAGAAGTAGCCGGTGCCCGAGGCGTCGCCGCGGTCGGTGGTCGGCTCGTGGACCCTGTCGCTCAGCCGCCAGGTCAGCCAGTCGTGCGGCAGCATCACCTGAGCGGTCATGGCGGCGGCGTCCGGTTCGTGCTCGGCCAGCCAGCGCAGCTTGGTGACCGTGAAGGAGGCCGTCGGGACGCTGCCGGTGAGCCGTGCCCAGGCCCCGGGGCCGCCCATCTCGGCGATCAGCGCCGCCGCCTGCGGCGCCGAGCGCACGTCGTTCCACAGCAGGGCGGGCCTGATCACCTGGCCGGCCTCGTCGACGACGACCATGCCGTGCTGCTGGGCCGCCACCCCGATGGCCTCGGCCCGGCTGAGCAGTCCCTCTCCCGCCTGTCCCAGGGCCCGCCACCACAGTTCCGGGTCGCACTCGGTGCCGTCCGGGTGCGGGGCGGTGGCCTGCGCGACGACGGCGCCATCGTCGGCCTGGCAGAGCAGCACCTTGGTGGACTGTGTGGACGAATCGACGCCAGCGACAAGCATCAGCGGCTCCAGAGTCCTCATCGAGGTGACGACCCACGATAACGTGGCCCGCCCGCCCGGCGCGCCCGCCCGGCCCGCGGGCCCCGCCCCGCCTCGTCATCGTGGGTCAAAACCTCCCGAATATGGGTAGTAACGTCACGCGATTTCCTCCGCGCGGCCGGGCTGAGTTAAGCCGCCGAGAGGCGCGGAAGCGTTACTCGAAGGGCTCATGAAACTCTGTGACCAGAGACCAGCGCATGTGCACGTTACAAATGAACGTGCATCTGGTCTTGCATGAAACGTGGAATCTCGGGCAGGATGTGATTTGCGTCAATCATCTGGGATTGCCGCTCTACGCTTCGCGGGGTCGCGATGGGCTTGAGCCAAGTAGGGTTGCCGACACGAACCAAGGTCGATCCTGCCGTTCGTCGGCCGCTTGACTTGAGTGCCAGGCTGCAGTGCATGCCCGGGCGCCCGCGCGTCGTACGGATGCCTTCTGACTGGTGGGATTCGCCCGCCGTGGCGGCATGCCCGCTCGGCGCCGGAGCCCAGTCCGGCCGGACCGCGAGGAAGTTCACCCGGAACACGCTCAAGGAATGGGGCCTGGCCTCGCTCGCCGATGACGCCGAAGCCATCGTCGGCGAATTCGTGGCCAACGCGGTGTCGCACGCCGCGCGGGCCGTGGCCAGCGACTCCGGCCAGCCGCTCGGCCTGCGGCTGCTCCGCCGGACCGGCGAGGTCATGTGCGCCGTGCTCGACCCCTCCGACATCGCTCCGGTGCTTCGGATGCCGGACCGCAACGAAGAAGCCGGCCGCGGGCTGCAGATGGTAGACGCGCTGAGCGACGTCTGGGGCTGGAGCCCCGTGACCGGGCGCGGCAAGGCCGTCTGGGCCATCTTGTTCTGCGCCTGACCGGTCCCGGCGCGCGAGCCAGCGACCCTGGGCTACCCTCGGTGAGCACATAGTCAGTGCTTGTCTCAACAGCGGGAGGCCACCTACCGATGCCGTGGACCTGGCGGTACGAGAAGGCGGACGGCACCCTGATCACCACCGACGAGCTGCAGGAGGCTATCTTCATCAGCCAGGGCGACGCCGAGAGCTGGCTCGGGGAGAACTGGCGCGCCCTGCTCGCGGCTGGGGTGGACCAGGTCACGCTCCTCGACGACGCCAGGTCCGAGTACGGCCCGATGAGCCTGCACCCGGAGAACTGAGCTCCCCGGAGCCCTCAGCGCCGCCACTGGCCGCCGCCGCGACCAAGCCCCAGAGATCAGGGCCGCGACTTCGGGCTGGCGGTACGGGCCGGATCGCGGATGACCACGTCGCCGAGCGCCTCGTCTATCCGGCTCATCAGCCCCGCCTCCAGCCGAACCCCCGCCGCCTTCACGTTCTCCCGTACCTGCCCGGGCCGGGTGGCGCCGATGATGGCCGCGGACACGTTCGGGTTCTGCAGCGTCCACGCCACCGCGAGCTGACCCATCGACAGCCCGGCCTCCTGCGCCAGCGGCGTGAGCCGCTGCACCGCGGTGAGCGTGGAGTCCTTGAGCATTCGCCCGATGAAGCCCGAACCCGTCGGGTCGGTGGCGCGGGAGTCCGCCGGCGGCGGGGCGCCGGGCTGGTACTTGCCGGTCAGCACGCCCTGCGCGACGGGCGACCAGACGATCTGGCCGATGCCCTCCTTCTCGCACAGCGGCACGACCTCGGGCTCGATGACCCGCCACAGCATGTTGTACTGCGGCTGGTTCGACACGATCCGGTCCAGGCCGAGTTCGCCGGCCACCCGCAGCGCGGCCTGTATCTCCTCCGCGCGCCACTCGGACACGCCGACGTACAGGGCCTTGCCCGCGCGGACGAGGTCGTCGAAGGCGCGCATGGTCTCTTCGATCGGGGTCTCGTGGTCGTACCTGTGCGCCTGGTACAGGTCGACGTAGTCGGTCTGCAGACGGCGCAGCGAGGCGTGCAGCGACTCGGTGATGTGCTTGCGGGACAGGCCGCGGTCGTTCGGCTTGTCGCCGGTCGGCCAGTACACCTTGGTGAAGACCTCGAGCGACTCGCGGCGTATCCCGCGCAGCGCCCGGCCGAGAACCTCCTCCGCGCGACCGCCGGCGTAGGCGTCGGCGGTGTCGAACGTGGTGATGCCCTCGTCCAGCGCGGCCCGGACGGAGTCGACGGCCGCCTGCTCCTCGACCTGGTCGCCGTGGGTGATCCAGTTTCCGTACGCGATCTCGCTGACCATCAGGCCGCTCGTGCCAAGGTGTCGGTATTCCATGTGCCCTAACTCTAGAGGTGGCGTGCTCAGGTCAGATCTTGTCGCCGGGTCTGACCCGCGGGGCCGGCACCCGGAACCTGCGGATCTGCAGCGCCCGCATCACCGCGTAGGTGGTCAGGCCGCGGGCGGACTCGCCGGGCAGCCGCTCGGCGAGCAGCCTGCGCAGGCTGCGCCGGATCAGCGAGGCGTCGACCACGATGACCACGACCAGCACCAGGACCAGCGGCGAGATGATCGCCTGCGCCCCCTTGGCCCTCAGGAACACGGCGCCGAGCAGGACCACCAGCACGTACATGTAGTACTCGCTGGCCCGGCGCTTGGAGTCCACGAAGTCACGGGCCAGCGCGCGCGCCGGGCCGCGGTCGCGCGGGTTGAGCGCCCAGGCCTCGCCCCGCTTCATGGCCTCGTACTTGGAGGCCCGGGTGGTCCGTACCTTGGCCTTTTCCTCCTTGGTGCGCGGCGCGGCCTGAGCGCGCGATCCGGTGATCGGCTGGCGGCGCTTGGCCTCGGCCACGCTGCGCTTGGGCGTGGGCCGGCCCTTGGCCGTCTCGGCGGGGGAGCGGGGTTTACTGTCTGCCGGGTCGTCCGGGCTCTGCGCGCCCGGGGAATCCTGGGCCGTGCCGTCCGTCGCCCCGGCGCTACGGCGTCGGAACACGGGCATAGCTTACTGCGGGGGGTCGGCCCCCGGAGGCAACGAGGCAGCAGAGCTTACTGCGGGGGGTTAACGCGATGGGCTAGCGCCACCTTGCGCTAGGGGGCAGACGTGGTAGCTCGCAATGCGCGAGACCGCGTAGGGTGGAATGCGACTAGTCGCACGGGCTCGTCCGCCGTCTAGCCGGCTGTCCGGCCTTTCCTCCCGGCCCGGGCGCCCGGTCCCGGTGGCGGCGAAGAAGTTAATGAAGGGGACGGCCGCGCGTATGGGCGTGATGAAGCGAGTCTCACTTGTCTTCAAGGCCAAGGCCAACAAGGCCCTGGACAAGATGGAAGACCCTCGTGAGACCCTGGACTACTCCTACCAGCGGCAGCTCGAGTTGCTGACGAAGGTCCGCCGTGGGGTCGCGGATGTCGCCACGTCGCGCAAGCGCGTCGAGCTGCAGATGAACCAGCTACAGCAGTCCTCGACCAAGCTCGACGATCAGGCGCGCAAGGCGCTCGGGATGGGCCGCGAGGACCTGGCCAGGGCCGCGCTCGAGCGCAAGGCCTCGGCGCAGGGCCAGCTGAACGATTTGCAGGCTCAGTATGCCCAGTTGCAGGGCGAAGAGGAGAAGCTGACGGTCGCCTCGCAGCGGCTGCAGTCCAAGGTGGACGCCTTCCGCACCAGGAAGGAGACCATCAAGGCCACCTACACCGCGGCCGAGGCGCAGACCAGGATCAACGAGGCGTTCTCCGGCATCTCGGAAGAGATGGGCGACGTCGGCATGGCGATCCAGCGCGCCGAGGACAAGACGGCCCAGATGCAGGCCCGCGCGGGCGCGATCGACGAGCTGATGGCCTCGGGCGCGCTCGACGACGCCATCGGCGGCCGCCGCGACGACATCCAGAGCGAGCTCGACATGATGGCCGCGAGCAGCGACGTGGAGCGCGAGCTCAGCAGGCTCAAGGGCGAGATCACCGCCGGCGCGCCCAAGCAGCTCGAGGGCGGCGCCAACGGCAACAGCCAGGCCAGCCAGGCCACTCAGGCGCAGGGCCAGGCCCAGGCGCAGGGCCAGGCGCAGGCGCAGGCCCAGCCGCGGAGCGAGGGCGCCCCGTACGCTCCGCCCGCCCCGCAGCAGGCCCGGCCGGCCGCCATCCCAGTGTCCGACCTGCCCGAGCCGCAGGACGGTGAGGGGTCGTGATCGTCAGAATCCTCGGCGAGGGCCAGTTCAGCGTCGACGAGGCGGCCACCGCCGGGCTGAACAAGCTCGACACCGTCCTGGAGACCGCGGTCGAGCACAACGACGAGACCGCCTTCTCGACCGCGCTGCACGGCCTGCTGGCCGAGGTTCGCGCGCTCGGGTCGCCACTGCCCGCGGATACCCTGGAACCGTCGGACCTGATCCTTCCTCACCAGGACTCGAGCATGGACGAGGTCCGCAAGCTGCTCACCGACGACGGCCTCATCCCCGGCTGACCCCGGAGAAGCCCGGAGAAGCCCGGAGCGTACTCGCGGGTAACGTTCGGCTGGCGTTCAGTGTTATACGGGTACATTTGAGCTAGTTCAATGGCTGAAGCTCTGCTAGTTCAGCGGCTGATGGCTCTGCTAGTTCAACGGCTGAGGGCTCCGGGCGTCACACACAAGCCGGGGCCGAACGGAGGTGTCGTCATGGCGGCGCGTACCAGGTATGCGCCCGACCGGGGGCTCACGGTGCGGATGACCGCGACCATGTTCCTGCTCGGGCTGGTGTTTGTCGCGTTCGTCGCCGCGATCATCGGCATCGGGACCGCGTATCACGCGTCCAGTGCCGCGATCGTGTTGTTCGCCGTGGTCCTTGGCGGGGGTTTCGCCATCGGGTCGCTGTTCTACTCGGACAAGATCGCGCTGTCCACGGCGGGGGCGCGTGAGGTCAGCCCGACCGACTCCAGGGAGGCGGCGCGGCTGCACGCCATCGTGGACCGGCTGTGCGCGCTGGCCGATATGCCCAAGCCGCGGGTCGCCATCGCCGACACCGACATGCCGAACGCCTTCGCCACCGGCCGCAACGCCGACCACGCCGTGGTCTGCGCGACCACGGGGCTGATGCGCAGGCTGGACAACGACGAGCTCGAGGGCGTCCTCGCGCACGAGATGTCGCACGTGGCGCACAGGGACGTCCAGGTGATGACGGTCGCCTCGTTCCTGGCCATCATCGCCGCGCTGCTGGTCAGGATCGCGTTCTACGGCGAGCTGTTCGGCGGCGGGCGGCGCAGCAACAACAACGGCAACGCCCTGCCCATCATGCTGATCCTCATGCTGGTCAGCGCGGTCGTCTACGCGGTCAGCTTCCTGCTGATCAGGCTGCTGTCCCGGTACCGCGAGCTGTCCGCGGACCGCAGCGGGGCGCTGCTCACCGGCCAGCCCAGCGCCCTGAAGAGCGCGCTGACCAAGGTCAGCGGGCGGATCGCCCAGATCCCGACCAGGGACCTGCGCACCGCGCAGCCGCTGAACGCGTTCTTCTTCGCGCCGGCCATGCACCTGAGCGGCCAGTCGGGCCTGGCCAACATCTTCTCCACCCACCCGAGCCTGGAGCGCCGCCTGGCCGAGCTCGACAAGGTGCAGCAGCAGCTCGGCCGGACCGCCGGCTAGGACGGAGCGCTCGTGGGCTTCCTGGACACGTTGCTGGGCCGCACCAAGCCGGTCCAGCCCAAGCTGGACGACCTGTTCGCGCTGCCGTCCGCGGCGGTCACGCTGGACGCGGGAGCCGGATTCAAGCCCACCGGATCCGGCTCCGTGTGCTTCCGCCCGGTCGAGGGCCGGTCCTTCTCCGACGTGCAGAAGGACGTGCAGGAGCTGCTCAACTTGAGCTCGCACGCCGAGGGCGGCCTGCCGGTCGAGGTGTCCAGCGACGACTACGGCTTCACCTGGCTGGTCAGCTCGCGCATGTCCGACGAGCTGGAGGCGCTGGTCACCGACCTGCACGCGGTCAACTCCTCGCTGGTCGACAACGGCTTCGGCCCGCAGCTGCTGTGTACCCTGGTCGCCTTCACCGACGAGAAGGAGCGCCGCCTCGCCCTCATCTACCTGTACAAGCGGGGCACGTTCTACCCGTTCGCCCCCCTGTCCGGCGAGCGCCGGAACAACGCGCTCGAACTGCAGGTCCAGGGCGTGATCGGCAGCGACCTGAAGTGGGAGCAGGACCTGGCCCGCTGGTTCCCCGTCTGGGGCGCCCCCGGCCTGTAAACACCCGCCAACCACTGGCCTGGCTGGCTGGCTGGAATGCGGCCGCACCGCATATCGTTGGGACTGCACGTGGGAGTACCCCGCGCCGCGCACGCGGCACACAAGCAAGGCGCCAGAACTCGTAGGGAGCCAAAGTGACTGTTCAGCAAGAGGCCACACAGGGGATCGTCCTGACCGGCGGCGCGGCCGCCAAGGTGAGCAGCCTGCTTGCGCAAGAGGGCCGCGACGACCTCAAGCTGCGCATCGCGGTACAGCCGGGCGGCTGCTCCGGTCTTCGCTACCAGCTCTACTTCGACGAGCGCGACATCGACGGCGACATCATCACCGACTTCGGCGGCGTGCAGGTCGTGACCGACAAGATGAGCGCCCCGTACCTGATGGGCGCGACCATCGACTTCGTCGACACGATCGAGAAGCAGGGTTTCACGATCGACAACCCGAATGCGACGGGTTCCTGCGCCTGCGGCGACTCCTTCCACTGACGCCCGGCCGGGTTTAGCCACCGTGCGCATCGCGGTCACGGGGTCGATCGCGACCGACCACCTGATGACGTTTCCCGGTAAGTTCACCGACCAGCTCATCGCCGAGAAACTGGACAAGGTCTCGCTGTCCTTCCTCGTCGACGACCTGGCCATCCGCCGCGGCGGGGTGGCGGCCAACATCGCCTTCGGCCTGGGCGTCCTGGGCCTGCGGCCGCTGCTCGTCGGCGCGGTCGGGGCCGACTTCGAGGATTACCGGCACTGGCTGGAAGACCACGGGGTGAGCACCGCCGGCGTGCGGGAATCGCTGCTCCGGCACACCGCGCGCTTCGTCTGCACCACCGACGCGGACGGCAACCAGATCGGCTCGTTCTACGCGGGCGCGATGAGCGAGGACGCGGGCATCCAGATCGCGCCGCTGGCGCAGGCGCACGGCGGCATCGACCTGGTGCTGATCGGGGCGGGCGACCCGGGGGCCATGGTGACGCACACCGCGGAGTGCCGCGAGGCCGGCCTGCCTTTCGTCGCCGACCCGTCCCAGCAGCTGGCCAGGATCCTGGACGACGAGCAGGTGCGGGTGCTGGTCGACGGCGCGGACTACCTGTTCGGCAACGAGTACGAGGAAGCCCTGATCGAGCGCAAGTCCGGCTGGGGGAGCGCGCAGATGCTGGCCCGGGTGGGGGTCCGGATCACCACCCTCGGGTCGGCGGGCGCCCGGATCGAGCAGCAGGGGCAGCCGCCGATCACGGTGCCCGCGGTGCCGGACGCCAAGCCCGTGGACCCCACCGGCTCCGGCGACGCGTTCCGCTCCGGCTTCCTGGCCGCGGTCGCCTGGGGCCTGCCCCTGGAGCGCGCCGCCCAGCTCGGCAACCTGATGGCGGTGCACGCCCTGGAGGCCACGGGACCGCAGGAGTACAACCTCAAGCCGGGACCGCTGGCCGAGCGCCTCGCCGCCGCCTACGGAGACACCGCGGCGGCCGAGGTCGCGGAACACCTGCCCGCCTGATCCCCGGCACCCCCATAGTCCCGAACGGGCCTGGGTTTCCCGCCCCGGTTACCGAACCGTCATCCCCTGCGCGCAAGGGCACCCGCCCGCGCCACGCGCCCATGACCCAGACCACCCCGCTCCCGCCTCCTGAGCCTAGGTCCAACCAGCGTGCGTGCATTGCCGTCATACTTACCGGGTGGCGCACGAGGCGTCGCGCACATGAAAGGCACGACAGTGTTTCGAGGTGCAGGAGTGCCCAGATCCGGGCGGCTTGCCCTGGCGGCCGCGGCGCTCATCTGCGCGGCGGCCGCGGCCGGGTGCGCCTCGTCGGGCAGCCAGCCGTCGTCGCCGGGCTCGACATCGGCCGCGCCCAGCCCGACAGCCTCCACGGCCGCCCCCAGCAGCGGCAGCGTGCCGGCCGTGGCGTCGCCCTCCTCGCCGGCGGCGGCCGGCCCGCCGGCCTGCGCGACCAGTGCGCTGCGGGTGAAGCTGGGTATCGGCCAGGGTTACGCGGGCGGTGTGTACGAGGTCATCGACTTCACCAACACCTCGGGCCGCCCGTGCACGCTGTACGGCTATCCCGGCGTCTCCCTGGTCTCCGGCCCGCCCTACACGCAGATCGGCCTGGCCGCCAAGCGGGGCACCACCGCGCCGGTCAAGCTGATCACGCTGGCCCCCGGCGCGACCGCGAACGCCCTGCTGCAGATCGTGGACGCCCTGAACTTCCCGCCCGCCACCTGCGCACCGACCAAGGCGACCGCCCTGAAGGTGTACCCGCCGAACCAGACCGCCCCGGTATACCTGCCCACCACCTCGAACGGCTGCGCCGATCCGGTCCAGATCATGAACGTCAGCGCCGTCCAGGCCGGCTCGGGCGGTTAGTCCTGATCCAGCCCGGTCCTCCCGGCGGGCCGTGGCGACGGTAGCGTGGCTGGCATGGGAACCGCGCTCGCGTCTAGCGGGCTGGCCGGGCTGACCCGGGCGCCAGCGGCCGGTTACCACGGGCCGCCCGCGCTGACGGTGGCCCGGGCGTTCACCGAGTGGACGCTCGACCCGTGGATGCTGGCGCTGGTGCTGATCCTCGGCGGCGGCTACCTGGCCGGCGTGCGCAGGCAGCGGGACTGGCCGGTGGCGCGGCGCATCTGGTTCCTCGGCCTGGGCCTGGGCTTCCTGGTCATCGCGACGATGTCCTGGGTCGGCGTCTACCAGCCCGTGCTGTTCTACGCCCGGGCGGTGCAGACCGTGCTGCTCGTCCTGGTGGTCCCGCTGTTCCTGGTGCTGGGCCGCCCCATCTCGCTCGCCGTCGCGGTGTTCCCGCGGGCGGGTGCCCGGCTCGTGGCGGTCATCTCCTCGCGCACGGCCCGGATCCTCACCTTCCCGGCGATCACCACGTTCGCGCTGGTGGCCGTGCCGTTCGTCATGTACTTCACGTCCTGGTACACGACGGTGTTCCACAGCGCGGC
>Ga0209648_10005162_pt1 | contig 11142 bp, 8 predicted proteins | sample GraSoi2013_115cm_FD_185830 | JGI IMG/M metagenome (GOLD analysis project Ga0209648, IMG submission 185830) | Grasslands soil microbial communities from the Angelo Coastal Reserve, California, USA - Sample 9_17_2013_115cm (SPAdes) (version 2) | ecosystem: Environmental > Terrestrial > Soil >...
CGGCTGTACCATGACAGGGCCTCGGCCGGATTGGCTTGCAGCTTGCCAAGGCCGAGCCGGCCGAGAAATTCCGGATCGAAGGTTGCTCCAAGGCGCAGTGCCGCCCGCCCGTCACCGGCGCCGGCCGCGCGCTCGTAAAACAGGCGTGCCGAAGCGACATCACCGTTACGCAGAAGAGCGTCGCCATGGTCCAACAACTCGGCCACTTCACTGTTGGAAAGCCCGGGGGTCGGCGTAGCGAGAGCGGTTTCGGCAGGCGAATTCGGCACCGGGAGGGGCGCGTTCGCAGGCGCCGTGGACATGTCAGTGGGCGCCTTTGAGACCAAGATCTCGTCCAAGTGGGGCACGTCGTCCTTGCGGTCCATCGCGGGCATCTCGGCGCGCGCCGGCAAAGGAACGGAACTCTGCGCCGGATGCTCGTTTTCACGGGCTGACGCCTGACCAAGGAATGTTTGCTGCTCTGCGTTGCCGAGGCGAGGCGGGAGGGGCATGACCTGCGGGCCGGTCCGGTTGACCGAGCCGGAAATCGTCCCGCCGCCGGTTGGCACCAGCAGCGAAAAGCCGGTGCCGAAGAAGACCGCGACAATTCCGGCGGCGATCAGCGCCACGGAGCTTAGATAGAGCAAGTAGCCGATCGAAAGCGGCGCCTCCGTCAAGATGCGCTGCGAAGGTTCGCCGGCGCCGTGCGCTAGCGCGACCGGCATCCCTGGGAGCCTATGCCCCTGAGGCGTGGCGTCGGAAGTGCTCGGAACAACTCGCGGCGCGCGCTGCAGCTTTGCGCTGTCCAGCCGCGACGCTGCCTCGCGCGACTGAACAAGAATACTTGCCATAATTGGGCAACGACCTCTCACTACACACCGGATTTCGCCTCTCGGTTGAGAGGCCTAGCAGAACCATCTAACAAGAGGTAAGCGGCGGGATCAAATCTTCGACACATTACCACAATATACGAGAGAAGCGAAAATCTCGTCATTATTTTGACGCCTCGGCCAGCCGGTCCGGTGGTGCGGAGTGAACTCTGTTAACTTCTATTAACAGCCGGTGTCGAGCAACCGCGGGATTTGATTTTGCAGCCTGGCTAAAATAAAGTCGGTCTTCAGAGCGGGTTATCGTCACCCGTTGAGAATTCTCCCTTCATTTTTGGCCAGCCGCTTGGTTAGCGTAGGTGACAGGCAACCATGTGGCCGGGACTGATTTCGCGTAGCGCCGGAATATCGATCCTGCACCGCGCCTCGGCATAAAGGCAGCGCGTATCGAAGGTGCAGCCCGGCGGCCGATTGATCGGGCTCGGCACATCGCCCTGCAGCAGCTGCCTCCTGCGCTTCAGTTGCGGGTTCGGGATCGGCACCACCGCCAGCAACGCCTCGGTGCAGGGGATGCAACGGGTTGGCAAAGAGCGTCTGCTTGTCGGTGTATTCGACGATCTTGCCGAGAAACGAGAGTCGGGCAATCGATGTAGGGTGATCAAAGCAAAGTAAAGGCGGCGCCCGTAGGCGCCGCCATAGCTTCAAATGTACCAGAGATATTATGCGCTCTTGCGGCGGCGCCGATTGAGCCAGCCTAAACCGAGCAGCGCCGAGCCGAGCAGCGTCATCGACGCCGGCTCCGGAACCACCGCGTTCGGGACAAAGTTGGTCTGTAAGACTGCGGGTATCCCGTTGGACTCGGAGTACCACAGATCATACGTGCCAGCCGTCAGGAGGGCGCTACCACCCTGGACGGTCGTCGGAGCTGACTGCCCCGGGATCAAATTGGTCCCCCCAGGTTCCGTTCCCGCGACGAACAGGCTGATGCCATCGTCGTGGTTCACGGTCAGCGTGCCGCCAGTTGCAACCGTAAACGAGAACTCAAACAGCGTCACGTGCTGGAAGCCGCCGGTACTTAGGGTTACGCCCTGGCACTGTCCAGCTGGTTGACAGTTTGGCGGGATCGGGTTCAACGCAGTGGTAAAAAAGCCGCCGATCGTGTTGTTTGTCGTGTCGTTGTAGTTAATCGGCGCGCTGTAGACGGGGTTGTTTGTAATTAAAGGAAGCGGGCCGCCAAACAGCCCTGACGCGGTCGGCAAACCTTGCTGGCTAAGGGAGCCCGCGTTGGCGCCGGGTGTGTCCGCGCCCCAAATCTCTACGCTGTTCGAGGTTACTGGGGCAGCGTTTGCAGTTCCTACGGTCGCGGCGAGACCAAAAACCACGGATGCAAGAAGTAGACGTTTCATCATGTCTCCTTATCTGGTTCACATTCGATCTATGCGCCGAACACCTGTTACAGCTCTTAATAGTTAATGCAAACGATGTGCCACCATGTGGGCGTGCCAAACCTACTGGCTTTTCAAAAGCTTATGACTGTGACCATCAGTGTGAGGCCGCGACGTGTAAAAATTTCCGACGGCTCACGCCGAGGTGCGTCAAGCAATTTTCTCTAAGATCCTAGCGATCTCAACCGCCCAGCCAAAGCTAGCCACTAAGGCATGTGTAAAGAATCTCGACAGCAATCTCGCGCGGCTTCGGCTGCGTCCACCTCGAGCCGGTTCAACCGCAAACCTATAACGGTCGGGCTCTGGCGGTCACGACAGGCCATAAGTCGCGATTACTCGGGACAGCGAAGCGATGCTCCCGGATTGTTGTTCCTGAGAACCGGTTTGCCTCAGGATCACGTCGAGCCGCCTCGGTCGACTAACGTCGCGTACGCCGACCGAAGCTAGCGCAGGTGACAGGCAACGGTGTGGCCGGGGCTCACTTCCCGCAGGGCCGGAACATCGATCCGACAACGCGCCTCGGCATAAGGGCAGCGCGTGTGGAAGGTGCAACCCGGAGGAGGATTGATCGGGCTCGGGACATCGCCCTGCAGCAGGTGCTTCTTGCGCTTGACCTGTGGGTTCGGGATCGGCACCGCGGCCAGGAGGGCCTCGGTGTAGGGGTGCAGCGGGTTGGTGAAGAGGGTTTGTTTGTCCGTGTATTCGACGATCTTGCCGAGATACATGACCGCGATGCGATGGCTGATGTGCTCGACGACGGCGAGATCGTGCGCGATGAATAGATAAGAGAGGTTCTTTTCGCGCTGCAGATCCATCATCAGATTGATGACCTGAGCCTGGATCGACACGTCGAGCGCCGAGACCGGTTCGTCGCCGATGATCAGCTTGGGGTTTAACGCGAGCGCCCGGGCGATGCAGATGCGCTGCCGCTGGCCGCCGGAGAACTCGTGCGGAAAGCTGCGCATCTGCAACCGCCGCAACCCGACCTGGTCGAACAGGGCCGCGACGCGCTCGTCTTTGTCCTTGCCATGGGCGATGCCGTGGACCTGCAGCGGTTCGCCGACGATATCGCCGGCCGACATGCGCGGGTTCAGGGACGAAAACGGGTCCTGAAAGATGATTTGCATCTGCCGGCGATGGGGCCGCAGCGCCGCCTTTCCCAACCGCGTGATGTCGTGACCGTTGAGCCGGATTGTGCCGCTGGTCGGTTCGACCAGGCGCAATAAGGTCCGCGCTACCGTCGACTTGCCGCAGCCGCTTTCACCGACCAGGCCGAGGGTTTCGCCTTCGCCGACCGAAAAGCTGACGCCGTCGACCGCATAGACGTGCCCAGCGGTCCGCCGCAGCAGCCCCTTCTTGACGGGAAAGTGCTTTTTCAGCCCTTCGACCGCGATGATCGGCGCGCGGCTGACCAACGATCCGCGCGCGGCGACAACCTCCTGCACCGCCATGCTAGGCCCCGTTTCCGTAGAGGCGTTCCGAATGCCAGCAAGCCGCCCAATGCCCCGGCCGCTTTTGCTCGTAGGGCGGAAACTGCGCGCGGCATTGGTCATCCGCGAAGGCGCAGCGCGGCGCAAAGGTGCAACCGGGGGGCAGATTGTTCAGCGCCGGTACCATGCCGGGAATTTCCTTCAACCGCTGGACCGAATTGGCGGTTCTTCCGCCCATGATCTCCAGACGCGGGATCGATGCCAGGAGACCATGGGTATAAGGATGGAGCGGCTGCCCGAACAGGGCGTCGACTTCGGCCTCTTCGACCTTCTTGCCGGCATACATGACGATGACGCGTTGCGCCGTCTCGGCGACGACACCCAGATTGTGCGTGATCAGGATGATCGCGGTGCCGAGCTCCTTCTGCAATTCCAGTATCAAGTCCAGGATCTGCGCCTGGATCGTCACGTCCAAGGCAGTTGTCGGCTCGTCTGCGATCAGCACCCGCGGGTTGCAGGCCAGCGCCATCGCGATCATCGCCCGCTGACGCATGCCGCCGGACAGCTGGTGCGGATATTCGCGGGCCCGCTGCGCCGGCTCAGGAATTTTGACCAGCCGCAGCATCTCCACCGCCTTCTTGTTGGCGGCGCCCTTCGAGAGATCCTGATGCAGCCGCAACGCCTCGGCGATCTGGTGGCCGATCGTCAGCACCGGATTGAGCGAGGTCATCGGCTCCTGGAAGATCATCGAGATCTCGTTGCCGCGGATGTCCCGCATCTCGGATTCTTCGAGTTGCACCAGGTCCTTTCCCTCGAGGGTGATGGTGCCGCCGACAATCTTTCCAGGTGGATTGGGGACCAGGCGCATGATCGACAGCGCGGTCATGGATTTGCCGCAGCCGGACTCGCCGACCACCGCCAACGTCTCGCCGCGCCGCAGCGAGAAGGAGACATCGTCGACCGCCTTCACGATCCCCGAGCGTGTGAAGAGGTAGGTCCGCAAACCTTTGATATCGATGACTGCCCCGGTGTTTTCACCAGCCTTCGTGGCCGCGTAGGCCGAACCCGGTTTGCGGTCGATCGTCAGCTGCTCAATGGGCATCCGGGGCCATCCGCCTAGGTGATTGGTTGGTTGAGATCAACGGTCAAATCAGCTGCGTTGCCGCGGGTCGAGAATGTCGCGCAATGCGTCGCCGAGTAGATTGGTGCCGAACACCACAAAACTGATTGCGAGACCGGGGAAAATGACCAGCCAGGGTGCGGTCCGAACATATTCGGCAGCCGATTCCGAGAGCATGCGGCCCCATGACGGATGCGGCTCGGGGATGCCGAGGCCGAGGAAGGAAAGGGTTGCCTCGGTCAGGATCGTCGAGCCGAACTGCGCGGTGGCGAGGACGATTAGCGGTGCCAAGGTGTTGGGTAACACGTGACGCAAGGCGATGCGCAGCTCGCTCATGCCGATCGCCTTCGCCGACTCGACAAAGGGCTGCTCCCGCAGCGACAGCGTGCTGGCGCGGACGACCCGCGCCGAGTAGGGGATCAGCGGGATCGAAATCGCGATGATCGTGTTGTGCAGCGACGGGCCGAGCGAGGCTGCCATCAACAGCGCCATGACGAGCAATGGCAACGATTGCAGGATGTCGATGAGGCGCTGGGCGGCGAGATCGATCCAGCCGCCGAGATAGCCGGAGAGCAGGCCGATCACCACGCCGATGCTGACCCCCAAGCTCATCGAGCCGCAACCGACTGCCAACGAGATGCGTGCGCCGTAGACGATCCGGCTATAGACGTCCCGACCCATGAAATCGCAGCCCAGCCAGTGCGCCGCACTCGGCCGCGCCAACGAAAGCGCCGAATTTGTCGACAGCGGGTCGTAAACCGTGATCAACGGCGCGAAAAAGGCGGCAAACAGGAACACCCCCATGATCACCGCTCCGGCGGCACCCAAAGGGTAACGGCGTGCAAAAAAGCGGACGGCGCTCCATCTGCTGTCGACGTTGGCCCCGGCCTTGGATAACTCGGCGCGGTATTCAATGCTGCTCACGGTATCCTCCCGTCGAGAGAAACTGTTCGTTTAGCCTGAGTATTTGATCCGCGGGTCTAACGCCGCGTACAGCATGTCCACGGTAAAGTTGACGAATACGACGATGATCGCGATGTACATCACAAGGTTCTGAACGATTGGATAGTCGCGCCAGCGAATGGCCTCGACGAGGAACCGCGCCACCCCGGGAATGTTGAAGACCGTCTCGGTGACGATCAGGCCGCCCATCAGAAAGGCGGCCTCGATGCCGATCACGGTGACGACCGGCAGAACGGCGTTCTTGAGCGCATGATGGTAGTTGACGACGTTCTCGGATGCGCCTTTGGAACGGGCGGTGCGGATATAGTCCTGCCGCAACACCTCCAGCATCGACGAGCGGGTCAGCCGCGTCATTAGCGCCGAGCTGCGAAATCCGACGACGGCCGCCGGGATGCTGTACATCCCGAGCGCGGCCAAAAAGGATTGCGGCGCGTCGGTGTAGATCGGGATCGTGCCGAAATAGCTGACGAAAAACATGAGCACCAGCAGGCCTAGCCAGAATGCCGGCATCGACAGACCGGAGAGGCTGACCACGCGCAGGATGTAGTCGAGGCGCGTGTTCTCCTTGACCGCGCTGATGACGCCGAGCGGCACGCCGATCAGCACCGCAAACGACAAAGCGAGGCCCCCGACCTTGGCAGTGATCGGGATGCGCGGGAGGATCTCGCGGATGGCCGGCCGGTCCGAGACGTAGGAATAGCCGAGATCGCCCTGCAATAACCCGCCGATCCATTGCGCATACTGCACCGGCAGCGGCTTATCGAGGCCCAGATCCTCCATGATCTTGGCCTTTTCGGCCGGGTCGACAAAGCCCGCCGCATCGAACAGGATATCGGCGATGTTGCCCGGCGCGAGGCGCAGCATCAGAAAGATGATCACCGATATCCCGAACAAAGTCAGGAGCATCAGGCCGAAACGCCGCACCAGATAGGATCCCACTTTTCTCCTCCCTGACCTGCGGATGAGGGGTCACCCGCCAGGCATCCCGCTCGAACGATAGCACGCCTTACTCAGTCCCGTCGATCGCGTCTGCGTGACGGGAACGATGCCGATCATTCCTGTAAAGGGAAATCAGGGCGGCAGCTTGCGGTCATCACTTCTCGAGCCATACGTCTTCCATTCGCAAGCCGTTGTAGATGCTGTTGATCATCGGGACGTATCCCTTGACATAGGGTTGCCAGCACGTCCCCGAGCGGCTGTGATAGAGGATCGGGCGGGCCGCGTCTTCCGCCAGCCTGCGCTCGATCGCCCACACCAGCTCCTTGCGCTTGGCCTGGTCGAATTCCATCGATTGCCGGTCGACCATCTTGTCGAGCTCCGGATTGCAGTAACCGTCGTAGTTGCCCTCAGCGCCGCAGGTGAAATTCTCGTAGAGCGTCTGGTCGGGCTCGTCGAGGCCGTTGCCAGTCAGGTTCAGGGCGACCGTATAGTCCTTGCGCAGGAGCCTGGGGAGCCATTGGGCCGTGTCGATGGGTTCGAGCTGGCCGTCGATGTAGATCTCCTTCAACTGGTCGATCAGAATGACCGCCGGGTCGCGGTAGGGCGGGATGTTGCGTGTGGACACCGTGACCGCCAGCCGCTTGTCCCGCCCGTAGCCGAGCTTCTCTATGATCTTGCGGGCTTCCGTGCGGTTCTTTGGCACGTCGGGATCGTAACCCGGCAGCGTTTTCAGTGTCTCCGGCGGCATGCCCCAGACCCCTTCGGGCGGCGGCAGCATGGCCCCGCCGATATTGCCCTTGCCTTCGGTGAGTATGTCGACAAAGGCCTTGCGGTCGACGCTGAGCGCCGCCGCCCGCAGGAGCTCGGGATTGTTGAAGGGCGGCGCCTCACGGTTGAGCATGACGTTGCGATTGACGTTCGACGGCAAGAGCTCGCAAATCGCCTCGGGTGCCTGATTTTTAAGGTCCTTCAGCACCGGGACCTGCAAGAAATAAGGCGAGGTCATGTCGAACTTGCCGGCGGCAAAGGCCATGACACCGGTCGATACGTTCTTGATGATCGTATACTCGATACCGTCGAGATACGGCCGGGCCTTCTTCCAATAATCCGGGTTTTTGGTTACTTTGATCGACTCGTTCGGCTTGAACTCGACGAATTTGAACGGGCCGGTGCCGATCGGGTGCGCGCGCATCTCGCGCGGCGGGACATGGCAGGGATAGACCGGCGAGAAGCCCGAAGCGAGCAATGCGATAAAGGCCGGCTGCGGCCGCTTCAGCTGGAAGGTGACCTGATAATCGCCATTCGCGCTGACCTGCTCGAGGTTTTTGTACCAGACCTTGCGCGGATTGATGCGAAGCTTCTCGCTCGACTTACCGGCGAGCATATCCCAAGTGCACTGGACGTCCTTCGCCGTGAAGGGCTTGCCGTCATGCCATCTGACGCCCTCGCGCAACCGAAACGTCAGCTGCGTCTAGTCCTCGTCCCATGACCAGTCGCTGGCGAGATCCGGCACGATCGACTGCAGTCCGCTTTGCGGCACGTCCTGCTTGTACATGACGAGGTTATTGAAAACCCCCATCATCGGCCCTTCGGCGGCGATCGTCGCCTCCTCGTGGATCGACATGCTCGCCGGGCTGTCGAAAAAATAGACTTTGAGGACACCACCCGATTTTTGGGCAGATGCCCCGTGGCCAACGAACAATGGGGCCAGCAGCACGCCGGCGGTCAGCGCGCGCAAGGTTCGTGTCATCTCCCTCTGCCTCCCTAAAGTTCTACGCTCGCGCGTCGTCACTCCGTAGCATAGCACATCTCTCACCCACTATCGAGCCGCCGCTACTTATCTAGCCAGGCGTCTTCCATGCGCCAATTGTTGATGATACTGTTGGCCATCATCGTCCAGCCCTTGACCTGAGACTGCCAGCAATAAGCAAAACGGTTGTAGAAAATGATCGGCCGGGCACCGTCCTCCGCCAGCTTTCTTTCAGCCTCCCAGACCAGCTTCTTGCGCTTTCCTTCGTTGGTTTCGGTTGACTGGTGATCGAACAGCTTTTCGAGCTCGGGATTGCAATAGCCGGTGTAGTTGCGTGGAGAACCGCAGGCATAGTTTTCGTAGAATTGCTGGTCTGGGTCGTCGACGCCGCCGCCAGTGAGATTGAGGCCGATCTTGTAGTCCTTGCGCATGACCTTGGGGAACCAGCTGGCGGTCTCGACGATCTCGAGCTCGCCGTCGATGAACACCTCCTTCAACTGGTCGGTCAGGATTACCGCCGGATCGCGATACGGCGGGATATTGCGTGTCGATACCTTGAGCGCCAGCCGTTTATCAGGGGCGTAGCCGAGTTTGTGCATGATTTCCCGCGCCTCGGAGCGGTTTTTCTGCACGTCGGGGTCATAACCCGGCAGCGTCTTTAGGACCTCTTCAGGCATGCCCCATAGCCCCTCGGGCAGCGGTTGCATGACCCCGCCAATATCCCCCTGACCTTCGCTGATGATGTCGATAAATGCCTTGCGGTCGAGGCTCAGGGCCATAGCCCGTCTCATATCCGCGTTGTCGAAAGGCGGCGCATCGCGGTTGATGATCAGGTTGCGGCTGATGCCGCCAGGCGTCACCTCGCAAATCGCGTCGGGCGCTCGGCTCCTGACCTCCTTCAATACCGGGATAGTCACGCCGATCCAATCGAGCTTGCCCGCGACAAAGGCGAGGTTTGCGGTCGAGACTTCGCGGATTATCGTAAATTCGACACTGTCGAGATAAGGCCGGCCCTTCTTCCAGTAATCCGGGTTTCGCTTTAATGTGATCCGTTCGTTCGGCTTGAATTCGGCGAATTTGAACGGGCCGGTGCCGATCGGATGTTGTCGCATGTCGCTCAGCGCCGCATGGCACGGATAGACCACCGAATAGCCGGAAGCGAGCAGTGCGATGAACGCCGGCTGCGGCCGCTCCAGATGGAAGGTGACTTCGTAGTCGCCGTTCGTGGTTACCTCGGCCAGATTGCGGTACCACGACTTGCGCGGGTTGAGACGAAGCTTCTCGCTGGACTTTCCGGTCAAGAGGTCCCAGGTGCATTTGACGTCCTTGGCGCTGAACGGCTGGCCGTCGTGCCATTTGACGCCCTCGCGCAACGGGAAAGTCAGCTGCGTTCCGTCCTCGCTCCACGACCAGCCGGTGGAGAGATCCGGCACGATCGACTGCATGCTGTTTTGTTTTGCGTGCTGATCGAACATAACGAGGTTGTTGAACACCCCCATCATCGCCCGCGCCGGGACGGCATCAGACTCCTCGTGCATCGACAGGCTCGGCGGCGAGTCATTGGCATGCACGCGCAAGACACCGCCCGGCTTTTGCGCGAATCCCGCGTCGGCCGCGGCCATCGCCGTCAATAACGCTCCCGTCGCCGCGAGGATGCGAAGACTTCGCTGCATTTTCGGGTCCCCTCCCTATTGTCAGGGGCCAACAAAGCCCGAGATCAGATGCTTATTTATCGAGCCAGAGGTCTTCGAAGCGCCAGCCGTTGTAGACGCTGTTGACCATCGACGTGAACCCTTTCACATAAGGTTGCCGGCAGGTCGCAGTCCGCGTGTGGTAAATGATCGGCCGGGCACCGTCCTCGGCCAGCCTCCGCTCGATCTCCCACACCAGCCGCTTGCGCTTTTGCTCGTCGAATTCGACCGATTGCCGGTCGATCAGCTTGTCGGCCTCGGGATTGCAGTACCCGTCAGGGTTATTCTCGGCCCCGCAGGCGTAAGTCTCATAGAAAGTCTGGTCAGGGTCGTCGACGGCTTTGAACGTCGCGCCGTGGGCGACCGTATAATCGTGGCGCATGACCTTGGCAAACCAGAGCGCGTTGTCGACGGGTTCGAGCTCACCCTCGACATAGATCTCCTTCAATTGATCGATGAGGACGACCGTCGCTTCTATATTCGGGCCGACATTACGGGCGGACACTTTCACCACGAGCCGTCTGTCGGGGCCGTAGCCGAACGTCTGCATGATCCTGCGAGCTTCGGCGCGGTTTTTGTCAACTTCGGGACCATAACCGGGCAGCGTCTCGACGAATTCCCGCGGCATGCCCCATCGCCCTTCAGGCGGCGGCATCATCGCTGCGCCGATGTCGCCGTGACCTTCCGCCAGGATGTCAATGAAGGCCTTGCGGTCCAAACTCAGCGCCATGGCTCGCCGGAGGTCGCGGTTGTCGAACGGCGGCCTGCCTCGGTTGATCAGCAGGTCGCGGTAGATATTCTGCGGCACGAGCTCGCAGATCGCCTGCGGTGCCTGGGCCGTTATGTCTTTTAGCAAAGGAGGCTGTACCGTATACGGCTGGATCATATCGATTTGTCCGCCAACGAGCGCCAGAACCCGGGTCGAGACATTCTTGATGATCGGATATTCGATGCCGTCGAGATAAGGCCGGTCGGGCTTCCAGTATTGCGGGTTCCTC
>Ga0209648_10005164_pt1 | contig 11142 bp, 11 predicted proteins | sample GraSoi2013_115cm_FD_185830 | JGI IMG/M metagenome (GOLD analysis project Ga0209648, IMG submission 185830) | Grasslands soil microbial communities from the Angelo Coastal Reserve, California, USA - Sample 9_17_2013_115cm (SPAdes) (version 2) | ecosystem: Environmental > Terrestrial > Soil >...
CGTCGCGATCCGGCTCACGCCACTGCCCGATTCCTCACTGATCGTCCGCAGCCTCGTCACCTGGCGGCATGTATTGTGCTGCTCGCCGGCCTATCTCGAAAAGCATGGCCCGCTGCGGCAAGTGTCCGAGCTCGCCGATCACAACTGCGTGCGCCACGTGCTTTATCCTTATGGGGATGAGTGGCGCTTCGTCGACCGCAAGGGCACGCCGGCTTCGGTGCGGGTCTCCGGCAATTTGATCTCCAATAGCGGCTCAACATTGCTGACCGCCGCCTTGCATGGAATTGGCATTTTGCTGGCGCCAGGATTTCTGGTCGCCGACGATCTTGATTCCGGGCGCCTGGTTCGCCTGTTGTCGGAATACCGGCCGGTTGAATTTTCGATGAACGCGGTTTATCCGCACCGTCATCATCTCTCGGCGAAAGTCCGCAGTTTTATCGATCTGCTCGCCCACCACAGTGCCGAGCATCAGAAGCTGATCAATCCGTATGCCTGATCATGATTGTCGGCGGCAGGCCGCGCGCGGTCTGGATCGGATCGCAGCAATGCAATAACGTCGGCGCGCACAACGCAATTGGTCGGCAATGGTTTCGCATCACCTCGTGCTATCGCGCAATTTCGCCACGCGGCTCGCGGCGCTTGCCGCTACATTCCTGCTTGTGGCGCCGTTGCCGGCCGCAACGAGCGAGCTGGGTCCGCCGCCGGGGGCCGTGCTGTCGGTCGAAAAGCTTTCATCCATTGACGATTTCATCAACGGCGAAATCGCCGCGGGCAGAATTCCCGGCGCCATCGTCCTGATCCAGCGCCATGGCGAGCCGGTCTATTTCAAATGCTTCGGCATGCGTGACGTCGAAAAGGGCACGCCGATGACGCCGGACACGATCTTTCCGATCCATTCGGTCACCAAAACGATTACCAGCGTAGCGGCCATGATGCTGGTCCAGCGGGGTAAAATCGCGCTTGATGATCCCGTCAGCAAATACATCCCATCCTTCGCCGGCATGAAGGTCGGCGTCGAGAGAAAGGATGATGCGGGCCGCACGATGCTCGACCTGGTGCCGCCGCGCCGGCAGATCAATATCGAGGATCTGTTGTTGCATACCTCCGGCATCACCTATGGCTTCTACGGCGAAGGGCTGGTCAAGGCCGCCTATAACGGGATTTATCTGGGCGATTTCGACAATGCCGAATTCGCCGAACGGATCGCGAGGCTGCCGCTGGCCGAGCAGCCGCGCACGCTTTGGGATTACGGGCATTCGATCGACGTCCTCGGCCGCGTCATCGAGGTGGTGTCCGGCCAATCGCTCTATCAATTCGAGAGAGCTAATTTGCTCGATCCGCTCGGCATGAAGACGACAAAATTCTTCCTGACCGATCCGGCCGAGCGGGCGCGCTACGCCCAGCCGCTCGCCAAGGACCGGCATGTCGAACGCAACTCGCTTGACCTCACGCGATGGGAATCCGGCGGCGGCGGCATGGTCTCGACCATTTCCGATTTCGCCCGCTACGGGCAGATGTTGCTCAACGGCGGGACGCTGGACGGCAAAACCTATCTGAGGTCCTCGACATTTGCCGCCATGACGACGGATCACATCGGGCCGGGCTCGGGCGTCGCGCGCAATTATTTCTATTACCCCGGCGACGGCTTTGGATTCGGCTATGGCTTGGGCATCCGCACCGATCCCGGCAATGCGGTGCCGCCGCCGCCGGGCTCGCTCGGGGAGATCAAATGGGACGGCGCCACCGGTGTTTACCTTGTGATCGACCGCGCCCAGGATATGTTTTTCGTTCTGATGGAAGATGCTCCGTCGGGGCGGATGCCTGTCCAGGTGACACTGAAAAAGATGATTTACGACGCGTTCGCGAAATGAGCCGAAACGGCCGGTTGACCGGCGTTGCGTGGAACGATTGAGATGCTGCGGGAAGCGGACGGAAGCAACCAGGTCATGACGGCGCCGGTACGCATCGTAGCGCTCGACCGGGCGCGCACCTTCATCATCCTGCTGGTGCTGCTGCACCACTCGGTCGTCAATTACACGTATTTCGGCCATGGCGATGCGCAGCGCTGGCTCGGCTTCGATCTGGTGGTGCTGTTCAACGACAGTTTCTTCATGGCCTTCATGTTTTTCATCTCCGGATTGTTCGTCCGCGACAGCCTGATGCGCAAGGGACCGGCGATCTTCCTGCGCGACCGCGCCTGGCGGTTGGGGGTGCCGTATCTGGTGTCGGTCGTGGTGTTGATGCCGATCGCGTATTATCCGACATTCCTGCGTTACCATCTGCCGGGAACGACGGATTTCAGCTTCACGCACTACTGGTTGAGAACCGTCACGGTCGGGCCATGGCCTTCGGGTCCGGCATGGTTTTTGTGGGTGCTGCTGGCGCTCGATGCGATCGCCGCCGCGCTGTGGGCGGCCGCGCCTCACCTCATCGCGGCGTTCGGCCAGCTGATCTTTGCCTTGCGCAACCGGCCGATGATGGCCTTCGTCGCATTTCTGACTATCTCGATCGCGACCTATGTGCCGATGCATCTCGCCTTCGGCGACACAAGCTGGCTGGAATTGGGCCACTTCCCGCTTCCGATCCAGACCAGCCGTATCCTGCTTTATGCCGGGTACTTCTTTGTTGGCATCGGCGTCGGCGCCGTAAGCCTCAAGGCCGGGATACTCGCGGAGAACGGCGAACTGGCAAAACGCTGGCCGGTCTGGCTCGCCTTCGCTTTTGTGTTCTACGCCGCGATCCTTGTTCTGGTCTACGCCCACCACAATTGGGTGGCCGATTTCGATTCACCGCCACTGGTCTGGAAAGCGGCCTATGGCCTCGCCTTTGCGGCCTACAGCGCCGCCATGGCGTTCACGGTGTCGGCGATCTTCGTGCGCTTCGCCGAATCCCGCTTCGGCCTGCTCGATGCGATGCAGTCCTCGGCCTACGGCATCTACCTCGTGCATTATATCTTCATCATCTGGCTGCAATACGTCATGTATGACTTTTCCTTCCCGGCTTTCGTCAAATTCGCGGTCGTGTTCGCCGGCACGCTTTCGCTGAGCTGGGCGCTCACCGTGGCTTTAAGAAAAATTCCCGTCGCGGCGCGGATGATCTGACGGGCGCGCGTATCCGGACGAGGAGCGGCGATATCCAAGCAATTTGGGATCGAATTTGATCCGACTCGCTTTGTCGAAAACTATGCCTTGGCGGCGAAACACGGGCTCCGTTGAGTTTGCAACCTCAGATGTTAGGATGGTTGTCGGCGCCCTGCCAGACAACCTGGGAAATTTTTTCAAATCTTATATATAAATCAAATACTTAACGAGCGATACGTAACTAGATGGCCAAAAATTACAAAACCTACGGGAAGAAGTACGCCAAGGCGGTCTTCGTGTTCCTCTGCCACCTCGCCCTTATTGCGATATGCATCACTGGCATTTACGGGCTGGAAATGTTGTTCCATGGCTTCTGGAAAACTAGGGCGCGTACTCATAAGTTCTCATGATGTCCGCTTCGCTCCGATAACGGCCGCTTTTGTGCAGCAGCAGCAAATGACGCGAGGGGCCAGAAGGCGACATCGTTGACGCGCCACAATTGTCGCCAACGACTTCTTCGAGTGAGCTGCCTAGCTGTGAAGTTGCGAGTTGAGGCCGTCCCAATTTGGTGTACGTCTGGTTGCCTCAAGAGCGCCGCTCTGGGAATTACGACGAAAAAGAAGGCCCTTCTGGCCTGAGAGTTCTTTGGCTTTCAGTACTCGGCCATCTTCCAAAAGGATGCGCGCGCCTGCCGTGACATAACAGCCCGCTTCGACGATACAATCGTCACCCAATGAAATGCCGATACCGGCGTTGGCTCCGATCAGGCAGCGCTCACCAACTGTAATCCTCTCTTTCCCTCCTCCGGACAGAGTGCCCATGATCGACGCTCCGCCACCAACGTCGCTGCCACTTCCCACAACCACACCGGCGCTTATCCGGCCTTCGACCATGCAGGGACCGAGCGTACCTGCATTAAAATTGCAAAAGCCTTCATGCATGACGGTCGTGCCCGGAGCCAAGTAGGCTCCGAGCCTTACGCGATCCGCATCTGCAATTCTCACGTCCGCAGGCGTCACATAGTCAGTCATGCGCGGAAACTTATCCACGCCTGTCACCTCAAACGCAAGGGCACGCTTTCGTGCTACGATTCGTGCTTCCGGTACACGAGAGCATTCACAGGGACCGAGGGTCGTCCAGGCAACGTTAGGTAACAAACTGAAAATTCCTTCAAGGTTCAGGCAATTAGGCTGGACGAGCCGGTGGCTCAGTAGATGGAGTCGAAGATATGCGTCGTGCACATCAGTCGGCGCAGATGCAAGGGAGTCAATTTCTGTATGGATTGGAACGATATCGACATTGCGGACGTCGTCGTGTCGCGCATATCCGTCTGCCGACTCACCCAACGATCTGTTGATCTCGTCCTTCGTCAGCCGTACCGTTGCCGCCTTGTCGGCCTCCACAACCAGGCGCAGCTGAAGGAACCAGGAATCTAACACGCGACCGTCAGCGGTAATCGTCGCAAAACCCTCGCCTCTCGCGCCCCTCAGCTCCATCGCCATTTGAATTGCTCACACTACGACCCTACACATAGTGCATACGCGAGTTCTCCTAGAATTGGCAACTTCTGCATTCTCAAACACGTCCGCTTTGGGTTCATTTTCGACGGATTCAGCGGGGGAGTCGACGGGTGATGTCCGCTTCTGCCCGTAAGCCGGGGCCGGGCCGAGAGCGTTGCGTCCGGCCAGATCCCCGTGATTCAAACTCCCAAACCGGGGGCTCAAATCATGCGCTACGAACTCGCCGATTATGAATGGATTGCTATCAAGCCGATGCTGCCGAACAAGCCGCGTGGCGTTCCTCGGGTGAACGACCGTCGTGTCCTCAATGGCATCTTTTGGGTCTTGTGCTCCGGAGCGCCTTGGCGTGACCTGCCCGAGACGTTTGGTCTGTACACCACATGCTACAACCGCTTCGTTAGGTGGCGGCGGGCTGGTGTCTGGGGCCGCATCATAAACGCACTTGCCGCTGCCCATGATGCTGCTGTCCAGATGATCGACACCTCCATTGTCCGCGTGCATCAGCATGGAGCCTGCATCACAAGGAACCAGCGCCAATCGATGGGAAGGTCACGCGGCGGCTTGACGAGCAAAATTCATGCGGTGGTCGATAGCAATGGGCTGCCGGTACGGCTGGCGTTGAGCCCCGGCGAGGCACACGACGTTCGACTTGCCGGAAAACTGCTGTCTCGTCTGAAATCCGGGTCAATGCTGCTTGCCGACCGCGGCTATGACGCCGATTGGATCAGAGAGCTTGCCATGAAAAAGGGCGCATGGGCCAACATCCCGCCGAAAAGAAATCGCAACGATCCGATCTGCTTCAGCCCTTATCTCTACCGCGCCCGCAACCGGGTCGAGAGGTTCTTCAACAGGATCAAACAATGTCGTCGGATCGCGACGCGCTACGACAGGCTTGCCGCCAACTACCTTGCCTTCGTTCAACTCGCGTCAATTAGGCTATGGCTGCGGCTTAATGAGTCCGCGTCCTAACGAGCCCCTACTTTTCGATCGCGTTCCTTTAAAATACCCATTTCAGTTCATAGATTTGGTGCTAGTTCTATTATTTGGATACCGGGGAGCACTTGAGATCAACGAGATCTTAAAGGGTTGATCGATGAACCGACTTCTTATGATGCCTGCAACTCATGATATTTTTACTCATCCTCTCCGATGGGCAGGAAAGCATTTGGCCTTCTACGCTGCAGCTTCACTTATTGCGGGATCAGCTTTCGTCGTCGCCGCAGGCGTGTACTCACATTTCGCTCCGATGCCCGCCAAGATCGATCCGAACATTTCATCGCCCGACGTGCCTCAAACCGTGCCCTCCGAACCGTTAGAGTTCTATCCGCCAGCGAAACCTGGAGATCAGGTTCTGGTTTCAGGGCTAGGCAAAATTCAGGCTGGCAGCGCGAAGGCGATCACAGTTCGCCTAGGACAAACCAAGGAAACTGTCGCAAAAATTCGGATGATCCTAAACGAAAAAAACGGCGGATCACTAGCGATCGTTGAACTACCTAGCTCGTGGGGCAGCAATCCGGCTCCTCTAATTTTGCCGACGAGTAAATTCATGTGGTCGACCGATAACGACGGTTCATTTGTTGCCGGACTAGCTCCTGACGACTGGTCAACGATGATGCGAGATACACCCCGCACTAACGCGAACGAGCGTAATCCGAAGCCGCCGGGTCCGCCCGCTTCGGCAAACGGCGGCTGAAGCTCCGAGCCGTACAGTACTCAGATCAGATGGTCCAACAGAGCGTGGCCGCGTTGAGGCCGTTCGCAATATTCCCGCTCGCACTCTCAAGCATATATAGCCTGTACGCCATTCACGCGGCCCTCATATGAGAGGCTGCAGATTGGCTATGGGAAGCACAACATCACGTCGGCGTCGCATGTCATTTCCCGTAGTTACGAAAGCGGCGACCGTCTTGTCCGCACTTATCGCCTTCGCGCTGATGTCGGCGCTTGCGAGCGACCGGGCCCTGGCCCTGTATCCGGAAAGAATCGTAAAAATCGTCGTGCCGTTTGCGCCGGGCGGCGGCACCGATGTGGTCGCCCGCACGCTGGCGCAGGAGATCGCCAGGGATCTCGGCGTATCGGTGATCGTCGAGAACAAGCCGGGGGCGGGGACCATCATCGGCACCCAGACTGTGGCGACCAGCGAGCCGGATGGTTATACGCTTTTGATGGGGACATTCGCGAACGCGGTCAATCCGAGCCTGAATGCGAAATTGCCCTACGACCCGCACAAGGATTTCGCGCCCGTCGCGCTGATTGCGCGCTCCTTCAATATCGTCGTGGTCAATCCCAAATCGCCTTTTCAATCGATCGCAGACCTGATCGCTGCGGCCAAAGCCGATCCGGGGAAATTGTCCTATGGCACGTACGGCACCGGCACCTCGGCGCATCTTGCGGGCGAGCTGTTCAAGAATCTGGCGAAGGTCGATCTGACCACGGTGCCCTATAAGGGCGCCGCGCCCGCCATCACCGACCTGCTCAGTGGCCAGATCCAGGTGATGTTTACCACCGTGGCAAGCGCCGCTTCCTTGATCGCGGCCGGCCAGTTGCGCGCGCTGGCGGTGACCTCCGCGGAGCGGTCGCCGGCGTTTCCGCAATTGCCGACGGTCGCGGAAGCCGGGGTTCCCGGTTATGCCGCGGAAAGCTGGTACGGCCTGTTCGCGCCGGCCAGGACGCCCAAAGATATTATCGACCGCCTCAACAAATCCGCCGCAGCTGCGGTTCAATCCGAGGCCTTCAAGCGGCTCGGCGTCAACGAGGGCCTCGTGATGGTCGCGCGCCCGCCCGAGGAGCTCGACCGATATTTTCGCAGCGAGGAAGAGCGCTGGCGCAAGGTGATCCAGGACGCAGGGATCAAGGTCGAGTAGCGATGATGCCGGTCGCGGTGCTGCCGCGATCCAAAATTCCCGACCGGCCGTTCTATTCTCTAGCGGCTATCAGGAACATTCGCTGACCGCTGGGGTTTCACAGCAAGTGTCCCTGAACACATTCGGCGAAACGGCCTTTGGCCCGACACCGAAGAATTTCGGCTGCCATTTCAGAACCCTGGGAGGATTACGATGTCCGGCATGGTACCGCGCATACTTGCTGCCTTAAGCCTCGCCTCAATCTTCATCGCCTTGCCTGCGTCGGCGCAGGAAATCGTGCGCATTCGCGGCACCATCGAACGCATCGAGGGTCCGGTTTACGTGATCAAGAGCCGCGACGGCACTGAGCTAAAGCTGACGCTGACCGACAATCCGCTCTATGTCGCAATCGCCCCGTCGACCGTGGCGGACATCAAGCCCGGGATGTTCGTCGGTTCCGCCGGGATGATGCAGCCCGACGGCACCCAAAAGGCCATCGAGGTGCACATCTTCCCGGAATCGATGCGCGGCACCGGCGAGGGCCATTACGACTGGGACCTCAAGCCGCAGAGCAAGATGACCAACGGCAATGTCGAGCAGACCGTTGCCGGGGTTGATGGACCGGTGCTGTCGGTCAAGTACAAGGATGGCGAGAAGAAGCTGATGGTGAGCCCCGAGACGGTGGTCGTTACCTACGTCCCCGGCAACAAGGATGAGTTGAAGCCCGGTACCAAGGTTTTTGTCGCTGCGAAAAAGCAGCCTGACGGGACCTTCCAGGCCCCGCGCGTCACCTACGGCAGAAATGGTGCAGGGCCGGCGTTCTGAGTCCGGTCTAAGCATCGTACCGCTATCGACAGACTCTACCAAGAAGAAAACCCCAAATAGGAGATTACCATGCGTTCAATCCTTTCGATGACACTGGCAGCTTGCACGATCGCGGTCGTGAGTTCGCCAGCCCTTGCACAAACGCCCGCGCCTGCAACGCCGCCGGCGCAGCCATCCGCGGGCGGCACCCCCGATGCAATGCCGTTCGATATTCCCTATGGAGTTTCGATCGGGCTCGAGCGCGCCCAGCAGGTGCTGGCCGCGGCCGAGGCCGAGGCCAAAAAGCGAAACTGGAAGATGAACATCGCCGTGGTCGATACCAACGGCGAGCTCGTCCATTTCGCGCGGATGGAGGGCGCGCAGATCGCGTCCGGCCCGATTGCGATAGGTAAGGCTCGCACCGCGGCACGCTTTCGCCGGGAGTCGCGGGTGTTTTACAACGCCTATGAAACCGGCCATTCCTATGTAGCCACGCTCGATCCCACTTTGGTCGCGAGCCCCGGTGGATTTCCGCTGGTCGAAAACGGAAAGCTGATCGGCGCGGTCGGCTGCAGCGGTGGCACCGGCGATCAGGATGCCACCGTTTGCAAGGCGGGCGCTCAAGGCGCGGAATAGCACGGCGTTTTTTGCCGCGGTGCGAAGTAGCCCCGAAGTCTGTTGGCGCCGCGGAGAGATCGCTCGCCGCGAGCGTGCGATCATGCGCTCGCGCCTCGATCATCGCATCGCAGCCACGGCAAATTCGCCGTGGCACGCAACAATTCGGCTCTTAGATAGTTCCACAACGGAACGCCGGTTTAGCACACCGGCTCGGGATGGAGACCGTTCATGTGGATGCTGTTGCTGGTGCCTTTCGTGGGGCTGTTGTGGGTGCCGTTCTATAATTCGCTGGAGCCGACGCTGTTCGGTTTTCCCTTCTTCTACTGGTACCAATTGGCATGGGTGCCGATCACTTCGCTATTGATCTGGCTGGTCTATCGCAGCCGCACGCCCGACGAAGCTCCGTCCCGTCCCCCCGGCAATTCCTGACAGGGCGTCGTCATGGCCATCGACTGGGTTGCTCTCGCGATTTTTCTCTTCTTCTTTGTTCTGGTCACCGTGATGGGCTTTTTCGCCGCGCGCTGGAAGTCCGGCCCGGTCAGCGCCCATCTGGACGAATGGGGATTGGGCGGACGGCAGTTCGGCACCTGGATCACCTGGTTCCTGGTCGGCGGCGATTTCTATACCGCCTACACCGTGATCGCGGTGCCGGCGCTGGTTTATGCGGTCGGCGCCTACGGCTTCTTCGCGCTGCCTTACACCATCATCGTCTATCCCTTCGTGTTCGCGGTGATGCCGCTATTGTGGAAGACGGCGCATGCCAACGGCCACGTCACCGCCGCCGACGTGGTCCAGGGCACCTACCATTCGCGCGGCCTTGAATTGGCGGTCGCGATCACCGGCATGGTTGCGACCATGCCCTACATTGCGCTGCAACTGATCGGCATGGGCGTGGTGATCAAGGCGATGGGTCTGACTGGCGAATTGCCGATCATTGCCGCCTTCATCATCCTTGCGCTGTACACCTACAGCTCCGGTCTGCGTGCGCCGGCGCTGATCGCCTTCGTCAAGGACATCATGATTTATATCGTGGTGCTGGTCGCGGTCGTCATTGTGCCGGCAAAACTTGGCGGCTATGGCGCGGTGTTTGCCGCCGCCAACGATGCGTTCGCGGCCAAGGGCGGCGCCACCGGCCTGATCCTGAAACCGTCACAGATGCTGGCCTATGCCACGCTGGCGCTGGGCTCGGCGCTGGCCGCGTTCATGTATCCGCATACTTTGACCGGGATCTTTGCATCGAAGTCCGCCGACACCATCCGCAAGAACGCGATCCTGCTGCCGGCTTACACGCTGCTGCTCGGCCTGATCGCGCTGCTCGGTTACATGGCCTATGCCGCGCAGATAAAGGTGTCATCGCCCAATGACGTGGTGCCGATGCTGTTCAAGGCGCTGTTCCCGTCATGGTTTGCAGGCTTTGCGTTTTCGGCGATCGCGATCGGCGCGCTGGTGCCGGCCGCTGTCATGAGCATTGGTGCTGCCAATCTGTTCACCCGCAATGTCTGGAAGAGCTATGTCGATCCGGCCATCAGCCACGCCGGCGAGGCGGCGGTGGCCAAGATCGCATCACTGGTGGTCAAGCTCGGCGCGCTCGCCTTCACGCTGTTCCTACCGGTGCAATATGCGCTCGATCTGCAATTGCTCGGTGGTTTGTGGATTCTGCAGACTTTTCCGGCGCTGGTATTCGGATTGTTCACGCGCTGGTTCCGCGCCGAAGGCCTATTGCTCGGCTGGGCCGCCGGGATTCTCTGGGGAACGTGGACGGCGTGGAGCAACGGGCTGAAGCCGCTCGCGACCATCGATCTCGGCGGCGTCAGTTATTCCTTCTATGTCGGGCTCGGCGCGCTGATCCTCAATGTCGCCGTAGCAGTGATCGCGACTGTCGTTGTCGGGCTGATCTCGCCGAACCGAAGCAGCGTTGTTGCTCGATCCTAAGTACACTGGCTCCCCTTACCTCGCCCCGCTTGCGGGGAGAGGTCGGATTTTGCGCGTAGCGCAAAAATCCGGGTGAGGGGGAGTCTCCGCGAATCCGAATGCACGGAGAGAGCCCCTCACCCCAACCCTCTCAGAGCGAGCTTCGCTCGTCTCGACCCCGCGAAGAGCGGGGAGAGGGAGAAGTTTTTCCGCGCTTCAATCGACTCTCTCCGCCACAAACCGGTTCCGCAAGGTGCCGATGCCGGTGATCTCGATCTCGACGACGTCGCCGGCTTTGAGGTCGGGCGATGCCCCATCGGTGCCCATCCAGATCACGTCGCCGGGCCAAAGGGTAAAATATTTTGT
>Ga0209648_10005165_pt1 | contig 11141 bp, 6 predicted proteins | sample GraSoi2013_115cm_FD_185830 | JGI IMG/M metagenome (GOLD analysis project Ga0209648, IMG submission 185830) | Grasslands soil microbial communities from the Angelo Coastal Reserve, California, USA - Sample 9_17_2013_115cm (SPAdes) (version 2) | ecosystem: Environmental > Terrestrial > Soil >...
ACCGCCTCTGGAGCAGGATCGCCTTTAGGATCGCAGAGATGACGACACTATCCGTGCTCATGCCGTACTGGTCCAAGACGCGCAGGTTGACGAGGTCCACGCCCGAGGCGATACCCACAAAATGCCGGTAATACATGGAACCGGTCGAGCTCGCTCCACTGGAGGCGATAATGCCGGCAACGTGCGTGCCGTGGCCGAGCGGGTCGCCGGTATTCGTATCGTTCGGGACAAAGCTTTGCGAATAGACGACTTCGTTCGAGCCGCTAGAATTGTGCAGGTCCGGAATATCTGAGATGCCGCTGTCAATCACCGCCACGCCGATTCCCTTGCCATCCAAACCCAGAGTCTGCGCGTAGCCGCCGTTGACGGTTGCGACCGTAGTGTCCAGCGCGCCGCGAACCGGCCTGTCGGGCGAGATGTAAACGACGTCAGGATCGTCCGCCAAGGCGTCCAGCGATTCAACCGGCACGGAGTAATGCGCACCCTTAATAAAGTTCAATTTCGTTTTCAGGACACCGCCCCTGTTTTGCACCCTCTGATGGTGGGCATCGGTCGGCGTTTGATTGAATTGGATGATCACGTCAACCGTAGCGCCGCTATTTCCGCCTTTGAGCGCTTCAAGATCTTTCGACAGCTTGTGCTTGCCGTCGGCAAGGGACAATCCTGCAGCCAGCAGGGTGATCAGCGCGAAGAGTGCGAGCCGCGCGCCCCAGGTAGTTGTCTTAAGGACGCTGTCGTTCGAGGGTCCCCTTGTTTCGGGTGTGGCGAACATGAGCTAGGCTCCTAAACTGTCTTGAAGGGCCGAGTGGGGACAGGGCCCGATGTCTTGCGTTCTTTGAGTGTTGGAAGTATCAGGCTTGGACTAAAAATGAGTCGATAGTACAGGGGGGCCTAGGGGTAGTACTAAAGTACAGCCGGTTTTGGAGGGGAGAACCCTGCCTAGAGGAGATCAAGTCCCTCATTCTTCAAGGAGATAGTCTTCGGGCGGGGGGCGCCGGGGCCAGTCGCAACGAAGCGGCAGGCCCGCAGGGGCCTGCGCTACACGCTCGGCAACGGTGAGAGAACCTCCCCGCCGCACTCCATAAATTTGAACAGGGCACAAAAGAATAGGGGAGAGAGGAAACCCCCTCCCCCTGAATAGCGAGCTGTCCCTGGTGCCAACAGGGCACGCGGTGCGTTACGCAAGTCCTCGCTATGGATTAGGGCTTGAACGCCTCGTTTGCAGCGGTGGAATTGCCGAATGAAGCCGTGCTGCCGCCGACAAGGTATATCCTGCCGCCGTGGGAATTGACACCAGCCTCCTGCCGGGCCGCTGTCATTGACGCGTTGGCAGACCAGGTGTTGCTGAGGATATCGTACACCTCGTTCAAAGTCGATGCCGAGACCCCATCTGTTCCGCCAATGGCGAATACTTGGTCGCCCGCATGGCCTGCCACAAGACTGGCGCGCCCAGTCAGCATAACGGCCAGAGTCGTCGTCCAAGTGTTCGTCTGCGGGTCGTACATATCGACCTCGTTCGTGACGCTAGGAGCGGAGGCTGTGCCGGTACACCCGCCAAAGACGAATATCTTGCCTCCGTGCGCGACCGCCGCCAAGTCGGAGCGCGCGTTTAGCAGCGGCGCAACCGGGCTCCACGTGTTGGTGTCAATGTCGTATTTTTCTACTGTCGTCAAGTAGGGTCCGCCGCTACATGGGCCACCAGTGCTCTGCCGGCCTCCAATGACGAAGATGCCGTCATCAATCACCGCAGCGGCCGCCCCGGCGCGGGCCGCGTTCATTGGGCTAAGAGGTGTCCAAGCATCTAATACCGGGTCGTAGCGTTGCAGATCGGATAAGACCCCTGTGGAATTCTCCCCGCCGATCACGTATAAGAATCCCCCATGAGTGGTCTCACCAGAAGCTGCCCCAGCGCGAGCTGGCACAGGGGCCGCGGCTCCCGCGCTCCAGGAGTCCGTGTTGATGTTGTACAGTCGCGTTTGGTTGGTGTACCCCCCGGAAAATCCGTAGGCGCCTACGATGATTTGCCCGACTCCTCCCACGGTCATCCCCTCGGTCGCGGAAGGGGAGACAGTTGCAAGCGTTGTCCAAGTACCTTGTGCGTATCCTGCCTGTGCGGCGGTGAAGGTTCCTACTGCTCCAGCTACGATCACCAGAAACCATTTTCTTCCTCTGCAGAAGTGCTTGAACATGTTCTTTCTCTCCTTTGAAAGTTATTCGTTTATCGGAAATATTCGTAATGGAGAGCTGGGACTGAGTAGCAAGCTGCTGCCCTTCACTCCAAGCCAGCAAAGTACGGCTTCCGCAAGCGAAGTCAGCTTCGAGCGCAGGCGCACCTAACCTCTCGCCGCAGCCGGCGATGTGGTTTGCTGTTGGCCGAAAAGGTGGCGTGCCTAATCCGGTGCCACCGGTGAGGGCCTCGAGCGACTCGCGGCCCTGGGCACGACCGACGCTCCGTTGGGGTTGCTGTTCAGGCTGGGGCGGGAATCACTGCACAGGTGAAAACTGCAAAGCTAGGGAAGACAGGAGCCTTGGTGGCCCTTACCTTCCCGCGGAGTTAACGCGGTTACCCTAAATTGAAACTCGGCCCACGGCAAGCAGGTAGATACCTGAGAAACGCATCGGGTGAATTACTGAGCTGCATTAGGGTCTTTACTGTATTCGCGACCGATAGGAACTCGCCAGGCCATGTACAGAAAGCGAGACAATCGCTGGCTGGCTGCGTCAGGGAGATTATTCGCTGAAGAGTCACTTCAAGAATCGAAAGCCAATGAGACAGAAGTGCGCGTTTCTCGTTGGCAGACGCAGGCGGGGCAAGACCCGCAGTGCAGCACTGAATTACAGCTAGGCTGAGGAAGTGGGCTGAGTCCCGCAGGAGTCAGCCCTAATTCTCGCCCAGAATAACATTCGAGGTTTCTGAACCGACTTGGCCGGTGCCCCAGACCACGCTGGTGCCCCAGACCACGCTGAAGCCAGCGTCGGTGCTCGTGCCCCAGCAAACGCTGCCGCCCCAGACCACGGACGTACCGTTCACGAAAACGTTCGTTCCCCAGACTACTGAGGTGCCCCACACAACCGAACTGTCCCAAGTGGAGCCAGCGGCGTTCACCAGATAGACCGAATTCTGAGTGGAGTCATACACCGCGGTCGGAGAAAGGGCGTTGCCGGTAGCTACGTCAGAGTTCGCGAGAGCTGCACCAATGTCCAGATATCCGGCTCCGACGGTGAAAATATCGTACTCGCTGACATAGGTTACACCCGTGAGCGGATCGACGACCGTGCTGGACACGGGGAACGCTTTATAGGCGGTCTTCATCAACCGCGCCTTCACTTGGTCCGGCGTAATCTTAGGCTGGGCCTGTACCAAGAGCGCGGCCGCTCCGCTTACCACCGGCGTGGCCATGCTGGTGCCGCTCAGCGTGTAATAGGTATTCGTCGTAGAAATGGTGTCAAGACTACTACTCGGGATGTAATAACCGTAAAGCACCAAATTCTGAGGATACTCTTGGGGTAGCGCTTCATAGACGTAGTATGATCCACCAGGGATAGGGTTAACGAAGCCAGGTCCCCACAAGGAAACAACCCGATTTCCTGGCGCTACAATGTCCGGCTTGACCACGTGGTCAAGCAGCGTGGGTCCCTTGGAGCTGTAGCTGGCGATCAGGGAGTTGGATCGCACCGGGCTGCCTTCGGTCTTCATGGCGCCCACGGTGATGACGTAAGGGTCGTTGCCCGGCGAAGTGATGGTCGCGTAGCCCTCCGTGCCCATGGAGTTGTCCCGGCCATAGTTGCCGGCTGCGGCGACAACGACGATCCCCTTCTTCCAAGCGGCCTCGACGGCCTGGCACAAGGGGTCCAGCGTATAGCTCTCGAACACCTGGCGTCCGAGCGAGAGATTCATGACCCGAATGTGATATTTGCTCTGGACGCTGATGGCCACTTGAATGGCGGAGATCACCCCGCTGTCGGTTCCCTGGCCGTTCTGGTCGAGGACGCGAAGATTGATTAAGTTTGCGTTGGGCGCGATGCCTTTGAACATGCGAGCGTAGGTCGAGTAGCTAGAATCCTTCCCACTCCCCGCGATGATGCCGGCGACGTGTTCGCCGTGCCCGTAATAGTCGTTCGTGCCTCCGCCGACGAAATCTTGGCTGTAAACGATACGGAGTTTGCCACCGCTTCCAGTGGTGCCATACAGGTCGGCATGGTAGGTGATGCCGCTGTCAATCACCGCGACGCCTATTCCCGTGCCATCCCAGCCGGATTGCCAGGCGGCCTTTGCGTTCACCGCTGCCGCGGTATTGTCGAGGGCGCCGCTCAATCGGCGGTCGGGCGAGATGTAAACGACGTCAGGATCGTCCGCCAAGGCGTCCAGCGATTCAACCGGCACGGAGTAATGCGCACCCTTAATAAAGTCCAATTTCGTTTTCAGGACACCACCCCTGTTTTGCACCCTCTGATGGTGGGCATCGGTCGGCGTTTGGTTGAATTGGATGATCACGTCAACCGAGGCGCCGCTATTTCCGCCTTTGAGCGCTTCAAGATCTTTCGATAGCTTGTGCTTGTTGCCATCGGCAAGGCATACTCCGGCAACGACCAGCGTGATCAGAGTCAGAAGCGCGAGCCGCGCGCCCCAGGTAGTTGTCTTAAGGACGCTGTCGTTCGAGGATTGCCTTGTTCCAAGTTTGGCAGACATGAGCTAGGCTCCTAAACCGCCTCGAAGGGCCAAGTGGGGACAGGGCCTGTTGCCTTGAGTTCTGTAAGTGCTGGAAGTATCAGTTCTGGCTGCGGAGCAGTCGATAGTACAGGGGTGGGTGTGAGTGTAGTACTAAAGTATAGCCGGCTTTTCATTACTTTGAGGTGACGTGTCAGCAGAAGGTTCCCCTTGAGCTAAGGGCGGGCTCTGCGACCTGGAAGCCAGTATCCTTTTCAATACAAAGCTTGCGCGTACTATTCTCAATCCAGACTGCACCCACCAAAATTTCCTTATAAGGACCGAGTTTGCGGTTTGTCTCACGTTGAAGCGGTGAGGATTACTACGGGTCCCCGCTAGCTAGGGAACAGTCGGTTGTTGGTCTGTCTACTTGTAGGTCTTTGGCGCTCGTTAATTAGTCGGGAGCACCTGCAAGGACCATTCGGAAGAGAGCAGGAACGCGTGTGGCGGGTGTAGCTGCAAAGAACTACTGGAGCGACTCCTGGCGTGACGCTCGGTCACTCGGGATTCCTGCCCTCGCTTTTATCTTCACTCAGCTTATCGCAGGGCTGCCTGTATTGTTTTACGCCCTCCTGCACTGGCACTCGGATGATATTTTCCGCTATGCCTGCCTTCTAACTGTCGCGCTGTTTGCCTCCGTGCTCAAAGTGCACCTGCCCGGCATCAAGGCCACGATGTCCGCGAATTTTCTCTTTATTCTTGTTGGCATCCTTGACCTCTCTTATTCCGAAACGGTGCTGATGGGCTGTCTCGGAGGACTTGTCCAGACGCTGTGGCACGCCCAGCTGCGGCCCCGCCCGATCCAATGGCTCTTTAATCTGGCCAACCTCGCTCTTTCGATTAGCGCGGCAGAGCTAGTCTTTCACAGCAAAGTCGCCGCTGGCGTCGGATTTCGGTGGCCTCTCTTGATGGCCGCCGCAGCTACGACCTACTTCGCCTTTAATACTATTTCGGTCTCCGGCGTCATCGCCATGACGGAGGGGCGCAACCCCGTCACTGTGTGGAAGGAATGTTATTTGTGGGCCTTCCCCTACTATTTGCTCGGTGCGCTGATCGCTTGCGGGGTGAGCGCCGTCAATCGGCTGGTCGGCTGGCAATACGCTCTTCTCACCTTTCCCATCGTTTATTGGATCTATCGCTCTTACCGGACTTACTTGGGCCGCCTTGAAGCGGAAAAGAAGCACGCTGAGGAAATTGCCGCGCTTCACTTGCGCACCATCGAAGCGCTTTCCCTGGCGATCGAAGCGAAGGATCACACCACTCACGATCACTTGCGCCGCGTCCAAGTCTACGCCGTCGAGATTGCCAAGGAGCTTGGGCTGAACCAGGATGAGTTAAACGCCATTCGCGCCGCCGCGATGCTGCACGATATTGGCAAACTCGCCGTACCGGAGCACATTCTGTCCAAGCCGGGCCGCCTAACGCCTGAAGAGTTCGAGAAAATGAAGATTCATCCAATCGTGGGCGCGGAAATACTGGATCGCGTTCAATTCCCGTATCCTGTCGTGCCCATTGTTCGCTCCCACCACGAGAAATGGGACGGCACCGGCTATCCGGATGGCCTGAAGTGCGAAGCCATCCCGGCCGGGGCACGAATTCTTTCGGCCGTCGATTGCTTCGATGCGCTTGCTTCAGAGCGGCCCTACCGGCAAGCGATGACTCCGCAGGAGGCCATGAACGCTCTTAGCGCGGAGAAAGGATGGAGCTTCGATCCCAGCGTTATCGACGTTATGGAACGCCGCTATATCGAACTCGAGGAAATGGTCCACAATTTGGAAACTGAGCGCAAGCGACTGGACTTTGCTCCGCAAGTGCTTCGTCCGGCGGTTCCATCCTCGGGTTTTGCAGAAGTGGCAAATGACGCCGAAGTTCGCGCAACCTCTTTCGTGACTTCCATCATCTCGGCGCGCCAGGAAGCTCAGCTCCTCTTCGAACTTGCTCAGACGCTTGGGAATTCTCTGAGCTTAAAGGAAACTCTTTCGGTGGTTGCGATCCGTTTGAAACAAATGATTCCCCACGACTCCATTGTCTTCTTCGTTTGCCAGGAGGGAATGCTGATTCCTGAATATGTCCACGGTGTGGATTACGACCTCTTCTCGTCCCTCCGAATTCCCTTGGGGCAAGGTCTCTCCGGATGGGTGGCGCGAAATGAGAGGCCCATAAGCAACGGCAATCCGGCTGCAGAGACTCAGCATCTCGGAACGGCCTCCCGCGTGTCGACTTTGCAGTCCGCGCTCTGCGTGCCGCTTCGTGGCCGCGATTGTGTTGCGGGAGTGCTGACGCTCTACTGTCACGAGAAGAATTACTTCACCAAAGAACATCTCCGCATGCTCCTGGCGGCCAGCGCCAAACTCGGCGTCTCTGTCGAGAATGCTTTGCAGTTCGAGAAAGCGCAGAGCACAGCGAGCACCGATTTCCTCACTGGTTTGCCCAACGCCAGGTCGATTTGTTCGCATCTTGAAACCGAGCTGTCCCGCGTCCGGCGCACGAAAACACCGCTGGCCGTGCTGTTGTGCGACCTCAACGGCTTCAAGAAAGTTAATGACAGGTTTGGCCACCTCACAGGAAATAAGTTGCTTCAGGGAATCGCTGCTGGATTCAAGTCGTCCTGCCGCGAGTACGACCAGGTCGGGCGCCTTGGTGGAGATGAGTTCGTCTTTGTTCTCCCGGAGATGACAAAAGAGAACGTCGCCGAAATGGAAAAACGATTATCGCAGGCCGTTCAAGAGGCCAGCCGCTCCGCGTGCCCTGAAATGATCATCTCCGTGAGCGTCGGTAGTTCCTTTTACCCCGAGGACGGCACTTCAGGAGAAGAGCTTCTCTCCGAAGCGGACCGCAGCATGTACGACGTGAAGGGAAAACATTATTCGAAGGCCGAAGTTATGTCGTAGTGCCGTTCGAGCGAATGTGAAATGAAAGTGTTCAAACACGAAAAAACCGCGAAGCTGTTCCGGCGCGCGTTGCGCCGGCTTCTATTCTTTTTCTGTTTGGGTATCGGCGGAGCTCTTTTTAGCGCGACCCTCGTTCGGTTTGCGCCAGGCTATGGTGTTCAAGAACGTGAACTCGATCCACGATGGAGCACACAGAGCATTGAAGCCTTGCGTCAGAAACCAGCGCTCCAAGAAGGACTGGCTTCGTTTTACTTCCATTACCTTTCGGCGCTGGCCCACGGGGATCTCGGCGAATCCGACTCCCTGAAGCGGCCAGTTCGGGAGTTGCTCCGCCAAAGGCTTCCTGTGACCGGTAATTCGGTGGCTGGTGGCCTGGGCGTTGCATGGCTGGCAGCCGCACTGCTCGCATCCCTTGGGCTGGCCTCGCGCAATTGGATCTACGAGGCTTCGAGTACCGCGTTTAGCAGCTTGCTTCTATCTCTGCCCTCTGCTGTGGTAGCTATGCTTGCCGTTCACCTGAGAGCTCCAATCTTCTGCGCGATTAGCGTGGTGGTCTTCCCCCGGCTTTATCGGTACGTCCGAAGTCTGCTGGTGCGTTCTTACGACCAGCCTCACGTGCTCGCGGCACGGGCCAGAGGCATCGGGAGCGGGGCAATTTTTTGGCGGCACGTCCTGCCGGTTGCTGCGCCGCCGCTCCTGGCTCTTTTCGGGGTCTCCTTCGCTATCGCCTTTGGCGCGGCAATTCCCATCGAAGCCCTGTGCGATTCACCGGGCCTGGGACAACTCGCCTGGCAGGCCGCGCTCAGCCGCGACTTGCCGCTCATTGTCAATGTGACTTTCGTCGTCTGTCTGGTGATGCTCGTGGCGAACTCGTTCGCCGATCTGGCCGGGCGCGTTTTCGCAGGGAACACGCAATGAGCCCTCTCCAAAAGGTGGCAGCCATCATTCTGTGCATGATCTTTGCACTGATGGTGCTCGCCACCATCTTCGTGCCCACCCCTTATGCCCGGCAGTTTCGAGATGTTCCCAACACCGGTCCTTCGACTGCCCATCCGCTCGGCACCGATGCATTGGGCCGCGATTCCTTGTCTCGTTTGCTTTACGGCAGCCGCGTTTCGTTGCTGCTCGCTCCGGCCGCCGCCCTCCTTTCCACCATGATTGCCGCATTGCTGGGCAGCGCTGCGGGCTTTCTTGGCGGCTGGTTCGAACGGATTGTCCTTGCGGTGACGGACCTGTCTCTGGCCTTGCCATGGCTCTTTCTTCTTCTTACCGTCCGCGCCATGTTGCCCCTCGATGTGCCGCCAATGGTTTCGGTCATCATCGCTTTCTTGATGATGGGCCTGCTGGGCTGGCAGGCTTCGGTTCGCGTTATTTGCGCGGCTGCGCGCGGGGTCAGGGATTCGGATTTTTTGCTTCTCGCTCGCTCCTCGGGGTGTAGACCCGCGCGTCTCTTGTTGCGCCACGTTGCGCCAAACCTCCGCCCGCTCTTCTATGCGCAATTCTGGATTTCTATCCCGTTGTTCATTTTGACCGAAGCGAACTTGAGCATTTTGGGGCTGGGGGTGATGGAGCCGATGCCGTCATGGGGAAATCTGCTACGCGGCTTCGAAAATTTTTCCATGCTCGGGGCAAATCCGTGGCGGCTCGTGCCGCTCATTCTCCTCGTAATTGTGGTCATGTGCTTTCAACTCGTTCTCCCATCGCAGGAGGTCACACAGTGATGCGACGCGTTTGGATGGTTCTCGCTCTTATTCTTGTCTTGTGCTGGCCAGCATTCGTCAGCTCCGAATCTGCCGTCCAGTCCGGCGGCGAACTCCATTTCTGTCTCCGCGGCGAACCCAAAACTTTCAATCCGATGCTGGTCGAGGAAGATGCTTCTGAAACCATTCGCTATCTCACGGGCGGCGTTTTGATCCGCTTGAATCGGCAAACCCAGGCCCTCGAGCGGGGCTTGGCCGTTTCCTGGAAAGTCAGCCCGGACGGCCGCACCATCAAATTTATTCTCCGCACCGGCTTGCATTTCTCCGACGGCACGCCGTTCACGTCGGAAGATGTCGCTTACACGATGAAAGCTCTGATGGACCCGCAGCTTCACTCGCCCACAGGTGACTCCTTCCGCTCCGGAGAAGGCCAAGTCATTGTCCAAACGCCTTCCACGGACTCAGTCGTTGTCACTTTCCCCGCCCCTGTGGCAGGACTCGAGCGCCTCTTCGATCAGGTCGCGATTCTCTCCGCGCACTCTCCCAAAAAGGAGATGGCCGTCCTCGGCCCCTTTTATGTCGCGGACTACGCTCCGGGCTCCTTTGTCCTGTTGCGGCGAAACATGAATTACTGGAAAAAAGACAAGGATGGAAAACCTCTTCCATATCTTGATTCCATTCGCCTCGATATTCAGCGAAATCGTGATATCGAGTTGCTGCGCTTCCGCCGTGGTGAGATTCACTTGATCGACGTATTGGATGCCGAATACTTCGACCGTTTACAGAAAGAAACGCCGGCGGTAGCTCATGATGCCGGCCCGGGCCTCGATTCCGAATTCGTATGGTTCAATCAGGTCCCCACTGCACCGGTTGCTGAAAACAAAAAAACCTGGTTCCGCACCACGGAGTTTCGCAAAGCCATTTCCATGGCCATCAATCGCGCCGATTTGTCCCGCGTCATTTTTAGCGGTCACGCGCATCCCGCTTTAGGCCCTGTTTCCCCGGCAAATCATTTCTGGTTCAATTCCTCACTTCCTGTCCCGCAGTACGATTTCGCTGGAGCGCTTCGCCTGCTAACCGAAGCGGGCTTCCGTCTCGACGGTGGAACGCTTCACGATTCCTCTGGAAATCGCGTCGAATTCACGGTTATCACCAATTCTGGAAATAAATCGCGCGAGCAAATGGTCGCCATGATTCAACAGGATCTTTCGCAGATCGGAATCAAAGTGAACCTTGTCACTCTTGATTTTCCTTCTTTAATTGAGCGCATCACCCGCACCTACGACTATGAAGCCTGTCTTCTCGGCCTCGTAAACACCGATCTCGATCCCAACAGCCAGATGAACGTGTGGCTCAGCTCAGCGGAAAATCATCAGTGGAATCCCAAGCAGGCGAAGCCTGCGACCGCGTGGGAAGCCGAGCTCGATCGCCTGATGCATGCGCAAGCCTCCGCCACCTCGGACAAAAAGCGCAAGGCGGACTGGGACCGTGTCCAGCAAATCGTCGCCGAGCAGCAGCCCTTCATCTATCTCCTGAACAAAGATGCCATGTCGGCCGTTTCGCCTGTAGTCGTGGGTTCATCTCCCTCCGTTTTGGATCCGCATGCTTTCTGGAACGCCGAAGTTCTCCGCCTCGGCCCCGATCGCGTGTTGGGGGCGCAAAAGTGACCGAGGCTGCACCACTTCTGTCGCTTCGGCTTTCGGTGGACTATCGCAACAAGCCCGGAGTCCTGCGCGACGTCTCGCTCGAAATCCAGCCCGGGGAAATCCTCGGCCTCGTTGGGCAAAGCGGCTCCGGAAAAAGCACCTTGTCGCTCGCCATTCTGCGTCTCCTTCATTTGAA
>Ga0209648_10005166_pt1 | contig 11140 bp, 9 predicted proteins | sample GraSoi2013_115cm_FD_185830 | JGI IMG/M metagenome (GOLD analysis project Ga0209648, IMG submission 185830) | Grasslands soil microbial communities from the Angelo Coastal Reserve, California, USA - Sample 9_17_2013_115cm (SPAdes) (version 2) | ecosystem: Environmental > Terrestrial > Soil >...
GAACTGAAGCGGGGCCGCAAGTCGCATATGGAAATCCAGTTCGCGGGCCAGACCGCGGTACAGGTGTACGACGGAGTCAATGGCTGGAAGGTCCGCCCGTTCCTGAACCGTCGCGAAGTGGAACCCTACACGGCCGAGGAATCGAAGCAGGCAGCGGTACAGAGCGATCTCGATGGCCTGCTCTTCGACTACGCCGCAAAAGGCAGCAAGGTAGAGCTTGAAGGTCAAGACAAGGTGGAAGATCGGGATGCCTTCAGGCTGAAGCTCACGTTGAAAGACGGTCAGGTTCGCCACGTGTGGGTGGATGCGCAAACATTCCTGGAAGCCAAAGTGGAAGGCAGCCCGCAGCGCCTGGATGGAAAATATCGCCCGGTTTCGATCTATTTCCGCGAGTACAAACCGGTGCAGGGCCTCATTCTGCCATTTGTCATCGAGACTGCGGTAGACGGCGTCGCGCAGAGCGAGAAAATTCTGATCGAGAAGGTTTCCGTAAATCCCCAGCTCGACGATTCTCATTTCGTAAAACCGATTCTCTAGAAAACGGCTGGCGAAGGTCTGCGGGAGCAAATTACCTGGGGGCATGCAAGCAATGAAAAAAGCACTCGTCGCAGTCCTGATCGTAGCCGGCGTCGCTTCCTCCTACATGTTGGGCCGGAAACATCCGCAGCCGAAGCTGAGCGCCGGCCGCCGTGTGCTCTACTATGTCGACCCTATGCACCCGGCCTATAAGTCAGACAAGCCGGGGATCGCTCCCGATTGCGGGATGGAGCTTGAGCCGGTATACGCGGATGAGCCTGGACAACCCGCCGAGGCCACGACTTCTTCGTCAGTCATGCCGACCGGAAGCATCAGCCTCAATTCAGAAAAGCAAGGCCTCATTGGACTGCGCACTGTCCCCGTGGAAAGATCGAAGGGCTCGCGCACCGTCAGACTCCTGGGCAGGGTGGCTGCGGACGATACGCGCGTGCACCGTGTGGGTGCGGGGCTCGAAGGGTGGGTACAGGCGACCTTTGACGATTCGGTTGGAACCCAGGTCAAAAAGGATCAGCGACTGGCTACTTACTACTCGCGCGAGCTTTGGTCGGCGGAGCAGAGCTACCTTGCCGGAACTTACACCCCCTCACCCACCGTGAAAGACACCTCGAGAGACAATTCGCTGGGTGTGCAAAACGTTACTGACCGCCTGCGCAATCTCGGCTTGACTGAGGCCCAGATGCGTGAGATCGCCACCAGCCGTAAGGCCTCGGAAACATCGTGCTTTGTTTCGCCCATCGACGGGTTCATCCTGTCGCGTACGATCGCGGCCGGTGAAAAATTCGAAAACGGAATGGAGTTCTATCGCATCGCCGACCTTAGCCGAGTCTGGATCATCGCCGAGGTCTTTGAAAACGAAGCCGCCTACTTCCGGCCGGGCACGGTGGCGCGCATCACACTGCCCGGCGCGCGCAGGACCCTTTCCGCGCGAGTCAGTTCGGTTTTGCCCCAGGTGGATGCGTCCACACGCACCCTGAAGCTTCGCCTGGAAGCAGACAATCCCGGTTTCGCCCTCCGCCCCGATATGTTTGTCGACGTTGACCTGCCCGTCCCGGCGCCAACCGGCCTGAGCGTGCCCGCGGACGCGGTCGTCGATTTCGGACTTAAGAACCGAGTCTTTGTCGACTGCGGCAACGGATGCTTTGAACCCCGCGAGGTCGAAACCGGCCAACATTTCGGCGATCGCATACAGATCGTCAGGGGCTTGCGTCTAGGTGAACGCGTGGTTTCGGCGGGAACGTTTCTCCTCGATTCAGAAAGCAAGTTGAAAACAGCTGCAACCGGACGGCCATGATCAACCGAATCATCGATTTCTCCGTCAACAACAAGATCCTGGTCTGTGCTGTTGTGGCTGCCGCGTGCGTGGCGGGCTGGTGGGCGATGACTACAGTGCCACTCGATGCCACGCCCGATCTTAGCGATACCCAGGTCATTATTTATTCCCGTTGGGACCGCAGCCCGGACATCATGGAAGACCAGGTGACGTACCCGATTGTCACCGCCATGCTGGGCGCGCCACGCGTGAAGACTGTGCGCGGCTTCTCGGATTTCGGCTATTCCTACGTCTACGTTATTTTTGAGGACAACGCTATTCCTACGTCTACGTTATTTTTGAGGACAACACTGACCTCTATTGGGCGCGTTCACGGACACTGGAGTCTTTGTCCAGCGTTCTGCCGCGACTGCCGGAAGGCGTGAAAGCGGAACTGGGACCGGACGCCACTGGCCTTGGCTGGGTTTTTCAATATGCGCTGGTCGATACCTCCGGCCAGCACAATCTTGCCGATCTGCGTTCGTATCAGGATTGGTATTTGCGCTACCACCTGAAGTCGGTCCCGGGCGTGGCTGAAGTTGCGCCCGTCGGCGGCCTCACCCGGCAATTTCAGGTGAACGTGGACCCCAACCGGCTGCAAGCGTACGGCATCCCGCTCAGTCGCGTCATCGAGGCAGTGCGCGGTGGCAATAACGAAGCCGCGGGACGCTTGCTGGAGTTCGGCGGCACTGAATATATGGTGCGGGGCCGCGGCTACGCCCGTTCCATCGAAGACTTCGGCAGCATCGTTCTCGCCGCCGGCGAAAACGGTTCCGCCATTCACGTCAGGGACGTTGGCGAAGTCGTGATGGGCCCCGATCTGCGCCGCGGGGTTGCTGACCTGGACGGGTCCGGCGAAGTCGTTTCCGGCATTGTGATCATGCGCACCGGCGAGAATGCGCTCGAGGTAATCCGTCGCATCAAGAACAAGCTCGAACAAATCGAATCGGGACTACCGGCCGGGGTGAAGGTTGTGCCGGTCTATGACCGCTCCCAACTGATCCAGCGCGCCATCAGCAACGTCAAGCTGACTATGGTGGAGGTGATCGTCACCGTAGTGTTGATCATCATGCTTTTCCTCTGGCACTTTCCCAGCGCAGCCATTCCCATCGTCACCATCCCGGTGGCAGTGTTCCTGACGTTCATTCCGTTTCGGCTGCTCGGTATCAGCGCAAACCTCATGTCCTTGGCCGGCGTGGCCATCGCGTTTAGTGAATTGGTTGACGCGTCGATTGTGGTGGTCGAACAGACGCATAAGAAGCTGGAAGAATGGCAAAAAGACGGCCGCCAGCGCGACCAACGCGAAATCGTGCTGTCCGCGGTGAAGGAGGTTGCCGGCCCAACCTTCTTTGCGCTGCTGGTGATCGGCGTCTCCTTCCTGCCCGTCCTCACCTTGGAGGCACAGGAAGGCCGCATGTTCAGGCCGCTGGCGTACACGAAGACGCTGGCCATGCTCATCGCCGCCGTGTTGGCCATCACGCTTGATCCCGCGCTGCGGCTGTTGCTGACAAACCGAAAACCTTTTGGGTTCCGCCCGTCATGGTTGTGCCGTCTGGCGAATGCCCTGCTGATCGGAAAGATACGCCCTGAAGAACACCATCCCGTCAGCCGGGCGCTGATGCAACTCTACGAGCCAGTCGTCCGATGGAGCCTTCGTTGGAAATGGGTCGTGCTGGGCGCAGCAGTTGGGCTCGTGATCGTCACTCTCCCCGTGTTCCTCCGCCTGGGCAGCGAATTCATGCCGCCGCTCGATGAAGGCGCCATTCTGTACATGCCTTCCACCATGCCGGGCATCTCCATTAGCGAAGCGCAACGGCTGGTGCAAACTACAGATCGCATCATTAAAGGATTTCCCGAAGTCGATCGCGTACTGGGTAAGGCGGGCCGGGCGGAGACCTCAACCGATCCGGCGCCGCTTTCCATGCTGGAAACGGTCATCATCCTCAAACCGCGCGCGCAGTGGTCTCGCGTGAACACGTGGTACTCGGCGTGGGCTCCGGAATGGGCCAAGCGCGTGTTGCGCCACGTCACGCCGGACGCGATTTCTCCGGAACAGCTCGTCAGCAGGCTGGATGCTACTGTCAAAATCCCGGGGCTGACCAACGCCTGGACTATGCCGATCAAAGGACGCATCGACATGCTGACCACGGGAATGAGAACGCCGGTGGGCCTGAAGATTTCCGGAGCGGATTTAAAAACCATCGAGGCTATCGGGGCAAAGATTGAAGGATTGCTGCCGGCGGTCGAAGGCACGCGCGGAGTCTTTGCCGAGCGCACTGGCGCTGGGCACTTTCTGGATCTCGAGTGGAATCGCGCGCAGCTGGCGCGCTATGGGCTGAGCGTTAGCGAAGTGCAGCAGGTGGTGGAGAACGCGATCGGCGGCGGGAACGTCACCACAGCGGTGCTGGGCCGGGAGCGCTATCCGGTTAATGTTCGCTATAAACGCGATTTCCGCAGCGATAAAGGCGCGCTGGACCGCATCTTGGTCCCGGTGGGCGGCCGGCGGCAACTGGCACTCGCCGAATTGGCCGACATCCACACCAGCAGCGGACCGGCGATGATTCGAGACGAGAACGGCCTTTTGACTGGGTACGTTTACATTGATCTTGCCGGCCGCGATCCGCAAAGTTACATCGCCGCTGCCGCCGCGCTGCTGCGCGACAAACTGCAACTGCCGCCCGGATACGCCATGGCCTGGAGCGGGCAGTACGAGGCGATGGACCGCGTCGCGCGCCGCCTCCGGCTGATCCTACCGCTGACGTTCCTGCTCATCTTCTTATTGCTATTCATGAGTACAAAGTCGGTCGCGAAGACCATGATCGTGATGCTGGCCGTTCCTTTCTCTGCCGTCGGCGCGATCTGGTTTCTGTACCTGGTGGGATACAACATGAGCGTTGGCGTGTGGGTAGGATTGATCGCCCTGCTCGGCGTGGATGCAGAGACCGGCGTCTTTATGCTGTTGTATCTGGATCTCGCTTACGAGGACGCCAAGCGGCGCGACGCGATGCATAGCTTGGACGACCTCCGTGAAGCAATTGTGCGCGGAGCTGCGAAACGTTTGCGGCCAAAGTTCATGACGTTCGCAACCGTGTGCATTGGATTACTCCCCATCATGTGGGCCACCGGCACCGGCTCGGACGTCATGAAACGCATTGCGGCGCCCATGGTCGGCGGCATCTTTACTTCTTTCTTACTCGAACTCCTGGTGTACCCGGCGGTCTACCAGCTTTGGAGATGGCACGCCGCAGTGAAGCATCATGCGGCTCAACCCGCCGTGACCATAGAAGGTGAACTGCGAGAAGGAGGCTTTCTGCCGCAGGCGAGCTAGCGAGACTTGTCGAAATGAAATGGCCATCCACAAATCGTAGACTGCACGCCGGTGCCGCGAAGCGCGGTTCACTAGGCATGACCATGATCGAGCTGATCGCCGCGATCACCATTCTTTCAGTCTTGACCGGCATGGTTCTGCCCCTGGCCCGGCTCAACATCAAGCGCGACCGGGAGCGCACGCTGCGCCGCGAGCTTTGGGAGATGCGCGATGCCATCGATCATTACAAGGAAGCGGCTGACCGCGGCGCTTTTCAAATCAAGTTGGGCAGCGAAGGTTATCCGCCCGACCTGGAGACGCTCGTCGACGGTGTCGACGTCGGCGGCAAGAAAGTGCGCTTTCTTCGTAAGATTCCCGTCGACCCTTTTACCGGGAAAGCCGAATGGGGCTTGCGTTCCATGCAAGACGATCCCGATTCGGATTCCTGGGGCGAGCAGGGCGTGTTCGACGTGTATACGAAATCCGAGGGCACGGCCTTGAACGGAACGAAGTACAAAGAGTGGTAGCCATGAGAGCGTCGAGTCCTCGAATCCGGCAAAGAGGCTTCACCCTGATGGAGATGATCGTGGTGATTGCCATCATGATGATCCTGGTTTCGATCTCGATCCCCGCTTACAACCGAAGTATTGTCCGGGCTCGCGAAGCGGCATTGCGGCAGAACCTGTTCACCCTTCGCGCGGTGATCAACCACTACACCGAGGACAAGGAGAAGGCGCCGCAGTCGCTGGATGACCTGCTGAGCGCCGGCTACCTCAAACAGATACCTGTCGATCCCTTTACAGGATCGAGCAGCACGTGGCAACTGCAGCAGGACGACGTACTCCAAAGTGTGGACCAACAGGAACCCGGTATCAGCGACGTTCACAGCGGTTCCACGCAAGCCAGCTCCGAAGGCACGCCATACAACCAGTGGTGATGCCGGATTGGCCGACGTGTCTGCGGTCGTCTCGAAAAACATGTAGCACACGCGCCCTCGCCTGTGCTTTAGTACGCCGCCTCACCGCCGAGGGCGGCGGTGCCACATGGTCGTTCACGGGGCGGTCACGAGATTACTGATGGCCGTGAAGCCCGTTGTGGACGACACCTGGGTCAATACGCCGGCAGGACCCTCGATCCTGTAAGTAAAGACGGTTCCTTGGAGCCCATTGCCGGACCCCAGGTAAAGGAATCTCCCTCCACTGTCCAGGGCGATGCCGTTGGGAGCGACTTCCTGAGCAAACGGTGACCCTGGGATTGTCGTCAAGCCCCCGGCGGTTGAGATAGCCAAGCCGACCACTCTCGTGAATCCGCTCGAATCCGCTGCGAGGACATAAAGATACTGGCTGGCGGCATCGACCACCATGGTGGGGACTGCCGAACCTCCTTGGCGCGGGCTCACTGGGCCTAGCGTGGGCGGTGTGGTGCATCCCACGGTCTTAGGACTCGTGCGGTGACACTCCAGCACGGGCGCAAGGCTGCCATCCGAATTGATCGTCATTTCAATCACACCCCCGTTTTTGGACCCCGCGCTCAAAATAAAGAGAAACCTGCCGTTGGGGCTTACAACAAAGCTCTGCTCGCCGGTGGCTCCGGTTGAAAATGGCGAGCCGGCAATTTCGACGGGGGTGCCCACCGCCGAATCCATAGCGAACACCGCTGCTTGGCCGTTTCCTACATTAATAAGGAAGCGTCCGCTGGGGGTAATGGCGGAAAGCGATCCCACGGTGGCCGCGGCGAACGGTGACCCTGGCAGCTGGGTAAGGCCGGAGTCGGAAACGGAAAAAGCACGCACCGCTCCATTCTCAACGACGTACATTGACTTGCCCGATGCGTCGAAGGCGAGTTGGCTAGGTGGGCTTGGAAGAAGGCTGGTTGCGTTCCGGCGTAACGACCCGGTCGCTGCATCGATGGAGAAGACCCCGATGCCGGTGGTACCGGATGAACCTGTGTCAGCTCTTTGGGCGACGTAGAGGAAGCGTCCTTGAGGATCGGAAGCAAGGAAAGAGATGGTCGCTCCGTCAGTTTGTGCCGTCGGAAGCGAGGTGACTTGACCGGTCCCGCTGTCGGCTCGTCCTACCCATATTGCGCTTCCGTTTGCGGCAAAGAGGAATTGCCCTGATTGCGGCGAGACTGTCGGAGCGGGAGTCGGAGTCGGAGAAAGATTCGGGGGCGGAGTTGGAGTCGGAGAACCGTTTCCTCCTCCGGTGTTAGCGGCCCGGCTGCCGGAATTCGCGTTGCCGCAGCCATGCATGGCGCCGGCAAGAGTTACTCCCAGCACTAAGGCCACGGGCAGCCATTTCAATCCGATGTGACGATGGTAGTTCCCCAAGTGGTGCGAAGCCTGTTTGCTCATAGTTCCTTCTTCATTCGCGTCAGCAGAAGTGCGCGTTGAGTCACGACGAGCTTGGTTCTTAGGGAACAGTGAATTAGAACTACGGCGATTCAGCCAAAGTTGCCTCAGCTCGAACACGCCCAGATTCTGGGTTGATCGTGAGTCAAAGGCTCGCTGATCGTTTTTTCCGGCAATAGCCTGAATGCCTGTTTGCCCGTTCCTTGGGGCCCTGCTGAACCGCGGGTTACGTCCCCACTCCACTCATCCGCAGTCGACGTGCGGATGAATTCCGCCAATCGGAGAACGTCCGTTGAAATCCGATGTAATCAACGACGGCATGGCGCGCTGCGATCGTTATTCCACGGTGATTACTACTTTTCCCCGAGCATGTTCTTCTTCAAGATAACGGATGGCTTCTGCCACGCCGCTTAACGGGTAACGTTTATCTATGACGGGTACAAGCTTCCCGGCGTCAAGAAGATCGCTCAGCAGAACCAAGTCTTTCCTGTTTGTGTTCGCTATAAAGAAACGCATCTTCTTGCTCCCGATCAGTGACAGTAATGGTCCCAGGAACATGCCTTGGAGTATTTGAACGCCCCCACCTCCGGCCATGACATAAATTCCACGGGGACCTAATGCGCGCTTGTAATCGAAAATCGAATGATAGGCGTTGGCAGCAATAATCAGGTCATAACGCTGCCCACTTTGCGTAAAATCTTCTCGCGTGTAATCAATGACGTGGTCCGCGCCAATCGATCGCGCCGTGTCCATTTTCCTCGTACTGCACACGGCAGTGACTTAAGCCCCGAACGATTTGGCAATCTGGACGGCAAACGTACCCACACCGCCAGACGCGCCATCAACCAGAACCTTGTGGCCTCGCTGGATCTGTCCCCTGTCACGAAGACCCTGAAGGGCGGTGGTTGCCGCCACGGGCAGGGCTGCCGCGTCCTCAAACGATACCTTGTCCGGCTTCAGTGCTAATCGATCTTCAGGGGCACACGCATACTCGGCAAACGCCCCACGGCAGACGCCGAACACCTGGTCGCCCGGTTTGAATTGGGTAACGTTCCTGCCAACTGCTTCCACATAGCCGGCCACGTCAGCGCCGGGTCTCATCTTTGGTTTGCGCAGCCCGAACGCTAGGCGAGCGATGAACGGCTTGCCTCTCATGAAGCGCCAATCCAGTGCATTGACTGAGGCCGCGCGAACTCTTATCAAAACTTCCTTGTCCGCAGGGGTCGGTTTTGCCATCTCTTCACACTCGATAACATTGGGCGAACCGTAGTTGCGATAAACAATAGCTTTCATGTTCTCCCTGCGCGCTTGATGTAGCATCCACAGCGGACTAGCCTAGTGGTCCGGCAAATTAACCGCACACGGTCCTGCTCCCTCCGTCGTTGAGCGTTCACGCGACCACGACGAGCCACGAAGTCTAAGTCGGCAACGACTAAGCATCGCCGCTAATTGGCGAACATCTGCCTAAAGGCCCGCGATCCCGGCGCGCCGGGATCGCTAGACGCTGATACGCGGTAGTGGGTCGGTTAAAAACGACCCACTACCCGACCTTCTCTTGTACGCCTTTGTAACCCGGACGCGGACCAGCCAGAAAATCATCAATATAAGTGGCAGGAAGCTCAGGAGAAAAAGTACGCCTGTCTTGCGTAGTACAGCGGGGAATAGGTGTGGCCGGGCCAGGAATATGGACGCGGAGGCGATAAACAGCGCAAAACACATGCGCCAAAGATGGCGGAGGAGGCGTTTTGTGCCGAAAATACCCCCGCGCACGATCATGCGAACGTCCCCTGCGGCAGAAAACAAAGCCAGGGGACCAAAGGAAAAGTACAGCGCAGCAGGATACCCATATTTAAGCCCCGTCGGACTATGCACCGCTCCGAAACCAAACGTCATCTCGCTGGCTCCAACCGCCAATACAACCAGAAGCGCAACCCAATCGAAAATGCCGGTTTCTCCTTCTCTGCGCCTGGTTGTCGCCCATGCCGTTGCCACCAGATACAACGTCAGAACGCCCTGCAGGAAATTGGTCACTTGCGATTTCATGAACGCCAGGTACGCCCCGCTTGCGGCTAGGCTGAGCATTGAGATGGCAAATACTTTTCCAGCCACGCGATGGCGGCGCGAGCCTTTGCGTAATGACAATGCGACGGCGCCAGACAGCACACTGAGGGTCCCGGCGCAAATATGAAAGAGTAGTATGGGCGAAAATGACATTCTTCCCTCCTTTGTAGTCACCTCGGCGTTGCTTCCATGGCGCGCTGCGATCGCGAACTCCCCGCTGCGGGTTCGTCGCTGCCGCGATGAACGTCTGCTTATTCGCTGCGCTCACCCAAGACTAAAGTCCTGGGCTGGGGCCCGCGATACCGACTGATCCTTCCATCGTTGTTCGTTCACGCCCATCACCAGGAGCCACAGGCACAGCAATCCTTCCCCGATTCCGCCGGGGGCCATATTCCAGGGGGACAGATATTCTGCGAGCGGCTGTGACAGAAAGGTCAGCCAACCCAAACCGGCAATCACCATCACCGCACCCAGGATTCGAGGCAGGAAGGTCGACCTGAGAATGAGGTAGGCGGTCAGGAGGCAATAAAATCCGTGAAACACCATGGCGATGTCCACGCCTTGAGGATGCAGGTTAAGTTTCCCAATGCCGAGTCCCACCAGGTTGAAAGATGCTGCGAGCAAAGAGAGGCTCCTGTTCACCGGCTTTAACAAGCCATAGAAGAGAACCCGTACAGCGATATAGCACGCGGTGGCGATGAGGTCGGCGGAGACGCGCAACCTGCCGTGAACGTTGAGGACGACTACTCCTATCAATATGGTGAGCAAATAAAAGACACCCGCGATCCTGGCCCTGAGACGCGGCGACGCTTCGGCAATTCGTTTCACCAATACCGCGGTGCTCATACGTTTCATTCTCCTTCGCTATAGAGCGACGCTCCTGCAATCCGTGCCGTCATCTAGACCTTCGCCAGGAAGCTCCACGCGAGCATCGTGAAGCCGAATATTCCGACGCCCATAAGGACCGTGAGCAGAACGAGACCACCCGCCGTGGCGAACCGCCCGCCCGGACCAGCGCTTTCCTTTGCGCGCAGGTAGAGCTCAAGAACGGCAAGGGGAAGCAGGTAGCAGCCAAAGCCCCAGAAGAGGAAGAACGGGCCGTCGAAGCGTTTCCCGATTCCCACCACCTTCCGACTGATAAACCACGCCATGAATCCGACGCGAGTGAACCATTGCGCATTCGCCACGAGATAGGCACGCAGCGCCCAGCGCCGATGGGTAGAGATCTCACGCCTGAGTGCCGAACGCCAAGCCAGGCCGACGAAGCTGATGATGAGTATGGCGTTGAGGCTGATGGCGAGCGCGCCCGCGTCGACAATGCTTGGCCGTTTGCCGTGCAACCATAATGTATAGAGACCGGAAACGCCGAGCCCCAAGGCAGTCACTGCGAACAACCGCCCGTTCCAACGGTGAACGGCAATGGCACGCGTCCGTATCTGCGGAATGAGTTGGATCGCTCCGCCAAACGCTATGACCGCGGCGAGCAAAGCGTGCGATGCGAAGACCAGATTTCCAAGCGTATCGCCGGCGATGTATCCCTTGTGGAGAAAGGTGTTCTTGGTCCAAGCCTGGAAAT
>Ga0209648_10005167_pt1 | contig 11139 bp, 18 predicted proteins | sample GraSoi2013_115cm_FD_185830 | JGI IMG/M metagenome (GOLD analysis project Ga0209648, IMG submission 185830) | Grasslands soil microbial communities from the Angelo Coastal Reserve, California, USA - Sample 9_17_2013_115cm (SPAdes) (version 2) | ecosystem: Environmental > Terrestrial > Soil >...
CCATGACGTAGTCGCTCAAGCACAGAAAATCGCCCCTTCGTTGCCGAGGAAATCGAAACGTATGCGACGGTGCCGCTGCATACGTTTCGATTTCCTCGGCAACGAAGGGGCGATTTTCTGTGCTTGAGCGACTACGTCATGGCGGCGCAGAACGGGCAGCGCGATCACTTGGCATTGTTTGTGGTGACCACGGGCGAAGGCATTCGCAGCCGCTCGGAAAAAGCGAAGAACCAAGGCTACTACTTCAAGTCCCACGGCTTGCAGGCACTGGCCATTGAAACGGCGGAAGCGTGCGCAGAATGGCTGCACCGGCGCATCCGCGAGGATTGGGGATTCCCCGATCCACCGGAAACGACCATGGCACAGAGATTTACGTCTCGATATCGCGGGAAGCGGTATAGCTTCGGGTATCCGGCTTGCCCGAACCTCGAAGATCAGGCAGAGCTTTGGAAACTCCTGAGGCCGGAAGAGATTGGTGTGCAGCTCACTGAAGGGATGATGATGGATCCCGAAGCGAGCGTGAGCGCGCTGGTGTTTCATCACCCGGATTGCACGTATTTCTCGGCGGGCGAAGAGAGCCCAGGATAGCTGGCGGATAGGCAATCCGCAACCACTCCCTCGACTTTGGGGCTCGATGAGTAGGTTGGTATGGCCGAGTCGTGGCCGTGGACCTCCACTAGAGGACGCTCGACAGACTCAAGCGCCGCCTCAAGAAAGCCGTTCCTCTGGCGCGATGGGATATCCGCTTAGTTCAACCCGATTCTTTGCGGCCCGCTGAGCTGGCAGGCTCTTTGGACTTTGCTCCGGCCTTCGCTGTAGTGTATGAATTGCCTTCCGCAAGTTCCTTTTTCAGCAAAATCTCCCTTTCCCTGAAGCCCGGTGCTTGTGTTCTGCTGGTGGAAGCGGTTAGACACGTGAAAGCCGCTCAGTTCGATGCGAACCGAGGCTGCGGCCCGAACTGGGTTTGTCTTGGCCGACCGTCCGCGAATTCGCCGCAGCCATACTGCCTTATTGAAAAAATTGGATGCGCAAACAGCAGCAAGTTAGCCCTCTGTCGGGGTAGAAAAAACGTGCACGATGTGCTCAATGTGCAGAGGCAAGGCAGAAATCTTCTTTCAAGCGAGCAATATATGACTAATCCACGCGGGCAATCAATTCCGTTTTGAAAGACATGCATCATTGCAGGCTTGCAGGCCGGAGTAGGACGGCCCGCTCCGGCCAACTCAAAATCCTGCATCAGCACTTTCTAGCCCGATCAGAAAATCCGCCTGCCGCCCCTCGTCAGCGTGGCTTCGTTCCCGGGACTACCGGCCATCTGTATGTCAGGTCCAGGGCCAGAGGATTTTCTAGAGCTCCAGGTCCTTCTTGAGCTCATCTATAAATCTTCGATCTTCCGCTGTCTCCACCCAGCGCGCCGACCCAATTTCCTCGAGCTCAGTAGAGGGTGGGCTCGGAACCTGATTTGGCTGGACCGGAGGCTGCTTTTGTCCTCCGCCCTGCGGCCCGAGAAGTTCGGTGACGTCCAAAGGATTGGGTAATATCCCGTGGCGTATTGCCAAGTCATAGATGCGCTGCTTAATTGAATTGAGCAGCGTGATGCCTCGTCCCGCGGCCCCGAGCCGCTGCGTTGAAAAGCCCAAGGTTCGCAGGACACTGCCAATCGCGCGCGGCGTCAACACCAACAACTCGCCATTATTTTCTAGAATCCGGTTCACTCTTAAGGTGATTTCGGCGACTCCAGCCGATGCTCTCTTTTCATTCTTCGAGAGAACCACCAGCGCTTCAATCACTGCTAGATGCACTTCCCGCTCGGACAGGCTTTGAACCGAAAGAAATTGTTTCTTGAGTAGCTCGCCCAGTTGACCTTGCAGCTTTTTGTCATGTGCGACACACGCGCCGAGACAGCGGGCTAACTCCCGTGCGGGGGCGGGGATGTCGGGGAAGTCGATGGCCGAGTCACGCGCCAGAGCGAAATTCTTGAGCCGAAACATCTCGAGCTTTGGTTGGAACTCCGCCGCGAGACGCTGGCGTTCGGTGAGCGTAAGAACCGGCAACGCACTAGGGAATTCCGGCAGAAAAATTTCCAGCAAGGGCCAGCCAGGGACCGTGCCGCTCCAGGACTGCTCGCTGAAGAGAACCTTGCCGCAGCAAGTATTCAGAATTCTGCCATTCACGATGACATGGGAGTCGAGCGAGTTGGTGGCCTCGAGGAACCTGAGGAACGGCGTCGTTGGCTCACAACGCTCGACAAGCAAGGTTGGACTGATCTCCATTGGCAGGGAGCAGATTCCCGCAAGGCTGGCCTCACCCACGACCAAGGCGCGACGGAGCAAACAATGCAAAAGACGCAGCAATTGGCGTCGTTCAGGTGAAGCCGACCCGATGAGTGCCAGGGAAACCGGGACTTGCGTGAAGTCAATAAGCCAGCTGGCCAAGACCGCGTATCCGAGCAAAGAAGCCTCGGCATCCTCGATCCCACAGAACCGTTTGATGGTAGAAGACAATGCGTTAAGCAGATCGCCAACGGAATCATAAGGGGCCACATTTTTTGGCAGACAAATGGTTTGACCTATGCTGGGATCGACCTTTCTGGCACGATAGACACGTTGTTCCGATCCGTCTTCGGCTGTCCAGATAATGCTTTCCCCTGCCACCAGTTTCTGCCCGTCCCAGTACAACAGATTGAACCGGTCAGGCGAAGCGCTGTCCGCAATCAGATCGATCAGCCATCCGGAATTGCTTTCGCCTAGTGTTTCCACCTGTCGGGTACGCATCGTGCCTGCTTTCTGACCACCCGTGCTTCGCAATATTCCAGGACTTCAACGAAATTCAATGGGCTCAGGCTTGCTACCCTGCATGCAAATCACGAGGTGGAACACATGTCTTTGACCGGCATCTGCTCTTACGTTAGCCACTCCAGAAGGGCCTCGTCGAGCCCGCGGATCGCAGGAATGTCCTATGATGCACCGTCCACAACAGTATCCAAGAGCGCTTGGAGACGGCAAAAGCTGCAGGGTACTATTTCAAGTCGCATGGATTGCAGGCACTGCCGATCGAAACCGCGGAGGCCTGCGCCGAATGGCTGCACCGGCGCATTCGCGAGGACTGGGGCTTCCCTGATCCGCCTGAGATGACCATGGCTCAGAGATTCACTTCACGCTATCGCGGAAAGAGATACAGTTTCGGGTACCCGGCCTGCCCGAACTTGGAAGACCCGGCCGCGATCTGGAAATTGCTGCGCCCGGAAGAGATCGGCGTGTAACTCACTGAAGGCTTCATGATGGATCCGAAGGCCAGCGTCAGCGCGCTGGTGTTTCATCATCGGGACTGCACTTATTTTTCTGTGGCAGATCGTTCGGAAGAGTGAATCTGCCCGACGCAAGCGTTCTCACCGCGATGCTGCTCCATGGGGCGTGGCAAACATAGCTGATCAAAAGCAGTTCACGACATACAGAACGTGCATGACGTGCACTTCGTTCCGGCCGAGCATTACGTAACTAGTTTGGTGGCGCATGCTTTCGAGTTCTGCATCGCTGATGTGTCTGGTCATTGGACAAGGTCGCTTTCATTATCCATCTCCCCTCGACGTGGAAACATATCCTCACAGATAGAACGCGAGGCCGATTGCTGCGAGCTGCCAAGCAGATTGCGAGCCTTGGCCAACTCGTGGATTCGCCTGCGAACGGAGTTCAAAAGCGTGAATCCTCTCCGTTCGCCGCCGAGACGCTTGGTGGGAAACCCAAATGACGCAAGAGGTCTCCCACGGCACGCGGCTTCAGTTCTACCTGTTCCCCTCGATTTTCCAGAATTCTGTTGGCGGCCGTTGAGACCTCGGCCACGCCGAGAGCCTGTTTCTCCGAAGCATGAGAGAGCCCGAGCATCGATTCGATTACCGCTGAATCCAATTCACTTTCCGTTCCCGCTGCCATGAGGCTTTCTTGTTCTCGAAGCAGCTTGGTGACTAGTGCTTGCAACTCGTAGTCTTCTCCGACGCAAGCGCCAAGGCAACGAGCCAAGTCCCGGGAGCGAGCGCTAAGTTCAGGGAGATCGAAAGACGACGCCCTGATTTTCTGGCCGTTCTGGAGCCAATACATCAACAGCTTGCTTTGGAACTCATTGGCGATTTGGTTCTGGGTCTCCTGATCCAGAGTCGGCAGCGGCCCCTCTGCGCGCTCCAGAGGGATACTCATCGCAGGCCAGCAAGGCAGCGCTGCATTCAGGGACTCCTCGACGCACAGGATCACGGGACAACAGGCGGTGACCACACGTCTGTTGGCAATCACCCGCGCCTCCCGCGACCTCGTGGCCTGCAGGAGTTTCCGCAGCTGCTTTACATCCTCACAGCCCTCCACGATGAGAGTGGGGCCCAATTCCAAGGGCAGCGAACAGACCCCCGAGAAATTGGGGTCGGCCAAATGCAAAGGGCGGCGGAAGATGCAACACAACAAGCGCAACAGCTGGCGGCGTTCGACCGACGGTGGTCCTTCAAGCGCCAGACAAACGGGGACTTCCGTGAATTCCGCAACCCAGCTGGCCATCGCGGACAGGGCCAAGAGCGAAGCTTGGGAGTCGGTCAAGGCCGTGTAGCGCTTGATGACCGCGCAAAGCCCGTCCAGCAAATCTTTTGCCGAGCCGTAGGAAGCTGCCTTCGCGGGCAAACGCACGGCTCTCGAAAGGCCGAGGGCGAACTCCGCAGGTCGATACACCCGCTGGGTGACCCCACCCCATCTGGCCCCAGCACCTTGGTGACGTCCCGAAGTAACAGCTCTTGGCCATTCCCAAAAAGCAGCCGCAACTGGCCCTTGTTGGCTGGGTCCTTGACCAGTTCGATCATCCAATTTGCGTGAATTTCACCGTAAGTGTAGATGTTTTCAACGGGCATATTCTTTGCCTCTCCAATGCCCCTGGAAATCTCGGCCGACTCGCCGCGGGCTGCCGCTGGGGTTCGCGGCGGACCTCTTTTGAGCTTTCTAGTAAGAGAGGTCCATATATGAATTTTTGCTAACAAGCGTTCTGCTGTACCTGATCACCAAACCGCAATGTCCCGCCGGCATCACGGCGGCTGGATGGCCGGACTGCGTCGCTCGGAGCCGCGATGTGGATTCGCCAAACGCAAGCGCGCCGGCGGACCGGGAGCGCCGGCATTCCTAGCGTTTCACGCCTTTTTCGAGAGGGCGCGCCCCCAAACAGCTGCGGGCCATCCGCCGCCCCGCAATCACTTTTCGCCGCGGCCGCTGCAAACGCCGAAAGCCACCCGATCGTTGCGGACAAGCGCGTTTGCTTTTTCTGAGCAAGCGACCCAAAAGAAGGCCGATGCGGTTGTCTTGTTATTCCTTACGTGAACCTTGAGCGCCACCGGACCACACAATTGGGCCGCGCTGATTCGCGGTGCACGCGAGTTCCATTCAGGTGCGAGGCGGATGGGTTGGGGGAAGAACTCCGAGTTCGTACCTTCCATCGATTGCGGTCCAGGGCTATAACGGAAACTCAGATAGGGGAAAACTACGACGCTTGCCCGCGGCGCCGCCCACGTTGAACTTCTTTGCGATTTCCGCAAGCCTCGGCGAGTAATCGGGCAGGCTTGCAGGAAGAAGAATTTTCTCGACCGCGTCGCGGTCAAGGTATTTGCTTTCCGACAAACACCGCGCGAGTTCACTGTGCCGCGGCGAAACAATCGGATCTCTGATGATTTCGTTGGCGAGACTCTGCAGTTCGGTTTGCAGACGACCGACCGCCGCGCGATCCAATTCGAGTACCCTAGTTACGAAGTAATGGAACATCTCCAGATCGCCCCCCGCACCTATGTCATTACCACATCCCGCGATCCCGCCAAGCGAATAACATGCCCAAGCCAACGCTTTCAGATGTTCCAAGCTGGTATTATTGGGATCGCCGACAGAGGTCACAGCCTTGACTAACTTGAACGCAATCAGCTCTCGTGCTGCGATTTGGTCGAAAAGGTTTCCGTCTGGTATTACCTTCAAGTTTAAATGGATGTAATTAACGAGGTCCAGTCGTAACGTGTGACAAGTAGTTGCGTGCCCCGCTTCGTGCCGCGCATAATGCACAATCTCGGAGAAATAGAGATTACGTTTTCTTTCAATATGTTGCCTAAGCTTAGGGGAAACCTTTAACTCCTCCAGTGGGCCACCGCTCGGGTAAAGCCGTTGCACGCTGAGGTGTTGTCCCCAATATTTGGAGAACCAGGTTTCGCAGTTCACGAGGTCGTGTCTCAGTTCTCGGTCTCCCACGATGTTTCCGCTAGAATGCACCCACAGGAAGCATCCACCAGGACGCCTGGCCTGCTCTGTCGAATCTGTTTGAAGCCCGTTGTTCATGTGCTCGTTGCGCCCGCAATAGCAACTAATGGTGGCACGATCTCCGTACCTGTATTGGTATGTAGTCACAGAGTTAATGCCGTGAGTGTCGCGTCGTCGTTTTCTGGTGCGGTCCTGTTCCCTTCCCCTGTAAGAGCAACGGGGACATCCATCAGCAACTCGTCGCGAAGCCAGAAGATTCAAAGATGCGGTGCTCGATATAAACTCTCTTTGCGATTTGTGTTTACTCCGCGTTGTAAAAACTCCATCCGAAGAGAAAATTGCAACTTCACGAGGAAAAGCACGATCAGAATAGTTGCGAAGAAAGCGATGAAGTTCGCCACAGGGCTCCGATACTCGTGGCCCCTCATTTCTCGAACTTGCTTGCAAAAGATATAAGTCAACGTCGTGATCCACGGGCTCAAGATGGTCAGGGGAACCTTGGTCAGCCAGATTTCATCCCGGCTCATGATGGGTTGCCCGTTGAAATCCAGTTCACAAGCGCCACGATGAAGACGATGGGCAAGACGGCGATGAAGACGAGAATCTTGATCCAATCCGCCGCGACACGCACTGGTGCAGCGAGCAGGTGAACGTCGTCAGCCATCCGGTTCATTTTGTGGTCGCTCATCATTGCCCCATTACTTCTGCCTGTCACTCGATCACGCCCGCGGCCCACAAAACCGCTATAAGCTCATTCGGTGTCGTGTGGTTCCAGCCCTTATCTTCTGAGGCTCGCTTCATCTCCACGGGGACAAGCGCCCAGGCCGTTTCATCGCGGTACTCCAAAATGAAATTCGGCAGAGCATCGCTCGAGGGGTTCTCGTTGTTGTCGATCACAAACCAACCAAGGTCTTCGTCCCTGACGGCAAGCTGAATCTCGCCGTCCGGCGTCTCGCGCTGGACGCGAATCTCCGGTATGTAAATGCCATTCAGTCGAATGCGAAAGTCGGGTTTCGATGGCATTGGTTCAGTGCACTAATTCGCTTTTCCACTCGAAGTATACGGAGGCAAAGCGGGAATCGACTACTTCTGGAAGGAATTTCTTCAAGTACAAGGGGGAGGTAGTCGATTTCGGACAGCCGTCTGTATACTTCGATTGGAGAGCAGAGTTGGAGTATTTGGCGCCAGACGTTCGGGAGCTGTTCGAGTACATGCGGCGGCTGGCGGGATCGCACGATCTGGTTGAACGACTAAGGACGTTGTGGATCACGGCAAGGGCATTATATTCATCCGCCATCCCATTTCCGACTCTACTCCGATCCCATCCAAGCATCCCAAATGGCGGCGTGTTGCTTCACTGTGCTGCTGGTTTGAGTCGATCCTCCATCATATACGCAGCATGGATGCACCGATGCGGATACGCATCCATCGATGTAGCTTTGACTGAGATCGAAGCCTGGAGACCAATCGATCCGTCACCGGTGCTGCTGAGCAGTGTTCGGAACATACTCCAAATGAAGCGTGCCCAGAGCCCGTCATGCAAAGCTGCATTCAAGCTTGCCGCCCTGCGTGCCGAGGCTGTATGGGCTTGCCTAAACGTCCTGTGCCCCAATCTCGAGGGCGAAGCCAAAAAGGAATTGGCTCGGAAGATGTTGACCCTCGCGGATGGGAAGGATCGTAGCAAGCCAAGATGCCCGGCCAAGCAGATCGGCCCGGCTCAGATAGAAGAAATCATGTGGGCAAACATCCAGTGCATTCATCCCAAGTGCCCAATGCTGTTGTTTTCGAAGCAGGTCGCCGAGGAAATCAATGAGTTCTTCCGTGTTGAGCAAAACTGCGGCTAAGGCTGGGATGACCGCTTCCGAGGAGAGCCACTTGATCGGAGTCGCATGAGCAGCAAGCGAGGAGAAGGATGAGCCATCGCCATTATTGCGATTACTCGGGGCACGATTGGCAGTGCAGCGAAAACTGCGAATGCATCTGCGGTCTTCCCATGCAGGGGCACGACCACAGCGATTGCCCCGTCGAACTCCGCGCCTGCCCCGAGCATGCACCTGAGGAGCAGCGGAGCATGGCGGAAGCGATGACTTCCGGGCCCGACGCTGCGTTCGTCCAGAAGTGGCGGGAGCGGCCCCATTGCGAATGCGGATGCGCCGAAGCCGACCCAAGCGAGGTCGTCGGCTGGTGCCTACATTGCGACCACGTTTATGTGGAGTACAACCAAAAGATCGAAGACCGTCACTTCGCCAACAATTGTGCCGGTTTTCCCGAGGAACTGAAGAAATCTGCAAGGGAGAGGCAGGCAAAAATCCGAGCAGGCAAGTAGGAGAATCCGAATGCAGGTAGGGCAACCGCTTCGCACGACCCTTGTCGAACCTCTGGAATCTCGGGCTCCGACTACGGTTCCTACTCCCCAACCTGATCCGTATGAGCCGGAACCTGAGCCACTTGCACGAACCCGAGCACGATCCCGTCACACCATGACAGCGCCGGATTACATCTCGCTCGTGGTCGGCTACAGAGTGTGGCAGTGGGATGCGACGGGGTTGGCCTCACTGAATGGATTTAAATGGCGTCCCGGCGAAGCGTCCACCCGAAGGGGGGCAAGCACATTTCTGTCGGCTACCCTAAATGTCGGCTCGATGATGTGTCGTTGCGGACGCGGCAAGCGGGGTTCGTTACTCTCCTTTCTTTGTCTTTGTCCGAGTCGTGCCGCAAGCCTTCAGAGTCCAAAGTTCAGTTATGGCCGCTTCGATGTAATTCGTAACTGATCTCTTCTCTTTTTTTGCCTCTTCAATAAGCCGTCGCTTGAACTCCGTAGATACACGAAGGTTTAGTGTCTCAGTCTTCAGCATTTAACCCTCAGACATGACTGAGCGCGATGCTACCGAAGCGCAATCGAAGCGTCAAGTGCGGTGCACTCTGTAGAATTGTCTTGACCTGTAAAGCGTTTAGCGTTACAATAGCGTTACATCGGAGGTCCTTATGAAAAGGGATTTCGGCAGACTAACACGAAAAAACGTGAAGCTTGCTAGAGGAAAGTGGGCCGGACAGTTGAGCAGCCATCAGCTACAAGTTCTCCGGTCTCTTACCGAAAACTATGGGTTTGCGGTCGCTCTCAGTAAAGGGATGATCGCGTTCGTATTCATAGCCCGCGAAAAAGTCTACAGATCAAAGTGGTCCGGACTCTACGGGGAGGCAACGATTTCGTTGCGTACCTCGATGCTCTAGGGGAACTCGATGGCAAGCAGTGCCTCATCGACTGGAAGACGACGACGAGTCGCTATCCCGAGGAGCCCGAAGGGTTGCTTTCGCTCGATCCCCAACTTATTTGCTACTCATGGATCAGCGGGATCTCTGAGGTCGCTCTGGTGGTGTTCGTGCGGAAGCACGCTCCCGAAATCCAATATTTGAGAGCGACAATCTCTGAGGAACAGCGGCAGGAATTCGGTCGGCTTGTCGAGATAACGATAAACCAGATCGGGGCGGCTCAATTCAATTCGCACAGCGGCATTCGCTTTCCTCAGAACGGTTGCGTGAGTTGCTCCCATCTGGGGCTTTGCCTCAACAACGAACAGCTAATAACTGCCAACCTTATTCGCAAAGCAGGAGCGAGCGACCTTGACTGGCTTGACGAGCTTGTGGATTAACGGACGGACTGCCGTGGCACCGGAATTGAATCGCCGGCGGGCAGTCTTCGTCCTGGGCAAGATCGACGAGATCTTGAGTTGGGAGAAAACGAAAGAGCAGGAGAAGGACGCGCGGTTTGTAGAGCTCGAGGAATACTTGTGTGAAGTTCGCGCAAAACAATACTGGAGACTGGAAAGACTGGCCTCGTTTGACAACTTCCTGGCAAAGCGGTTTCCTGATTCGCGACGCAAGGCTTATTACCTCATGACCATTCACGAGCATCTCATGCGCGTACCGAAGCCGCAGCTTCGAGAGATAGGTTGGACAAAAGCGCGGGAACTCGTCAAGGTAGCGCGCAGAGATGGACCCGAGTTCGTTTGTGCACGCTGGGTGCACAAGGCCAAAGAACTCCCCAGGGAAGAATTCAGACGGGAAGTGGAGCGACACCTAACAGGCAAGGAGACCGAACCGTGGGAGATTATCTACTTTAAGTTATATAAGAGCCAGTTACCTGTGGTCGAGAAGGCTCTCGGAACTGCCGGCCTGATGCTTGGAACCGATAAGTCAAGGGGTTACTGTCTCGAGATGATCTGCGCCGATTTCCTGGCGGGCGCGAGCCTCGGAGAGGATCAAACCTAACTGGTCGTGCACGCGACTGATGAACGAGTTCGCAAATCATACGCCCAAACTCACGATGCAATTCCGCCAGAAGCAACCGCGACTGAGATTGAATCCAGCAGAGTACGATTCACTTCGAAAGCAGGTTTTGGACCGCGATGGATGGAAGTGCCAAAACTGCGGTTCTTCAAACGACCTTCACGTTCATCACCTGAGACCTCGAAGTAAGCTTGGTCATGACGCTCCTGAGAACCTGATCACGCTTTGTAGTAGTTGTCACCGAAGGCAGCATTGGCGTTGATGAAATCCGGGTACCCCCCTGCGCCGTTTGTTGCGACGGCGGGCGAGAGCGTGCGGGAGCGTTCTGAGGCGGCAAATAACGCCGGATATTGCTTTAAGTCGCATGGACTGCAGGCGCTGGCCATCGAGAGAGCAAAGGCGTGCGCGGAATGGCTGCATCGCAGGATGCGTGAGGACTGGGGCTTTCCTGATCCTCCGGAAATGACCATGGCGCAGCGGTTCACGTCGCGGTATCGGGGCAAGAGGTACAGCTTCGGGTTCCAGCTTGCCCCGACTTGGAAGAACAGACGGGAATCTGGAGGCTGCTGCGCCTGGAAGAAATCGGAGCGGA
>Ga0209648_10005168_pt1 | contig 11139 bp, 13 predicted proteins | sample GraSoi2013_115cm_FD_185830 | JGI IMG/M metagenome (GOLD analysis project Ga0209648, IMG submission 185830) | Grasslands soil microbial communities from the Angelo Coastal Reserve, California, USA - Sample 9_17_2013_115cm (SPAdes) (version 2) | ecosystem: Environmental > Terrestrial > Soil >...
CGTCGCTGAAGTGGTCGGCGATCTGCCCGACACTTTTGCGGGCGAGGACCTCGGGGTGCTTGTTCGCGTCCTCGACGGTGCTGGGATCATCGGGCCAGCCCGGCGCCAGCGTGGCGTAGCCTGCCTCCTCGAACACCGCCCGCCAGCGATCCCAGCTGGACGGCAGCAGCCAGAGCCCGTGGATGAACACGACCGGAGTTCGCCCGGCGGCATTGGCTTCCCTGATCTGCTCTGCTTCGTACTCGGTGATGTCCGGCATGACGTTTCTTATCCTTTCGGTGCTGCGCGGGATCAGCCGGTGGCCTGGGCCGCGGCGATGATGACGCGGGTCACCGCGCCCGGGTGGGAGATCAGGGACAGGTGCCCCGCGTCGATCTCGGTGATGTGGGCGTGGGCGCGCTTGGACATGAACAGCTGCTCAGCCGGCGGGATCACGTGGTCGGCAGTGCCGAACAGCGACCAGGACGGGATCGTCTGCCAGGCGGGAACTCCGGAGGGAGCTGATCCCGCACTGAACGCGATGGGGCGCTGGGTGACGGCCAGCATCGCGGCCTGGCTGGCCGGCAGGCCGTTGGCGAAGCACTGGGCGAATCCCGGGTAGGGCAGGTCGGGGCCGACCTTGAGGTAAGTGTCGAAGTCTCCCGCCGGGGCCCCAGGGAAAGGCGCCGCATTGAAGGCACTGGCCGAACCCACGCAGGACCCGGGCTGGGCGGTGGTGAGCCCGAAGGCGGTATCGCCCTGGGCCGGGATGAAGGCGTCCACGTAGACCAGTGCCCTCACGTTCGGGTCACCGGCGGTGGCGTTGGTGATCACCATCCCGCCGTAGGAATGCCCCACCAAGACGACCGGCCCGGCGATGGTCTTGAGGAAATCGGCCAAGGTGGCGGAGTCGTTCGCCAGCCCGCGCAGCGGGTCGGGCGGGGCGTAGATGGTGTACCCGTCGGCCTGCAGTAGCCCGATCACCGCATCCCAGCTGGAGCCGTCGGCCCATGCGCCGTGCTCGAGCACGATGGCGGGCTTAGGGCCGGCGGCACTGGCGGCGTGGGCGGTAGCGGCCCGGGCCGGTGCAATCAGGCTAGCCGGAACCAGCAGTCCCGCGGCGGCCAGGGCCACAGCGATCGCCGCGACGCGAATCCTTGACAGGTGGATGCCCGGCATGATGTTCATGCGGTCTTCCTTTCTTGCTGCTTTCTCATTGCTGCGAGCAGCTTCCGCCCAGGACGAGCGTGGTCGCGTCCGCGAAATCCCTAGCCGCACCCCAGTTCCAGGCTGCGATCGTTTCTCTAGGCCCCGGAGCCGACCTGGACCTGCGCGCGGCGCGGGAGGAGGAGACCGCCCGGGAGCACTACAGGGCCGTGGCGGGGCCGGACGGGATTACGCGGGGCCGGGTGGAGACCGGTCATGGCAGGCTGCTGGACACGCTGTTCGGCACGGTGCAGGTGACCCGGTGCGCCTGGCGCCGCCCGGGAGCGGGCAACCTCTACCCGGCCGATGCGGCCTTGTCGCTGCCGGCGCGCCGGCACTCCCATACCCTGGCCCGCCTGGCCGTGCTGGAGGCGGCGCGCGGCTCGTTCGAGGCCGCGCACGCGGCGATCACCGGCCGCTGCGGGCCGGTGATCGGCAAGCGGCAGATCGAGCAGGCCGTGGTGAACGCCGCCAGGGACATCAGCGCCTTCTACGCCGCCCGCATCCCAGAGCCCTGCACTGCCTCGACGCTGCTGGTGCTCTCAGCCGACGCCAAGGGGATCGTGATGCGGCCCGGGGCGCTACGCCCGGCCACCGCCAAGGCCGCCGCCCGCCAGGGCAAGATGCGCACCCGGCTGGCGGCCGGGGAGAAACCCAACCGCAAGCGGATGGCCACCCTGGCGTGCGTTTACGACGCCGAGCCGGCACCACGCCGCCCCCATGATGTGATCGCCCCGCCCGGCGGCCGGCACGGCTGCCGGAAACCCCGGCCGGGTCCCAAAGCGAGAGCCAGATGGCTGGCCGGGTCGGTGGAACACGACCCCGCCGAGGTGATCGCCGCCGCGTTTGACCAGGCCGAAGCCCGCGACCCTGCTCACCGGCGGCGCCGGGTGGTGCTGGTCGACGGGGCCGAGCACCAGCTTGACCTGATCCGCGCCGAGGCCGCGCGCCGCGGCGTCACCATCAGCATCCTGATCGACCTCATCCACGTGCTCGAATTATCCACGGTTTCAGTTCATGAGAACCGTGTTTCGCAGGTCATATCGTTGTTGCGATTGATGTGCCGTTACTTCGTCGTTGCGGGCTGCGGATTCCAGCCGAGGCGGGTTAGCTGGCGCCGGAGCTCCAGGTTCTCGCCGTGGGCTTGCTCGAGCGCGGCCCGCAGGGCCTGGGTTTCGTCACGATGCTGTTTCTTGAGATGGGTGATCTTGCTGGTCAGCGCCTGGATGATCGTGTTGTCGCTGTCTGTGCCGTCAGGCGGTGGCGGTTTCGGGCGGGCCTGGTCGCGGAGCCGTTCGATCCGGGCGCGGAGGTCGGCGTTTCCGTAGAGGAACGCGTGAGAGACCCCTGCTTCGCGCTGGACGGCCTGGAAGGTAATCGGCTCACCGCGCTTGACCAGGGTGCGGATGGCGGTATCTGCGGCCTTCGTCTTTGTTTCTGACTTGCGGCGGGCGGCTTGGCTGAGGGTATCGATGCGGCGCTGGCGTGAGTCGGTCATGGCTGCGGCTTCCGGTGGCGGGCGAGGTTGATGGACACGGGGACCGGGCTGCTGGGACTGCCCGCTCCCTGGACGGCCCTGCCGGGGCTGGCCTGCATTGCCGTGAGAAGCCTGGCCAGGGCGTCGCGCTCGGCCTCGCGCTGGACGAGCCAGACGTTGCCGGCGGGCATCGGGTGACCGTGCCGGTCGCGGAACTGCGCGGTGGTCCGCTCGATCAGCGCGGTAGTCTGCGCCAGCTGCCGCCGGTGGGTGGCGAGATGGCTGTCGTCGGTCATCGCAGGAACTGGCATCGAGCTGCCAGCGGCATGTGAGTGCTTCGCTGTCCCGGGCCGCTACCGTGGTCCTGTGAGCAGCCTGCAAGTGCCCGGCGGGGTCGTGCACAAGCTTCCCGCCGACCTGCGCAATGCGCTGATCGCCAAGCCGGCGGCACTTGATGCTTGGAAGGACATCACGCCGCTGGCTCGAAACGAGTTCATCTGCTGGGTTGAGGATGCCAAGCAGGAGATGACCCGAGAACGCCGGATACGCCGGACCCAAGAGGAGCTGGAGGAAGGCCAGCGGCGGCCGTGCTGCTGGCCAGGGTGCAGGCACCGCGAGCGTACCGGCAAATAGCGACCGGCGTCTGCGCCGGATACCGGCCGCTCCATCCTGCGCCAGCGAAGAGCGCCTCGGTCGGTCCGGCAACGGCGCGAGAACCGCCGACCTGGCCGCTCTAGGCGCGGCATGTGCGGACGACGAGTCAGGGGCTTCGCGATCGATCTGATCCCAGAGCTCGTCCGCGCTGGGCGCGCATGAGGAAGTGGAGCGCAGTCGCCCCGAAACCGTCGCGCTGTCGGATCGCTTACAACCGGCGTACCAGAAAGTCCTCGAAAGAAATCCGGGAGGCGGTGTCGGATCGCGGCAGCGGTGTTCGTAGCAGGGGTGAGAGGCCGCCCACGAGGGGCGCCCAAGGAGAAGGGAACCGCGATCATGAAACTGACGACCACCACGCAGGTCTCCGTCGATGGAGTGGTGCAGGGAAACGGCGGGCCGGATGAGAACCGCAGCGGCGGATTCGAGCGAGGCGGATGGGCCAGGCCGCTGTTCGACAGCGAGGCCATGACGTTCGTCGGCCAGGTGTACCAGCGCGCCGGCGCGTTCCTGTTCGGCCGGCGGACCTACGAGCTCTTCGCCGGCTACTGGGGCGTGAGGGAAGATCTGGGGAACCCCATCGTAGGTGCCTTGAACACAAAGCCCAAGTACGTCGCATCGAACACGCTCACCGAACCGCGCTGGGCGGACACGACCGTGCTCTCCGGTGACCTCGCGGCGGCCATCGGCGAGCTGAAGGTCAAGCCGGCGGGTGAGCTGCAGGTGCACGGCAGCGGCGCCCTGACCCGGTGGCTGCTCGAGAACGACCTCGTCGACGAGATGAATCTGCTCATCGTCCCGGTGGTCGTCGGTCAGGGCACGCGGCTGTTCCCCGCCACCGGCCCAGACATAGCGCTTGACCTGGTCGAATCGCGAGCCTTCCCGAAGGGCATAACGATCCAGGTCTACCGGCCGGCCGGGCGCCCGCAGTATGCAGCCGGCTGAAGCACGTGACGCAGGTGACGCACTAGACGACCGGCCGGTTCCAGCCGTATGGCCAAGACCCGCCCACGCTGGACACGAGAAGTACCTCGCCGGCTTGTGGATCATCGAGGCCGCCGGCCTCGACGTGGCGCTCAAGCTCGCCACCGAGGGGCCGGAGGCCTGCAATCGGAAGACCGAGGTGCGGCGCAACGCTGCGAAAGCCGCCGGCCGCACCTACGGCCGGCGCAGGTGTCCGGCGATGGCTTCGACGAGTCGGATCGTTCTCAACCGGCGTGCCAGAAAGTCCTGAAAGACATCCGGGAGGCGGTGTCGGGTCGGGGCAGAGGTGTTCGTGGCAGGGTGAGCGGCCGCCCACGAGGGGCGCCCCGAAACACAGGAGATGATCCGAGATGCGGTACCTGGTTTCCGTGATCGACGACACGGCCGGCCTCGCCACCCCGGACGAGATGGCGGCGATCAACGCGTTCAACGACCGGCTCAAGGCGGAGGGTCACTGGGTCGGTTATCGATCCTCCGGCCCTGCCCTACACCAGGCGCTTCCTCCAGGAAGTGCTGCGTCTGCACCAACCGAACTGGATCCTGATGAGGCGCGCCTTGGACTCGGTCCGTATCTGTTCGATCGAGCTCCCTGAGGGAGCGGAGGTCATCTACAGCGCCGCCACCCTGCACCGCGACCCCGTCTACTTCCCCGATCCACTTCGGTTCGACCCGGACCGGTGGCTGACGCGTCCGGAGAAGGATCTGCCTCGATGCGCGTATATCCCCTTCGCCGTCGGCAACAGGAAATGCATCGGGGACTCCTTCGCCTGGGCCAAGATGATGGTAGCCATCACCACAATCATCTCTCGCTGGCAGCTGCATCCGTCCCCGGGACATACTGTCCGCGCCGTCGCGGACGCACAGATTCATCCCGACGCCCTACCCATGTTTGTCACGTCGCGGGAGGGACTGGTTGGGTAGGCGACTGGCGCGGCGACCCTGCGGGTTCCGTTTCCAGTCGCCTCCCGTCGAGTGAAGTCGGGGCCGGCGAGGTGCCCGTGGTTCGGGTCCTTCCTCGCCTGGTGCCGGGCTGGGTCCGGTGCCGCTTCCGGCCAGGACGGCCAGGCCGTTACTGGCCACATGGGTCATCGCATCGAAGGCCTTGATCAGCCGGCAAAAGGAATCTCGTTAAGCCAGCTCCGGCGAGGACTGGGCACCGCGAGGACTCGCCCCCCAGAGTCGGCGGACCGTCTCGAACACTTTCTGGTTGTGGGAAATCTCGATGATATTGCCGTCCGGGTCATGCAGCGCACAGACGTAGCCTACCGTTTCTGAGACATACTGCGGCTCCCAGTGCAGCACACCCATTTCTCTCGCTTTGGCGGCCAGCGCGTCCACATCGGATCGCCGTGGTACCTCGATGCCGATGTGGGCGAACGGCCTCATCACGCCGAGTTCTCTTCCCTTGTCCTTGTCGAACGACACGAGCACCATGACGAATGGCGTCTCCACCTGCTGCGCATTGGACAGCCAGACGCTCTCACCCGCAGCGTCCTTGAAACGTTCGACAACCACGAGGGGGGTGAATTCGGTGTAGAACGCGATGGCACGGTCGAGGTTACCCGTGGGCAGAGCCACGTGCGTCCACCGGGCCTCTTTGAGCGCAATTCCCGTTGAGGAGGTCATCCATCAATGATATCCAATTGCTGACCCTGGCTCCATATGTTGAGGCCTCGATCAGGGAACCGCTGCATTCGGATGCATCATGCCTGGGGGCGGTCAGGCCGCGTTGCTTGGCAGGAGGCGTTCGGCGATGTCGGCCGCGTCGTGGGCGCAGCCCCAGACTGGTGTCCCATTCCCCTGGCTCGACGAGCCCGCCCGCCAAGAGCCGGTTCTCACCGCGAGGATCGTTGTCCGGTCGGCCCGCGTAAGCCGATCCGCCGGTGCATCTGCGCCGGATCCTGGTGCACTCCCCGGCGAACGCCGCCGGCGCGGCCGAAGCCCGCGCCCGCAAACTCGCCGCCGCCGGGGACCTCGACCGGCTGGCCCGCACCGCCGGGACCCGGTTTCACCCCACCGCGGACGCCGTTGCCGCCCGCGTCACGGCGATCACCGCAAAGCGCCGTGCGGGGGCCTACCTGCGCACCACGATCACCCACGACACCGACGGCAAACCCCTGCTGTCGTGGCATTCGGCCAGGCCGCGATCGACGCCGCGGCCCACGGCCAAGCCGGAGCGGCCAGGCCATAACTGGCCACTCTGGCGGATGCGAAGGCGGGCTCCCGGCTTGACGATCAAGGGATGCGTCACCAGACCGGCGAGCCCACGGAGAATGGAGCCGATGGTAGCCAGTACATCACTTTCCGATGCTTACTAGCAAGTCATGGTCGCCGATCTGCTCCGGTGGGCAGCCAGATGACATCCGGAGGTGGACGTGCTCGCCCAGCACATTGAGAAGCTTGCGGAAAGTGGGCACTCGTGATCAGGTTCAGCACCATCGAGGAAGCGATCAAGGACATCAGCGCGGGAAAAGCCGTCGTCGTCGCCGACGATGAGGACCGTGAGAACGAGGGCGATCTCATCTTCGCCGCCGAACTCGCCACGCCTGAACTGATGGCCTTCATGGTGCGCTATACCTCCGGCTTCATTTGCGCACCGCTGACTGCTGAGGACGCAGACCGGCTTGAGCTGCCGCCGATGTGCCACACCAACCAGGACCGGCGGGGCACCGCTTACACCGTGACAGTCGACGCGCGCGACGGTATCACCACCGGCATCTCCGCCGCAGATCGCACGCACACGATCCGGCTCCTCGCCAGGCCGGAATCCTCGGCGGGCGACTTGTGCCGGCCCGGGCACGTCGTGCCACTGCGCGCCCGCGAAGGCGGCGTCCTGCGACGGCCTGGCCACACCGAGGCGGCCATCGATCTCACCACGCTTGCCGGCCTGCGCCCGGCCGGCGTGCTCAGCGAGCTCGTCAACGATGACGGAACCATGATGCGCCTGCCGCAGTTGCGTCATTTCGCCAGCGAGCACGGGCTCTCGTTCATCTCGATCGCTGGCCTGATCGCATACCGGCGCTTCACCGAGCAGCAGGTGGACCGCCTCGCCGATGTACGGCTTCCCACCGAACATGGTGTGTTCCGGGCACTGGGCTACAGGGCGCTTGCTGACGGCTCCGACCACATCGCAATGGTCTTCGGCGACATCGGCCTCGGTGAGAACGTGCTGACGCGGGTGCACTCAGAGTGCCTCACCGGCAATGCCCTGGGTTCGCTGCGCTGCGACTGCGGCCCTCAGCTGCAGGCAGCACTGGCCCGGGTGGCGCAGGAAGGGCGCGGTGTCGTGCTGCACGTGAGCGGGCACGAGGGACGCGGGATCGGCCTGATGGATAAGCTACGGGCTTACCAGCTGCAGGATCGGGGGCGCGACACCGTCGAGGCCAACCTCGACCTTGGCCTGCCAGTAGATGCGCGGGACTACGCCATTGCCGCGCACATCCTCGCCGACATCGGCGTGCGCAGCACCCGCCTGCTCACGAACAACCCAGCCAAGCTGGCCAGCCTGCGGGGCCACGGGCTATCAGTGCTCGGCTGCGAGCCGCTGCCGACACGGCCCCGCCCGGAGAACGTACGCTACCTGCGCACCAAGCGCGACCGGATGGGTCATCTCCTCGAAGGCCTTGATCAGCCGGCCAAGCGAATCTCGTTGTAGCCAACTGGTACATATCTTCCAGGAGGCCGCCATGCGGGCGATGGTGCAGACTGAGTTCGGTGGGCCGGAGGTCGTTTCTCTTCGGAATGTTCGCGATCCGGAGCCCGCTCCGCTCGAGATCGTTGTCCGGGTCGCCGCATGTGGTGTCAACCGTCTCGACGTCCTGCAGCGGCGTGGTCCGGCTGTGATTCCCGGCTTCCGGCTACCGCACATCGCCGGAATGGACGTCGCCGGCTCGGTCGCCGCCGTTGGCCTGGGCGTGACCGCCATCTCCATTGGAGACCAGGTGGTGGTCGATCCGGCCATCGGCTGTGGGGCCTGTCGGCACTGCCGCGCGGGCGCGGCCGGGAACTGCCCTGGACTGCGGGTCGTCGGCGGAAACGTACCTGGTGGTTTCGCCGAGTACGTAACGGTGCCCGCAGAGCAGGCTCATCGCCTGCCCGACCATGTCGACCTCAACGACGTAGCCGTGCTGCCAACCGCCTGGAGTACCGCCTGGCGGGCCACCTACGGGGTGGGGCAGGTTCAGCAGGGTGAGTGGGTTGTCGTACAGGCCGCGGCCAGTTCCATCAGCATCGCAGTGGTCCAGCTGGCTAAGCGAGCAGGCGCGAGGGTAGTTGCGGTCGCCAGCAACGACGGGAAGCTGGCCATCGCTGGTGAACTCGGCGCTGACGTGCTGGTGCACAACAACGATGATGTTCCAGCAGCGGTACGCGATTGCACGGACGGACATGGCGCCGACCTCGTCCTCGATCATGTAGGCACTGCCACCTGGTCCAGTTCGGTCGCCTGCCTGGCGTTGGGTGGCCGGCTGGTGGTCTTCGGCAACACCAGCGGCGATCACGCGGCGTTCTCCCTGACGGACGTCTACCACCGCGGGCTTCGGCTGCTCGGCGCCGGCGCCTACACCGCTGCGGACTTCGCGGCTGTTGTCGACGCTTTCTGCGCTGGTGGGTTGCGGGCCCTCCGGGCGGCCGCCTACGGCCTCGCCGAGCTGCCCGCGGCGTTGGCCCGGCAGGAGTCGCGGGACAATATCGGCAAAGTGCTGGTAAAGCCGTGACCGAGCGCGGCGCGGCCGACCTGCTCATCATCGGCGGCGATGTGATCACAATGGGGCCCTCACGCGCCGTGCTTATGGACGCCGCCGTCGCTGTCGCCGCTGGCCGTATAGCCGCCATCGGCTCGGCCGCGTCGGTGCGTGCCCGCTTTCCCGTTACGCGGGAGCTGGACGCCCGGGGCTGCCTGGTGATTCCCGGAATGGTCAATGCCCATCAGCACACCACGGCCGATCCGCTGGTGCGCAGCACGATCCCGGACGACATTGGCGCGACCGAGTCAATCTCCGGATGGATCATGCCGTTGCACGCGGCAGTGACCGGTGATGACGATGAGCTGTCCGCCACCCTGACTGCGGTCGAGTCCCTCACCTGCGGCGTGACCACATTGCTTGACGCAGGTACCGTCGCGCATCCGCTGCGCGTCGCGGCCGGGCTCCGCACCGCGGGTATCCGGGGCCGGGTCGGCCGGTGGGGCTGGGACACGCCGGGCCAGCCTTATGCCATGCCGGCGACGGAGACCCTGGCGGCGCAAGAGGAGACGATCCGCGCGCTGGGCACGGACGGCCGGGTGAGTGGGTGGGTCACGCTGGTCGGGCATGATCTGGCCAGCGACGAGCTGTTCGCTGGCGCGGCCGCGCTCGCTGAGCGCCTCGGCACGGGCGTTACCTGGCACCTGTCGCCCGGCCCAGGCGATGTGGCCGCCTACCAGAGGCGGTCGCGCCGCCGGCCGGTGCTGCACCTGCGCGATCTCGGAGCCCTGGGTCCGCGGCTGCTGCTGGGACACGCGGTATGGCTGGACGACGCGGAGGTCGACGCCATCCTCGAGTCGGGTACGGCCGTCGCCTCCTGCCCGGCAGCCTGCCTGCGGCTGGGGCAAGGCTACGGTCGCGCCAGCCGGCACGCGGAGCTGGTGCGCCGGGGTGGCCGGCTCGCGCTCGGGTGCGATTCGCACAACGCAGGCGACATTCCCGACGTGCTGCGGGCAGCCTGGTTGCTGTCCGCCATAGAGAAGGACCGCGGCGGCCAGTGGTCGCTGCGGGCAGACCAGGTATTTGCGCTGGCGACGATCGACGGCGCCCGAGCCGTTGGTCTGGGCGATCTGGTTGGGTCCGTTGAAATTGGCAAGGCCGCCGATCTCGTCATCATGGATGCCCGAGACGTGTCGTGGGTGCCGCGCGGCGATCTCGCGACTCACCTGGTCTGGGGCGCACCGAGCCACACCGTGCGCGATGTGCTGGTCGACGGAGCTGTGGTGGTCCGGGACCGCCAGGTCACCACCATTGACATAAACGAGCTGCGCCGCGAAGCGGGCGAGCGGTCTGCCGCGCTGTTGCGGCGGGCCCGCCCCGCCGATGGCCCACAGTTCTCGCTGCCGACCATCAGGACAGCACTCCCGCTTCCCCCGGCCGGTAGGCGCTGAGCGAGCTGATACGAGAATGGCCCTCAGCTGGGCAGGCGGCAGCACCCGGCGGAGCGCTAGCGGAGCCGGGTTCTTGTGGCCGGGTGATCAGGCGGCGGCCGATTGCAGGCTGGCTCAGCTCGCAGATACCTTGTCGCAGCCTGCGGCTGTAGGGCGGCTGAGCCAGGTTTGCGACACCGTCTGAGCAGCCGTCACGGAAAACAAACCAGCGGTGTTTTCTGGGCAGACAGTAAGCGACGCCGCGAGCGAGCTTCGGCTGAAACAGACGGAGCGGGCCCTGACCGGCACCGCGTCGGCGCACCATCTACTGGACATCCGCCGCCCTCTCAGCCGAGCGGGGCTAGGTCAGTTGACTGATGCACCCGCACGACAGCGCGTCTGACGAGGTGGCACAGACTAGACATTTGCCCGATGGACGCCTCGGGGACACGGGCACATACTCAGGCTCCAACAGGTTGGTCAGCGTCGTTCACTTCGCTCTGTCGTTCCCGGTGAGGTCCTGATGACCGTGATCGCCGTCCCAGCTCCGTCCGGCGGTCATCTGGGGCCGAACCTTGGCACGGTCGAACTCACCATGGCGCTGCACCGGGTCTTCCGCTCACCCCGCGATGTGCTGTTGTTCGACACCGGCCATCAGGCCTACGTGCACAAGCTGCTGACGGGCCCGCAAGTCGCAGATCCCGGTCATCGTCTTGCTCAGCGAAGGCAT
>Ga0209648_10005169_pt1 | contig 11139 bp, 10 predicted proteins | sample GraSoi2013_115cm_FD_185830 | JGI IMG/M metagenome (GOLD analysis project Ga0209648, IMG submission 185830) | Grasslands soil microbial communities from the Angelo Coastal Reserve, California, USA - Sample 9_17_2013_115cm (SPAdes) (version 2) | ecosystem: Environmental > Terrestrial > Soil >...
TTCTTATTGCTTCGGTTTTTCCGAGGTTGGCTTGAGTTCAGCAGTCTTGGCGGTCGCTGCTTTGGGCTTCGCGCCAGCAGCAGCCATGATGGCCTTGGGGTGCCAGAAATCGGCCGCAACAGTGGCGATTTCTTCTGGCGGATTGCTCAGTTCGGGCGAAAAACGAGTGAGGGTCGATACCGTTCCTTCCACAGATTCCGCGCTCACTTGCTGGAATTTCTTGAAGCCTTCCTCACCCAGAATGTCGCGAAGAGTAGGGTTCTTGTCGAAGCCGCCCAGGGAACTGCGCAAAGCGGTGACGTAGTAGGTGCCGCCCTTGCCTCCCTCGGCAGCCTGGGAAACAAACAAAGGCTGCGTATCCGCATTTTTTTCACCGGCGGCCTTGGCCTCTTTCAACAGGGCCTCGAACTCCGGAGCGCGGCCCGGGCGCACATGCACCGTGATGGTACGCAATACCCGGGATTCGCCGATATACTTCGCCCAGGCTGCCGCATCAGCTGGAGCTTTCCGGCTGAGGTCCCAGCGCCGGACGCGAAGTTCGCTCCGCGACGATGCCAAGCAGCTCTCCCATTGGCCCATGAGCTTTTCGGCGGCTTCCTTGCCGAACGCTTTGTTGAATGCGCTCATGGATGCTTCGTTGGCTTTATCGATTTCGGCGTAGCTTTGACGGCTACTCACAAAAACGTACGTGTCGCCTTCGCCGTACATCGTCTCCTGCGCTATCCAACGGTCTCCATTGAACCGGCGATTCGCGTCCACCCACTTTTTAGTAAGTGTCTGGAAGTCCGCCAGCTTCTCGGGCTTCACCTTGACCGTAAACACGTCGAGATATTCTCCTTGTGCGCGGACCGCCACGGGCGCGGCCAGACACACGACGACTGCAAGTGCGCAAATGGCTCTCCTCAACATAACTGCCTCCTTCGGCTGAGAATTTCTGGGAAGGGTATCGAAGCAGACGCTACACCCGGCAATGGGCCGTGTCAAGACAAGGTGCGGCCTACTGCCCGAGCCAATTGACCGCAATCCCCCGACCGACTACCATCCTCGTTCCGCTCCGCGCCGATGCTCAACGAAACCATCGCCCACTACCGCATCCTCCGCCAACTCGGCAAGGGTGGCATGGGTGTCGTCTATGAAGCGGAAGACACCAAACTCGGCCGCCGCGTCGCACTGAAATTTCTTCCCGAACACACGCACCACGATCTACAGACTCTCGAACGTTTTCTCCGCGAGGCCCGCGCCGCCTCCGCTCTCAATCATCCCGGCATTTGTACCATTCACGCAATCGAAGACCACGATGGCCGCACCTTCATCGCCATGGAGTTACTGGAAGGCCAGACCCTCGACAAATTGATTCCGCTCGGTCCCCTTGCGGTTTCGCGCGCGATCGACATCGGCATCCAGCTCGCCGAGGCTCTCGACGCCGCCCACAAGAAAGCCATCGTCCATCGCGACATCAAGCCCGCCAACATTTTCGTCACCGAGCGCAACGCTGTCAAAATTCTAGATTTTGGCCTCGCCAAACTCCTCCCCGAACACCACGCCGACTTCGGCGGCGAAACCCTCGATGATCCCGAGGCTTTGCTCCTCACAAGTCCCGGCACCGCCGTCGGCACTATTTCTTACATGTCTCCCGAACAAGCCCGCGGCGAGGAACTCGACCCGCGCAGCGACCTCTTCTCCCTCGGCGTCGTCCTCTACCAGTTGACAACCGGTAAGCTCCCCTTCCCCGGCAGCACCAGCGCCGTCGTCTTCGACAACATCTTGCACAACGCTCCGGTAGCCCCTGTCACCCTGAATCCCGACGTCCCCGCTGAGCTCGAGCGCATTCTCAACAAAGCTCTCGAAAAAGATCGCGACGTCCGCTACCAGGTTGCTGCGGAATTGCGCGCCGACCTCAAGCGCCTCCAGCGCGAATTGGACTCCCCGAGAGGCACACCCGCTTCTTCTTCACCGCGCGTTCCTGCACAGGTATCCGCGCCGGCCGTCCCTCCCGCCGAACCGCCGCGCGCGCCCTCAAGCAGTTCCATCCTCATCGCCGCTGCTAGCAAAAACAAATTCGGTACGGGCCTGGCGATAGGAATTGCTCTCCTCCTCCTTGTCGCCGCCGCGTTCGGTGTCTATTCTTTCCTGCCTCACCAAAAAGCTCTGCCCGGTGAGGAAATGTCCATCGAAAATCTCACCAACAACGGTCACGTCTCCCTGGCCAGAATTTCCCCTGATGGAAAATATTTGCTCCACGTACTGGACGAGAATGGCATGCAGTCCCTCTGGCTCCGGCATATTCCCACCGGAAGCAACACTCAGGTCGTCACGCCCGCGGCCACCCGTTATGGCGGTCTTACCTTCTCACCCGATGGCAATTACATCTATTTCGTTCGACGCGACGATTCCGAGCAAGCCATTGCTTCCCTCTACGACGCTCCAATGCTCGGCGGAACACCGCGTCTTTTGATCAAGGACGTCGACAGCCCCATCGCCTTCTCTCCCGATGGTCAGCGCTTCGCCTACTTGCACCAGCATGGCGATTCCGCCGTCACCGATCTCAAGATCGCCCGGCGCGATGGCTCGTTCGAGCGCGATCTCTTCCACCACAAAGACATTCTCACCGATAGCCTGACGCTCTCCTGGTCCCCCGATGGCAAGACCATCGTGATTCCCATCGTTCAGCCAACTCCTCACGATCTCGGCGGATTCCTTGCCGTGGATGCAGCCAGCGGTGAGACGAAACAAGTAGCGATTGCGAAAGATCGCATTTACTTTGAACCTTCGTGGTTTCCCGACGGCAGCGCCCTTCTCGTCTCTGCTACCACTGCCCCCACTGGTTTTCTTCGAAATCAGCTCGGAATTGTTTCCTTCCCCGGCGGCGATTTTCGCCTCTTGACCACCGACACCAACGATTACGTCCATCCCAATATTTCAGCGGACAGCCGAAGCATCGCTGCGAGCCAGGTCCACGGAAAATTTGAAATTGCCATCGCTCCCGCTGGCTCGCCCGAGAAATTAACTCCCATCAAACTGCCTTCCAACCTGCCCACCTGGGGCTGGGACTGGACTCCGGATGGGCAGCTCCTGGTCGTCCAGGGTCCGGACATTCGAATGGTGAATCCCGCCGGAGGAAACCGCGTCGCTTTCTCCGAACCCCGGTATCCCATGGACCAGGTCACCTCCTGCGGGAACGGCCGCTACGTTGTCTTTCGAACGCTCGGCCGGTCGGGCGGCGCGGAAGCGAATTTCTGGCGCGTCGATTCGAACGGCATGAACTTAACGCGCCTCACTCTCGGCCTCAACGAACGCGTGCCCGCTTGTTCGAATGACGGCAAGTGGTTGTACTACCTTGACGCTGCTGAAAATCATTTTCTCAAACGAATTCCCCTCGAGGGTGGTTCGCCGGAAACGATCATCAAATTTCCTTCCGATCCCTACGCACTCTCCACCGACGGCAAAACCGTCGCGGCCTTCGAAGTCCGCGAATCGGACCACACGGTTATGCTTGTTTTGTATTCTCTCGTGGATGGAAAAAAATCGGCGTTCGAATTCGATCAGCGCGGCTTGCCCGGCCTCGCCTTCCTGCCTTCCGGAAAAGCCGTTGTCTACGTGGTGCGCGAAAAAGGCGTGGATAATTTGTGGGTCCAGCCGCTGGATGGAACTCCGCGCCGGCAACTGACGCATTTTGCGGCGGAACGAATTGCCGGCTACGCGTTTTCGAAAGACGGCTCGCAGCTAGGGATCAAGCGCGGACACTCGGAATCGGACGCCGTGCTGCTGCGCAATTTTCCCCGTTGAAAATTCTGGACTAAAGATCGAATCGCGCCGCGCGCGAGCGTTTTTTCAAGACAGACTACTGATTAGCGCCGCCGGGAGGGTTCGGCGTCGTCGGCACGTTCGCATTGGCGCGCGCGAAATACCCGCGGCGCGCGCGCACCTGGTAGCCCTTGTGTTCAGGCACTTCGATGCGGATCTTGTGGTAGCGGCCATCCAGCACGTAGTTCGTCGGAAGATACGCGATGGAATACTGGTTGCGAAGCTCGTCGCCGATGTCCTGGAAGGACTGGTCGAGATCGTCCACGTGATAAGGGAAAAACGCGCGGCCGCCCGTTTCCTCGGCCATCTCCTGGAGAATCTTGTCACCTTCCGTCAAATGGTACTTGCGATCGGCTGCTTTACTCGGATTGGTCTGCGAAAGCGAAATCCACTGCGTGCTGGTGCTGATGGTGTAAATGACCACGCTGGTGCGCTGCGCCATTTCGATGGCGTCCGCGCGCGTGTGCGTGGATAAATTGTCGTCGCCGTCGCTGATCAAAATCATTACGCGGCGCACCACGTCCGGCTGGTCGCCCGGCGGCCGCGGCGGATGGCTCAGCTCTTTCAAGCACGCTTCATAAACCGCGTCGTAGATTGCGGTGCCGCCGCCCGCGCGCGTCCTGGTGATCTGGTCGCGCAGCGCTCCCGCGTCGCCGGTGAAGGCCTGGACGATTTGCGGTTCGTCATCGAAGGTCATCACGAAAGCTTCATCCTTGTTTCGGCGCAGCACGCTGAACAAAAAATTCACCGAAGCGTCCTGTTCGAATTTGATGCGGTCGCGGATGCTGTTGGAAGTGTCCAGCAACATGCCGATGCGCAGCGGCAGCTCGGTTTGCCTGCTGAAATAGCGGATTTCCTGCTGCGTCTTGTCGTCCCAAATCTTGAAGTCGCTCTTTTCCAGCTCGGGGACAAGCTTGTTGCGGCGGTTCAGCACGGTGAGGAGGACGTCGACCAAGTTGACGGAGATGGGGATCACCTGGCCGCTCTGTTGCGATGGCTCCTGCGTGGAAACGTCGGGCTTCGCCGGAGCCACAGCTTGCGGCTTCGCCTCCGGTGAGGAGGCTTGAAGCTCGTCGAGTAAGGACGCCTTAGCCTTGTCCGGTGAGGACGCTTGAGTCTTGGCGTCCGGTAAGGACGCCTGGGCTTTATCCGGCGAAGTTTGCTGCGCGCGATCGGTCAGCGGAAGGAGCAAAAGCGCCAAAGCCAAAAAGATGAAAGTGATTGCCCGTCGCATGGGCATGATTATAGGTACCCCGCCAGCGCAGCGTCAATTCTGCTCTGCGGTTCTCCCACAGCGTCACAAAGCTTCTTCAGATAGTCGCGCAATTCTCCCGGCAACGTGGCGCGAACTTCGATCCATGCACCCGTCCGCGGCTGCGCAAAGCCCAGCTTCGCGGCGTGCAGAAAATTACGGCCGAGCGGGGACATCGTTATTTTTCCCACACGCAGCTCTCCTGCTGCTCCGTAAAGCATGTCGCCCACCACCGGATGCTTCAGCGCGGAGAAGTGCACTCGAATCTGATGCGTGCGCCCGGTGTGGAGTTGGACTTCCACCAGCGTTGTGCTGTCGATCTTGGCGAGCGCCTTCCAGTCCGTCCGGGCCTCGCGCGGATTGGCGATAGCCGCGCCGTGCCAGAACTTGCGCCGCGTCGTCATGCGCGTTCGATGGATAGGATCGCGCCCAATGGCCAGCTCGATCCGGCCGCTCTTCTCTTTGAGACCGCCCTGCACAAGCGCGATATACGTCTTCTTAATCGCCCGCTGGCGAAAGGCTTCGCCCAGCTTCGCGTGAGCCGCGTCGTTCTTGGCGACCAGGATCACGCCCGAAGTTTCCTTGTCTAGCCGATGCACGATTCCCGGCCGCAGCGGATCGCCCGACTGCGAAAGCGCTTGCCCGCGCCCAAGTAGCGCGTTGACCAGTGTGCCGGAAACGTTTCCTGCGCCGGCGTGAACGGTCATTCCCGCGGCCTTATTGATGGCGATGACGTCGTCGTCCTCGTAAAGCACATCGAGCGGAATCGCTTCCGCTTTGGCGCCAAGCGCCGGCCGCGGATGGGCCCGCACGGTGATGAGTTCCCCTCCGCGAAGTTTCTGGGAAGGTTTCGCGGGCTTGCCATTGACGAGGATCAGGCCGCTGTCGATGAGTTCTTGCACGCGCGAGCGCGAGAGTTCCGGGCAATGCGCGGCCACAAACCGGTCGAGCCGCGTCCCGGCGTCAGTATCAATCGCCAGTAGTTCATGAATCTCGGGTTGGGCTCCAGCCGGCACGACCCGATTGTAGCAAGGGGGATGGTCTGGAGGGGTTAGGGGGTAGGTGGCGCGGCGTTCATCAGGTACATGCGGCGTTGTCAATGATACGATTTCCGCATGAGACCCGCAGCATCGTTGGTGTTAATAACTTCGTTGATTGGTTGCAGCATTACGAAAAACTATTCGGGCGAATACCGAGTCACCATTGACCACAAAACCGACACGTATTATTCGTGTAGCACCATCACAATCGAACCGTTGGGTAACGGCACTGAGACCGTCGCTCTCTCCGATGTGCGCGATGTCTATCCTGTAGCGGACACCAACGGGAACACCGAGTATCACGCGATGGCGCTCGGCAGAAAAGTATTCGTGGATGTACATGAGGTGAAACTGGAAGAACTAACCCCGATGAACGAAAGCCACAACCCTTGCAAATTGCAGCCTTGGAATAGTCCTGCTCACTAAGGCCGGATTTTTTCCTTAAGGGGTGCGGGCGAACGCTCAAGAATTGGAGCGGCGCATCGGTCCACCTTCAGAGCCACTATGAGATTCACGCATCATGATTTGTCGATTGTCCTGGAAGATGAGTGGTGGGCCGAGGCAGAGATGGCAGGATTCTCTCCAGCGTCCAACGCTTACCGCAGTGACCTGAGTCTTTCCAGAAGTGGCGAACCAATTCTGGAAGTTCGTATCGCCGATGTTGGCCCCGTTGGCCCGTCCGCTGTTCCATCGGTATCTTCAGAGACAGCGAGGACGGGGTTCCCGCCCGAGAACGAGTGCTCAAAATCCTGCGGGGTTTTCGACTGGGCGACGCGATTCCGCCAGTACAGGTTGTTGAGTGCGGGCCCGGCTCACAGCATAGATACAAGCTCACAGCTGGAATCCACCGTTTCTATTGCTCATTGGCTGCAGGGTTCACCCACGTTCCAACGATAAGGGGGTTTGACTGGAATGCTTAGAACCTACCTCACACCGATGGGGGCCCTCGCGACTGGGCGGGTGGGGCAGGCTTACCGAGCGAACAATTTGAGGGTGGCCTACCTTTGCGGCTTTGGTTTTGCAAAGGTGGGACATTCTTCTCCTGGGGTGCGGGACTTTGACTTTTCCTCCATCTTCTTGCTGTACCCTCTTTTCTCAAGATTTTCCGCTTTCCCGCCCCGGAGCCCCATCCCTTGAACTCCGCTCATCAACCCTCTACCCAAATGGCTTGGCCTCTTCGTGATAAACTCTTCCCTAAGAGGGTTCTTGCGTGAAGCCAAAAAGAAAATTCACCGTGTTGATCGAGCAGGACGAAGAAGGCTACTACGTCGCCACTGTTCCCGCACTTCGCGGTTGTCACACCCAGGCCAAGAAACTCGACACCCTCATGAAACGAGTGCGCGAGGTTGTTGAGCTTTGCCTGGAAGACGATAACAATCACGTCGGCCCGCTCGAGCTCGTGGGAATTCAGCAAATTTGCGTATGACGCGTCTTCCCCGCGCCAAGGGAAGAGAGATTGTCCGCGCCCTTGAAAAGGCCGGCTTTGCGGTTGATCGGACCCGCGGCAGTCATGTTTTTCTCAAGCACGCTGACGGTAGGGCGACTGCCGTCCCCATACACTCGAGCGAAACGCTCGGCCCGGGCTTGTTGCGCGCCATCCTCCGCGACGTCGAATTGTCCGTGGATGAACTGATCGATCTGCTCTAAGCGGATGCCCGTCCTCAGTTTTAGAGCGCGGGGATTTGAATTTCCTCCATCCGCCTTTTGCATCCACTTTTCTCAAAGTTTTCCGCTTTCCCGCCCCGGCATCCCCATTCATTGAACTCCGCTCATCAAGCGCCCAACCCTTGCCTGTTCAACACCTTCCCGCTCCATTCGAATGATATCTCAATGATGACTTGACATGCGATGTAGGTTAATGCTATCTTATCCGTGTGATTGACGCTCAACAATCTTGCCGACCTCCCAATTTCTTTCCTCACCTAGCCCCTATTCCTTGTCCCATATTCCCTAAGTTCTTTCCTTGCCACACATCCGAAAAATCCACTCGCAAGTCCAATCATTGCCACACTTCCAAAATCGCCCCAAATAACCTCTGTAGTTGCCACACTTCCGGGACCCCGGGGGTGTTACTCTAAGCGTTCCAACGTTCAAGCCTGCCAACATTCCGACCCGCTCCACCCCTATCTCCTTTCTTTTCATATCCTTGTGCACTCTTTTGCACTTTTTTGCATTCTCCAAAAACTCAACTCTTTTGTTTTCAAGCGTTTCCGCACTCTTTGCACAAAACACCCGGAGGTGGGGTACCCACCAACGTCTCCATGAGGAACAAAATGAAACTGCAGTTAAGTATGCCGGAGCGAACTCCCCGCTACAAAGACCAGGAAATGGCTACCTCCTCGGCGTGTGCAATTTGAGCGGCAGGATTTTGGCGTAGGACTTGAAATCGGGGTCGGTGGCAAAGATGGACCAGTCGCGAGCAATGGCGATGGAACAAATCAGGATGTCGGAGATGGAAACTGCCACTCCGCGGGCCCGGCATTCGTTGCTGGCTTTTGCGGCGGCTTCATAGTCCGCGGTGGCGACGGGTTCATCGGGGAAGGAACGCAGTACGCCGCGGAGCTTTTCGTATTGGCTGGAGGTCTTGATGCCGGACAGCAGCTCTTGGCGGACCAAGCCGATGATTCTGGCGCGGGCCTCCTGGATCAGGCTGGTCGGCTCGGCGACGGCGGCCCGCTCAGCGGGATTGAGGTCGTGCGCTTTCCTGCGCAGCGCCAGCGACCAGATTGAAGTATCGACAAGAACGTTCACGCGCGCTTTCTGGTGCGTTCTTTCTTGAAGTCGTAGTTGTTGTCGTACTCGATGGTGCCGAAGAGCGGAAGAATGTCCTGCTGTTTGCGCCGCTGGATGTATTCATCCAAAGCAGCCGTGACGGCGTCTTTCTTGGTGCGGTGGCGGCCCAGTTTCTGGGCTTCTTCAATCAAGCGGTCGTCGATGGCTAGATTGGTAGGCATAGCTTGCCCTCGATGATAGTTTACACATTTCAATGTGTAAGATCAATGAGATTGCAGTGTGTAGAGTTTGCGCGAAGGAGAAAACGTGCTCACGCTGGGCCAGTATATGGCTAGGCGCGTCACCTCTGGGCCTACGGATTCAGAGCGGCGCCGGTCCCCAGAGGGAGACACTGTATTCGACCGAGGATTCTACCGATTGGGTATATACTTCGGGTTAGCCGGAACAGCGAAACGAATATTCCGGGAAGTAGTCTCTCCCAGGGAAGAGCAGACTCATTTGAGCCCGCGCGGAGCAGTTCGGTAGCGTGGCTCGGCGGGCTTTCACTCCGGGAGGGAGTGATGAAGCAAACCTTCGCTATTGCTATCGGAGGTGCGGCCGGCCAAGGTGTGGCCACACCGGGCGATATCTTCGCAAAAATCTTCAGCCGCCGGGGCCTGCATCTGAATGCCTATAACGCCTACCAATCGATTATCCGCGGCGGCCATACTTTTCTGACGATTCGGACGGGAGTCGAAAAGGTCACCAACATGGGTGACCGGATCGATCTGCTGATCCCGCTCAATCAAGACAGCATGGACCGCCACTTGGGACTGCTCACGGCGGGCGCCGCGTGTATCTATAATGCTGACACCATCAAACCGGGCGAGGCGGGCAGCGGCGTGCAGCTTTGCCCGCTGCCAGTTTCCGAGCTGGCCGATATCACTCGAAATAAAGTTGCGCAGAACACCCTGGCAATCGGCGCCGGCCTCCACATGATGGGGATCGTCTTCCGGGCGTTAGAGGAAGTCCTCCGAGAGCAGTTCAAGAAAAAAGGCGAGGCCGTGGTGGCCGAAAACGTCGGAGTGGCGCGCGCCGGCTATGACTATGCCGCCGCGCACTTTACGGCTTTCCCGAATCGGCTTCCCAAGACGGAGAATCGCTACGCCATCCTGAGCGGCAACACGGCGATGGCCATGGGCGGGGTAGCCGCCGGCGTGAAATTCTATTGCGCCTACCCCATGAGCCCTTCGACTGGCGTGCTGCACTGGATGGCCGCGCACGCGCGCAAGGCCGGCATCATGGTCCGCCAAGTAGAGGACGAGATTGGCGTGATCAACATGACGATCGGCGCGGCGCACGCCGGCGTCCGCGCTATGTGCGCTACGTCGGGAGGCGGCTTCGCTCTGATGAGCGAGGGACTCGGAATGTCCGCCATGATCGAAACCCCTGTGGTCGTCATCAACTGCCAGCGTGCGGGCCCGTCCACTGGCGTTCCCACCAAGACCGAGCAAGGCGACCTGTGGCAAATGCTTGGCGCCGCTTTTGGCGACTATCCGCGAGTGATTGCGGCTCCGCTGGACATCGGCGACTGCTTCAAGCTCATCCCGGAGATATTCAACCTCGCTGACCGGTTCCAGTGCCCCGGTTTGGTGCTCTGCGATCTGCTGCTGTCGGAAGGCAGGCTCAGCGTCCATCCGAAAGATCTGGATTTCAGTCCCTCCATCGACCGCGGCGAGCTCATCACCGGCACCAACGGTGCGCCTACCGGCATTGCCACAAACGGGGATTACAAACGGTACAAAATCACCGAGAGCGGCGTTTCACCGCGCGCTGTTCCCGGCGTGCCCGGCCACATTCACACCGTCGCCACGGACGAACACATGGAAGACGGAGTATTGATCAGCGACGAATTCACCAATCCGGCCAAGCGCCGCGCCATGATGGAAAAGCGCATGCGCAAGGTGGCTGGCATTGAGGCCGCCGTGCCGCCCCCTGCGCTGTCGGGTGCGCGAGATGCCGATGTTACCTTGATCGGCTGGGGTTCAACGAAGGGTGTGATCGAGGAATCCTGTGAGATTCTCAATGAGCAAGGAATCTCTGCCAATCAGCTGCAGATCCGCTGGCTTGTGCCGTTGCATGGCGACGCAATTCTGGAAATTTTGAAAGACGCGCGGCACACCATCATCGTGGAGAACAACTACAGTGGGCAGTTTGCGCGCTACCTGCGCAGCGAAACCAGCTTCGTGCCAGACGGCCATATTCGCAAGTACGACGGCGAACCCTTCATGCCGCACCACATTGTGGAGGCAGTCAAGGAACAACTCGGCG
>Ga0209648_10005170_pt1 | contig 11137 bp, 9 predicted proteins | sample GraSoi2013_115cm_FD_185830 | JGI IMG/M metagenome (GOLD analysis project Ga0209648, IMG submission 185830) | Grasslands soil microbial communities from the Angelo Coastal Reserve, California, USA - Sample 9_17_2013_115cm (SPAdes) (version 2) | ecosystem: Environmental > Terrestrial > Soil >...
CAATCCCGCCTGTTCCGCTACCTCGTCTACGTCACCGGAAACAAGGAGCGCGCCGAGGATTTCTTCCAGGAGACCTGGATCCGCGTTCTCGAGCGCGGCCACCAGTACGACGGCAAATCGAGATTTGAAGCCTGGCTCTTCGCCATAGCGCGGCATCTGGTGATTGATTGGCGGCGCTCCAAGAAAGCGCAAAGTCTGGACACCCTGACGGATCCTGAACTGGATCATCCTTTGCAACTCGCAGACGAAAATGAACCCTCGCCGCTGCACCAGGTCCTCAGCCAGGAAACCGAAGAAAACGTCCAGTCCTCGCTGCAGAAGATTCCGGCCATCTATCGCGAAGTGCTCGTCCTCCGCTTCCAGGAAGAATTACGGATCGAAGAAATGGCCGGGGTTCTGAGCGTTCCGCTTTCCACTGTGAAGTCGCGCTTGTACCGCGGCCTCGAAGCACTTCGCGGGGCATTGCAAGAAGGTGCCGCATGAACAACCAAACGCACACTCGCGCCGAACAATTGATCGCCCAGGAACGCGTCGAAGGCATCTCGCCGGCCGAGCACGATTGGCTGAGCGCGCATTTGCAGGAATGCGCAAACTGTGCCGAAGCGGCGCGCCAAACGGAGCATGCGCTGCGTTCCCTGCGGACGGAGGCAATTCCTCTCCCCAGCGGACTCGCTAGCCGCACACAATTCCGCGTCCGCCTGCGCGCCCAGGAATTACGTGAACGCGAACCCAAGCGCCGCGCGCTGTGGGTGGCTTGCGTGATTTCGTGGGCGTTTGGAATTGCCAGCGCTCCGTACGTATGGAGCTTCTTCCAATGGTTTGGCCAGCGCACCGGCGTTCCGAAGATGGTCTGGGAAGTTGGCTTTGGCCTATGGTGGACAATTCCCGCGCTTTTTGCCGCGGCTGTGCTGCTGATGGAGAATTCGCGGAAGGGCGAACAAGCCGATTGGATCGGCCAAGGAAACTGACGGCGGCTTTTGGAGAGAGAGGGAAGGTATGTCGGATTATTCACAACGCGTGACGGGCTCGCTCAACGAAAGGATGAGGCTCATCCGCCTGCGTCGAAAGAAGGAGAATCTCCGGTTCTGGGAAGAGTTTCGCATTATTCCACGATGGCTGGTGGTGCTCGTCATCTTCCTCTACGTGGTCGCGCTGACGATCGCCACGCTGGTGAATCTGGCGGCGAGTCATAACCCCTACGGGAATGACATGTTTCCGCCGGAGCTGCGCGGTGACCCGGTGCTGGCGTCGTTGGCGCTGGCGGGAATCGTGACATTAATGTCACTGTTTATGGCCAGCCTGATTTTCATGATCGCTTATGTCAACCGCGATGCCAGCCGGCGCGGGATGAATTCCGGGGTGTGGACACTTTTGGTTCTGATCTTTACTCCGAGCACGCTGATTCTCGGTTTCGTCATCTATTTTCTGATGCGTGAACCGCTACCCTATCCCTGCCCGCAATGTGCAAACATCGTTGGCGCGCGCTTCAACTTCTGTCCCAACTGCAAATGCAATCTGCATCCCTCTTGCGCGCAGTGCAAGCGCGAAGTCGTGGAATCCGACAAATTCTGCCCCTATTGCGGCAATGATTTGAAATCCGCGTCGAGCGCAGCGCCAGCGCTAGAAAGCGCAAGCTAATCTGATGTTTAGTTCTTTTCAGAATCGTTCGACGGCCAGGGCCACGGCGTTGCCACCGCCGAGGCAGAGGGCGGCGATGCCGCGCTTGAGGTTGCGGCGCTGCAATTCATAGAGCAAGGTGACGAGGATGCGCGCGCCGCTTGCGCCGATGGGATGGCCAAGGGCTACCGCGCCGCCGTTCACGTTCACTTTTTCGGGATTGAGCTTGAGCTGGTGCGTCACGGCAATGGCGGCGACGGCAAACGCTTCATTGAGCTCGACGAGGTCGACATCTTTATCCCGGTTCCAGCCGGTTTTCGTCAATAGTTTTTCTACGGCGTCCACCGGCGCCATCATCACCCACTTGGGCTCGACGCCGCTAACGGCTTGCGCCACGATGCGCGCGATCGGCTGTTTGCCGAGCCGCGAAACATTCCGCTCGCTGGTAACAATCAATGCGGCCGCGCCGTCGTTCGTGCCTGGGGCGTTGCCGGCGGTTACTGTGCCGTCTTTCTTGAACGCCGGCTTCAATTTTGCCAGCGCTTCCATGCTCGTGTCTTCGCGCGGCGATTCATCGTATTTGATGACGATTGGCTCGCCTTTTTTCTGCGGAACTTCGATCGGCAGAATCTGCGCTTCAAAGAAACAGGATTTTCGCGCGCGCACCGCTTTCTGATGGCTTTCGACCGCGAACTTGTCCTGCTCTTCGCGGGAGATTCCGTATTTTTCGGCGACGAGTTCGCCGGTCATGCCCATGTGAAAGTTTTCGTACGCGTCCCACAATCCGTCGGCGATCATCGAATCGACGACTTTGGCGTCGCCGATGCGGAAACCGGTCCGCGCTTGCGGCAGCAGGTACGGGCAGTTGGACATGGACTCCATGCCGCCGGCCACGACGATTTCCGATTCGCCAAGCTGCACCGCTTGCGCTGCCAACGCAATAGCTTTCAGGCCGGAGCCGCAAACTTTGTTGATGGTCATCGCCGCCACGCGCGGAGCGCAGCCGCCTTTGAGCGCCGCCTGGCGCGCGGGATTCTGTCCCAGCCCGGCCTGAACTACGTTGCCGAGAATGGCTTCGTCAACTTGATTGGAATCGAGGCCCGCGCGGCGAATGGCTTCGGCGACCGCTTTGGCGCCAAGCTCCGGCGCGGAAAATCCGGCGAGACCGCCTTGAAATTTTCCGATGGGGGTTCGAACAGCGGAGAGAATGACGGGAGTTTCAGTGGTCATGGCAGGCCTCCAGCGGAACAGCAGACATCATTATAGCGCGATGCAAGGAACGAGGTGCGAAGGCGGGAAAAACTTAGGGGGCAACGTTTTGCCGAACGGAGACGCTGAGATCCTTCGGACCCGACCGGGGTCGGGCCCTCAGGATGACAGCGCGCCTGAATTGGGGCCAATAAAATGCGCTCGTTAGTTCGCGGCAGCTCCCGCGGCACCCGGCTGGGCTTCGTCCGCACTGGGTCCATAGAGCCCGGGCACGGGAACACCAACCAGGCGGAAATAGACCGTAAGCTGCGCGCGATGATGAATCAAGTGGTTGAGGCACATTCCGCGGATGCACGCCACGCGGGGCATGGTGAAGATTTCCTGGCCGCCAGCCAGCAGCTTCCAACCTTTCACGATGTCGGCGTCGCTGACTTTCGCTAAAGCGGCGCGCGCTTCGGCGCTGCCTTTGTCGAAGGCAGCGAGGAGTTGCGCGCGATTCTCGATTTTGGGCGGCGTGTAGGAAGGACCGTTCACGGGTGCGTAGTCCAGTTCTTCCGTGTTGATCGTCATAGTAATCCACTCGGGGACGGTGCCAACGTGGCCGGCGAGCCAGCCAAGCGTGCCGGATTTTTCGTGCGGCTTCCAATTCCACTTCTCGTCGGGACAGCGCTCCAAAACTTTGCGGGTGTTCTTCATCTCCTCGTCGAACTCACCGAGCATCATCTGTCCAATGGTCATGACTTCCTCCCTTTGCGGAATTTGAGATTCGGGCGCACCAATACTAGGCGAACAAAAAGCGAATTGTCAAGCACTTCTTTCGACCACCCGCGAGTCTTTGGTTGGGCCCGCGAACTCTGCCCTGCTTAGTTGCGCGAACACCCAAATTGGTCACCCCGCATTGCGTGGATCCGCGCCGCTCGTCTTGACAGTTCGCGGAAACGGAAGAAAATGACCACATGCCACACCAATTCACCGCATCTTACGTAAAAGACTCCATCGATCTTTTTCGCTACTACAAGAATCTCGCCGAGCGAGCCATGGCGCAGTGTCCTGACGCGGCGCTTTTCACGACACTCGATGCCGAATCGAATTCCATCGCCGTCATCGTGAAGCACATGTCGGGAAACATGCGCTCGCGCTGGAGCGATTTTCTAACCAGTGACGGAGAGAAACCGGACCGCAATCGCGACACCGAGTTCGAGGAACCACCCAAGACGCGCGCGGAACTGCTGCAACTGTGGGAGCGCGGGTGGAAATATGTTTTCGACGCGTTGCAGCCGCTCACCGATGCCGACGTAGGCCGGACGGTGACCATCCGCAGCGAACCGCATTCGGTGATGCAGGCCATCAACCGCCAGGTCGCGCACTACTCGCATCATATCGGGCAGATTCTATTCTTGGCTAAACATTTGACCTTCACTTCGACGGGCAAGTGGCAGTCACTGAGCGTTCCGCGAGGGCAGTCAAAGCAATTTACCGCCGATGTGGCGGCGGGACGCAAGTCGCAGCGCTGACTCAATCGATCTCGGGCAAGAATTGTTTGAGCTGAACATCGCCGCAATCGGGGCATTCGCCTTCGGTGAGCACAAATTGCGCGAGGCAGAGGGGGCAATACGTCCGGCAGTTCTGCGACTCGCGGCGCGGCGGGCGCAGAAGTTCTTCTCGGGGTATTCCGTTTTTTGCAAGAAAGGATTCGAGTGCGCGGCGCATCGCCGCATCACTAGAGGCAGCATCCCCGTCCGTTCGAAACAAGGACTGCCGTAAATTTCGTTCCGCTTGAGCGCGAGCATCTTCCTTGGAAAGTAATACGAAGGCGACCGCCATGGGGTGAAACGCACAAAACAGATCGCGCAACAGAACGTCGTTCGCGCGGATCGCCGAAAAAGGAGAAACCGATAAGACCATCACCTGCTGCCAGCGGCCTTCCTTCTGTTCGGGGTAGAGCGCGCGGTGGGCGCGCAGAAAACTCCAGCCAATCCACGCGAGGGACCAGATCAAATAGGCAAGCAGAACCGGCCAGATGCGATCGAGACCACGAAGCCTGATGAGTACGGGGGCTATCAAGAACAAAAAAGCAAAGAGCAGTACACCGGTTGTGCGGAGAAGCACTGCGTGAGACTTGTACTCCTCCAGGCGGTCGGCAACCTTTTTCGTGTCGAACATTTTCTCGAATTCGCGTTCGAACGCCCGGTCGCGCTCTTGGGGAGACTTTTTCCGAACGCGGCCGAGAACTCCGGCGAGAAAAGCTGCATAGGCTTCCGAATGAGCGACGAAGAGGACCTGGCCAGCCGACCGGACTTCTTTACCTTCGCTGTGAACTTGCTGTTTCTCGTGCCAATTGAGGCGAATTGTTCGCGCACCTGTGACTGCGTCCGTCTTGGCGGGAGTTGAGTTCGCAGGGAATCCGTCGTCGGTAGTTCTTACGGAAGGAAATAATTCGCAGATGATGGCCCCTGCCAAGGGCGAGAAAGGATTCAGAAGGAAAAGTTTGTGCTGCCCGAAACGCAACGGCAGCCCGTGGGGAAGAATCTTAGCCCGAAAGCGCCAGCCGATCCGCAGAACCTCGCTCTCGAGGGGCGCCCATCCTATGCATTGCAACAGGTAAACGCCGGCGAGAATCAGGAACAGGACCTGAACTTCAGTCATTCTGGCTCTGTCGTCTCCTCCGACGCTTTGCCGGACAACACGCGCTTGATGTAGTTCACCATGCGCTTCAACATCGCGGAGAGGGCGACAAACATGGCGACGATCAGCTTCCAGAACTTGGCCAATAAGCCAGTCTTAAACGCTACTGCCGCTGCTCCGCCAACGACGAGCGCCGCGAGTCCATACTCGGCGACCTTGTCTCCCGGCCGAAACTCCGCGTAATTGTGGCCCGACTTGAACGAAAATCCGCCCAGCACATCCGCAAACCGCGGAAGTACGTTGGAAACGATATCGGGACCGAGAACGAGGTCCACATCCATGGTGCCGTGCCGCCCGAGAATTCTTACCGAATAGTTGACGCTGTTTTCGTCCTTGCCATTCTCGAGGGCATGGCCGCGCGTGGCCCAGGTCAAATTCTTTGTCGCGACATCGTAATACGGCGGTTTATACCAACCGTCGATCATGTAAGAAGGCCAGCCGCGCTTGGCTCTTTCCTTGTTGCCCTCTTCGGTATTGGTCTGCAGTTCCTTCAGCAAATTGTTGGCATCGAGTTTGTCGCGGTCATCGTCTTTTACGTAGCCGATCTCGTGGAATTCGAAGATCACGAACCAGAATCCCCCGGAAGGCTCGTTTTCCTTTCGCTCAGGAATCAGAACACCGAGTTCGTTTCCGCTGGGAGGATTCTGAGTCAGTTCCAGAAATTTCCGTGTGCCATCCGCACCGGCAAATCGATACCCTTCGGGAACTTTAATTTCCGCAAGGCTGCCCAATTTCCCGACGGTAGGGCCGTCTTGCCAATCGATTTTTACTTTTGGCGCGGCGTCTTGTTCCTGAGCCGGCGCAGAGAACGGCAGTGCCAGCAACGCTAGAAGCGCGGCGATATACAGAGGGCGTATGGAAAACGGGGCTAGTCGCATTTCATTTCTCCTTTGAGTAGCGGGAGAGCCAATGTTGCATTTTCTCTCTCAGAAGTGGTAGCTGTAAACAGTTTTGAAATACCGCGATGAGTAAATTGCCACGCTGGCTTTCGCCAAAGTCCGAAAGAATCTTCAGTTTGAAGGAAGCACCAGCCGAGTCGGCTAAAATAGGCCGTCGCGCGCGGTTTCCTCTTCACCTCGAAATCCGCTACCCTTCTAATCGATGGCAACTTTGTTTGAGATGGAACCGCTCCGTGAGAGCGGCCTGAAACTGAATGACGCGCAGAGGCGCGCGATCACGCACGGCGAAGGACCGCTGCTGGTGATAGCCGGTGCAGGAACGGGAAAAACGCGGGTAATCACGGAACGCATCCGGCACTTGCTGGAAAATGACGCTTCTTTGTCCGGAGAAAACATCCTGGGCTTGACGTTTACCGACAAGGCCGCCGGTGAGATGAAAGCGCGTGTCGTAAAGGCAGTGGGCGAGCGTGCCAAAGACGTTACGCTCAAGACGTTTCATGCTTTCTGCGAGTCGCTGCTTAAAGGCGTGGACTCCGATCACGTGATGCTCGACAAGGTGGACCACTGGATTCTGCTGCGGCGCAACTTGAACAGGCTCCAACTCGACCGCTACCGCCGGCTTGCCGAACCGGGCCAGTTTTTGAGCGACTTCATCGAGTTTTTTTCGCGCTGCCAGGACGAGCTCGTCTCCTGCAGTGATTATCACCGCTACGCCGAGCGGCTCGCCGCCGAGCTGGAGGCCGAGCGCGCTGAACTCGACGCAGACACACTCACCGAACGTGAAGAAACGGTCGCCCGCGAACGGGAAATCGCCCGCGCTTACCAAGCCAGCGAAGAATTGCTGCGCGAAAAGAAGCGTTCGTCCTTCGGTTCACTGATCACCGGCGCCGTCGAGCTTCTCGAAGGCGATGCGGCTCTTCGCACTGCGCTGCAAAACCGGTATCGCTACATTCTCGTCGACGAATTTCAGGATACGAACATCGCGCAACTGCGCCTGTTGGAACTTCTCGCCAACGACAGCAGGAATATCTTTGCCGTGGGCGACAACGACCAAGCCATTTACCGCTTCCGAGGCGCGTCGTTCGGCAGCTTCAAACTGTTTCTGGAGCGTTTCGCCGGGTGGCGCGAAGGGGAGGATTCCACGCCCTTTCGGGTCAGCCTCACGGAAAATTACCGCTCGACGCCAAACATCCTGCGCGTGGCAAGCCAGGTCATCGGAATGAACACGGCGAGCGCGGATTTTCCGAAGAAAGTGCTCACCACGAACCGGCCGGAAGGCGAAAAGATTCGCGTCGTGGAACTTGTGGGAATCGAAGACGAAGCGCGATGGGTCGCGGGGGAAATCGAGCGCATCCACCGCGCCGGCCGCCGCTGGCGCGACTTCGCCGTGCTCTACCGCGCGCATACCCATCGGGATGCGTTGGTGCGAGAACTTTCCAGACGCAAAGTCCCGTTTGTCATCTCCAGGCTCTCCATCCTGGAACATCCGCTGGTGAAAGATCTCATCGCGTACCTCCGCCTGATCGCCAAGCCCTACGACGACATTGCGGCAGCTCGCGTCCTGGCGGCCCCGGCATGGCGTCAGTCTCCGCCCGATCTGGTGCGCTTCGCGGAACGCGCGCGCAAGAATCGCAAGAAAATCTATGACGAGCTGCAGACCAAGCAGGCAAGCCTCCCTTTTGAGCCTTCCGCGAACGAATTGAGCGAACTGCTGGACTTTCTGTCCGCGCAGCGCAAAACGAGTTACCGCCGCACGGCGGCAGAAGTCCTTGCCGACCTCCTCGAGTGGCTGGAAATCTACGCTCGCGCTTCCGAGCAAGACCGCGCATACGTGAGACGCCTGCCCGAATTCGTAAAAGAGTGGGAAACGAAGAGCGAGACGCGCGGCCTGCCGGAGTTTGTCGAATATCTCGAGTACTTCGACCAAGCGGGCGGCACCATTTGTCTGGAAGAGGATGCGCCAGGCGACGCCGTACAATTGATGACCGTTCACGGCGCCAAAGGCCTCGAATTTTCGCACGTGTTTGTGCTGCGCGTGAACAAGAACAAGTTTCCTCAGCCGGAACGCTCCCATGTGTTTGAATTCCCCGCCAAGCTCATGAAAGAAGGCGCTCCCGAGGTCCATTTTCACTATCAGGAAGAGCGCCGGCTGTATTACGTTGCGCTGACCCGGGCCCAGGACCGGCTGACCATCACTTGGGTGTCGGAGAAAAAAGGAAAGGTTCCGCCGTTCATTGAGGACATCCTCATGGAGCCGAGCGTCAAGCGCCGTGATGTCCTGCAGCTTGCGCCCAAGGTTGCGGCGGCACCAGTCGACTCGTCCGATGAATCGGACGCCGGAATTGGCCAAAATCTTCTGTTTCCGCCATCGGGCGGGCTGCCCAAGGTTTTCTCGCGCATTGCCAAATGGGCGCAGACCTTTCATCCGCCTTCGTCTGAGCCTCTGGAGCTGCATCCTTCCGCGGTGCAAAGCTACCGGTCCTGCCCGCAGCGCTACCTCTTTTCGTCCCTGTGGTCATTGCAGGAAGGGCCCAAGGCCACGCTGACCTTTGGCCGCGTGATGCACGGCACGATTCGACGCATGATGGCGGAGTTCAAGAAAGGCAACCGCATTCCTTTCGACGAAGTGCAGCGGATTTTCGAAACGGAGTGGTCCGCCGTGGGCTTCGAAGACAAATATCAGGAAGGAGAGTACAAAAAGGATGGGCTGGAGCAACTGCGCGCCTTTCATCAAGCCGTGCTGGAGCAGCCGTTGCTTGTGCTGGAACTGGAAAAGAATTTCGAGCTGCCCGTCGAGAACAACGTCATTCTGAAAGGCCGAATCGACCAGGTCAATTCGCTGGGGCGGGTTGATCGCTCTGCGGTCAATAAGACGAATGACGTGGAGATCGTCGATTACAAGACGGGCAAGGCGAAAAAGGATTCGGATGCGCAGAAAGACCTGCAACTGAGCATCTACGCAATCGCCGCAAAAGAGATTTTTGAGTGGAATCCCGTTCGCATGGTTTTCCATTACTTGCAGGACAATCAAAGGCAAGAAACTACTCGAGACCAAAGGCAGCTCGACGAGGCGCTGCGTGTCGTCCAAGAAACGGCAGCGGACATTCGCGCCGGGGAATTCGTTGCGAAGCCGGGCTACGTGTGCCGCAATTGCGCGTACAAGCCGATTTGCCCGGCGCACGAAGAAGCCCTGAGCGCCACGTAGAATGCTTCGATGATTTTCTAAGTGGAATTCCAACTGGAGAGACGCTGTGAATCGGAAGAATACGTATTTGTTCCTTTGCATCCTCGGCGCGGCCATCCCTTACTCGCAATTCATCCCGTGGGTCATGGAAAACGGGCTGCAGTTTGGTCTGCTCGTCCGTCAGCTTCTTGCCAACCGAATCAGCGCGTTCTTCGGGCTGGACGTTCTGGTGTCGTCAGTAGTTTTATTGGTGTTTATGCGCGTCGAGGGAAGGCTGCTGCGCATGCGCTTCCGCTGGATGCCGATCGTCGGCCTGTGCGCAGTAGGAGTTAGCTTGGCGCTGCCGCTCTTTCTGTACCTGCGTGAACGCGCGCTAGACGAGAACCAGGGAACCGGTCAGCGCGGCGTGGCACCCGCGTAGTAACCCCCGCGGGTCAGGATAGTCAAGCCTTCGCGTCTCACTCGCACCTCGATGGAATGATAATCGGTGCCGCGATCCGTTCCGCTCGGCGCGTAGGCCAGCGTGTACTGGTTGCGGGCTTCTTCCGTCACGCGCGCGTACAACTCTTCGATCGCGCGGCTTTTCAATCCATAGTAAACGTCGCCGCCGGTATCGTGCGCGTATTTCGAAAGGCGTTCGAATTTGCGTTCGAAAAAGGCGCTGCTCACGCCGACGCCGTAAACTCCGATGTTGTAACGCAGCAACTCCTTCAGAACCGTGTCGTAGTTATTCACGTTGAATTTTGGCCCGTTGACTCCGTCGGAAATCAAAAGAATAATCTTTCGCCGCTGGCGTTCCGGGTCGCGGTCTTTCAACAACTGCGCCGCGGCGTACACCGCGTCATCCAATGCTTTGGTCGGCTGGTTCTTGAGATTTGTCAGACCACCGGTAATGTTCGGCGCATCTCCGGTGGCGGAATGCCCGTTAATCGAAGGGCCATTGTTGATGGCCGCGCTCGAAGGTCCCGCGGAGGGTTCGTCGTCGAGATGCGTCCGCTTCAACTCAGTGAGCAGCTTGTCCTGATCGCTGATGAAGCCCTTGCCTTCGTGAAAGCGCTGATCGAACCGACAGATGAAAGCCTCATCGTTCACGCTGAGGCCCGCAACGACCGCCCGCAAACTTTCGGAAACCTGCTTGGCATCCCTTGATTTCAAGTCGTTGTCAATCAGCAGGACCATGGAAAGGGGAACCGCCTCAGCTTGGAAGGAGGCGACTTTTTGTTCGATATTGTCTTCAAATATGCGGAATTCGTCGCGCCGCAGGTCTGGCACGAGGCGTCCGGAAGAGTCTTTAACCGTCACAGGGACGATCACTTGATCCACGGGGATTCTGATCCTTGTCTGCGGTCCACTTTGCGGCGCTGGGGGCGGCGCATCCTGCCGAGGCTGTTGCGCGTTCATGGCAGCGAAAGAGGCCGCTAGGAGCAACGTCGCTACGGTCAACACTGTTTTTCGTAGACTTTTCATGGTCCTCAAGCCAAACTTCCTATTGAGATTATCCGCGTGGGTGATTACGGCGACGCATCCATCGCACCGCTTCGCG
>Ga0209648_10005173_pt1 | contig 11134 bp, 11 predicted proteins | sample GraSoi2013_115cm_FD_185830 | JGI IMG/M metagenome (GOLD analysis project Ga0209648, IMG submission 185830) | Grasslands soil microbial communities from the Angelo Coastal Reserve, California, USA - Sample 9_17_2013_115cm (SPAdes) (version 2) | ecosystem: Environmental > Terrestrial > Soil >...
GACAAGCCTTTCAGCGAGCCTGAGTTCATGGCGCTGCTCGTGCTCGCCAAGAAGGGCATCGGCGAACTCCTGCGCCTGCAGCGGCTGGCGATCGGCAAAGCGTAATGGCGCGCCGCTTCGCTGGCCTTAAGCTGGTCGTGGCCACCCACAACCGCGGCAAGGCGGGCGAGATCCGCACGCTTCTCTCTCCCTTCGGTGTCGCGATCGTCTCGGCGGGCGAGCTCGGCCTGCCCGCGCCCGAGGAGACCGGCAAGACCTTCGAGGACAACGCGACGATAAAGGCCCTGGCGGCCACCCGCGCCAGCGGCCTGCCGGCCCTGGCCGACGATTCGGGCCTGAGTGTGCACGCGCTCGACGGCCAGCCCGGCCTCTACACCGGCGATTGGGAAGGCCCGACGCGCGACGCCATGGTCGGCATGCGCCGCATCCAGGACGAGCTGGCGGCACGCAAGGTGCCGGACATCGACGCGGCGCGCGCCGCCACCTTCCATTGCGTGCTGGCGCTTGCCTGGCCCGACGAGCATGTGGAGCTGGTGCACGGCACGCTCGATGGCCGTATCGTCTGGCCGCCGCGCGGTGCCGGGGGCCACGGCTATGATCCCTGCTTCCAGCCCTTTGACCAAAAGGGTGGCGACACGCGCACCACGGCGGAGATGACGGACGCCGAAAAGAACGCCATCAGCCATCGCGGCCGCGCCTTTCGACTGCTGGTCGAGGCCTGCTTTCGATGAGCGCGCCACTCGGTGTCTATGTCCATTGGCCGTTCTGCAAATCGAAGTGCCCCTACTGCGATTTCAACTCCCATGTCCGCGACGGCGTCGAGCAGGACCGCTGGCGCGCCGCGCTGCTCAGGGAGCTGGAGCATGCCGCGCGCGAGGCACCGGCACGCCGGGTCGAGACGATCTTCTTCGGCGGCGGCACACCTTCGCTGATGGACGCCGCGATCGTGGACGCGGTGATCGAACGCACCAAAGCGCTGTGGGACACCGCCGCCGACATCGAGATCACCCTCGAAGCCAACCCGACCTCGGTCGAAGCCGACCGCTTTGCCGCGTTGGCCGAGGCGGGCGTCAATCGCGTGTCGCTGGGCGTGCAGGCGCTCGATGCTGCGTCGCTCCGCTTCCTCGGCCGCGAACACTCCCCCGACGAGGCGATCGCCGCCCTTGAAACGGCCCGCCGGCATTTCGCGCGCTATTCCTTCGACCTGATTTATGCCCGGCCGGGCCAGACGGTCGACGCCTGGGCGGCCGAACTGGAACGGGCCCTCGGCCTCGCGGGCGAGCACCTCTCGCTCTATCAACTCACCATCGAGCGCGGCACACGCTTCTTCACCGACCATGCCCGCGGCGCCTTCACCCTGCCGGGCGAGGAAGAAGCCGCGGCGATGTTCGAATTCACCCAAGCGCGGCTCGCGGCGGCGGGCCTGCCGGCCTACGAGATCTCCAATCATGCCAAACCGGGGGCTGCCTGCCGCCATAATTTGATCTATTGGCGGTATCAGGATTACGTCGGGGTCGGGCCCGGCGCGCATGGCCGGTTCGCCGAGAATGACGGCAAGCGCGCCACGCGGCGGACGAGCGGCCCGGAGGCGTGGCTCGAGTCCGTCGAACGAACGGGCCACGGCACGGCGGAGACGTCGCTGATCGTGGGGCAGGATCTGGTCGAGGAGGCGTTGATGATGGGGCTGCGGCTGGCCGACGGCGTCGACCGGGCCCTGTTCGCGTCCATGACCGGCGCCGAGCCCGTGGCGGTGCTGGGCGAGACCCGCTTGGCGCCGCTGGTGGCGGCGGGCTACCTGGAGGTCGATGCGACGCACCTCAAGGCGACGGCGGCCGGACGCCAGCGGCTCAACGCGCTCCTCGAGCGACTGATCGCATGAGACTGGTGGCTGCCTTTCTGGCGCTGCTCGCGATGGCGGGGGCGGCCTTTGCCCAACAGCGGCCGCCGGCCAAGCCCGCGCAACCGGCCGCGAAGCCCGCGTCCAAGTCGCCTTTCGCGCCGCCCGCCTTCAAGATCACGGTCGCCACCGAGGGCGCCTATCCGCCTTTCAACTATCTCGACCGCAAGGGCATACCGGCCGGCTTCGAGATGGAACTGGCGCAGGAGGCCTGCCAGCGCATCAAGGCGGAATGCGAGTTCGCCGCCTTCAAGTGGGACGATCTAATCCCCGGCCTGATCGACAAGAAGTTCGACGTCATTATGTCGTCGCTCGAAGTGACCAGCGAGCGGCGCAAGCGGCTCGGCATGTCGCGCCGCTACTATCTCTCGCCCGGCGCCTTCATCGCCGCCAAGGGCGCGCCGTTCGACGGCCCGCCCTCATTGCTGCGCAACAAGCGGATCGGCGTGCAGCGCGATTCCACCCACGCCGACTGGGCCGACAAGAGCTTCCGCCGCTCCGCCCAGCTCAAGCGCTACAACACGCTGGGCGAAGCGCTGCAGGCGCTGGCCATCGACGAGGTCGACGCGGTGTTCGGCGACAAGACCCAGCTCTGGCTGTGGAGCCAGAAGCCCGAGGGCAAGTGCTGCGAGCTGGTCGGCCAGGACATCAAGGACAACCAGACGCTCGGCATTGGCGTCGCCGCCGGCCTGCGCAAGGAAGACGCCAAGCTGCGCGACGCCATCAACAAGGCGTTCGGCGAGATGATGGCCGACGGCACTTATAAGAAGATCAACGAGAAGTATTTTCCGTTCCCGTTGAATTAGTGCGACATAGCGTGGAGACGTTTGCATTTGCGCTCGGTGTCATCCCGAGAGCAGCGAGGGACCTTTAATCGGCGTCGCTAAGGGTCCCCGCTACGCTCGGGATGACACCATTCGCCTACGAGGGAGGAGACAATGGACAAAAAAGCCCAGAAGAAGCTGTTTGATGCACTGCGTGCGGTCGACACGCCGACGATCTGCAATGCGCTGGAAGAGGCGCGCGGCTTTCGTACCGCCGCGGGCTTCACCACCCAGCACATGCATCCGACCGAGCCCGATGCGCCGCCGATGGTGGGCTTTGCCCGCACCGGCATCATCCGTGCCGCCCAGCCCGCCATAGGCTCAGCCGCCGAGAAGAAGGCCAGGCGCGTCGGCTGGTACGAATACGTGGTGAGTGGCGAGGGTCCGACGGTGGCGGTCATCCAGGACCTCGATTCCAATCCCGGCACTGGCGCCATGTGGGGCGAGGTCAACAGCACGGTGCATCGCGGGCTGGGCGTGCTGGGCTGCGTCACCAACGGTTCAGTGCGCGACCTCACCGTGCTCGCCAAGGGTTTCCCGATCCTGGCCGGCAAGGTCGGCCCCAGCCATGCCCATGTCCATGTCGAGGGTTGGGGCATGCCGGTCGATATCTTCGGCATGACCGTGGTGCACGGGGATTTGATCCACGCCGACCGTCATGGCGCGGTGGTCATCCCGCACGAGCTTGCCGCCAAGCTGCCGGCGGCGATCGATCTTTTAGCGCGCAAGGAGAAGGTAATCCTCGACGCGGCCAAAAAGAAGGGTTTCGGGATCGACGTCCTGCGCCGGGCCTTCGCGGCCTCCGAGGACATCCACTAGAGGCGAGGACGCGCCCCGAGCTCAGTGCAAGGCGCGGTCGCGCGACACATAGTGACCGCGCTTCAGTTCCTTGAAGAAATGCGGCACCTGGGGATGCGATACCGGCTTGCCGGTTTCGTCGGGCAGCAGGTTCTGCTCCGAGACATAGGCGACATAGGTGGTCTGCGCGTTCTCGGCCAGCAGGTGGTAAAATGGCTGGTCGCGGCGCGGCCGCACCTCTTCGGGGATCGACGCCAGCCATTCCTCGGTATTCGCAAACACCGGGTCGACGTCGAAGATGACGCCTCGGAACGGGTAGATGCGATGCTTCACCACCTGCCCGATAGCGAACTTCGCTTCGCGCATCGGCGGCTGGACGATCGCAGACCGGGCAACTTGGTTCTTGAGTTCCATGGCGGAATTATTGCTCCGAACAAGGCAGCAGGCAACGCGCTCGACCGGCGAATTCACGACTAGCCTGCAAGAATACGCGAAAATCCGCCTGTTGGATGTATACGCAAGAACACTGCCACAATTACGGCGGCCTGAACATGCGTCCAGCGTCGGTTGACGCGAGCGGCTGGCGCGTGGACTCTGCGCCCCAAGGGCTACTGGGGAAACATGCCTTTGGGCGATGGTCTGAAAGTCCGGTTCTGGGGCGTGCGAGGTTCGATTTCCTGCTCCGGTGCCGAATATACGCGCTATGGCGGCAACACCTCCTGCCTGGAGGTCACTGCCGGCGGTCGCCGACTCATTTTCGATGCAGGCACCGGCATTCGGCCTCTCGGCGTCGATCTCGCGCGTCAAATGCCGGTCGATATCGACATCTATTTCACCCACACCCACCTCGACCACATCTCGGGCCTCACCTTCTTCTCGCCGCTGTTCGGCAAGGGCAACGCGGTGCGCCTGTGGGCGGGTCACCTGGAACCGCCCTATACGCTGAAGAACGTCGTCAGCAACCTGATGAAGGCGCCGCTCTATCCGGTGTCGCTGGAAGTCTTCCAGGCGCGGGTCGAGTTCAAGGAGTTCAAGAGCGGGCAGCATCTCGCCTGCGGCGAGATGGCGATGCACACAGCGCCGCTCAACCATCCCAACGGCGCCACCGGCTATCGCGTCGAATTCGGCGGCAAGTCGATCTGCTACATCACCGACACCGAGCATCGCGGCGACGGCCCCGACAAGACCATCGTCGAGCTGTGCCGCGGCGCCGACGTGATGATCTACGATTCGAGCTACACCGATGACGAGTATGCGCGCTACCGCGGCTGGGGCCACTCGACTTGGCAGGAGGGCGTGCGGATCGCGAACGCTGCCCAGGTCGGCACGCTCGCCATCTTCCATCACGACCCGAGCCACGACGACGCCTTCATGGACGGGGTGGCGCGCGAGGCGGCAATGGCGCGACCCGGTACCGCGCCGAACGGCCTGCCGCGCGTAATCGTCGCCCACGAAGGTCTGACGATCAGTCCGTGAGGGCGATCTGATGGGCACGGGTCAATGAGTGCAGCCTCGAGCTTGCGCGGCCGCTGGCGGCGCCTGGCGTTGGGCTTGCCGACCGTGCTCGGGCTGAAGCCGCGCGGCTGGTTCATCCCGCACCGCTACGCGCCGCTCCTGCCGCCGCCCGGTGCGCAGCCGCCTTATCCGGTGATCGAGCGGCTGTTCGAGAAGAGCGCCGCGACATTCGTCGGCGTCCTCGACGCCGTCGATGCCCGCGCCATCCAGCTCGAAGCCCTCAAGAGCCTGTTCGATCAGTCGTGGTTCCCCTCCCTCGACGCCGCCGTCGCCTACACCCTGGTGCGCGAGCGCAAGCCGCAGCGCATCGTCGAGGTCGGTTCGGGTCACTCGACCCGCGTGCTGTCGCGCGCGCTGGGCGGCGTCGGCGAGATCGTGGCCATCGATCCGGCGCCGCGCGCCGACATCATCGATCTGCCGGGCGTCCGCGTCGTGCCGTCGACCCTGCAGGCCGCACCGCTCGAGCTGTTCGACGGGCTGCGGGCCGGCGATGCGCTGTTCATCGATTCCAGCCATATCCTGATGCCGGGCAGCGACGTCGACATCCTGCTGAACCGCGTCCTGCCGATGCTGCCGGCCGGCGTCCTGATCCACATCCACGACATCTTCCTGCCCTTCGATTATCCGCCGATCTGGGGCTGGCGGGCCTACAACGAGCAGCAGGGCATCGTGCCGCTGCTCGCCGCGGAAACCTACCGGCCACTGTTCTCCAGCGCCTGGGCGGAGCGCCGCTTGGGTGCACGCCTCGCGACCTCGGTGGTGCCCCGGCTGCCCCGGCCAACCGACGCCATCGCCGCCAGCCTGTGGCTGGAGAAGCGCTGATGCTCGCCCGCCTGCGCGACTGGCTGTTCGACGGCGGCGGACCGCAGAACCTGCCGGAGCGCGTGCGCGAGACCATTCGCCAACAGCAGCAGCGCAGCGAGATCCTGATCGGCTGGGCGGAGCTGGTGCTGACCGGCCTGCTGGCCATCGCCTACGAAACCACGACCATGGCGACCGGCGTGGTGCAGGACGAGTTTTCGTTCGAAGCCGAGGCTTTGATCCTCTACGGCCTGTTCTCCGTCGTGCGCCTGATCATCGCCTACCGCCGTCCCCTGCCGGAATGGCTGCTGCACCTGTCGGTGATCGCCGACATGAGCCTGCTGATGGGGCTGATCTATTTCTATCATTACAAGTATGCCCAGCCGGCCGTGTTCTACCTGAAAGCGCCGATCCTGCTTTACGCGTTCCTGTTCATCGCCTTGCGCGCGATGAGGTTCGAGGCGCGCTTCGTGATCGTCACCGGCCTCGCCGCGGTGGCGGGATGGATCATCCTGATCCTCTATGCGTTGAGCGGCCGCGGCGGACCGCCCAACATGACCGGTGACTTCGTGGACTACATGACGTCGAACGCGTTCCTGATCCAGGCCGAGGCCGAAAAGATCATCGCCATCCTGCTGACCACCGCCGTGCTGGCGATCGCCATCGCGCGGGCGCGCAATCTCCTGGTGCGCTCGGTCAGCGAAAGCGCGGCCGCCCGCGACCTGTCGCGCTTCTTCGACCCCGGCGTGGCCGCCCGCATCCGCGGTGCCGCGACGTCGATCGAGGCGGGCGAAGGAGAGCTGCGCGACGTGGCGATCCTGACCGTCGATCTGCGCGGCTTCACCCGGCTCTCGACCGAGCTTCAGCCGGGCGATGTCATGAAGCTCCTGCAGGCCTACCAGGGCCGCGTCTGCCCGCTGATCGTGAGCAACGGCGGCAGCATCGACAAATTCCTGGGCGACGGCATCCTGGCGTCGTTCGGGGCGGTGGCGCCCTCGCCGACCGCCGCCGCCGACGCTTTGCGCGCGGCCGATGCAGTGATCGAGGCCGCCGATCGCTGGGCTGCCGAACGCCGCGCCGCCGGCCTGCCGCCGCTGTCGATCGGTCTGGCGGCGGCATCGGGTCGCGTCGTGTTCGGCGCCGTCGGCGACGGCGAGAGGCTGGAATTCACAGTAATTGGCGACGCGGTCAATTTCGCGGCGAAACTCGAAAAACACAACAAGGACGAAAAGACCCGGGCCCTGGTCGATAGCGGCACCTATGACAAAGCCGAACAGCAAGGTTACGTCGCCCCCGTGGTGCGCGAGCGCCGGCCCGGGAGAAAAGTGGCGGGCGTCGCCGATTTGGTCGATATTGTGGTCTTGGCCTAGAATGCGCGATGAGACGGAGGACGGGCCTGCCGCTGTGCCGTTGCCTTGCCCTTTCCCCATTCGGGGCCTATGTAATTTGCGAGTTGGGAACGGGTTGGCGGAGCGCCATCGTGGGTAACAACTACGACATTATCCTCATCGGGCTGGTCGCGGTCTTTCTGATCCTGCGGCTGCGCTCCGTGCTCGGCAAGCGCACCGGCAACGAGCGCCCGCCGGCGCGTGATCCCTTCACACCACCTGCGCCGCCGACGGCATCGCCGCGGCTGGGCGATGCGCCTGCCGCGGCCCCCTCCGGCAACGACAATGTCGTGCCGCTGCCGACGAGCAGTGCGCCGGCGCCCAGGCCTTCGCTCTCGACCACCGGCCCCGGCGGCATTCGCGCCACGGTCCTGCCGACCGCCGCGGCCGGCGTCGCCGCCATTCGCTCGGCCGACCCGGCGTTCGAGCCGATCGGCTTCACGGCCGGCGCGCGGGCTGCTTTCACGACCATCGTCGAGGCGTTCGCCAAGGACGATACGGCTGCGCTGCGGCCGCTGCTCGACCCGCCGACCTATGCCAGCTTCGAAGCCGCCATCCGCGGCCGCGCCGAGCGCAAGGAAAAGGCCGAGACCACGCTGATCGGCTTCGAGGCGTCCGACATCGCCGGCGCCAGCCTGCAGGGCAGCGAGGCGGTGGTCACCGTCCGCTTCGTCAGCGAGCAGATCAACGTTGTACGCAATGCCGACGGCCAGATCATCGATGGCAACCCCAATGAAGTGCAGAAGGTCATCGATCTCTGGACGTTCCGTCGCGACACCAAGTCAAGCGACCCCAACTGGCTGCTGATAAAGACTGAAAGCGAAGGCTAAGGGGAGGCTCTTTCGAATATGCGCTGGACCGTCCTGTCCGGCGGCGCGGCTTGGGTGGCCGCCGCCGGCCTTCTGGCTGCGTGCGCCGGTGGCATAGGCGGGCCGACCGAACCGCGTGTAGCGATGGCGCCGATCTCGTTCAACGAGATTACCGGATGGGGCGAAGACAAACAGAGCGAAGCACTTGCCGCCTTCCGTCGCTCGTGCCCCAAGCTGACCGCCGGGCCTGACACCAAGATCGCGACCGACGGCGGCACCAAGACCGTCACGCCGGCGGAGTGGCAGCGGATCTGCGACTCGAGCAGTGCGGTGAAGGCCGGCGACGATCGCGCCGCACGGGCCTTCTTCGAGGAGAATTTCCGGCCGCTGGTGGTCCTGGCGCCGGGCAAGTTCACTGGCTATTTCGAGCCCGAGATGCGCGGCAGCCGCGTGCCGTCGCGCATTTTCACGGTGCCGGTCTATCGCCGGCCGCCCGACCTCACCGACAAGCCCTACTACACGCGCGCCGAGATCGAGCAGGGCGTGCTCAAGGGCAAGGGGCTGGAGATCGCCTGGGTGCAGGATCCGGTCGCCTTGTACGAGGTCCAGGTCCAGGGCAGCGGCCGCGTCCATCTCGCCGAAGGCGGCGTGCTCAGCCTCGGTTTCGACGGCTCCAACAATCGACCCTATACGGCGATCGGCACGGTGCTGGTCGAGATGGGCGTCATGCAGAAAGACGCCGCCACCTGGCCCGCGATCCGCGACTGGCTGAAGCGTAATCCGCAACAGGCGCGCGACGTGATGCGCAAGAACGAGCGCTATATCTTTTTCAAGGACACCAAGAGCCAGAGCGCCAGCGGCTCGGAGGGCGTGCCGCTCACGGCGCAGCGCAGCCTCGCGGTCGACGTCACCCTGACGCCCTTCGGCACGCCGATCTGGATCGACACCGTGCGGCCGGTGGCGCGCAAGCCGGGCGCGACCGAACCCTACCGCCGTCTCACGATCGCCCAGGACAGCGGCGCCGCCATCCAGGGTCCGGCGCGCGGCGACGTGTTCTTCGGCAGCAACGCGCAGGCCGCCGACTGGGCCGGCCGCATGGTGGGCGAAGGCCGGGCCATCGTTCTGGTGCCCAACAAAGGTTGATCAGCGGGCCGCCGGCGGTTCCTGATCGGTCGGAATGCCCGCCCTATGGGGGTAGAGCGCGGCCAGACAATTGGCGTGGGACGCATCGCTGTCCGAGATGTCCGGGGCGAGCAGCATCACGATAAAGAGCAGGAGGCGCAGCACCCTGCGATAACGGGGTGGCCGGCCGCGGGTTGCGACCGGCCGACCTCGATCGTCACCTTTTGGTGCGGAACGCCTTGATCGCCGCCTCCAGCCGCGCCCCGTAGTCCGCGTCGGCCGCCCGGAAGTGGCCGATCGCGCGGGCAATGATGTCGTCGCGGCTTACCTTAGCGAGATTGCCCGCGATGTTGGCGATCAGGCGGTCCTTCTCGTCCGGCTTCATCAGCCGATAGAGCGCGCCCGCCTGGACGAAGTCGCTGTCCTCCTTGTGCAGCACCGGCTTGTGGCTGCCGGTGACGCCAGCCACCTCGATGCCGGCATAGGTCGGCACGTTGGTCTCGGCCGGCCCGTCGAAGCTGTTGGGCTCGTAGTTCTTGGCGCGACTGCCGTTGGCGTCGAAGCGCATGGCGCCGTCGCGGCCGTAGTTGTGGACGCCCGCCTGGGTGCGCGGCCGGTTGACCGGGAGCTGGGTATGGTTGACGCCCAGGCGATAACGCTGGGTATCGCCATAGGCGAACAGGCGGCCCTGCAGCATCTTGTCGGGCGATGGCCCGATGCCCGGCACGAAGTTCGCCGGGTTGAACGCGGCCTGCTCGACCTCGGCGAAGTAGTTGTCGGGATTGCGATTGAGCGTGAGCTTGCCGATCGTGATCAGCGGATAGTCCTTGTAGTACCAGACCTTGGTGAGATCGAACGGGTTGAAGCGGTAGCTGGCCGCCTCGGCCGCCGGCATGATCTGGACCTTCACCGTCCACGACGGGAACTGGCCCGTCTCGATCGAGTGCAGCAGGTCCTGATGATGATGGTCTGGATTTGTCGCGCTGATCGCGGCCGCCTCCTGCGACGTCAGGTTCTTAATCCCCTGATCGGTCTTGAAGTGGTACTTCACCCAGAAGATCTCGCCACGGGCGTTGGTCCACTGGAAGGTGTGCGAGCCGAAGCCGTCGAGATTGCGATAGCTCGCCGGAATGCCGCGATCGCCGAACAGCCAGGTGAACTGATGCGTGGCCTCGGGCGAGTGGGAGAAGAAATCCCACGCGTTGTCGGGCTCCTGCATGTTGGTGAACGGATCGCGCTTCTGCGAATGGATGAAGTCGGGGAACTTCTGCGGATCGCGGATGAAGAAGATCGGCGTGCCGTTGCCGACCAGGTCGTAGTTGCCGTCCTCGGTGTAGAATTTTAGCGCGTAGCCGCGCGGATCGCGCACCACGTCCGACGAGCCACGCTCGAGCGCCACCGTCGAGAAGCGCTGGAACATTTCCGTCTTCTTGCCGACGCCGGTCAGGAACTTGGCCCGGGTCCAGGCGCTGCAATTCCGGGTAAGCTCGAAAGTGCCGTAGGCGCCCGAGCCGCGGGCATGGACGACACGCTCGGGAATGCGCTCGCGATCGAAGCGCGCCAGCTTTTCGATCAGGTGATGATCCTGCAGCAGGAGCGGGCCCTCGGGTCCCGCGCTTTGCGAGCGCTGATTGTCGGCGACGGGTGCGCCGTTTTCGTCGGTCAAAATGGGCTGATCGGTCATTCTTCTCTCCTCGGTTGGTCCGCTTTATATTAGTTTAGAATAATTCTAAACAAGGGCCCGTTGCACCCTATTTTTGCCGCTGCCAATGTGCTCGCCGTGTCAAGATTGCCCTCCGGAACATCAAGTTCTTCGCCGCGCCGCGTCGCGCTTTTCGTCACCTGCCTGGTCGACCTGTTCCGGCCGGTCGTCGGTTTTGCCGCCGTAAAGCTCCTCGAGGAGGCCGGCTGCACGGTCGAGGTGCCGCCGCTCCAGGTCTGCTGCGGCCAGCCGGCCTACAATTCCGGCGACCGCGCCAC
>Ga0209648_10005174_pt1 | contig 11133 bp, 9 predicted proteins | sample GraSoi2013_115cm_FD_185830 | JGI IMG/M metagenome (GOLD analysis project Ga0209648, IMG submission 185830) | Grasslands soil microbial communities from the Angelo Coastal Reserve, California, USA - Sample 9_17_2013_115cm (SPAdes) (version 2) | ecosystem: Environmental > Terrestrial > Soil >...
TAGTACCGAGCAGGTCTGGATCGATACCGTCGTCAAAGATTTCAACAGCCAGCGTAAGACGGCCTGTGATGGATCAATTACCGTTCAGGCAACGCCAATGGACTTGGGGCAGTCTATGCAACGCATTTTGGATGGTAAACTACAACCGGATATCTGGAATCCGGGTGGAAGTGCTTGGCTCTCACTGCTCAATACGCAATGGCATAGCAAGAATGGCAAGGATCTAGTAAACATCACTAACACATCCTCTTTAATCAGCAGTCCTGTAGTTATTGCTATGTGGGCATCTGAGGCGAAGGCAATGGGCTGGCCCGTTGCTGACTCCATCAGCTGGTCTGACATTGCTAATCTGATTTCGGACCCAAAGGGCTGGGGCTCCTATAAACATCCCTCATGGGGCAAGTTCAAGTTCGGCAATACCAGTCTCGATTACTCGAATGCTGGTCTCGAGGCGGTTGTTGGTATGACCTATGCGGAATGCGACGGCGACAGCGACGGCGACGCCTACCACCTCTAATACCTCTAGCACCTGTAAGAAGACTGGACTTACTGTTGACGACGTAAATAGCAATGGCGTCAAGCATTTTATCACCAATATCGAAAGATCAGCCATATACTACGACTCTACCACTACCTCTCTTGCGGATCAGATGTTTAGGCGTGGACCAACCTACTTGAACGCTGTAGCGGTAGAGGAAAGTCTTGTTATCCAGGCTAACGACAAGACGAAATATCCAAACTTGCCAGAGCCAGTCGTTGCCATCTATCCCAAGGATGGGGCCGTCGTGAGTGATTATCCTTTTGCGATCTTGCAAGGCAATTGGCTCACACCATCTAAGAATGCTGCATCTCTAGTATTCCGCGATTTCTTACTGACCAAGAGTGAACAGGCCAAGGCAGTACAGGACGGCTTCCGTCCTAACTCCCAAGTGGGATTGGGAGCCACAACTGATTTTGATCATGGAATTGATCCACAGCTACCAGGTACAGCGTTCCCGATCCCTGATCCCAATGTGGTGCAGGCAATTCAGACAAATTGGGCACAGGAGCGACGCCAGTTTGACGTAATGCTGCTGGTGGATGCCTCAAGCGGTATGAACTTTTCAACTGACAACATCCCTAAAATAGATGGTGCAAAGACAGGACTGAAGACGTTTGTCAATTTTATGAAAGATTTGGACCAACTGGGTCTTGCCGCTTTTTTCAATGACCATATAGACACTCTTTCTAGCCTCACGCCTCTGGGTTCCAAGCGCCAAGACGTCCTCTCGCGTATCAATAGCATTCCTGCTGACGGAGGAGTTCTGCTCTTTGACACGATTGCGCAACAGTTCCAGAAGCTTCAGCAACTCCCGTCCACATCGATTAGAGCGATGATTGTGCTCAGTAATAAGGCTGATACTGAGAGCACCACGAGTGCTGGTCAACTTCTGAAGCTCATTACTCCCCCTGCTGGCCAGGACTCAAAGCAGAATATTAGGATCTTCACTATTGCCTATGGCAGTGAGGCTGATGCCAATATGCTGACACAGATTGCCCAGCGGACTACCGGCCAGGAGTTTAGCGCCACGCCGCAAAATATTCAGGATGTCTATCAGCAGATTGGAGAGCTTCTCTAAGCCCCACGGACGCGATAAATCGGGTCCCTACATGATGCGCAATAAATTGCCAAACGTTATTACGTAGAAAGCAGTTTGAACCTAAAATCCTTAATCGCAATTTATTGCGTGTGAAATAGGGACCCGATTTATCGCGTCCGTAGGGAGGGGTAGTACATTCGACTTATCGCATTCGCTGTGCAACCTCAAGGAAATACTGGATTGTCTGGGGATTGCTCATGGCATCCGTGCTGACCGCTTGTTCTACAGGTATGCCCATGAGCAGTTTCTTAATCGGCACCTCCACTTTCTTGCCGCTCAATGTCCTGGGCACTTCGGGGATCAGCAGGATCTCATCAGGAACATGGTGTGGCGAAATAGTGGTGCGCAGCTTCCCTTTGATCTTGGCTTTGAGTGCATCATCCAGTTCCACACCTTCTCTTAAGACCACAAAGAGTGGCATATAGTAGCGTCCATGTAGTAGTTCAACGCCCACCACGAGGCTATCGAGCACTTCGGGGAAACTCTCTATAACCCGATAGATCTCACTGCTCCCCATCCTGATACCTGCACGATTAATTGTGGAGTCGGAGCGGCCGTAAATGATGGCACTGCCCCTCGGCGTGATCTTGATCCAATCACCATGCCGCCAGGTGCCAGGATACACAGAAAAATAGCTCTCCTGGTAGCGCTTGTTACCTGAATCATTCCACAAGAAGAGGGGCATCGAAGGTAATGGTTCCGTGATGACCAGTTCGCCAACCTCATCAATGAGTGCACATCCCTGCTCATCAAAAGCTTCAATTTTTGCGCCTAGGCTGCGGCATTGCAGCTCGCCTGCGTAGACGGGCAAGAGGATTGAGCCATTGACGAAAGCGGAACAGACATCGGTTCCTCCACTCATAGATGCCAGCCAGAGATCCCGTTTGACGTGCTCATACAGCCACAGGAAACCCTCCGGCGGCAGTGGTGAACCGGTTGAGCCGATTCCCTGGAGCTTATGCAGATCAAACTGTCCATCTGGCTCAATACCGGCCTTCATGCAGGAAGAGACGTAGGCAGCACTGGTACCAAAGAAGGTCATGTTCGTGTCCTGAGCGAATTGCCAGAGTGTATTCAAGTCTGGATAGCCAGGGGAGCCATCATAAAGTAGGATGGTTGCTTCGACCAGCAGGCCACTGACCAGAAAGTTCCACATCATCCAACCAGTTGTCGTGAACCAGAAGAACCTGTCACCAGATTTCAGGTTCACCTCGAGAGACAGGTTTTTGAGATGTTCCAGCAAAATGCCGCCATGGCCCTGTACAATAGCTTTGGGCAGACCTGTAGTACCGGAAGAGTAGAGTATCCATAAGGGATGATTGAAAGGAACCTGTTCGAAGACGAGCTCACCCGGCTGGGCGAGTAATTCCTGCCAAGCAATGGTATTGGTCAGCTTCCCTGGCTCAAACTGGTTCTGCAAATACGGTAACAGGACGGTTTTTTGCAGAGAGGGTAAGGCGTGCTGTAATTCAGCGATAATGGAACGACGGTCAAAGGTTTTGCCGCCATACTGGTAGCCATCTACTGCGAAGAGTACCTTCGGTTCGATCTGTTTAAAACGATCGATCACGCTACTGGTACCAAAGTCAGGCGAACAACTGGACCAGATTGCTCCCATACTAGCACAGGCCAGAAATGCAATGATGGTTTCAGGGATATTGGGCATATAGGCTATGACACGATCTCCGCGTTGCACACCCATTGCATGCAAGGCTTTGACAACCGCGCTTACTTTCTGCCGCAAGTCATCCCAGGAAACTTCAAGTAGTGGATGGCGTTCGGAACGGAAAAGTAAAGCTGGTTGCTGGTCAGAACTATTGCGAAAAATGTGCTCTGCATAATTGAGTTTGGCTTCGGGGAACCATGAGGCACTAGGCATGGTGTGTGTTGTCAACACCGTCTTAGAAGGGTGGGAAGCTTTGATGTGAAAGAAGTCCCAGATAGAAGCCCAGAAGTCTTCGAGATGGTTCACAGACCACTGCCACACCTCTTCGCGGGTCTGGAAGTGTAATCCTTTTTGTTGCTCTAGCCACTGCATGTAACAGGTTATATTGGCCTGCTGTTTCATCTCGACGGAAGGTTTCCAGAGGGGCAAATCATTGCCGTATGGAGTCACCATAGAAAGGCAGCCTTTCCTTATCGAATTAACCATATAGGCTTCTACGAATAAGCTGAACAAAATTAGGGGTCTGTTTTTCTAGCTTTACTAGCATCTCTAGCATGGTAAGAGGAGGACGCGTTAAGGTACTTACTTGTTCTTGTAAGACATCAATCACAGTTTCTTGGTAGAGAGAAAACTGGTGAACGAGGAAATCATCAGCTGATAATGCTTCTATCTGTAGTGGTTCTAGCAGACGCGGAGGGAAGTCTTTAAGATTTTGTGTTACGATGATTTCGGAATTGCTCGCAACAGCAGTAGCCAAGACATGGCGGTCTTTCTCGTTTACTGGCATACTAGGAATTAAGATTGTGTGACGTGTTACAAAAGCAGATTTAAAGTTCTTTTTTATTTGATCTACTAAATGTTGCCCTTGTTCTTCTGTCATATGCCCTCTTTTAACCAAATTTCTCCTCGCCTCTTCGAGGATATCCTCTGTAAGGTGGAGCCTGTAGATATCTGCCTTAGCTGCATGTAAAAGTGTGTCTCGAAGTACCCCAGGAAAAAGGACACAGGCATCAAGAACAACGCCTATTGAAGACATATTCTTCCTTCCTAACCGATGGCATTAAATACTGAAGTAAAGATGCTAAAAGATAGGCGAGCCTATCTACCAAAAGCAAAGTAGACAGGCTGATGAACAAAGCTCAGTACTCGCCAGCTTCCTGGCTAATACGAGCCATCTCTACTAAGGCTTTATGACGCTCTTGCCTCATACAATTTTTATATTCTAAAAGGTCACTAAATTGAACACGTCTATGTGTTCCTACCTTGATAAACGGAATTTCACCTTCTTCCAGGAGTTGTACTACGAATGGTCTTGAGACATTCAGAAAATTTGCTGCTTCTTGTGTGCTGAATAACTGATCATATGGAATCACACTAAAAGCTTTTCCCCGCATCATATAGTTAACAATTTTCTGAAGCGCCCGAAAGACCGAGATTGGTATCTCGAGTTTTTCACCTCCTGGACTGATAAGCATTGGAAGGGAAGAATTAACAGGTTGTGATGAAGGTATTTCCCTATTAAGTACTCCTTCCATTTTCTGCAGCGCTGGTTTCTCATTTTCACTTGCGCTGATCAGTTCAAGTTCTTTTGTTGCCACGTTTAGAGTCCCTTTCCGATACTACTACGCTCTGGTCGATTTGCGGGGAGTTTGAGGAGTATTTATCCTCTATCTAAAGAGTACCAGATATTCGAAATTAATACAATAAGCAAAATAAACAAAAATTAGACCACAATTACATAAAATTTCAGAGTATCAAGATTCGTTGTTAGTTGGTTGCTTGGTCGAACCAGTATGGCACACAGAGCGAAGGTGTGTTGAACCTTTTGTGGATTGTGGCGTAATATTAAGAGAGTAGACACAATTTTCTTGAAACGAGGAGGAGTATTCCATGACTACAAATCCTAACCAGGGCCAGCGGCCAGATCCTGCAGATAAATACGGTGGGTATAGTGGCTATCAGCCACCAAATCCTGTAGATGATCCTTATGGAGCTAGTCAAGAGGATCGTTCTCAACAAAGCGATCCAAACTATGTTTATGGTCAACAAGGACAGGGACAGCAGTCTAGGGATGGCCAGGGACAGCAACAGCAGCAGTATAACTATGAACCTCCTGAGAGTGTGCTTAGAAGGCAGGGAAGAAGAAGTTCTGGATCTTCTTCTACCTCCAACTCTGCAGCTAGCCGGGGGCCAGTGGAGAAAGACGATCTACAGTTATCTTGGCTTCTGCTTTACTGGTCTTGCTTTTTTCTTTCTTAAGAGAAAACGTTCTTTTGTTCGTTTTCATGCTGCTCAGTCGATTGTTTTATTCGTACCAGTAGCTGCTATTCTGTTGGTATTGAAGATTATCTCCATTATTACCTTTATCCCGATCATTGGATTCCTTTTTGCCTTTGTGATTAATTTTCTGATTTCTATCGTTGTTGTACCTGCTGGTATTCTCTGGATTGTACTGATGGTGCTGTCTTATCAGGGTGTCAGAGTTAAGCTGCCAATTGTGGGTCACTACGCAGAGGCCTTGATGGCACGCTTTTCTTCAGATTAAGAGGATACGTTTAAATATATTATTCTAGATTAAGATATAGAAAGGGAACATGCTGCTTATAATTAGCTTCGAGTAACAGAGACAAAAAAGAAAAGAGTCATCCATCGATATGTCAGGAATAACTCTTCTCGATAATGTGGACACTCTTAATTAGCGTCCGACGGTCTTGATACGCTCAGGGCGGCGGATAAAGTAGTACAGCAGGGCACCGAACAGGGGAACAAAGATGATTAAGATCGTCCAAGCTACCTTATCGTTGCCCTCTGATGGTTCTTTGCTAATACAATCGATTAGCACTCCCATCCAGAAAATGGTTGCCAGCAGGGTGAGGCCTTTAGAGCCATGCCAAATGAGTGGAAGCAGATTGAACATAGTCGTCTCCTTAACTATATGTAAATGCCGCTATAGGCCTTTTAAAGGTCGGTGCATTCAAGGAATGCCCTCCATTCTGTGTTACGTTTAGCGTGAAGAGAAGTTGTTTGATTTTTGACCTGTCACAACCTTTTCAATTCGTGCTACAATTAGGTAGGATCTGTCTATCGAGGAAGTAAAGACATTGATTATAGGCTCCCAGGCGAGCTAAAGGATGGTCCTAGATAAGCTTTCTCCACCATAGTTGAAAAACCGTCGGGGTAAACATCACGTTGTGTGAGCATACAACAAGGGCAAGCAATTAAGCTCGTTACACGGAAGTTTGGCCCCCACACAACAAAATCAGGAGACACCATGAGTACTGAGCAGCAAAAGCGACCAGATGAACGAGATGTTACCGTAAAGAGAAAGAGTATGTCTCGTGTCGTCACGCTGCCTAAGGATGAAGATCGAGATACCCTGGTCGATTACTACTCTCAAATGTTACTCGTACGCCGTTTTGAGGAAAAATCGGCTGAGATGTACAACAAGGCACGTATCGGGGGTTACTGCCATCTCAATCTGGGCGAAGAGGCCACTGTTGTTGGGTTTTGCGCTGGCCTGGGGCCAAAGGACTATGTATATACGAACTATCGTGAACATGGGTACGCAATCTGTCGTGGTATTTCTACCAAGACCATCATGGCCGAGTTATTCGGCAGGGAAACTGGCTGTTCTCGTGGGCGTGGGGGTTCTATGCACCTGTTTAGCCTAGAGCATCGCCTGCTAGGTGGCTATGCAATTGTTGGAGGACAGATACCGCTAGCAGTAGGTGCAGCCTTCGCCATTGCTTATCGGGGTTCTGATGAAGTCGTTGTCTGTCAAATGGGTGATGGAACGACGAATGGAGGCCCGTTCTTCGAGTCGCTCAATTTAGCGAAAATTCACAAGCTTCCTATAGTCTTTTTCATTGTGAATAACCAGTATGGTATGGGCATGCCTGCAGAAAAAGGTTCGGCAGTGCCTGAACTCTACCGCAAAGGGCATGCCTTTGATATGCTTAGCGAGCGCGTAGATGGCAATGATGTGCTGGCTGTACGCGATGCAATGCGGCGGGCGGTGAACGTTGCTCGTGGGCAGCATGAGCCTGTTCTCCTTGAGGCTGTAAGCTATCGTCTCAAAGGGCATTCTGTGATTGACCCTGATCGCTACCGCGATGAAGAGGAAGTGAAACGAGGACGTGCTCAGGACCCTATTCCTACTTTTGCCAGACATCTGTTGGAGGCTCGCTTGATTGATGAGCAGGGCTTGGATGAGATTGAGCAGCAAGTAGAGCGCGAAGTTGAGGAGGCCGTCAGGTTTGCTGAAGAGAGTCCTTTCCCGCCGATAGAGAGCCTCATGGACTATATATATGCACCTGACAATTTCGAGCCAGAGAGGAGATAAGGAGAGCTATGGCTGAAATAAGCTTTCGGCAGGTGCTGAATGATACGTTGCGCGAGGAGATGCAGCGTGACGAAAATGTTTTCTTAATGGGTGAAGAGATCGGCAATTTTGAAGGATCGTATAAGATTACGGCTGGTTTGTTAAAAGAGTTTGGTTCCAAACGCGTGGTGGATACTCCCATTGCCGAGAATGGTTTTGTGGGTATGGCGGTCGGTGCAGCTATGCTTGGCCTGCGTCCGGTGGTCGAGATCATGACTTTTAACTTCATTGCCTTGGCAATTGATGAAATCTTGAACCACGCTGCGAAGATCTATTACATGTTTGGTGGTCAGACCCCTGTCCCGATGGTGATTCGTACACCTGGTGGTGGTGGGCAGCAGCTTTCTGCTACCCACTCGCAAAACCTGGAAGCCTGGTTCGCTCATATTCCCGGTCTGCAGGTGGTTGCTCCATCAACGCCAGGTGATGCCAGGGGGTTGCTGCGTACGGCAATACGTAACAATAACCCAGTTCTTTTCCTCGAGCATCTGGCTCTTTACAATGCCAAAGGCGAGGTCCCTGAGGGCGATTACACGATCCCCTTCGGTCAGGCGAAGGTGACGAAGGAAGGGAAGGACCTGACCGTCATCAGCTATTCGCGTAAGGCTGCAATCGCTTATGAGGTGGCAAGCCGCTTTGAGCGAGAGAACAAACTGAGCGTTGAGGTTGTTGATATTCGTTCGCTACGCCCGCTCGATAGAGAAACTCTAGTCAATTCGGTCAAAAAGACTGGCCGTGCAATTATCTTTGAGGAGGACTGGCGCTCCTATGGCGTTGGCGCTGAGATTGTCGCGACCCTGCAAGAAGACGCTTTTGATTATCTAGATGCCCCTATTAAACGTGTCGCGAGCGTCGAAGTTCCATTGCCGTATTCCAAACCCCTCGAGCTGGCTGCGCTAACTGGTGCCCAGGAGCTGGAAGATGCAATCAACGATCTCGCACCTCGTCGGAGGAGAAGGTAAAGCATGGCTGAAGTAAATATGCCCAGGCTCAGCGATACGATGCAGGAAGGTACGATTACGCGCTGGCTCAAGCACGTGGGCGACGAAGTAAAGCGAGGAGATGTGCTCGCTGAAGTCGAGACGGATAAGGCCAACATGGAGGTGGAAGCCTACGACTCCGGCATTCTTGAGCAGCTTGTTGTTCAGGAGGGTGAGACGGTGCCCATTGGTCAGGTTATTGCGATTATTGGCTCAGGCGCTGGAACTCACAAAGAAGGACAGCACGAGGTGCCAGTAACAAGGCGGTCAGGACAAACTCCGCCTGTCGCTCCGGCTAGCCATGAGAGTCCAGCAGTGAAGCAGCCTTCTGTCTTTGCTGGCATCTCGACGCAGCAGAATGGTGTAGGTGCGAACAGGATATTTATCAAAGCATCTCCTCTGGCTCGACGCATGGCCGAAGAACACGGTATTGATTTGCTCCAGGTGAAGGGTACTGGACCTGGTGGCCGTATTGTGCGCGACGATATTGAGGACTTCATTGAACAGCGTGCAATATCTCCCACAGCAGCAGCGCAGCCTCAACCTGAGCAATATGTGAGAGTAGCCCCTGCTAGCGTCCCAGAAGTCTCGATGGCGGACGCGGAGGTCGTGACGCTTACGTCGATGCAGAAGACAATCGCACGCCGTTTGACGGAGTCAAAGCAGACTGTTCCGCACTTCTACATTGGCAACGAGATCGATATGACGGAAGCTCTGAAACTTCGCCAAGACCTCAATGTAGCTCTCACCGAGGAGGGTATCAAGATCAGCGTTAACGACCTGATCGTCAAGGCTTGTGCCCTGGCATTGGAGAAGTTTCCAGAGGTCAATGGTTCCTACAAAGATGGACAGTTCGTGCTGCATAAGAAGATCCATATTGGTATCGCGGTGGACGTTCCCTCTGGGCTAGTGGTGCCAGTCATTCGTGATGCTAATACCAAAGGATTGCGTACGATCGCCCGCGAGGCAAAAGTTCTGGGGGCGAAAGCGCAAACTGGCAAACTGACTCCGACCGAGTTAGATGGTGGCACTTTCTCTATCTCAAATCTGGGTATGATGGATGTAACCGATTTTGTGGCTGTGATCAATCCTCCGCAGGCAGCAATCCTGGCCGTTGCTGCCACGCGTAAAACCTTTGTGCCTATCGATGATCAGCCCGTTATTCGTGATATAATGCACGTCACCCTGTCCTCCGACCATCGCATTCTCTATGGCGCAACAGTTGCGCGTTTCCTCAAAGAAGTCAAGCGTCTGTTGCAGAATCCGTTTTTGCTCCTCGTCTAAGCATAGAGGGCTGAACAATCAAGCATGTAGGGTGTGAGTTTTATCTCCACACCCTACATTTCTTTTTGCATCCAAACCAATTTCACCTACCCAATTTCCTCCAGAACAAGCAGAACAGTTATCCAATTTTGCTCCACCAGCCAGCGTATTCTGTAGTATTTGTATGCATCGGCGTATGTGTTATAATTGATGTAATTGTATAAAAAGGTGTTATACAAGAAACATGACCAATGGGCTACAGTATAGAGTCTAAAACGTTTAAGTAGAAGGTACAGTGTTATCCTATGTAGATAGAGTCGAGCAGATACATATCAGCGTCTGGCGTGGTTATTGTAAGGTAGAGCATGGAGGAAATTCCCTGTTATGAATCAGTGTATGCGTTGCAGCAAAGTATGTGAACAAGACTTGTTTTGTGATGATTGCCAGTCTGCATTACTTCGTCGTTCTCTGCAAAGAGAAGAAACGCATGAAGTACTTTCTCAGGCTTCCTTGGCAACACCTGTCTCTATCGCTGAACCGAGTTCACGCAGAAGCTCAGTGCAGAATCCTGTCGTACAGGCCTCATTATTCGTTCCTATGCAAGATGTTATGGGTGGTCGAGAACGAGACAGCTTCTGCGATACGCCTGACGAGACTGCCTTGCCTGCCAGACAGAGCACTACACTGGCAATGTCACAAGCCCTTAGCCCGCAGCATATTAGGTTATCACGTTTGAGATGCACTTTTATTATAATAGTTATTATAGCAATTATTATATTGATTTTAGATTCTACAATTGTTTTCACATTTATATCTCATCATCAGTCCCATGATAATGCTAATCAAAATGCCCCTATAATAAATCTTGCTTCTAACACGGTTTATCCAGGACAAATTGCTCTCCTTCATCTCAGTCATTTTTCTTCCCAATCGCGTGTGTTGCTGCGTCGCGATATTGGGGATCAAGTGCATCTGGATACAGGCTCTCCACTGGTACAACTAGGCTCAACTGGGGAAGCTGATGTGCACATGCTGGTTGAGGATAACTGGGGGGCTGGTAGCCATTTTATTGAGGCTGAAGATATCGACTCACATTATGTTGCTAGTACTGCGATCCAGGTCATGGGTAGCGGTCCTGCACAACTTCCTCATCTGCAGGTGAGCCAGAATAAACTGGATCTAGGTGCTGACCTACAAGGTGCA
>Ga0209648_10005175_pt1 | contig 11132 bp, 12 predicted proteins | sample GraSoi2013_115cm_FD_185830 | JGI IMG/M metagenome (GOLD analysis project Ga0209648, IMG submission 185830) | Grasslands soil microbial communities from the Angelo Coastal Reserve, California, USA - Sample 9_17_2013_115cm (SPAdes) (version 2) | ecosystem: Environmental > Terrestrial > Soil >...
GTAGTGGACGCTGGCGTCCTCGTCCACGATGATCAGGGTCCGCTCGAACTGGCCCATGTTCTCGGTGTTGATCCGGAAGTAGGCCTGCAGCGGGATCTCCACGTGCACGCCCTTCGGCACGTAGATGAACGAGCCCCCGCTCCAGACGGCGGTGTTCAGCGAGGCGAACTTGTTGTCGCCGACCGGGATCACCGTGGCGAAGTACTCCTGGAACAGGTCCGGGTGCTCCTTGAGCGCCGTGTCGGTGTCCAAGAAGATGACCCCCTTCTCCTCCAGGTCCTCCCGGATCTTGTGGTACACGACTTCGCTTTCGTACTGGGCCGCGACGCCGGCGATGAGCCGCTGCTTCTCGGCCTCGGGGATGCCGAGCCTGTCGTAGGTGTTCTTGATGTCCGCGGGCAGGTCGTCCCAGCTGGCCGCCTGCTTCTCCGTCGAGCGGACGAAGTACTTGATGTTCTCGAAGTCGATGCCGGACAGGTCCGAGCCCCAGGCGGGCATGGGCTTGCGCCGGAACAGCTTCAGGCCCTTCAGCCGCAGGTCCAGCATCCACTGCGGCTCGTCCTTCAGTGCCGAGATGTCCCGGACGACCTCCTCGGACAGGCCCCGGCGCGCGGACTCGCCCGCCGCGTCCGAGTCGGACCAGCCGAACTTGTAACGCTCCAGCCCCTCAAGCTCGGGGCGCGCGATGGCTGTCATGCGGAGATACCTCCGGACTGAGTTGTTGTTGTGTCGGCGGCGGTGCCGATCGTGGTATCGCGGATGTGCCCGAGCGATGGCGCGGTGACATGTGTGGCGCAGATCCCGTCACCGCGGGAGATCGTCGCGAGGCGCTGCACGGGAGTACCGGGCAGGCGGCCGGATGCCTCGGTCTCCGCCCCGCGCAGCTGCGGGTATCCGGTCGGGAAGCTCCAGCCCTCCATGCCTTAAAGACTACCCCAAATTCTAGAAATATATTGCTAGTTTCTTGCTACCTGCGTACGGTGAGGAGCAGGCACCCGGAACCAGCCGCCGACGGCGGCCAGCTACCCCGGGGTCACCGGCAGGGAGCAGGCCATGGTCCTCATCGGCCTGATCATCATCGCCGTCGTGCTCATGGCGCTCCTGGTGCCCGGGCTGTCGGGTATCCGGTGGAAGCTGCCGATGCCAATGCCAGCCGCAGGCCCGGACCGGGCAGCGCCTGGATACCGGGGGCGGTGAGATCGTGAGCACCTTCACCTCCCGCGACGTCGAGGCCGCCGACAACCCCGACCAGGCACTGGCAGTCCTCGACGATCACCTGGCAACACTGTTCGGCTAACCCACCCGAACCTGGTCCACGCCGGGAACGCCAGCAGGCAGTATGGCCATGTCGGCAGCAGTAGCACTACCTCGGCCAGTGGCGCCACGTCGAGGAGCCGCCAGATTGCCGCACGCGCATCCGTGCAGATCGACCGGGTCGGTGCACGTTCTCCTGACCTTCTCCATCACTCAGCACTTCGTGATGCGGTGGAACGATGTAGCCCGAGGCCGGCGCCCTGAGGTCAGGGGCAGGCTCCGCTGAACACGAAGGCGCTGCTGCGGGCGAGGTCCACATACCAGTGGCCGGCCGTTTCGGTGGTCACCAGCCACTGCACGCGGCGGGGCCCCTGGGGAAACACCGGGACGTCCTGCCCGCCGAGGCTGGCCCGCGCCTGCACCGTGAACCGCACGGTCGCCCTGCCGTTCCCCGCGGGCTGCGCCGACACGACCCGGAACGAGGTGACGGTGATCTTAGGGGCGCCGCCGCTCAGGAACGGCCGGACGCACGAGCGCTGAGCGGGCGGCACCGTCCGCGCGGCCGCCGCCGGGTCATTGCGTCCCAGCGCCGACCAGAAGGCGCCGACTACCTGCTCGGCGGCAGCCGCCTGGGCCGGCGACAGCGTCCCGGACACGCGCGGCGGGCCCGAGGGGCTGCCGGGGCCGGCCGATCCAGGCGGTCTGCCCTTGATGAACTGGGGCATGGTGGCGATCTGCGCCGCGGGCGGAGCCGAGACCCGCACCGGCACGCCGAAATCGTAGAAGTCGGTGGCCTGAACCAGACGCGCGCCGGCCGGCGCGCCCGCGCCGCCGGGCAGGTGTAGGGACAGTTTCACCCGCCGCACCAGGTTCTGCCCGTCCACCCAGACGTCGACGGGGATCGCGCCAGAGCCCAGGGTCCTCGCGAACTCCACGAAGCCCGGACGCTCCCACCGCGGGACCCGGGCTGCCGCCTTCGCCGGGTCGATATCCACCCGGAACCCGCTCACCGGCACGCCCCGGATGGTGGTGCTGCCCAGTTGCGTCACGCCGCTGGAGATCGCCGTCAGCGACGCCAGCAGGTCCGCGGGATCCGTGCCGCCGCCGCCGAACGGGCCGAGCAGGGAGCTCACCGGCCCGCCGGAGGTCCCGGCATCGACCGCGATCCAGGATTTCCCGCGCGGCAGCGGCCCGCTCACGCCACCGGGAATCTTGATGTACGCCTTCGGCGGTATGAAGATCTCCGTGATCCCCACGGGGTACTGCGCGCTGACCATGCCGCGGGAGCGCCCGAAGTCGAACGCGCCGGTCTCGGTGAACGACACCGACATCCCGGGCGTCTGCATCGTCGTCGTCACCGCGACCCGGGCGCTCTGGCCCGCAGTGCGGGTCACCGCGGCCGCGAGGCCGACGCCCGGTGCCGCCTTCGTGCCGCAGCCCGCGGCCAGGACTCCGGCACCGGCTAGAACGACCAGATACCTGCCACCGCGCATGGTGCCCGCCTTTCGCGCCGGCCCTGACGGTCATCAAGAGTGCCGCACCGGGGCCGGGCGGGCAATTCCCCTGCGATAGTCAAGCCGGGCAGGCTCCGACGGGGAGGGGGCCGCAATCTGCGAGCATGCCGTCCAGGTGCTGCCCGGCGGCCGGCCGGGCGACCAGGCTGGCCAGGCCCTTTAGCGTTACGGCGGGTCCACGCAGCCATGAGGCACCGCTTGCCCGGGGGCAGCGATGGCGGGAATGATCCGCATGAGCCTGGACGGCAGGGGCAGGTTGCTGCGTGGGCCAGAGTCGGGCCAGCGGAGCGACGCGGCGGCCGCCGCCCGCGCCGTCTCGGTCCTTCCGCTTCCGGTTTTCCGGCTCCGTCGCGGGGCAGGGCAAGATGATAAGTCAGGCGCTCGGGATCGGTCGTCCCAAGCCGGTTGCTCGAGGTGGAGGAGCAGTGATCGCGGCCATGGCTGCGCTAGTTGCCGACGGCTCCGCGATCCCGTATGCGGGCGGACATCCGTGGTGGCACCTATGACCGCGCACCCCGGAACCTGGGCGGTGGATTGCGGCGGGGTGCACCCCGGGCTTTCCGTGTGAATACGACCGGACCTTGCGGGGATCCCGTCAAGATCCCCGGAAACGGAGCGAATCATGACCGGAGCCTCTGCGCAGCAGCCGTCGCCGCAGCGGCCGCATGCTCCGCCGACGGCCGCGGATGTCATGCGGCCAGCGCTGTCGACGGTGAAACCCGATGACCACGTGGCCGCGGCCGCGTACCTGATGAAGCACGCGGGTGCGACCGCCCTGGTGGTCGTGGACGACGAGCAGGCCAGGCGGCCGCTGGGCCTGATCACCGAGGCTGACATTGTCCGGGCGGTGGCGGAGCGGAAGGACGTGAACGACGTCCGGATCCGTGATCTGATGACCACTGATCCGACCGTCATCACGGCGGCGACGAGCGTTCGTGACGCCGCCGAATCGATGCTGGCCGGACATTTCAGGCACCTGCCGGTCGTTGACAACGGCCGCCTCATCGGGATCGTCGACATCGGAGATGTCTCCCGCGCGCTGCTCGGCCCGCCCTCGGGATGATCACCGCGAACCACGGCCGGCACGTCGCCGGACCACTCGAAAGCGACGCCGCAGGCCAGCGACGCATCGCGATCCGCGGAGCGTGCTCATCCCGGGATGCCCGCCTTCCCGGCCGGCGTCGAGGCCGAGGCGGAGGCCCATGCCCCGGGATCATGGCGCGCCGAGACACTGCCGCCCAGATGCCGACCCGGCAGCTCGAGTACCACCTCGCGCAGGTCATCCGCGCCAGCCTGCTCGGCTAACCCGGCCGGCATCAGGGCCGGCCTGCCACCACCGCTTCCTGCGTCGTCCAGGGACGCCCGGACTCGGCATCACCCAGGACGGCCATATCGCCGGGGCCGGCACCCGTCAGCACGTAGCGGGTGCAGCCCGTCCGATGCCGCGCGATCCAGCTGGGTCCGCCAGATCCTAATGCCGGGGGACTCGATGCGAGACAGCGGCTCACCGGCCCAGACGCCGCCAAGGCACTGCTGGCCACACCTGCGGTCCGGCGGTGAGTATCAGGGGTATCACCGGGCAGCAGGGCGCGCCCGCAACCCCACCCGTACGATCCGGCGCTCCCCGGGTTGTGCTTGGGGCTCCCTAGCAGCAAACGCGCAACCGACGTTGGCGGGTGCCCGGTCACATTGATCAGGAACCGGGCACCCGTCATGCTGGACCTCGACGCTAATGAGGCTGCCGAGTGGAATCCGGACAGCATCTGGTGATCTTGTGCTGTTGGGTAATCCGGGGCAGCGTCTTGTTGCGCTCGGGGCCGACTGCGAGGCCAATGCAACCCTCGATGCGGTGGACATCGGCGGTGGGGGTGTCGTCGGTCAGTGGCACGACGTAGGCGGTTGCCCAGTCGAGCGTCTTGGCAAGATCGCCTAGATGCTGGGCAATGCGGGCCCCCACACCGATCGTGGTCGAGCCGACGTACAGCACCCGCCCCGACCAGGCGCACACGATGTATACGGCACGCCGGGCCGTGATCGGGATGCGAGGGCCAAAGGGGTACGGTCCGGATGGCCCGTCCGCGTGGAGCCGGTCGCCGGCGTAGGCGGCGAGCGACGCCAGCTGCTCGGGGGCCACGACGCCGCTTCGGTGCCGTCGTCGTCGGCGTCCTCCCACTCCTCGACGGCCTCGTCGGGGCTGTCGGAGTACTCAGTGTCCCACTCGCCGTCGCGGTGGGCGGTGATCCGGGCGGTACCCCGGTTGCGGCGCTCCCAGATGCAGCCCCAGAACTCGAGGTCGGACAGGGCGCCGTCGAGGGTGGTGTTCCATTCACGGACGTGGCTGCGGTCGACCCCGACAGTCTCGACGTGGTCGGTGCCGTCGCTGCCCTTCACGGCCTTGATCGCCGCCATGGCCTCCTCGATGCCGCGAACGGCAGCGCCGAGGCAGGCCGCCGCATCGCGCAGCTCGTCGTCGGGCGTGTCGGTTGAGCTCGGGCGGCCTGGCGAGCCGGCCTTCGGGAACGCCGACCGGAGGTAGACGTCATTGAGAGTCTGCTCCTGGGCGCGGTCTTCAGTGAGGCGGATGGTGCCGTCGTCGTTCACGGCCCGCAGGGCGCGGCGACCGTCGCCGTGGTCGACGATCGCGCGGTGCAGCTGGCGGATGCCGAGCCGGGACGACAGTATCGTGTCGATAACCTCGCCAGGCCGACGCCGGCCGTCCGCGTTCGGGTTGTTATGGCTGCCGCGGTCAGCCCATAGCGACAGGGTGGCGATGAGCGGGTACGCAGCCCGGGCGGCCAGCTCGAGGCGGGCCTGTCCGGGGTCGCCGGCCGGGTCGTCGTCGTACTCCTCGAGCGCCTCAGCCGGGAGCCCGTCGGCGTCACGGTGGGTCGGGCTGAACCCGTTGTCGCGCACAGACACGAACTCGTGCTGCATGTACCGGCGCACCCGGTCGGGGTTGGCGCCTTCCCCGCCGACAGCCCGGACGATGAGGGCGACGGCGAGCTTCACCGATGGTGCGTATGGTCGTCTCGGCCTGATGGGCGACGGCCTAGACCCGCTGGTAGGCGGCGAACTGGTCCTCGATCTGCGTGAGGAGGGCGAGATGGCCCTCGAGATCCGGGACACGGAACGCGACGGCATGTCCGATGCGCCAAGCCCTGCGACGCCAATCCGATCCCGGTGCGTCCCGCCGCCTCGTTCACAGTGGTCGGCTACAGTCCCGCCCAGCTCCCAGTCGCCCGGTCGGCCAATCCCACCGCAGGCCGCGCTGAGAACCTAGATGTGCGTTAACCCAAGTACCGCAAAATGCGGTTATAACTCAAGTACCGGGAAAACCACACTGATTCTCGTGCTTAACCCCGTGCTCACTGGTCCCAGTTTCCCGTTCGCCGTCGCCCCCGGCGACTGCCTGGACGTAGATGCACACACCGTGACCGTGTCGGCGTGCGCTCGAGCGCCAAATACGAACATATCGCCGATTACGAGCCTTTGATGTACGTGGTGAGCGTCCATGCGTTCGCGCACACGATTTCCCGGTTCTGCGCGTACCGGGGAGCCTGGCTGGGCGAGCTCATTGCCCTGCTGTCCGGCTTGACCAGCCCGAGCGGCTAGCCGGCAATCGGCGATCCGGGAACTCGCGGACTCGCCGGGGCAGCTATCAAGGCCGCAGTTCCAAGGTTCTCTTAAGGTCGCAGGATGGTCGATTTTTGGTGCGGCCGCTGGACTGGCAGCATCCGATCCACGAAGGAGCGCATCATGTCAGTCCGCAGCCGTCGTCTCGCTTTTGCCGCGGTCATCGCCGCGACAGCGATCGCCGTTCCCACCGCCGCCCTGGCGTCCGGTTCCAGCACGTCGCCCGGCAAGCCAGCGCCGTCTGCAGCGGCAACCAAGCCCGCAGCAAGCAAATCCGGAGCGGCCAGCGGGTCCGCAGCGGCAATCAAATCTGCGGCACGCCAGTCCGCGGCGTCTAGCAGCGCGACCATGTCGGCGATGGTGGCCGCACTCGCCACCCGGCTCGGAGTCAGCCACAGTGCGGCCCAGCGCGCGTTGAATCAGGTCGAGGCACTGGACAGGGAAGGCATCGACCCCGCCAGCCCGGCGTTCGCCGCGATCGCCCACGATCTCGGCGTGAGCCCGGCCCAGCTGTCCGACGCCCTGCGGGCAGCCAAGCAAAGCTTTGGTGGCCGATAAGTAGTCAGCGTCAGCGTTCGCAAGCCCCGCGCATAATGGATCACGTGCGGGTCCTCGTTGTCGATGACGACGCGGCTGTGCGCCAATCGCTGTCCACCGCGCTGGGGCGCGACGGCTACGAGGTGCTGGCCGCCGACGGGGGCGGAGCCGCGCTCGCCCGCATGGCGGCAACGAGCTTCGACGCGATCGTGCTCGACGTGGCCATGCGCGAGCCGAACGGTCTTGAGGTGTGCCGGCGGCTTCGCTCCCGTGGCGACCGGACGCCTATCTTGATGCTCACCGCCCGCGACCTGGTCGATGATCGCGTCGCCGGCCTGGACGCGGGCGCCGACGACTATCTGGTCAAGCCGTTCGCACTCGCCGAGTTGCGTGCCCGCCTCCGCGCGCTCTTGCGCCGCAACGCAGTCGGCCCTGACCAACTCTGCTACGGCGACCTGGTGCTTGACCTCGCAGCGGCACGGGTGACGAGGGGCGGGCGCGAGGTTTCCGTCACCCGCACCGAGTACCTGCTCCTCGAACTGTTCCTGCGTAACCCTGGCCGCGTGCTTAGCCACTCACAGATCTTCCAGGCGGTCTGGGGCTATGACTTCGGCCTGCGCTCGAACAACCTCTGGGTGTACATAAGCTACCTGCGTACGAAGCTGGAGGCTGCCGGTGAGCCGCGCATCCTGCACACCGTGCGAGGGCTCGGTTACGTCCTCCGAGATGCGCCGTGACCCTGCGGAACCGGATCTCGGTGGCGGCAGCAGTCGGCGTGCTGATCGTCGTCGCCGCGGTCAGCAGCGTGCTGTACCTTTTCTACGCCGCGAGCGTGCGATCCCGTGTCGACGCGACCCTCGTCGACGCCGCCCAGCAAGCCTCCAGTGTCGCCCAGCGCATCAAGCAGGCGGGCGCCGCCGCCAGCCAGTCAGCCTCCGACGTCAGCAGGCCGGTCACCGTCGGCAGCGTAGAACTCCAGCTGTTTTCGGGCCCGGTGGGCGTGGGCCAGCCCACCGAGTTCGGGCCGCTGGACAGCCGCGATGTCGCGGTAGCCGAGGGCGCGCAGCCACCATACTTCTCGAACGCGGACGTCGGCGGACATCAGTTCCGCGTCTACACCGCAGCCATGCCCGGCGGGGCAAATGGCGCGCTGGTACGCACCAGTCGGGCCGCAGACGCCGACAACAGCGCGCTGCGCAACTCAGCCCTGCTCCTCGCCGGGCTCACCGTCGTAGCGGCGGGCGTAACCTATGGTGCCGCACGGCTGACCGCAGGCCGCATCCTGCGACCCATAGGAGAACTCACCGCGGCCGCCGAGCACGTCACCCAGACCAGCGACCTCACCGCCCGCCTCCGCTCCACCGGGCGGGGCGATGATGGGACCAACGATGAGGTGGGCCGGCTCAGCTCGTCGTTCGACACCATGCTGGTCGCACTGCACGATTCGGTCACCGCACAACGTCAACTCGTCGCAGACGCATCGCACGAACTGCGCACCCCGCTGACCAGCCTGACGACGAATCTGGACCTGCTCGAGGACGGTGCCGGACTGGCCGATCCTCAGGCGCCCGCCCTGGTGCGGGCGGCACGAGAGCAGGCTGCGGAACTCGACCAGTTGATCACCGACCTGCTCGACCTCGCCCGCTACCACGAGTCCACACCACATCGCGAGACCGTGCGCGTGGACCTGCTCACCGACCAGGCTGTACATCGGCTGCGCAAACGCCTACCCCATGCCATCATCGACGCCGAGCTACGTCCGTGCCTGGTGCACGTGGACCCGGCCGCGGTCGATCACGCCATCAGCAACCTGGTCGACAACGCCATCAAGTGGAGCCCGCCCGGCACCGCTGTATGCGTGGTCGTCGAGAACGGCCGGGTCTCGGTCAGCGACCACGGCCCGGGGATCGCACACGAGGATCTCCCGCACATCTTCGAGCGCTTCTACCGGGCGCCCCACGCGCGAGGAATGCCGGGCGCGGGGCTGGGGCTCGCCATCGTCGGCAGCGTCGCGCAGGCCAACGGAGGTACCGTCGAGGTGCGGACCGGGTCAGGCGGGTCAACATTCACCCTCGCGTTCCCGCAGATACCCGAGCCTCCAAATCCCGGAAACAATCAGGCGGCTTGATCGGCGTGGCCCGTAGAGGGGCACCCTCAATAGGCGACCGTGGCGGCTTCGGGCAAGGGTGCCGTGGTAGAGCCGGATCGCGCGAGCGGGCGACGAGGTATGCCTGGTGGCCGTGGCTCCGTCGGTCACGCCGCGGTCGGTGCGGCGAGAGCGCGCTGCCCCGCGGGCAGGCGGGGCGGACGCGGAGTTCGCGGCCGTCGCCTCGCTGGAAGACACCGAAGCGTACTGCGCCGGTGCCGGGTGGCTGGCGGACAGGGGATCCGGTTCTGCTATTACAACCTTGACGAGCGGTTCCAGCGCAGCCCGATGATGATCGACAGCGAGGAATCACTGGAGGGCCTCCGGGCGGCACTCACCTCGACGCCCAAGCTCCGGGCCCTGATCAAGAAACTGGGGAGCTGAGCTCAAGGCGACACCTGCTCATCTCCGACCCCGAGTCCGGTGATCACCGTCAACGACAGTGCCGGACCTTCGAGTCCAGATCGGCCCTTTCTGGCGCCCCCAGCAGGTGGACCTCGACGCTCTCGCAGCCGAGCAGATCGGCGGCGATGCGCGCACCGCTGACCGTCTGCCGCTGGCTTCGCCTGGCCAGTGCGTTCAGCCAGGCGAAGTTCCCGATGGGCAGTCGATTCTTACCGAGCTGCGCCAGCGACGTAGGCAGCGACGATATATGTGGCGTGCCTGTCCAGGCTGGCACGCGCACGGTCATACCTCATGGTGGTGCGGGGATCAGCATGCGAGGCGGCTTCCTGAACGTCGCGGAGCGGGACGCCAGCATCCAGCGCAGCGGTGATGAATGCGTGCCGGAGCGTATGCGGCCCGATAGGTTTACCGATGCCGGCGCGGCGGGCGACCCGGCGGACGATCCGGGCGGCACCGTGCCGGTCCAGCCGCCGCCCGTCCGGGGTCAGGAAGACCGGCCCCTCGGACCGCTCGCCGATGGCCAGGTCGATCGCCCGGGCGGTACGCGGCGCGAGCGGGATGGTGACGACCTTGCCGCCCTTGCGGGTGATGGTCAGCGTGCGGTGGCCTCGTTCCACACCGAGTGCCTCTATGTCGGCGCCGGTGGCCTCGGATACTCGCAGGCCGTTGAGGGCCAGCAGGGAGATCAGCGCGTGCTCGGCCGCAGTGCCGAGCCCGGCGGCGACCAGCATCGCGCCGAGTTCGTTGCGGTCCAGCCCGGTGGCATGCGACTCATAGTCCAGGCGCGGGCGGCGGACATGGGCGGCCGGGGAGTGATCGAGCAGGTCTTCCTCCACGGCGTACTTGTAGAACCCGGCGATGGTGCATAGCCGACGGGTCACCGTCGCCCGGGCCCGGCCCTTTGCTTCCATGGCGCGGGCGAAGCACTCGATGTCGGCGCGCCGGGCCTGGAACAAGTGCAGGTAGCGCTGCTGGCACCAGGCGGTGAACTGGCGCAGGTCCAGCGTGTATGCCTCGCGGGTCAGGCCGGTGTAGCCGGCCAGGAACCCACCCAGCGCCAGCTGCTCCTGTTGTGTGAATACCGGCTCGGCGACGGCGATCGGGGCGGGCGAGGGCGAAGTGGTGGTGGTCATCGGGCACCTCCGCGGTCGGGCTGAGACCCTGGAGGCTGGGCCAGCCAAGGCCCCAGCAACGATGATTCACCTCACCGTCAACCGACCCACGTGATCACGCAAGGTAACTGCGGCGTTCGTAACCATCGACCCGTAGCGCCGAATATTTGCCCAGGCAGCGCGGGTATCCGCGAGCAGGTCCGGCCGCGCAGAGCAGCCAGCCATGAACGCCAGGTGACTGGTCGCTGCGGCAGCACCGCTTTGGATTTCGTGATCGTTGACACTGGGTTGACGCACGCTAGGCGGGCTTGCGGCCGACGGCGCCGTAGCAGCCGATGTCGGGCTCGTCGTCCTGGGCTGCCCGGTCTGGCCAGCGGTTCTGCGGAACCAGGCCAGGCGGCAGCACGTTCAGCCCGTCGAAGAACCGGCTGACCTCCGGGTGGCTGCGGAGGGTCATCGGCGTGGCCTGCATCCGCTGGTTCACGCTCCCCGTTATCGCGGCCCCGATGTCTGCGTTCAGGTCACCTGTCG
>Ga0209648_10005176_pt1 | contig 11130 bp, 9 predicted proteins | sample GraSoi2013_115cm_FD_185830 | JGI IMG/M metagenome (GOLD analysis project Ga0209648, IMG submission 185830) | Grasslands soil microbial communities from the Angelo Coastal Reserve, California, USA - Sample 9_17_2013_115cm (SPAdes) (version 2) | ecosystem: Environmental > Terrestrial > Soil >...
GGCCGAATGGGGCGGGGAAGTCTGCTTTGATCCGGATGATGACCACGCTGATTCCGATCACGGCGGGGGCGGCGCGGGTGTCGGGGCACGATGTTTCGCGCGATCCGGACGCGGTGCGGCGCACGATTGGAGTGATTCCGCAGGCGCTGACCAGCGATCTGGATTTGACGGTGGAAGAGAATCTGAATATTTACGCGAAACTGTATGACGTTCCGGCGAAGAGGCGCAAAGAGGCGATCGCGGAATTATTGGAGACCGTGGACCTGACGAAATGGCGGGGAGCGCAGACGAAAACGCTTTCGGGCGGGATGCGGCGTCGTCTGGAGATTGCGCGGGGACTGGTGCATAGTCCGAAGATTTTTTTCCTGGATGAGCCCACTACTGGACTCGATCCGGTGTCGCGAGTGGCGGTGTGGGAGATGCTGACGAACATCAAGGCGAAGCGCAAGCTGACGATCCTGATCACTACGCACTACATGGACGAAGCGGACCGGCTGTGTAACCGGATTGCGATTGTGGATCACGGAAAACTGGTGGCGCTGGATACTCCCGAGGCATTGAAGGCGAGCGTGCCGGGATCGAATGTGATTGAGGCGCACTTTGAGCACCCGCCGGACGATTGGGAAGAGCGGCTGCGGGGATTGCCAGGAGTGACGTCTGTGCAGAACCAAAGCGCGGGGATGTTCCGGATACTGACGTCGAATGGGTCGGGCACAACGACGGATCTGGTGGAGATGGCGGTAGTGGCGGGGGCGACGCTGAAGACGCTAACGGTGCAGAACACGACGTTGGACGATGTGTTTGTCCACTACACGGGGCGGCAGTTGCGAGATGAATTAGTGAAGGCCTACTCGTTCGTAATGCCACAGAGACCGGGGTTGCAACCATGAATCGGACGATGGCGATTATCGAGCGCGAAATGCGTAAGTTTTTCCGTTCACCGGCACTAATGATGGTGTCGATGATTTTCCCATTGGTGCAGTTGATTGTGCTGGGAAACGCGTTTGGCGGGAAGATCCGCGATGCGAAGATGGGAATCGTGGATGAAGATCATGGCACGCAGGCGGTCCGCATCAAGGAAGCGTTTGACGCCGTGCGCGCGAATGCAGGGACGTTTGTGGCGGTCCCTTACGACAACGAAGTGCAGGCGCGGGAGGACGTGCGGAACGGGAAGATTCAGGGAGCAGTGATTATTCCCGCGCAGTATTCGAAGATGGTGTACGAGAAGAATCATCCGCGGATCGCGCTGATCGTGGACAACAGCGACAACGTCATGAGTGCGGCGCTCGAAGACAAGCTGACGGGAGTGACGGACGCATTGAACCAGCCCGACGTGTCGCCGCGCCTGTTACAGCAGACCGCGCTGGATGTGGTGGAGTTGTATCCGTATATCGAATACATGAAGTACCTGCTCCCGGGGTCGATTGCGCTGGCGATGTTTGTGTCGGCAATGATCGGCGGGGGGATGTTGTATATCGACGACAAGGCGCGCGGTGTACATGAGGGATATTTGGTGACTCCGATCACGAAGTCCGAGTTGGTGTTTGGGCTGAATGGCGCCGGCGCCATCAAGGGCGTGCTGACTGGAGTGGTCATTACGATAATCGGGTCGTTGCTTGCGGGAGTGGGATCGATCTTCAATCCGCTAACCATTTTGGGATTACTGGGCATGATCCTGGCAACAGCGACCGCGTTCAATTGCATGATGTTCCTGATGATGGTACGGGTGGAGGATCCGCTGGTGCCACGCGCGACATTTGGAATCTTGAATACCCTGCTGTTTTTCCCCAGCGGATCGATTTATCCGGTGCAGGCGTTTCCCGCTTGGCTGCGGGCGATTGCCTACGTGGATCCGTTTACCTATGCCGTGCATGGATTCAAAGCGCTGTTGCTCAAGGATAGCGGGCTGAGCGCGGTTGTTCCGGACATGATCTATCTGTCGTTGTTTGCAGTGGTAACGCTGGCAATAGCGGTCCCATTGTTTAAGCGGACGCTGTAGAGCGATTCACGCCGAAACGCAGAGGGCGCGAAGAAAATTATAGGTCCAAGGCGTTTTTCTTTCCGGATGTTTCGGCACGCATGAAGTCGCGCTCTTCCCAAGACAAATTTCAAGGCCAGATGCGACGATCCGTGTGCGCGGCGCGGCCGAGCTTGGCTTGGCGGACTGACGAGAGCGTCCGTCCCCGCCTGGGCCGTACGTGTCTACCTGGGTTGCGGCGAAGCGGGGAGAATCTCGTGAAAAGGACGAGTGGATGAGATGGGTCTGGGGGAGTCGACTGCGAGGCGGAACACTACGTTGGTGGTGACGGAGCGCGACCTGGGGCGGACACCGGGGTGGACATCAAGGCGAAGCCATATGAAACGTCCGATGCGGCTCAGGCGGACGGCTTCGGGACTGAGTCTGGCGGTGTAGCTGGAAGCAATGCGTCCCATTTCAGCGAGGTCGTTCATGGGTCCGAATTCCACGTCGCTGGGTCGGGGCAGTTGGCGCATGGAGTCGAGTTGGCGGGCGATGCTTTTGCGTCCGGCAACGCAGGGCTGGGTGCGGCAATCGAGAATTCTTTCGATGGCGTAGAGAGCGGCGTGATCAACGCGTTCTCCGAAGGCAAGGTAGAGGGTGTTGGTGGCGGCCACGTAGTTGAGAGGCAGCATCTGAAAGGCTTCGAGAATGGGAAGCGGAATGCTGCCGGGAGAATGAATGGCGGAGGGATCGAAAGATGAAGCAACGGGACATCCCCATTGCAGAGCCAGCGCGGTGGTGACGTCCTGTTCGCTGGCAAAGCCAAGTTTTTCGATCCACTCACCGATTTTTCCGTAGCGGGCGCGGCGCTGAGCTTCGAGGGCGGCGCGGACTTCGATGTAGGTGAGCTTGCCGCGGGCGACCATGAGTAGGCCGAGGGGAATGCGGTTGGGGGGCTGTGGGGACGGAGGCGTCACGCGGAGGCGGGAGAGCTGGCCGACGAGGGCTGTCTCCAGGCATTGGGGCTGGCAGTAGAAGACGCCTTGGAGGAGGGTTCCGTTGGGGCGGCGGCGGAGGCGCTGCCAGAGCGATTGCGGACGCGAGCAGGAGACGAGCGCGCATAGGGGTTGCGAGGATTCGTGGTTGTGGCGCTTGATCCATTTGGCGGGCCAGGTTAGCGGCTTGAAGAAGTTTGGCATAGGGCAATCCTCGTTACGGCGAATTCAGCAAAAAATCAGACGGGCGATCCGGCGACAGGTGCGGAATCGACGACGTCGGTGATACGCAATCCGTATTTGCCGTCGACGATGACGACTTCGCCCTGGGCGATGAGGCGTCCGTCGAGGAGCAGATCCACGGGCGAATGGAGAGCGTTGTCGAGTTCGACGACGACTCCAGCGCTGAGGGCGAGCACATCGCGGAGCAGCATGCGGCGGGTTCCGAAGCGGAGTTTGACGTCGAGGCCGACATCCATGAGGCGGCGGTAGCTGGAGGAGGGCGGGGGCAGGATCGAAAGCGGAGGCGATGGTTGCGACGGTGGTTGAGGCGAAGGTTGTTGCGAAGGTCGTGGCGATGTTTGTGCGGGGGGCGCGGGCTGCACTCGCGGCTGAAGCTCGGCGGCGAGGGCGGGGCTGATCTGAATTTCGATGGTTATGGGGGTACCGGCTTCGTCGCGGGTGTGGAGGCAGGCGATGGCGTCCGAAGACCAGGAGGGAGCCGCGGAGGCGGAGAGGTGGAACTGAACTTCGCCGCCCGCGGTCGGGGCGAGTGCGGTGGTGGCGAGGCCGGCGATCTGACGCAGGAGTTCTTCGAGGGCTTCCTTGTGTTCGGGCGTGATGCCCTCAGCGACGGGCTCGGTTTCGCTCAGAAACTTCTGGGCAAGGCGGGTGCCGGAGGCGGCAGGCAGACGCAAGGTCATCTCGCCATGGACGGCACCTCCGGCGACGATTGTGTACCACACGTCGGAATCGGCGGCAGGCACAGGCTGGGAAGAAATTTCGAAGGCGGCGGGCTGTCCGGAAACCTGGGAGAGCACGTTTTGCAGACAGGTCTTCCAGGTTTCGCACCAGTTGCGGAGTTCGGGGGCTGGATTTTTGGCGGGTGCGCCGGGAACGTTATTCTCAGGACTATCGGTCATAGGTCACCTGCGGATGGAAGCGGAGCTTCGAGCGAGAGGACGCGGGCGGCACGGCGGGCATTGACGCGCACCGGGGCGGCCGAGCAGACACGAACGCCATCGACCAGCATGACGGCGGTGGCGGAGGCGCTCCGGGAAAAAGGAAGCAGGTCGCCGGGAGCAAGGTCAGTGAGGCTGTCCAGCGGCACTTGCAGACGCGGCATGGAGAGTTCGACCGGGAAGACACAGTTGAGCAGCTTTTTCTGAATCTGGAGGCGGGCTTCGATGGGACTGCGGATGCGCTGATAGCTGAAGTCGGCGGAAATTTTTCTGAGCAAGGCATTGGAAACCACAGCGGGGACGGCGAGGTTGAGGGTGCCGCGGGTCTCCGACATTTTGACTTCGAAGCTGAGGCAAAGATTTTTTTCTTCGGGAGGCATCAGGCGCTGGGTTTGCAAGAGCTGCTGGCGCTGGTCGAAATTGAATTCGAGCGTGATCGCGTGCCAGCTGGTTTGCAGCTCACGGCACACAATGCGGATGATGCCTTCGAGAACCTGTTCTTCGATCTCGGTGACGTCGCGGGTAATTTCGCTGTTCTTGCCTTCACCTCCGAGCATGACGTCGATGATGGGGAAGGCGATGGCGAGATCGAGCTGGAGCACAGCGACGGCGCCGACCGGGGGGAGATCGATGGACGCGAGGTAAGTTTTCTCCGGGATGCGCTGCAGGAACTCGCGGTAGGTGAGATGCTCGGCGGAAACCAGGCTGCAGTCAAAAACGATGCGCAGGTAACCGCCGATCGCGACGGAGAGATTGCGAGCGAAGGTTTCGTGCAGCTGGTTGATAGCGCGCAGCTGCTCGCTCCCGATCTGTCCCGCCTGGCGGATGTCCCAGGGCTGCACGACGGGGCCGGTGGAGCCGGCGGCGGCACTGCCAGTGCGCGCCCTCCGTACCATGTCGTCAATTTCCTGCTGGTTGAGTACTTTTTCCATGAGAGCCTCTAGGTGGTTCCTACAGCCTTGGTATGAGCGACGGGCGGGGTCAGGAAATTGAGCCGGGCGCGCAGGCGAACCATGGCGAGAGAATGAATCTGGGAAACGCGCGACTCGCCAATGCCGAGCGCGGCTCCGACTTCCTTCATGGTGAGTTCCTCATAGTAGTAAAGGGCAAGAACGCGCTGTTCTTTTTCCGGCAATTCGGAAATGGCCTGCTCAAGCAAGTGCTTCATCTCCGAGCGGAGGCATTGGAAGAACGGTGTTTCCTCGGTCTTGGATGGGAGGTAGTCGGTGAGATTTTCTTCTCTGCCGTCGCGGGGAGACTCGATGTGCAGGCTGCCGAGTTCGAGACCGTCGAGTTCGGCGAGCAGGGATTGCAGTTCGTGAAGGTGGATGCCCATCTCACGGGCGATTTCATTTTCGTTGGGCGCGCGTCCGAGCCGGCCGGAAAGCTCACTGTAGGTGGAATCGACGAGTCGGCCTTTGCGGCGCAATTCGCGCGGGCTCCAGTCGAGTTCGCGGAGACTGTCGAGGATGGCGCCGCGGATGCGGAACTTGGCGTAAGAACTGAACTGCACGTGCTTGGAGAGATCGAACTTGTTGAGGGCGTCGATGAGTCCGACGACGCCGGCATGGACCAGGTCTTCGAACGGCACATGGCGGGGCAGGCGCTCGTGAATGCGGCGGGCGATGTAGCGGACTTGGGGAAGCTGTTCCATCAGGACGCGCTCGCGTTCGGCGTCGGTCTGGACGGTTTGATAGGCGGCGGCGGGATGTCTTGTCATGAGGCTGGCCTTTCGTTAAATCGTCGTTGGTCGTTGGTCGTTAGTCGTTAGTCGTTTGGTCTTGGTCGCGGGCCGTTCGTCGCGGTCGGTCGCCGGGTGCCTTCTGTCGTTCGTCATTCGTCTCCGTTTCGTCGTTCGTCGTTCTTTTCCGGTCCATCCTTTGCTCAAGCTCCAAGTCGATCGGTTTTGGTTGCGCTCTGATTCGAGTCCGGCTCATCGTGCCGTATTCCACGCGCCGAACGACTAACGACCAACGACCAACGACCGACGACGTTTTTCATCGCACCGTACCCAGCGACTGCACTGGAACCATGGGAGGAATTTCCAGCGGAGAGAGCACCACAATTTTGGGGAGAAAGGGTTCCAGCAAGCGCCGCAGATGAAAGCGCGCCGGGGTGGAGCAGAGGAGGATGGGAGCGGTCTGCGCGACCTGATCTCCGGCAAGCGCGCGCAAGCCATCGAGAATGCGGCGCACGAACGAGGGCTGCAATCCGGTGTTGGTGGCGGGCGCTGCCTGCGGGCTGAAAGCACGGCTGAGTTCTTCTTCGATGTTGTGATCGAGCGTGAGCACGCGCAGGCCGCCGTCGTCGGAGAGCAGGGGGCGAACCAGGGCGCGGCCGAGCGCCTGGCGGGCGGACTCGACCAGCAGGACGGGATGTTTGCTGGTGACGGAAACATCGAGCAGGGTCTCGAGGATGGTGGGCAGGTCGCGAACGGAAACCTGTTCGCGCAGGAGTTGCTGCAGAACTTTTTGCACTTCGCCGAGGCTGAGGGTCTTCGGGACGAGTTCTTCGACGAGCCTGGGGTGGCTCTCACTGAGGCGATCGAGCAGGCGTTTGGTTTCCTGGCGAGTAAGCAATTCGTAGGCGTGCTGACGGATGACTTCGGCGAGGTGAGTGGAGAGGACGGAAGTCTGGTCGACGACCGCGTAGCCGGAGGTAAGGGCCTGGGACTCGAGGGCGCGGGAAATCCAGAGGGCAGCGACGCCGAAAGCGGGCTCGCGAGTGGGGACTCCGGCAAGCGGGGGTGGGGTGACTTCGGAACTGATAGCGAGGACCTGATCTTCGAGCATTTCCCAGCGAGCGATTTCGACGCCGCGCAGGGAGATGACGTATTCACGGGGCTTGAGGCGAACGTTGTCGGTGATATGAATGGGCGGAACGATAAAGCCGAGCTGCAAAGCGAGGCTGCTGCGCAGCGATTTGACACGGGCGAGTAGCTGTCCGCCTTGCTGGACGTCGACTAAGTTGACGAGCGAATAGCCGACTTCGAGGGAGAGTTCGTCGAGCTTGAGAAGGTCTTCGATGGCGTCGGACTTGGCGGCGGCTGGCTTGTCTTTTTCGGCGGCAGGCAGGGTCCCGGGGTCGGCGACTTCGATGACTTTGCCGTCTTTGTCTTTGCCGGGTTTGGGCAGGCGGGCCGCGAGCAGGGCCACGACGCCGGCGATGGCGAGGAAGGAAAATTTCGGCAGTCCGGGGATCGCTGCGAGCGCGACCATGACGCCGGCCGCAATCTGCAGGGAGCGGCGGCGGGAGAGCAGTTGGGTGCCGAGATCGGCGGAGAGAGTGGCGTTCGAGGAGGCGCGCGTGACCACCATGCCTCCGGCCATGGAGACCAGAAGCGAGGGGATCATGGTTACCAGTCCGTCGCCGACGGTAAGCACCGTATAGGTTTTGAGCGCCTCGCGAAAAGGAATGTCGAGTTGGAAGACTCCGATGAGGAAGCCGGCCAGGATGTTGATACCAGTGATAAGGATGGTGGCGATCGAGTCGCGCTGATTGAAGCGCGCCGCGCCGTCCATGGCGCCGTAGAACTCCGCTTCGCGGGCAACTTGTTCGCGGCGGGCGCGAGCCTGATGCTCATCGATGAGTCCGGCATTCAAGTCGGCATCGATCGCCATCTGCTTGCCAGGGAGAGCGTCGAGGGTGAAGCGGGCGGTGACTTCAGCGGTGCGCACGGCACCGTGGCTGACGACGATGTACTGGATGGCGATGAGGGCGATGAAGAGAACAAGTCCGACAACGTAGTTGCCGCCCACAACGAATTGTCCAAAGGCCTCGATGACGCGTCCGGCCGCTCCGGCCCCTTCGTTGCCATGGAGAAGAATGCGGCGGCTGGAGGCCAGGTTGAGCGAGAGGCGGAACAGGGTGAGCAGGAGCAGCAGGCTGGGGAAGACCGAGAACTGCGCCGGGCGCAGGATCTGAAGGGCGGAGAGCAGGACGAGCACGGACGCGGCAAAGCTGGTCGCGAGCAGGAGGTCGAGCACGATCGACGGCAACGGCACCAGCATGACGAAGACCAGGCTGACGGCCGCGATGGGGACAATCCATTCAATGAACGGATTGCGGGTGGGCGCGGCGGTGGTGATGGTCGCGACAGGCATTAGCGGCGTCCTCCGGCGGCGGTTGCGGCAGCGCCGAGGGCGCGGGCTTGCGCGCGGTAGATGGCGGCCAGGATTTCGGCCAGGACGGCATAGAGTTTCGCGGGAACGCTTTGTCCAACCTCGACAGTGCGGTAGAGCACGTGAGCGAGCGGCGGATTCTCGGCCATGGGAATGTTCTCCCAGCGCGCGATTTCCTTGATCTGGGCGGCGAGCAGGTTGCGTCCCTTAGCGACGACGACGGGCGCGGGCATATCGGGGCGGTACTCGATCGCGATGGCGTATTCGGTGGGGTTGGTGATGACGACGGCGGCGCGCTTGGTGTCCTCCAGCATGCGGCGGCGGCGCAGTTGGCGCTGCAGGCGGCGGATGCGGCCTTTGATGATGGGATTGCCTTCCGATTCCTTGTATTCGTCGGCCACTTCCTGGCGGCTCATTTTTAGTTCGGTCGAAAGGTGGCGCCGCTCGAAGAGGTAGTCGAGAACGGCCCAGAGGAGGAGCACGAGCGCGGATTTCCAGGCAACTTCGAAGACACGGCCGGCGGCAAAGCCGAGCATGCCGCGGGCGGAGCGCCTGGGGAGCACTATGAGAGCAGTCCAGTCGCGGCGCAGGCAGCCGACGGCGAGGTAGGCGACGACGGCGGCGGGGAGCAGCGACTTAATGAGTCCGCGGAGAGCGGTGATGGAGAAGAGCTGGCCCAGCTTGGCGGCGGGGCTGATGCGAGAGGCGCTGGGCAGCAGCGAAGTGGGAGCGAAGACGAGACCACCCTGCGCGAGGGCGGAGGCGAGCGCGGCGATCCATCCCATACCGAGAGCGGCGGCAGTCGCGACGAAAAGTCCGTAGTGAGAGAGGAAGGGAGGCAGCGCGTCCATGCGGAGGTCGCCGGAAACGGCACCCGCGAGACAGTCATGAAAAAAGCCGCGCCAGGCGAGGGGAAAGGTCGACATCAAGGCGAAGAGAACGAAGGTCGCAGCCATGCCGGAGGCGGCGCCGATAAGATCGCGGCTGCGGGCCACCTGCCCTTTTTCGCGGGCTTTCTGGCGGCGTCGCGGGGTTGCCTGTTCGGTCTGGTTGGCTTGTGGCATAAGTCAGTGGTCAGTGGCCGGTGGCCAGAAAATCAGTGAGCTAGTTTCAAAATCCTTTCCGAGGCTTCCAGAGCGCGGCCGAAGCGGGCGTCGAAAAAGCGCGGCCAGAACGCCACCGCACCGCACAACAGCGCCAGGCCAAGCACGTTCTTGATCGAGATGCCGACAAACAGAACGGGCAATTGCGGCGAAGCTTTGCCGATAAAACCGAGCGCGACATCGGCGAACAAAGTGGCGACCAGCACGGGCGCGGCGATCTGCAGACCGGCGACAAACATGCCGGCGGCGAATTCGAAGAGGGCGGAGGTGGCTGGCCAAGTGAGGGAAAAATGGCCGGGCGGCAGATAGTCGAAGCTGCGCGCCAGTCCGCGCAACAACCAGTGTGGGACGCTGAGCTGAATGAAGAGCAGGAGCACAATCAGTTCGTAGAAAGTGGAGAGCACGGCCGAGTCGGCCTGGCTGTCGGGATTGATGACGCTGGCGAGCGAATATCCCATCTGCACGCCGCACACCTGGCCGGCAATCTGTCCGGCTTCGAAAATGAGCTGGAGGGTGAATCCGAGGAGGAACCCAATGGTGAATTCGCCGAGCAAAAGCACAATCAGCGCGGGAGTGGGAAGGGCAGGCGACGGAGTGGGAACGAGCGGCACCAGGAATAAGGTGAGGAGGAAGGCGAGACCGATCTTGATGCGAGCGGGGACGGCTGCGCTGCCGAGGAAAGGAGCGACGACCAGCAGTCCGGTGACCCGCGAGCCGGCAATCATCCAGGCGGCGACGGTCCGGTCAATCGGCATCCCCAGCGAAGTCGCAATCGGCATTTCGAACACCATCACCTCAACCCGCAGCAGACATCGGAAAAACTGGTGTAGAGACGGGGCTTGCCTCGTCTCCGGCAGCGCCGCAATGCTGAGACGCGGCAAGCCGCGTCTCTACGGAATTTCTTTTCGCATCTCTGAACTCGTGCATTTCCCGAGACCTTTCATCGGACAAACGGGTGCAAGTCGGACCACATGCCGATGGTGAACAGCATCAGCTTGCGCAACATCCACGGAAAAAACACCAGGGCGGCCGCCGCCACCGCCGCCAGACGCGGCACGGTGGAGAGGGTCTGATCCTGCAAGGAAGTCAGCACCTGCGCGATATTCACGAGCAGGCTGACGAGGACCGCGACCAGGAGCAGCGGCGCGCCCAGAAGCAGCGCCATCTGAAACGTGTTGCGGAACAGGGCGACGACTTGTTCGGTTCCCATAAACGCCTTTCAGGCAAAACTCCGCATCAGGGAACCGATCAGCAGGTTCCATCCGTCGACGACAACGAACAAGAGAATCTTGAGCGGGGTGGAGATTATTACCGGGGGCAACTGCATCATGCCAACCGAGGTGGTGATGGCGGCGGTCACCAGATCGATCACGAGAAATGGGAGGAAGAGGGCGGCGCCGATACGAAACCCAGCCTGCAATTCGCTCAGGAGATAGGCGGGCGCGACGATGCGCATGCCGAGATCTTCAGGGCGGGCGGGACGCGGTTCGTGAGCCAGTTCGACGAAGAGCGCGAGATCTTTTTCGCGAGCGTACTTCAGCATGAAGTGGCGCATCGGAACAATGGAGCGATCGAGAGCGGCCATCATGGTGATGCGCCCGGCATCGAGCGGAACGACGGCGTCGGTATAAATGGCGGCGCCCACCGGCTGCATGAGGAAGAAAGTGAGAATCAGGGAGAGTCCGATGAGGGTCTGATTGCTGGGCGTGGTCTGGGTGCCGAGCGCCTGACGGAGAAAATGAAACACGATGAGCAGGCGCACGAAAGGCG
>Ga0209648_10005177_pt1 | contig 11130 bp, 6 predicted proteins | sample GraSoi2013_115cm_FD_185830 | JGI IMG/M metagenome (GOLD analysis project Ga0209648, IMG submission 185830) | Grasslands soil microbial communities from the Angelo Coastal Reserve, California, USA - Sample 9_17_2013_115cm (SPAdes) (version 2) | ecosystem: Environmental > Terrestrial > Soil >...
TGGCGGCCCAGAATTCGGGCGCGATGCGCGCGAATTCGGGCATCACCGATACGCCGATCCAGTCCTCAGCGTTGAAGCCGAGTAGCTCCTCGGCCGCCGGATTGGAAAAGAGCAGCCGGCCCTGGCCGTCCACGGTCACGACGCCCGAGCGGATGTTGCGCAGCACGTCGCCGGCTTCGAGACGCACCTGGCGCAGCTCGCCCGCCAGGGCCTCGCGCTCCGCGCCCATCACCGACACGCGGCTCGCGATGTAGGTCGTCACCACAGCCACCGCGGCGAACACACCCAGCTGGATCCATAGGCCCGGCCCTACGGCCACCTGGTGACCGAAGAACACGTCGGCGAAGTACACCAGGCCCGCCAGGACCGTGACCAACGCCGTACTGACCGGCGGCATCAGCACTGCCGTGACCGCCAGGAGGACGACGTAAAACCCCGTGAACTCGCTCTCCGGGCCGCCCGTGATGTGCACGACCGTGGTGACCAGCGTGATGTCGAAGACGGCTTGGAGGTAGAGGAACGTCCGGCCCGCCGGGCGCCCGCGGATGTGGGTATGCCAGTAGGAGGCGCCCGTCACGGCCAGGGCCATGAGCAGGAGCAGCGACGTGAGCAGAATGTCGATTGGCGCCGCGACCCGCACCTTCAGGGCGGCGGTGAGGTAGATCGCAATGGCGAGCGACAGCCGGCCGGCGTAGACGCCCCGCAGCACGGCCGGGGTGCTCGGCATCCCGGAGCCAAACGTCGTATTGCTAAAAAGACGCAAAGAATTGCTCTTTCAGTACTTAACTGAAGTATTGGGAGCTGTGTCGCAAAGTGCAAGACGGCAGGTCAGCTACCTAGCGAGAACGCGGCCTCGAGGTCGTGGCGGGAGTAAGCGCGGAAGGCGATGAGGGTCTCGGTGTTGGTGATCCCGGCGAGTTTGCGCATGCGGCTGGTGACGACATCGGCGAGCTCGTCGTTGGTCTTCACCCGGATCACGGCGACGAGGTCGTAGCGGCCGGCGACCGAATACACCTCGGTGACGCCGGGCATGCCGGCGAGCTGCTCGGCGATGGCGTTGATGCGGTCGCGCTCGACGGCCAGGAGGACGATGGCGGTGACCATGACCTGAAAAGTGACTCGGGGCTGCGCCAGACGCCAGAGCCTACTTATCGGGGCGAGTCACCGCCGCGAGCTTCTCCGCCCGCTTTTCGCCGTCGTCGCCGGTGTCGCCGAGAAGCCCGGCGCGCGTGATGAGCTGCGCCGCCAGCATGCTCTGGATGACCGACTTGATGTTGTTGGCGGCCGTCTCCGGAGCGCCTGCGCCCTCGCCGCCGGCGATCGTGATGAGCTTGGCTTGCGCCAATGCGGCCGCCACCGCCGGGGCGATCTGTGGCAGCATCTCGATTTGGCGATAACGGAAGTAGTTCTCGCCGCCGACCTGAATCGCCTCATTAATGCGGCGGATGCTCTCGGCCGTCGCCTCGGCCACCGTCTTGATCTTCATGGCATCAGCCTGCGCCGCACCTTGCGCCTCGATCTGCACCCGCTCCGCGTCGGCCTTGGCCTGCGCGATCTGCGTGGCGTCCAACTCGGCTTCGCGTTGCTTGCCCAACGCCTCCTGCTTCTTGGCTTCGGCGGCGGCTATCAACGCCGCGTTCGCTGCTTTGGTCTGCTCCAGCTCGCGTTGTTTGTCGGAGATGGCGCGCTCCGCTTCGAGCTGGGCTTCCTTGGCACGGCGGGACTGTTGTGCTGACACGATGTCAGCGTTGGCCTGCGCCTCCGCCGCGGACTGGCGGCGCCGCGCGTCGGCCACTTCCGACTGGACCGCCTTGATGTTCAGTGAATTGAACACGAGCCCGAGATCGGTCAGCTCGCGTGAGCACGCCTTGCGAATGATGATGGCGAGCGGATCGTCGTCTTCCGCCGTCACGTCGTCCTGCCCGTCGGCCTGCAGGGCGCGACCCGTCGTGACTGGTACTGGCAGGCCGGCGTCGTGCGTGCGGGGCGCCGCGGACCGCGCGGAGAACAGCTGATCGTGGGTCAGCAGGTTGATGGCGCGCCGCGCCGAGCTCGAGAGCAGGTCGGTCAGCGTGCTGGTCTGATCTTCTTCGGGCTTGGCGAAGAAGCGGTTCGCCGCGGTCTTGATCAAGGTATCGGTGTCGCCTACGGAAACGATCGCACTGGCGAGCACGCGGACCTTGATCGGCCGCGGCACGGCCGAGTCGTCCACGTCGGCGGTCTGGTCTGTGATATCGAGGTCGACGTTGATGACTTTGCTGGAAATCGTCGTGCCCGTGGTGAGCAGGGGAATCTCCTTCGACTTGCCCGGCCCGCGGTAGATCGCCGTGTAGCCGTTCAGCCAGCTGACGAGCCGGACCGTCCCGGCATCGACGTTGCGCAGAAAGGCCGACACGATGAGCGGAAAGAGGCCCAGCACGCCCACCAAGATGATCGGGATCCACATCCACGTTTGCATCGCGACCTCACGATTGGGGCAACGCGTGCCCGACGAACGACACGACACAACGGTTCCGCTGCGGATCGACTTCTTCAACTATGAGGCGATCTCCCGCGCGCACAGCGGTGCCGCGGTCTTCGGGACGTAAGCGGCCGAGCACCTGGACGACCTGGCCGTCCAGCTCGACCGCGATCAGGCCCTGCCCGTCGCGATCGAACGCCATCACGGCAGTCACTTCCTCCTGCACGGCACTTTCGAGCGTCAATGCTGGCTCGGAGGCAAACTTTAGGAGGAGATTCCAGAAGGGGGTCACGAGCACTCGCTCGAAGGCAATGCCGCCGAGCACCGCGAGTCCGGCCGCGACCGGCGTGATCAAGATCGGGCGGAGCAGCACCCCCGTCGCACCAAAGCCGACCAGAAGCGAGAACAGGACGCGCGGCGACGTCAGCGACCAGAGCAGGCTGCCCAGCGAGCTGCGCAGGGATCCGCCGCCGGCACGGGCTCCGTGGGCGGCCGCGCCCTGAGCGTGAGCGTGGCCCCGCCCTGCAGCATGCCCGTGGCTGTGGCCGGGGTGGGCGTGGTGCCCGTGCCGCGACAGGCCGGTGACGGCCATGAGGGCGAGGCCCGCGGCACCCAGAATCAGGCAAAACAGGTAGGCGTCCACAGCGGTTTGATGCTAGAGGGCTTAGCTCCCGTGCGCCAGCAGCCGGTTTCGCGGCGTCACGGCGGCCCCAAGTCACGCCCGCCCTGGATCCTGCCCGTAGAACTCGCGCAGCGCCTCGTACAATTGGGGGTACTCCGCGCGCACGTCCTCGGGGCGCTCGAAGAAGGCCTCGGTCGACACGGCGAAGAACTCCGCGCGGTTGGTGGCGCCGTACGGGTCGAGGGCGCTCGCCACACCGTCGTTCACGCACTGTTGGAGATGATCCATCGCCGCGCGCATGATCGCGCCCCAGCGCTGGTAGCTGTCGGCGGGAAGCACCGGCACGCCGCCGGCGCGTCCATCCTCGAAGTCGAGCTGGTGGGCGAATTCATGGAACACGACGTTGCGGCCGTCGCGCGGATCGGCCGCGCCCCGGAGGACGTCCTCAAAATCGAGGGCGACGACACCCGACATGGCTTCGCCCGCGAGCGGCGTGGGGTGGCGCGGCAGGTTCATGATACTGCCCATGTCGGTCTGTCGGCCGACGAAGCCACTGGGATACACGACCACGACCGAGAGAGTGGGATACAAGGGTCCCGCGACCTTGAGCGTCAGGAAGCACGCTTGCGCCGCGATCACGACTTTCATCTCCTCCGTGACCGCGGCGCCGCCGGCGCCCTCGAAGCGCTTCTCGCGAATGAAGCGGGCGACGAGCTGCAGCAGCGTGTCGCGGTCCGGCGGCGTCAGCGCCGCAACCTGCGGCACGCGCTGCTCGATCCACGGCCACCACGTGGAGGGCACAGCGACGCGGCGCCCCGTGGCGGCCGAGCCCGCACGCAACAGCCGGGGCACCAGCCAGCGCGCGCCGAGTGCGGCGGCCGCGAGCACCGCGGCGGCGGACACCAAGACCGCGAGCGCGTCGATGCGTCCTCCTCGCGGCTACTGCGTGCGGGCCGGAACTCCCGGGCCGGGTCCCGCCCCCGCCAGGTAGATCGCGTTGAAAAAGAACTTGAACGTGCCGTGCGGCTGGCCGCGATTGAGAATCTCCGGGCCGAACAGATACAGCTTGCCGCCTTTGTCACCCACGGACGCTTCCGTGACCGCCACGGCGTCCTTCAGGTACTGCTGGCCCCAGGCCCAGCCGCTGCGCAGCGGGCGGTCAGAATCGAACCACGCGACCGGTCGCACGCCCTGCGCCGCCGCCGTCGCCCCCAGGTCGAACGCGGGACTCTCCTCGAAGAACACGTCCACGCGATCGGGCATGCCCCAGGCGAGCGGGCGCGTGGTGTCCACGCGCACCTGCAGCACCGACCCCGGAACGTAAAACTTGGTCCGCGGCAGCGGCTTGCCGTCTTGCACCAGGTGATTGAGCACCGGCAGGCCAAGATGGCGTCCGATGACCGTCGAGCTGCCGATCGCGATGATCGTGCCGCCATCGGCAACGAACTGGCGCAGCTGCGGGACCGTCTGCGCCAACGTCACCTGGCCCAGCCAGCCGCGGAACTCGGGGGGCACGCGTTGCGGATCGGGATTGCCGAAGCCGCCCTCATTCGATCCGCTGTCGGGAATGGCACCGGCCGGGAAGATGATCACATCGAAGCGCGATGCGAGCCGGCCGGTGTCGAGCGCCGCGGGGTAGACGACCTCGAACGGGAATTCGAACCGCTCGAGCAGCCAACGCGTCCAGCCAGACGGAATCGAGCCGCCGTAGCGATCCCACAGCGCGATGCGCAGCGGGCGGAGCTGCAGCCCCCGGTCCGCGGGCGCTGTGGCGACGCCGTCGAAGCTCACGCCCAGCTCGCGGGCGGCTCGCTGCAGCACCGTCACGCTCGCAGGGGCAGCCGGGATATAGATCGTGCCCGCCGGGTAGCTCTTGCCGTTGGCGGCGAGCGGCTGTGTCAGCCAGGAGACGGGCAGCTGCTTCGCGAGCAGGCGATTCGTGACCACCGCCGCGTCGTTGACGCGGTGGTCGAGCAGGAAGCCCGCCGCGCCCGTCGCGTTGGCGAGCGTGCCCGCAGGCGGCGTGGTGGTGTCGCTCGTGATCGCGCTGAACGGCCCATCGAAGGCGTCGAGGACGCGATCGAACTGCAAGCCCATCTGATACGCGAGCGTCCAGCCGGCGTTGTCGTAAGGCGGGATCGGCGGGCCGCCGGGATACTGGAAGTCGTTGGGGTGATCTTGCGGCTCGAACATGTCCAGCACGTGTGGGCGGAACGCCTGCGCCGTTTTGACGACGTAGGAGGCCGCCGCATAGTGCTTGCCCGCCACGTCGAAGTCGCGCGTGGCGCGCAGCACCGTGACGCCGTTCTTGAGGAGCGTGTTCACGAACTTGGTCGCGGTGGGAAAATCGGGCTGGTCCGCGGGCAGGATATAGCCGCGCGGATCGCGCTGCGCGGGCTCGTGCAGCAGGGCATAGAACTTCGCCGGCACCACCCCGTTACCCGCACCGCCGCGCCGTCCGGGAATCGAGTCGGCGGCACGCTCGCGCGCGGCCGCGTCGCGCACGGCGTCGATCATCTGCGGATGGACGGTCCAGCTGTCCGTGCTGCCCGCGGTGATCGCATGTTTGCCCATCAGGTAGATGTTGTAGAGCAGCGTCTCGCGGTAACGGGACGCGTAGTCGAGCACGGCGCGGTTCATCGCCATCGAATACTCGACCGAGCGACGGAAGTGCCAGCGCTGCGGCGCCACGGGGTAGGGCAAGTCCCCCGTCGGCAGCTGGCGCTCGGGCACGAGTTGAATGTCGAACGGCGTGGGATTGCCGATCGTCTCCGTCAGCAAGCCGATCATGTTGTGGAAGTAGGCGGTGGTGCGCAGCCCGCCATTCCACCACGTCGAATAGCTCGACCCCGAGCGCATCGTGGCCCCCGGCATGCCCTCGGCCGCAAGGCGCTCGTGCATCGTCGTACCCACGATCTCCACACCCAGGGGAATCAGCGGATCGAAGTGATAATTGAACGGGTCGCGGAAGGGCGGCGCGAACAGTACCGTGCCCGCGGGTCCCGTCTGGTGATGGTTGTAGACGATTTGCGGGAACCACTCCTTGAACATCACGTGCGTCATGTTGCGCGTCTCGGGCTGCGTGACCATGTAGAAGTCGCGATTGTCGTCGTGCCCGATGTATTTCTGATAGAGGCGCGGGATGGTGTTGCTGTTGCGCTTGAGCGTGTCGGGCTCGCGCATGTACCACGACGACACCAGCTCCTGGCCGTCGGGATTGGCCTGCACGGCGAGCAGGATCACGTCGTTGAGAATGCGCCGCGTCTCGGGATCGTTGCGGCTCACCATCTCGTAGACCAGCTCCATCAGCTGATGCGCGCCGAGCACCTCCGTGGCGTGCAAGCCGCCGTCGATCCAGACGATCGCCCTGCCCTGAGCCGCGAGGACGTGAGCCGCCGAATCGGAAAGGCCCTGGGCCGTCGCCAGGCGCCGGGCAATGCCCTGGTAGCGCGCCAGCAGTTTCTGGTTCTCCGGCGAGGTGATGATCGCCATCAGCTCGGGCCGGCCCTCGGCCGATTTGCCGATCTCGCGCAAGACCATGCGGGGCGACTCGCGCGCCAGCGTGTGCCAGTACGCGTCGAGCTGGGTGTAGGTCGCGAGGCGATAGTCGTCCCCGATGTCGAATCCTAAGGCCTGCCGCGGTGTCGTGATGTGAACCGCCTGCGCGGCGAGCCGGGGGATGGGGACCGGGGAACGGGGAAGGGTGAACAACGCGGCGGCAAGCGCGAGACGGGCGATGAGCTTCGGCATAGGGTGGCGAAATTAACCGCGGGCTCTCGGCGCGCTAGTTGCGGCGCCGCCACGGTTGCGGCCCGCCGAAGAGTGGCGGAGGTTTGTCCCATGAACTCGCTCGCCCGGCGGATTAGCTGGCTCGCCTGCCTGTGTTGCGGCCCGGTCGCCGCCCAGACGCCCAGTCTGCGCACCCGCTGGGCCGCTGACGTGGCGCCGGACCGCGGCCTCCCCGAGTATCCGCGCCCGCAACTCACGCGGGCCACCTGGCTCAATCTCAACGGCACCTGGGACTACGCCATTCGCGACTCGGGCGCCGCGGCGCCGGCAACCTTCGACGGCAGCATCCTTGTTCCTTTCCCGGTCGAATCGCAGCTCTCGGGTGTGGCGCGCGCGGTGACGCCAGCCCAGCGCCTGTGGTACCACCGGCGGGTGCATCTGCCGAGCGCCCGCCCCGGATCGCGCTGGCTGCTGCACTTCGGCGCGGTCGATTGGGACGCGGTCGTGCTCGTGAACGGGCAACGCGTGGGCGAGCACCGCGGCGGCTACGATCCGTTCACGTTCGACGTCACCGACGTGCTGCACGCGGATGGCGACCAGGACCTCGTCGTGTCGGTCTGGGACCCAACCGATTCGGGCGGACAGCCGCGCGGCAAACAAGTCGCCAAGCCCAGGAGCATCTGGTACACGGCCGTGACCGGCATCTGGCAGAGCGTGTGGCTCGAGCCCGTGCCCGCGCGCTACATCGCGGCGCTCGACATCACGCCGGATCTCGCGCACGCGCGCGTCGTGGTACGCGCCGACGTGCCGGGTGGCGCGCCGGTGGCGCTCGACGTGACGGTGCTCGCGGGCGGCACGGTGGTGGCGCGCGCCAAGGGACGGAGCGATTCGAGTATCGCCGTGATCGTGCCGCGCGCCCGGGCGTGGTCGCCGGACCGTCCCTACCTCTACCGGCTCGGCGTGCGGCTCGCGACGGGGGATTCGGTGGGCAGCTATTTCGGCCTGCGCTCGATCGCCGTCGGCAAGGACTCGAGCGGCATCCCGCGACTGCTCTTGAACGGCCAACCGCTGTTTCAGTTCGGCCTGCTCGACCAGGGATGGTGGCCCGACGGGCTGTACACGGCGCCCAGCGAGGCCGCGCGGCGCTTCGATCTGACGACCGTGAAGCGGCTGGGCTACAACATGCTGCGCAAGCACGTAAAGGTGGAGCCCGAGCGCTGGTATTATTTGGCGGATTCGCTCGGCATCCTGGTGTGGCAGGACATGCCGAGCGGCGACAATCGAACCCCTGCCGAGCGGCGCCAGTTCGCCGACGAGCTGGCGCACGTGGTGGACGCGCTCCGCAACCATCCGTCGATCGTGATGTGGGTGCCGTTCAACGAAGGCTGGGGCGAGCACGATACGCCGGCGACGGTGGCGTGGCTCGCGCAACACGACTCCACGCGCCTCGTGGACAACGCCAGCGGCTGGACCGATGCGAACGTGGGGTCGGTGCACGACGTGCACGCCTACCCCGGCCCCGGCGCTCCCGCGGTCGAGCCGACGCGCGCCGCCGTCTTGGGAGAATTCGGCGGTCTCGGCCTGCCGCTCGAGGGGCACACCTGGATCCAGAAGGAAAGCTGGGGCTATCGCAATTTCCCGACGGTCGACTCGCTCGGCACGGCGTACCGCGCACTGCTGGCGCGGCTTAGTCCGCTGCGCACCGACGGGCTCGCGGCAGCGATCTACACGCAGCTCACCGACGTCGAGCGCGAAGTCAACGGCGTCATGACGTACGATCGCGCGGTGGTGAAGCTGCCCGCCGACGCCCCCGCCCTGCACCGCGCGCTGTATGGTCCGACGCCCACCGTTCGCCACCTGGTGCCGACCTCCGAGCGCGTGCCGCAGGATTGGCGCTACACGACGACGGCGCCGCCGGGTGACTGGTTCACTCCCGGCTTCGACGATCGCGGCTGGGACAGCGGGCCGGGCGGATTTGGTACCGCCGGGACGCCGGGCGCGATCGCGCGGACGACTTGGAACAGCGCCGATCTCTGGATACGGCGCACGTTCACGCTCGCCGCCGTGCCGCCGCATCCGCACCTGCGGCTGCATCACGACGAAGACGCTGAGGCGTACGTGAACGGGACGCTCGTCGGCCGCTACGCGGGCTGGACCTCGTCGTACCTCGAGGAGCCACTCGACTCAGGCGTCGCGACGGCGCTGCACGCGGGCAGCAACACGCTCGCCCTACACGTCCATCAGACCGAAGGCGGGCAGTATCTCGATGCGGGACTGGACGACATCGCCGACCGCAGCGCGCGGGTGCAGCCCGCGTCACCGGGGAGGGAGAGCAGCGTGAGCCGAGCGCTCTTTGGCACGACCAGCGACGGCGCAGCCGTGGACGCCTACACGCTGGCAAATGCACGCGGCATGAGCGCGCGGGTGCTGAGCTATGGCGCGGTCATTCAGTCCCTGGTCGTGCCCGACGCGCAGGGGCGGCCGGCGGACGTGGTCCTCGGCTTCGACGATCTCAAAGGATACGAGTCGCAATCACCGTACTTCGGTGCGGTGGTGGGTCGCTACGCGAATCGCATCGCGGCCGGGCGCTTCACGCTGAATGGCGCCACCTATCACCTCGCGACCAACAACGGGCCCAACCACCTGCACGGCGGACGTCGCGGCTTCGACAAGGTGGTGTGGGGCGCCGAGCCGTTCCAGCACGGCGACAGCGTCGGCGTGGTGCTCACGCACACGAGCCCGGACGGCGACGAGGGCTACCCGGGTGAGCTGACCGTGCGCGTGACCTACACGCTCACGCCCGATGATCACGTCGTGATCGGCTACGAAGCGACCACGACGCGCGCCACGCCCGTGAACCTGAGCCAGCACTCGTACTTCAACCTGGCGGGCGCGGGCAGCGGCGACATCCTCGATCACCGCCTCCAGATCGACGCCGATCGCCTCACGCCGGTCGATGCGACCCTGATTCCGACGGGGCAGCTCACGCCCGTCGCCGGGTCGCCGTTCGACTTTCGGACGGCCGCCGCGATCGGCGCGCGCATCGCGGCCGCAGATTCGCAGCTGGCTTACGGAAAAGGCTACGATCACAACTTCGTGTTGACGCGGGGCGCGCCGGGCTTGGTGCATGCGGCGCGGCTCGTGGATCCGGGGAGCGGGCGTACGCTCGACGTGTCCACCACTGAGCCAGGGCTGCAGTTCTACTCCGGCAATTTCCTCGACGGGACGATTCGGGGGAAAGGCGCCATCACGTACGGGCACCGTGCCGGCCTGTGCCTCGAGACCCAGCACTTCCCCGACTCTCCCAATCACGCCGCCTTCCCGAGCACCATCCTGCGGCCGGGTGAGACGTACCGGTCCCAAACGGTGTGGACGTTCGGGGCGGTGGCGGCAGGCCCCTAGAGGCGTACGTTTGCTGCGTTCCGCGATCGTTGCTGCCCACCCGGAGGACCTATGCAACTCCATCGTCTCGTTCTGCCGGTTGCGTTCATCGCCGCCGGCGCCGTGGCGCCGCGCGCCGCGCGCGCACAGGAAACCGCGTCCGACTCGCTGCTCACGGTTGATCACTATCTCGACTGGGAGCAGGTAGCGGATCCGCAGCTCTCGCCCGATGGCGCGCAGATCGTCTACACGCGCCGCTACGTCAACAAGCTCGAAGACAAGTTCGAAGCGGCGCTATGGATCATGAACGCCGACGGCACCAAGAACCGCTTCCTCGTGAAGGGCGCGGGCGCGCGCTGGTCGCCCGACGGCACGCGCATCCTCTTCACGGCGGACGGCGAGCCCAAGGGCACCCAGCTGTTCGTGCGCTGGATGGACCGCGAGGGCGCGGCGTCGCAGATCACGCACGTGACCGAGACGCCCGGCAATCCCGCGTGGACGCCCGACGGCAAGGCGCTCGCGTTCACCATGTTCGTGGCCGACGAGACGCCATGGCGCATCAGCATGCCGGCGGCGCCCGAGGGCGCCAAGTGGACCCCGGCGCCGCGCATCGTGGACCGGCTGCACTACCGCCAGGACCGCATCGGCTTCACGGACCAAGGTTTCACTCACCTCTTTGTGGTGACGGCCGACGGCGGCACGCCGCGCCAGCTGACCCGGGGGAAGTGGAACGTAGGCGCGCGCTCCGAGCTGGCGGGTGGCGCCGGTTTCGACTTCACGCCCGACGGCCGGACCATCGTGTTCGACGGACTCACCAACACCGACGGCGACGAGCCGGGCGTGGCGATGAACCTGTACCGGTTCGTGAAGATGGTCGGGTATCGCCCGGTGGCAGCGGGGAACTTCAAGGGGATGATCGACCACTACCGGACGCCCG
>Ga0209648_10005179_pt1 | contig 11128 bp, 10 predicted proteins | sample GraSoi2013_115cm_FD_185830 | JGI IMG/M metagenome (GOLD analysis project Ga0209648, IMG submission 185830) | Grasslands soil microbial communities from the Angelo Coastal Reserve, California, USA - Sample 9_17_2013_115cm (SPAdes) (version 2) | ecosystem: Environmental > Terrestrial > Soil >...
CAAGACCAAATAGGAGGGCGTTTAAGGCTGCTCGCCTCAGTCCTCGGGTATCGGTCGCTAGAGGCGCCGGGCAACCGGCGTCGCAGACAGATGGTCACCGCCCGCAAGGGCACAGAACCCGGCTTACAGTCCGCCCTCGGCCCACCACCCGACTCGGAACTATTGAGTAGCCACCCGGACCCCTGGCACTGTGGCCGCCGCCGCCACGGCTATCTCTGTCCAGCCGCTCGGCGTTAAGGGGGCGGCGATAGCACGCCCAGTTGCAGCAGCAGAGCGAGATCGTCCCGCGCAGCCCAGTGCTCCGCGATCAACCCATCGCTGACGCGGAAGATGTGGATGTGCTTCACCGAGTATGGCTTGCCCGCCGCGGACGGCGGCACGAGGGCTGTGCTCTCGACCCCCACCCAACCGGGCGGGACGGGCTCTGGTGGCCGCGGTGGAGGCGCACCGAACGTGCCACTCACCGTCATCCGGCAGACGACCCGGTCGGCCTGCGCGAAGATATCGTCAATCGCCCAACGCCGATCGGGGAACGCTAATCGGAGTGCCTCGTGTACCCGTTTGAGGGCTTCCGAACCGCGAGCTGGTCGAAAACTCGAGCGCCCTGATGCGTGGTTGACAGCGTCGGGAGCCCAGCAGGCGACCGCCTCATCTAATGCGTGACGCTCCATAGCCTCGAACCAGCGTCGCACGACTTGCTTGCTCGTTTCCGATGCCCTGTGGCCGTTGCCCTTGGTGATCATTCGATGCGCAGCTTAGACCAGGCTGGCCGACCTGCTAAGCCCCGTCCCTGAAGGCGCGAGGGAGCATCTGGACACCCCTGACCAAGCCATCCAAATCCGAGCCATCACAGCGCTTGATTGACTGAGAGGGAGACAGAAGACTTGCGTACCAGTACGCATCTAATACGCAGCCGCATCGTATCCCTGCCTGCCGTTTGATGTCGTCCAGTATTCGACAGGGCTGGATTGAATTGGCAAGAAACGAACCCGGCTTACAGTCCGCTCTCGGCCCACCTTCTGTAGCCCATAGACCGGAGGTTTGCGGGCAGCAGATTTGCGGTTTCTGCATCCAGCTCTAGCAACGACGAGGGGCTTGGCGGACTCGATACAACGATGCCGCCTCAACAGCGGGTCGCTGGCCACCTTTTGTGCACCCATCCGGCTAAGTGCCTCAGCACGCACGGGTCAAGGCCGTGAGGCGCCCGGTTCAGAACTTGTCGGTGGAGGCCTATTGACGAGATTCCCGGACAGGCACCGGCGGTGAAACGCCGAAATTAGGCCCTTTCGCCGATGCGGGCGCATACCGACGCCCTATAGGTTGGGCCACATCCAGAAATTCAGGAGGTTGCCCATGTTCCGTCCAATCGTTCGTCTCTGGTTGCTCATCTTCGTGCCGTTTGCGATCCTGCCGTTCACGTTCATCTCCGGGGTCGTGGTGCCCGCCACGGCGCTGTGGGGCCATGCGGTGTTCCACCTCATCTATTTGCCGATCCTGGCCGTCGGCTGGTGGGCGCTGTGGCGGTTCGTCCGTGAGCCCTCGAACCTCGCCCTGCGCGTGATCGCGGCCTTGATGCTGCTCTGCGAGACCTCCGGTCTCCTCGGCCACGCCGGCGAGCTGGTATCGGTGGTGCAGCGGGGCTTCTTTAGCGCACCTTACTCGATCTTTTTCGAGAACCCTCACATGTTCTTCGCGAAATTCGCGCTGGGGGGGATCTTGGCGAGCGAGCTGCTCCTCATCGTGTTGACAGTCACAGCCGGCGTCCAGCGACTCCTCCGCCGCTCGCCAAGTGTCGCGGGTGGGCAAGCCTCTACCTCAGCCTGACCGGGCGCAAGCGAAGCCATGGAATTGATCGAGGGCGGCATAGCCCTACCGCCAAGACCCATCTCTGATCGGTCGCTTTCCTGGGACAATCCGCGCGTGCGTACGAAGACACGAGCGGTCGCGGATCTGTTGCCACTTGGCTTCTTTGTTGTCGCCGGCGCCTTGATTGCGTTCGCAGCGCGAATGACGGGTCTCCCTTACTTCGGGACTGACCCGGCGGTGGTCGCGTCCCTCGGCGTCGGTGCTCTGGCCACGGCTGCGGTCGGCCATGCGACCTGGCGGAACGACCGCACTGTTGGTGTCGCGATCGTGCTGGCCGCGTGGACGATTGCGGCCTATCTCACCGTGCTGGGCCTCGCCAGTCTCACTCATGCGAGCGCTGTGGTCAGGCTGGCGGTCGGTGGACACATTCCACCGCTCACGATGTTTGTCGTAACCGGATTGATTGCCCGCCGCAGCCTGCTGGGCCACAACGCGGCCAGCTGGCCGCTGTTAGTCTCGGTCACGCTCGCTGCGGTTGTTTTCGCGGCTACGTTCACGCTCGTGCACCTGGAAGGCGTGTCGCCGAGCCTTAACCTGCCCGGTCCGGTCCAGACCGCGGCCATGTCACTGATCTTCGTGTGGCTGGCCACCTTGCTCCTCCCTCCGGCGCTGCTGATCTGGTCGCGACGCGGCGACGCGCATGCTGATCCAGGGCGCCTCGCCGCCGCCGCGGTCGCGTCCTTTGTGCCCGTCTGCCAGATATTGCTCTGCACGCTGCTGGGTCGTGCGGTCAACGCGAGCGGAATCAGCCCTGACGCCGGCGCGGTCATCCTGCTGGTCGGCCTTGGCGCTGCGTGGCCGCTGACCGCGGTCGGCTACGGACTGGCGATTCGTGGACGCGCTGCGCCCTTCACCGTCAGCACCGGTGTGCTGGCGCGCGCTGGTTCGCTTGTTCTCGGACTGATGACGGCGATGATCGCCATCTGTGCCGGACTAATCGTCAGCTTCGGCCATGGGATTGGGACCACGCTCGCCATCGCGGTTTCGGTGCTTGTCGTGGCGCTTGCGCTGCGGCCGATCGCAGTTCGGGTGCTTGCGGCTGTCGTCGGCGAGGCCACTTACCAGCACCAACCTGAGACCACATTAGACGGCTTCAGCCATCAAATTCGACGCGAGCCGTCGAAGCTGTCAGCGCTGACCGGGCGAGAGAGGGAAGTATTGCGGTTGCTGGCAGCCGGGTTGAGCAACGCGGGAATAGCGGCCGAGCTCGTGCTTTCCGAGCGCACTATCGACGCCCATCTCAGATCGGTCTTTGGCAAGCTCGAGATGCCAGATTCGAAGTACGACAATCGCCGTGTCCAGGCCGCCGGCATTTGGGTCAGCGAATCGGACTATCTAGCTCACCGCGTCGACCTGCCGGAAATTAAGGTCTGAGAGTTTTTCCGACCAAATTTCGGGTGTTCCCGGACAAACACCGCATGTTCCAGGCCGGCACGAACATGCGCCATTGGACCGAGAGGGGTCATTATCCTTGCCAACCCGATTGCGTGATATGGTCCGGCGCCATCGCTTCGTTTTCGGCGGCCTGACAGTTCTTTTACTGCTGGCCGCCGTGCTCGGCGTGCTGAGAGTGCGCGTTGTCCTGGCCGAGCAAGCTTGCTGGTCGGCCGCCCACACGGCAGACACGCATGTTCAGCTCTCATTTCCTGGATTCGACAACGTCTCGGTCACGATTGGCGCCGGGTCCACACTCGGTGTTGTCGGGCCAGAGGCATTTGCAGTCTCGGAGAGCTCAAAACCATTGGTACTGGCCCCGGCCTTATGGTGTCCAGTGGGGAGTCAAGCCGCGGCCTTCATCGGGCGGTCGCCTGGCGAGGCTTTTGTCTACGTCGGAGGCGGCGGCGGGTTTAGTGAAGTGAAATCGATTGACGCTCGAATAACCGTGCACGTCCTCTGAGCTCAGACGTGCGCCGCGGCTTACGCGCCGCTCTCGGTCCACCACCCGACCCGTCCACGTTCGTCGCCGAGGCGCAAGCAACGTGGGGCACCGCAATTCAGAAGGACAAGAAAACGTGACCGATCGGCCATTGCCCGGTTCAGGGCGGGCGGCTGATTATCGACCTGAGCGTGATAACAAACATCGTTAGGCACACGACAACGCCTAGTGCGTACGCCACGCCGAACATCCAAAGATCGACGCGATCGCGAAGATGCGACGCCGTCAACGTTGCGATGAGACCCCAGGCGAAAACGATAAGCAGCCCTCCCAAGAGGCCAAGCCCGACCAGCCGCCTTCCGAGCACATTGTCCTGCCGCACGCGTGGGCTATAAGTTTTCGGTACGAGTACACCTTTAGTACCAACCGCATCGTGTCGATGCGCGTCACTAGGTGTCGTCTCGTATTCGGAAGAGCCAATTCGTATTGGCGGAGAACGAACCCGGCTTACGCGCCGCTCTCGGTCCACCGCTATCCGGTGGTGACGTACCGTTCGACGCGACCGTCCTGCAATTGTGCCCGGCCGGTCTCGAGGAGCTCCTTTAGCTTCCCAAGGTTCTGGCCTACGGCCCGCCTGATGGGGGCTGTCGCGAAACCGGCGACGAAGCCCGCGAGACCCCTCAGTTCCCACGCGTCTGTTAGGCGAGTGCCGCTCCCGGTGGATTCGAGCGTGAAACGGATCTCAAGAAGCGGAGTCGGGGCCCGAAACCGGATGACCACACTGCGGTCCTGCTGGAACTCGGTGACGCTAAATACCCGGGTGTCCGACTTGCGGACGAGCCTATAAGTCGATCCGACCCGAGCCGGACTTGCGTCCAGCTTTATACACCCGGTCACGTAGTAGTTCCAACGAGGCAGGTTCTCCGGATCCGAGATAAAGGCGAACACCTCAGAGACGGGGCGCTCGATGACCTGCGCCTGGACAAAATGCATTGGGGACGCCTCTATTGAACCGTACTCGAATAGGCGCCGATCGACTGGCTCAAATAAGAACATGGCGACGGCGCCTGGAGTTCAGGCGCCGCACCACGCCATCCTCGCGCTCAGCTTCAGTAAGCGCGTCGCCTAACGCCGCTTGCGGCGAAAAGCCTAACGACCATGAGAACGATCACGGCACCGATGAACGCGATCACCATCGCGCTGAGAATCGGATGCCCGACGATCGTGATGCTCCAGTGGAAGACGCCGGCCAGAAAACCTCCCACCAGTGCACCCACAACGCCTGCGATTACGTCACCAACAATTCCCAAGCCATGGCCCAGCGCCAAATGGCTCGCGAAGAATCCGGCCACTAGGCCGACGAGGATCCACACCAGGATCGTGTCGAAATCGAGGTTGACAACCATATGTATCAGGCCTCCTTTGTAGCTAGAACGCGCACTGATGGCGCCCTAACCAAACCAGGTATAGAGATGTAAAGAGCGGCCCGGCACAGGAGACCTGGCGCCAATGGCCTTCCACGCGCCGCTGCGCCGGTGCTGGGGCCTACGCATCCTGATTTCATGGCGTCGTATTCAGTGAATGAGCGCGCAATCGCTCACGCTCGCCGACTGATCAACGCCCGCCAGTACGTTCTCGAAAGTGACTGGGGTGAAGTTCAGCCGAAGGCGGCGGACGAGAATGCGTTCCTCGACGGCCACTCTGGGACGACTACGCCGGATGGCACCTCGGCCTTAACGGAGAGGCGACTGACGAGACCAAGAGCCGATACGCGTTCGTTTACGGCGATTTTCGCCGCGTCCACCGAACGGGGCTGATCGCCTGCCAGCACAGGGCGGCCGAATGGCGCCATAAAGAGATTGAGCTTGCCGCGCACGAGCTTCTGCAGCGGCTGGACAAGATGAGCGCCTAAACCGGCCTCGTTTCAGTTCGACCGCCTGCCTCGGCGGTGTCAGCCGACAGGCGATAGAGCGGCCTGACCGGAATCAGGCATCTGTGCGGGTTGCCGCCGGTCTCAATCTCCAGTTGCCTAGCGCGAGGGCGAACGGACCGGCAAAGAAGAAGGCATGAAGCAATTCGTTCGGGAATTGGATCGCGAGCAATAGCGGTGCGCCCGGAACGGTGGCGCCGAGCGGCGCCACGATGACGATCACGCTGGTCCACCGCGGCCACGCCGCCTGCCTCCATGCGCGCATGCCGAGGACGATGCTGGACACCGCGAGGACGATGCTGAAGAAGAGAAAGAGAAGACCGATGTTGCCGTTTACGACGCCGTTGTAGTCGATCAGCTCGGCGATGTTCTGAACGACGCCCATCATCGCGTAGGACAAGATGACCAGCCCAAGCGTGATCTGGATACCGCGCGTCGGTTTGGTGAACGATTGCAAAACGACCCAGAAACCAACGACGACCAGGGACATCGCCACCAGCCCGGTCCAATGGTCTCCGACGGATTCAGCCCAGCTTGGCGATGCCGTCTCAGCGATCGCCTCGCCCAGACCGATGACAGACCCGACGAGCAGCGCCCAGAGCATCAGGCTGCGGTTCATCGCGCTGAATCCTAACTATCCCCGCCGGACAAGCCGCCGCGAGGCTTGAGGAATGAACGCAGCTCGATCCAACCAGCGGCAGTGCCTCACGACCTAAGTCATCGTGGTCTGGCGAGTAAGTCATCCACCCACAGCCCTCGCCAAAGAAGCAGTCGCCCGTCAGAAGCCAGGAATCGATTGGTCAACGTAATTTGCGCTCATGAGCACCAAAACGACACAAGCAAAGGAGGGCGAGATGACTACTCAGAACAACCTGGAGGAAAACAAGCGGATCGTTCGAGCGTTCATCGAAACGGCGTTCAACAAGCACCAGACCGATCGGGTGGGGGACCACCTGACGTCCGACATGAAGTGGCACGGCGGCACCCTGGGAACAGTCGAGGGTCGCGAGAACGTCGCCGGGCTGGTCGGCGCGATCATCGCCGCGCTCCCGGACCTGCGAAACGTGGAGCAGGACATCATCGCCGAGCGAGACATCGTGTCCGTGCGCGCGGTGGTCGACGGAACACACAAGGGAGACCTCCTCGGGATCCCCGCGTCGGGCAAACACGTCCGGTGGGATGCGGTCGACGTGTACCGCGTGGCGGACGGAAAAATCGCCGAGGAGTGGGCCGCGGACGACCTGCTTGCGTTCGTCTACGGAGTTGGCGCGTATACCCCTCCCTGGCTAGCGCAGAAGTCGTAGAACAGGCGGACCGCCCCGCCGTTTTACCGCGTCAGAGCCGGCTCGAGCGACGCCAGAGCCCGGGGCAGCTCTGACCGGGAAACGATCCCGAGCTTCGGGAAGACGCGGTACAGGTGGGCGCCCACCGTGCGGTGCGAAAGAAACAACCGCTCAGCGATCTCACGGTTGGAAAGTCCGGATGCGGCCATCTGCGCGATCTGGAGCTCCTGTGGCGACAGGGGCTGGCGAGGTGTTCTCGCCGGCTCAGGAATGCTTTCACCCGAAGCCCGCAGCTCCGCGCGAGCCTTGTAAGCCCAGGGCTGCACGCCGAGGGCGTCGAACATGTCGCGGGCCGCCCTGAGGTGCGGCCTCGACTCGGTGATGCGGCGCTGCCTTCGCAACCAGCTGCCGTACGACATCTCCAGACGGGCGAAGTCGAAAGGCCATTTCGGCTCAGCGTTGAGGGCGGCCTCATAGAGGTGTTGCGCCGCCGATTCGTCTGCGAGCAACGGACGCGCGAACCGCAAACCGATATGGACAAGGGCTGCCGGAGTTCGCTTGCCGAGCGCCTCGAGCAGCGTCATCATGCGGCGCGCCTCGTCGCTCCGACCTGCTCGCACCGCGCATTCGATGACGTATGGCGCAGCCGCATGTGCGACTACTTCGTGGAACGCGGGTCCATGAGGATCGAACATGCGCCCGAAATGGTCAAAAGCATCTGAGTGGCGTCCGGCAGTCATATGTATAACGCCACGCGCAAACTCAGCCTGGGCGAGAACGATCGACAGGCGCGCGGACGCCAGGGGTTCGGTGGCGTCGGCAATGAGCTGTTCGGCGGTGCTCTCATCACCGTGGAGGCCGGACAGGACAGCGAGTCCCATCTTGCTGATCGCGGTCCAGATCGGTTGCCTGGTCTCGATCGCCAGGTCGCTGGCTTCCTCCATTGAGCGAAGTGCGTCGCTGAGTTGGCCGGTGTTGATCCCGGCCCAAGCGCGCACGGCAAGGAGTTGAGCGAGCAGCCCGAGGCGTCCCTGGGCACGCAACATCGGCGCGGCACGATCCATGAGCTCGATGGATTCGCCGAGGTCACCCGCCGCGTATGCCGCGAACGCCAGGAGTTGCGTGCGGGACGGGTCCGCTCCATCGACCAGGGCAGCCTCACGAACCCTTGCTGCGATCCGAGCCGCCGCGTCGACCGGCGCGGCGAGCGCAAGGATTTCCAGCGCGCGCGGATCCACCTCGTCGCCGGTGATCTGTTCAACCGCTTCGATGACCAGATTCTTGGATGCGTCACCGGGGTCGGCCCACCAGCAGCGAAGTGCGGCTCCCTGCAGAAGCTTCAGCGAAAGATTTCGGTCTCCTCCAGCGGCGGCTTCGCGCGCGACAGCGACCAACCTTGCGATCGCGTTGAGATCGCCTGGTGCGCCGTCGTGAAAGATTTCGCGCAGCCACATCATTCGCGCGACGTCATGAGGAGAAAGCTCCAACCTGGCGGCCGAATCGAGGAGCCGGCCCACCGCTGGTGGATCACCGAGCTGAAATGCCAGCTCAGCTGCCGCCAGCAGCCGCCGGGCCCTATCTGGACCGTGAGGTGTCAGCGAGGCGGCAAGCTCCAGAGCGCCGAGCGCCGTCGCATGCGCGCCACGATCCTGTGCCCGGCCGGCGGTGATCTCAAGGTCGCCGGCCGCACCCTCGTCCTCACCCAGCACCGCTTTGGCGCGGTGCCACGCCCGGCGGTCCGGGTCTGCGATGACCTCCGCGAAAGCGAGGTGGGCTTTCCGCCGCTGTCCCGCGGACGCGGCCTGATCCAGCGCTGAGCGCATCAGCGGGTGCCGGTAGCGAACAGCCGAGCCCGCCACGGATATCAAACCCGCGTCAATGGCCGGTTGCAGAATGTCGACCGTGACCTCTTCGCCTACCTGCTTCCGTGTTGCACCAAGCACGTCGCTCACGGTGGGGTCCTTGTCGAGCGCGATCAGCAACAGCGCGGCTTGCGTGAAGTTCGGAAGCTGACCGGCTTGCGCGGAGAAGGTCCGCTCCAGCCGATCGGTGAGCGGAATGTTTCTGAGTGCCCCTTCACGCCCGTCGGTGCCCTGCAGCCTCAGGGCACGCGGAAGCTCGAGCAGCGCCAGTGGGTTGCCCAACGCCTCATCCAGAATCAGGCGGCGGGTCTGAACGTCCAGGTCTGGTGCGACGGATGCGAGCAGAGCCGTCGACGCCGTGTCGCTCAGAGGTTCGACATGGATCTCTGGCAGTTGCCCGGATCGAAGCGCTGTCTTAAAGGTCTCGCGAAGGCAGGCGATGAGGAGGATGTGGGTCGATTCGAGCCGTCGAGCAACAAAGCTCAGGACGGAGGTTGTCGCACCGTCCAGCCACTGAAAGTCATCCGCCACCACGACCAGAGGCTTTTCGTCGGCGACCTCGCCCATGAGGCTGAGCGTGGCCAGGCCGACAAGAAACACGTCGGGTGGCGCTCCCGCGCGCATTCCCAGTGCGGTCAGCAACGCGCTTTTCTGGGGCCCGGGAAGCGCGCCGGCTGACAGTAGAACGGGCTGCAGAAGCTGGTGCAGCCCAGCGTATGGAAGGTCGGCCTCGCTTTCAAGACCTGTGACGGCGAGCACCTTGTAGCCGCGGTCGCGGGCGTCGGTGGTGGCGGCGTCTAGAAGGGACGTCTTACCGATGCCGGCGGCTCCCGTGACGAACAGGGCGCCGCCGTGTTCGGCCGCCTCGGCGAGAGCTTGGCCGAGCTCAGCCATCTCAGCATCCCGACCGACCAGCCTGGAAGCTCCCATCACCAGCTGATTTTGCGCCTGGCCCATGCTTTGAAAACACCCCGGGTGGCTAAGTCATTTCGGCTTTGGCGATAAGTCATCGTGCCCGCCTCGGTCCGCCAAAAACAGTCGCCCGCCAGAAGCGGGGCGATGGCCGGCTCCCCTAAGTTGCCGGACATGAGCACGACGAGCGCGGCGGCGGTAACGCTTCCGGTTTCACATCGGACTCAGACAGGGAGGTTTGTCACTTATGGCCACTGAGGTTGTTGCGCCCAAGGTTGTGATTCGTGACCAGGTCGGCGACCACCTGCTCACGCCGAAGAACTCGGTGCTGGTAGTGATCGACTATCAGCCGAGCCAGCTCGCGGGCGTGAGGTCGATGGACCGTGATCTGTTGCTCAAGAACGTCGTCTCGACGGCGAAGGTCGCGAAGCTGTTTGGCGTCCCGATCGTGCACTCAACCATCAACGTGAAGACAGGCCGCGGGAAGCCGACGTTGCCGCCGCTGGCCGAGGTGCTGGCAGGCTACCCGCCCGTCGACCGAACCAATACCAACGCATGGGAAGACCCGGATTTCCTCAACGCGGTTCGCGCGACGGGCCGGCGCAAGCTCATCATCTGCGCCCTCTGGACCGAAATCTGCATGGCGTTTCCGGCGCTCGACGCCATGCGGGAGGGCTACGAGGTTTACCCGGTGGTCGACGCGATCGGCGGCACATCAGTCGAGGCGCACCGCGCGGGTCTGGAGCGCGTGGTTCAGGCGGGAGCAAAGCCGACCAGCTGGGTCGCGCTCGCGGTTGAGCTCCAGCGCGACTGGGCCCGGCTGGAAACAGTGCAAGAAGTCGTCCAGATCGTTCTCACCGAGCGGCTGCTCAAGGAGGACTGAGCCGCCCGGTCCCGAGCTGAACTGAACAGCCTGTTGCGCCCATACTCGCCCGATGAGCGGGGCGCTCCCGGTCGTCGCCGGACCCGAGCTGATCGAGCGCGAGCAGGAGTCCGCGGTCCTGGACGCGCTCGTGGATCGTCTTCGCGAAGGCGGGGGAGCACTTGTGGTCCGGGGCGAGGCCGGCATCGGAAAGTCGGTTTTGCTCCAACGAGTGCGCAAGCGAGCGGTGGCGCAGGGTGCCCGACCGCTGGTCACGAGCGGAGTTGAATCAGAAGCCGAGTTCGCTTTTGCGGGGCTGCACCAACTCTTGCGTCCTGTCATCGGTGCGCTCGCGCAGTTGCCCGAGTCGCAGCGGCAAACACTCGAGGCCGCACTCGGGTTGGGCGTCGAACATGACCCTGATCCGTTCCGCGTGGCGGTCGCGGCCTTCCAGCTCATCTGCGATGTAGCTGAATCCGCACCTCTGGTTCTGATCGTTGACGACGCGCACTGGCTGGACCGTTCCACCCTCAGCGT